>Ga0209382_10004782_pt1 | contig 17893 bp, 16 predicted proteins | sample SoiMetdeltSBSDD5_FD_187599 | JGI IMG/M metagenome (GOLD analysis project Ga0209382, IMG submission 187599) | Bulk soil microbial communities from a Populus tree surrounding site in Tennessee, USA - Soil MetaG P. deltoides SBSDD5 (SPAdes) (version 2) | ecosystem: Environmental > Terrestrial >...
CGCGCCATCCACCACCGCCGCCTCGTCAAGATCCTTGGGGATGCTACCCAGGAACTGGCTCAGCAAGAACACGATGAACGGGCTGGCGTAGAACGGGATGATCATCGCCCAGTAGGTGTTGCGCAGTCCCATCTCCGAGATGACGAGATAGAGCGGCACGACGGTGACCTCGAACGGCAGCAAGAACGTCGCCAGCACGTAGGCCGTCAGCCACTTCTTGCCAGGAAACGGCAGCCGGGCGAAGAAGTACGCCGCCATCGTGTTGAACAGCATCGACAACGCGACCACCGCCACGGCGATGATCCCGGAGTTCATCAGCCCACGGTGGAACCGGAGGCCGCCAGACCGGCCGGCCTCCGTCAGGCCGTAGATGTCCAGGAAGTTCTCGAGCGTCCACTGGACCGGCACGATCGTGTGCCAGCCGAACGGGAACATCATCCCGTGGATCTCGCTCTCCTTGCGGACCGAGCCAAAGAACATCCAGATGAACGGCATCAGGAAGACGATGACGATCACGGCGTAGAGCGTGTAGCGGACGATCGGCTCGACGAGCCGCTGCAGCTGGAACGCCTTGCGCCCCCGGGGAACGGAGAGCGGAGCCGTCTTGGTGCCGAGCATGGTCGTCCGCTCCCTCAGTACTCAGCCTGGCCCCGGAAGAGCCGGAACTGGAAGTAGCTGATCACCACCAGCAGCGCCAGGACGAAGAACGAGAGCGCACTGGCGTACCCCATGTCGTTGTACGAGAAGCCGTTCTGGTAGATGTAGTAGACGATCGCGTTCGTCGCGAAGAACGGCCCGCCCTGCGTCATCACGAAGATCGGCACGAACACCTGGAACGCCGAGATCGTCTGGGTGACGATGACGAACAGCGTGACCGGCTTCAACAGCGGCAGCGTGATGTGCCAGAACCGCTGGAGCGGGCTGGCGCCGTCGATCATCGCCGCCTCGTAGAACATCTCCGGGATGCCCTTCAGGCCGGCCACGTAGATGATCATGCTGAACCCGACCTCTTTCCAGATCATCATCAGCACGATCGACGGGAGCGCCAGCATCGGGTTGCTCACGAAGCCGTTGTGGCGCAGCCCGAAGATCCCGAACATGCTCTGGATCAGGCCGAGGTCCTTGTTGTACATCATCGACCAGAGCATCGCCGCGACGACCAGCGACGTGACGACCGGGAAGAAGATGATCGTGCGGATCGGGCTCATCCCTCGGAGCTCGCGGGCGACGAACATCGCCAGCAGCAACGAGAGCACGACTTGCAGCGGCACCTTCATCAGCGCGTACTGGAACGAGACCCACATCGAGGACCAGAACAGGTCGTCCTCGATCGCGCGGATGTAGTTCTTCATCCCGACGAAGTCGCCGAACCCGCCCAGCAGGCTGTAGTCGTACAGGCTGGCGTGGCCGGCCATGAAGATCGGGATGTAGCGGAAGATGGCGAAGTTGATCAGGGCCGGCAGGACGAACAGGAACGCGATCAGGTACTGGCGCCGCTTGAGGGTCAGCAGGCCCGTCTGCGCCGAAGGTTTCGCGATGGAGACAGAAGCCATGGGGACTCCGTCCGGTGCTGGGTTCCAGGTTCTGGGTTCTGGGGGACGGAAGGCCCACTCCTAGAACCCAGCACCCAGCACCCAGTACCCAGCACCCACGTCACGGCATCGGTTTGGTCTGCCAGTCCTTGTACTTCGCGGTCAGGCCATCGGCGCGCTTCGCAAGCGCGGTGGCGAGCTGCTGCACATCCAGGTTCTGACCGGCCACCAGGTTGCCCACCAGCTCGATCATCAGGCCGTTGTACTCGGTGAACCCGACCGTCTGGATGCGCGGGGCGCCGGCCGCCTTGAACTGCTCGGCCAGCAGCTTGCGCGGGTTCTGCTGGTAGTCCGGCAGCGTGTTGAGCACGTCGAGGTGGGCCGGGAGCTGCCCGAACCGATCGTAGAAGATCTTCGAGCCGACCGGGCCGGACGCGAACTTGATGAACTCGGCCGCTTCCTTCTTGTTGGCGCTGTTGGCGCCGAGCCCGTAGTGCCAGCTATCCGTGTGGCAGATCTGGGCGCCGTCCTTGAAGTACGGGATACCGGTCACGCCGTACTGGAACGTCGCGTTCAGCCGCTTGTACGTCCCCAGCGCGTTGTCCGGCGAGATGAAGAACGCCGCCTTCTGATTCACCCAGGCGTCCGGGATGCCCTCGACGGCGCTGACCTTGTGCTTCTGGTACAGCTCGTGGAAGAACGTCAGCCCCATCACGGCCTGCGGATCGTCGAAGTAGCCGGAGATCGTCAGGCCGTCGTCGGCGATCCCCTTGTACGCCTTGCTGTCCTTCTTGCCGGCCGCGCGACGCATCAGGCCGGCCTCGTAATCCTGGCCCGGGGTGTTGCCCTGGCCCCAGCGGATGCCGTACGTCTGCGGCGGGTTGTTCGTCTTCTGCCAGGCGTCCAGCGCCTGGTCCATCGTCCAGGTCTGGGCCAGCGCATCCGGCGGCTTGATGCCGGCCTTGTCCGTCATGTCCTTGTTGAACCACATGATGGAGCACGACTCCATCTGCGGCGGCGCGTAGAACTTGCCACGATACGATGAGGTCGCCAGCGAGGTCGGCGTCCAGCTCTTCTCGATCAGCGCCTTGTCGAACCACTCGTCCATCGGCGCGATGATGCCGTTGTAGGCGAAGCTCCAGAGGTTGGGGCCGTCCGTCAGGATGATGTCGGTGGGCGCCTTCGCGGCGGCGTTGGCCTGGATCTTCGGGAAGAGCTGTGGGAACGGCAGCAACTCGAACTCGACAGTCACCTCGGGCCGTGTCTTCTGATACTCGGCGAGGACGGCTGAGAGCGCGAACTTCTGGTCGTCGCTCTCGACGCCGATGAAGCTCAGCTTGACAGGGGCACCGCCGGCGGCGGGCTTCGCAGCCGTGCTGTCGGCGGGCTTGGCAGCTTCAGCCGGCTTCTGGGCCGCCGTGGCGGCTGGCTGTGCGGCCGGGGCGGCCGGCTTCGCAGCTTCCGCGGGCTTCGATTCGGCCGGTTTCGCGGCCGTGCTGTCGGCCGGCTTGGCCGGAGCCTGCGTCGGAGCGGGCGTCGACGGGGGCGCACACGCCGCCACGATCAGCAGCGCACAGAGGAGGCCGCTGCAGAGGCGGGACAACTTCCATCTGGACATCGCTGGTACCTCCGGCGGTTCCTCGAATCGGCCGCCAGGCCATGATTTCGGCATCATAGCGCGTGAGATCGGCCCCGTCTAGGGATGTTTGGCACAACATCCAGTGGGCGAAAACTGGCATCCGGGATGGTCTCGTCGCCCCCTGGTCAGGTCAGGTGGTGATGACCTTGATGATCGTGTCCACCACTTCTTGCAGCTTCGCGGGCGTGACGCCACCTGCGCGGTACATCACCAGGCGCGAGTCGGCCGTAAACAGACGATTCGGACGGATGTTGCTGGCAACCCGCAGCGAGCCATCGCTGAAGTCGCCTGCGCCGAGCGAGATCGCGTTGCTATCACGAGTCGCCTGACTCGTGATCTGACACAAGATGATGTCAGGCCCTTGAAGCGTGGCTACGACGAGGGCAGGACGCCGCTTGGCTGCGCTCAGGTCGGAGAACGGGAAGGGGAGGACAACGACGTCTCCCCTTACAAGTCCGACCACGCGGCGTCCTCCTCCGGACGGTCCCAATCTCGGCCCAGGACTGACTCCGAAGCGAGCATCGTAGCGAGTGAGCTTGATGCGCTCCGACGCTCGGCCAGGAAGGACACGAACTCGTAGACGGTGTCAAGCTGCTCAGGAGAGAGTCGCCGGAGCTGCTCTTCGACCTGGGCCCGCGTCACGGTCATGGCATCCTCTCCGGTGTTGAATCTGGCGCTGTGGATGCTCTCGCGTCGGCAGCTCACACGGCTCAGGCCGGCGTACCGTTGCGCGCCGGGAGTATCTTCACACCTGACCAGCCTCTCAAACTATACCATCGAGTCTCGAAGGGGTCTGCCGATTCGGCCCGATTTCGCCAGCACCCGGCACGCCGCGCACGCCTGATGTTGGCGCGATAGCGTTGACCAGATAGTGTTCAGCCGCAACACGCCATGAAGCACGTCAAGGAGTTGACGACGGTGACGCTCGCAGCGTTTGAGCGCCAATGAAACTGGCCGTCGTGACCTGTTGGCCGCCGTCCGTGGCGACGGGATCCGGGACGGCCGTCGCGCAGCACGGCCTGACCGATGCCCTGGCCCGTGTGGATGCTCAGGCAACGGTCATGGCGACCAGCTCGTTCGCTGGCTCCTGGACCGGCATCGTCCGCCGCTTCCTCGAGAACGCCCTCGCCATGCCGGACCTGCGCGGCTATGCGGCCGTCCTCGGCGTGGACGGCGAAGGCTGGCTCTGGATGCGGCGCCACAAGACTCCGCCGTACATCGCCCTCACCAAAGCCGTCCTCGTGGACGTCTGGCCCTTCGAGGGGCCGCACTGGCGCCGACTGCTCAAAGTCCAGGGAAGCTGGGAGGCAGCCGCCGCCCTGCGTGCCCGAAGCGTCATCACCGCCTCCGTCTACGCCGCCGACCGCCTCGCCGTCGGGTACGGCGTCCCCCGAGGGAATATTTACGTTGTCCCCGAGCCGTTCGACGTCGACCGCTGGCAGGCCGGCCTCCCCTCAGCCGCGCGCGAGCCGATCGTCCTGGCCGTCGGGCACGCCTACCCGCGCAAGAACTACGCGGCCCTGGTCCGATCCTGGGCAGCCGTCGCGCGGCAGCGGCCGGACGCGCGCCTCGTCATGGTCGGCCACGGCCCGGAGCAGGCCGAGCTCCAGCGGCTCGCCGCCGGCCAGCCCTCGATCGAGCTGCGCGGCCACGTCAGCTTCGACGCGCTGCAGCGCCTGTACGCCACCGCTCGCGTCTTCTGCCATCCGTCGTTGCAAGAGAACTTCGGGATCGCCGTCGTCGAAGCGCTCGCATCCGGGCTCGGCGTCGTCGTCCACCAGCAGCCAGCCGTCATGGAGACGGTCAGCGGCGTCCCCGGCACCTGGGTCGCGGACACCCGCGCACCCGATCGTCTGAGTGCCGCCCTCCTCGAAGCGCTCGACGGCCCGCCAGCCTGGCCCGCGGATCGCCTTGACGGTCTTCGCGCCCGCCTCGATCCAGCCACGGTCGGGCGCCAGGTCCGCGCCATCGTCGAAGCCGCCACCTGCCCCCCTGGAGGTTAGAGATGAAAGTCGTGATCTGCGGCGGCGGCGTCATCGGCGCCTCGACCGCCTACTACCTCAGCCGCCGCGACGTTGAGGTCACCCTCGTCGAGCGCACCGCCGTCGCCTGCGCCTCCTCCGGCAAGGCCGGCGCCTTCCTCGCGCTCGACTGGAACGCCGGCAGCAGGCTCGACGCCCTCGCCCGGCGCAGCTTCGACCTCCACACCCGGCTCCCAGACGAGATCGACGCCGACTGGGGCTTTCACCGCCTGACCACCTACGGCGGCTACACCGTCCCCGAGCGCGCCGCCCGAGGCCGCCCCGGCGCCGACCTCCCCTGGCTCGCCGAGAGCGTCGTCCTCAGCAATCAGATCGGCTCACACCAGACCACCGCCGCCCTTCACCCGCGCCTGTTCACCGAAGCGCTGGTCAACGCCGCGCGGGCCAGGGGCGCCGCTCTGCGCATCGGCCAGGTCACCGGCATCGTCCGCCAGGATGACGCAGCTCGCGTGCGCGGCGTCCAGGTCGACGGCGATCTCGTCGAGGCCGACGCCGTCGTCATCGCGATGGGCCCCTGGTCGATCCTCGCCGCCGGCTGGCTCCCCCTGCCCGGTGTCTTCGCCTACAAAGGTCACAGCCTGCTCTTCGAGACCGGCACGACCGTCTCGCCGGACGCCCTCTTCCTGGAGGTCCAGGACCCGTCCGGCGCCGTCCTCTCCCCCGAGGTCTTCCCGCGCGCGGACGGCACCACCTACGTGGCGTTCAGCTCGAGCCAGGACCCGCTGCCCCTCGACCCCGCCGACGTCACGCCCGATCCCCAGGCGATCGCCCAGCTCGAGGCCCTTTGCCACCGGCTCTCGCCGGCGCTCGCCCCGTCACAGATCATCGCCCGTCAGGCCTGCTACCGCCCCGTCACCCGAGACGGCCTGCCGCTGATCGGCAGGGTGCCCGGGATCGAGGGGGCCTACGTTGCCACCGGTCACAGCGTCTGGGGCGTCCTCAACGGCCCCGCCACCGGCGAGGCGTTGGCCGAACTGATCGTCGACGGCGCCGCCCTCACCACCGACTTGCGCCCGTTCGACCCCGGCCGCCTCCGCCCCCTCGACCCCCTGGAACGGTCCTGGGTCGAGCGCTGAGCCAGTGCGGGCTCGGCAAGGCGAAGGTCCGGCCCATGGATCTGGGCCGGGCCTTCGAGCGTTCGGGCCACCGCCAGCGAACCGAACGAACGCCTACTCCTTGAGCTTCATCTCCTTGAGCAACGTGAACCCGTCCGGGCGCGGGGTCCACTCGAGGCGCTTGCTCATCCCGAAGTAGAACGACGGGTGCATGATCGGGACCGTGATCACCTCGTCGTACATCATCTTGCCGATCTCCTGGTACGCCTTCTCCCGCTCAGGCCCGCCCAGCGACAGGGCGCGCTGCTGCATCTCGTCGACGGCCGGGTTGCAGTAGGTCGACTGGCGGCCATCGCAGGTGTAGTAGAACCGCACCGTCTGGCCGAAGTCCAACAACTCGTTGCCGTGGCTGTGGACGGCGATGATCCCCCGATTCGGGTCGATCGGCTTCGGCGCAAGAGAGTAGATCTCGGTGTGCTTGGAGGTCTCCATGATCTGGATCGTCAGGTTGGTCAGGCCGGCCTGCTTGAGCATCTCACCAACCGCCTCGACCGCCTCCTCCATCCCGAAATAGGCTCCACGGCGGGCGAGTACGATGAGCGGCGCGTCCACTGGCACCCCGGCCGCCTTGGCCTCGGCGATCAGCGCCTTGGCTCGTGCTGGATCGTGGGGGTACGGCTTCAGCGCCGGATTCGAGCCGAGCACGGTCGGTCGGATCAGCATCGACGCCAGGTCGCCGCCGCCCAGGATATTGTTCGTGATCGCTTCCTTGTCGACCGCTAGCGCGATCGCCTCACGGACCCGCCGGTCGGCCAGGGCCGGGTTCATGGTGTCCAGGCGAATGAAGATCGTTTCGACGGTTGGAGCGCCCTTGCACTGCGGCGAGGCCTTGCACTCCGCCTGACTCAGCCAGCGCCCCAGGTCAGCTTCTCCGCTCTGGACCATCGCCGCCCGGACCTCACGCGCGTTCCGCGGCACGAAGGTCACGTCCTTGATGGTGGCCGCCCCGCCGGCGTCGGCGGCGCCGTTCCCCCACCAGTCGGGATTGGCGGTAACCTTGATGTGCTGGCCCTTGATCCACTCCACGAGCTTGTACGGCCCGGTCCCGATCGGCTTCGTCGGAACTTCATCCGGGCGCGCCTTGCGCGCCGTCGGCGAATGGAACGGCATGAAGTAGACCCGAGACGGCAGGATCGGGTCTGGAGCCGCCGTGACCAGATCGATCACGTACTCGCTGACCGGTTTCGCTTCCACCTCCGGCCCGAGGAAGGTCCGTACTCGGTAGTTGTTCTCCTTGTTCAGCATCTCGTTCATCGCGTCGACAGCCGCCTCGGCGTTCCAGGGCGTGCCGTCGTGGAACTTGACGCCCTGGCGCAGCGTGAAGCGCCAGGTGGTGGGATTGGTCTGCTCCCACTTCGTCGCCAGCTCCCCCACCAGCTGATTGGTCGCTGGGTCGCGGTTGAGCAGCGCCTCGGTGATGTTGCGCATCACCGGATAGGAGAACGTCGCGGTCGCATCGTGGGCCGCCAGCATCGGTGGCTCTTCGTTCAGGGCGATGAGCATGCTGCCCTTCGCCTCAACCCGTGCCGCGGCGGCTGGCGCGGCGGTGGGCTTCGCGTCGGCGGCCGGCTTCGCAGCTTCGGCGGGCTTGGCCGGTGCAGCGGCAGCCGGTGCGGCAGTAGGCGCAGCCGGTGCGGCGGCCGCCGGTGCAGCGGTCGGCTTCGCAGCTTCGGCCGGCTTCGCCGGCGCGCTCGTGGGCGCTGCCGGCGCGGTCGGAGCACAGGCCAGGAGCAGGCTGGCCAGCACGAAGAGCCTGGCAACGACGGATACCGCCCTCCAGCGACTCTTTCGCCGGCCGTGGACCGGCGCCCTGCGCGCATCATCGGACGCGGACTGGTGCACCATCATCGTGTCACCTCCCTCTGGGGTCTGCTCCAGGCTGCCTGTCGACGGGATCACGAACGGCTACGTCGGGGTGGTCCACTCCTCTCGCACGAACGGCCTTGCGGCACCGATTCAGCAACGCTGGTTGCCATCATAGGGATGATCCGCCGCCAGGACAACCTTTGCGCGCGGATCCGCTCGACCGTGACCATCGAAGCGATCCGCGCCTGATGCCGCCTGGGAGCGCGGCCATCCTGTCACTGTTGATTTTCGCCATACCTGCAACCATGGCTCGCCATAACCAAGCCGATTTTGGCCTTCGATCGCCCATTTTACATACCTTGGGCGATCGAACCGCTGGTGCGGCGCGTTGGGCGGTCGCGGTATCGCGTTTTTCAACAGAGACATCCTGGCCGCCCCGGGGCCGCAGGCCGCCAACTCGCGTTCCCAAAGGGTTCCCGAGCTACCCGACGCGACGCGCCCATGTGACCGGCATCACACGCTCCAGCGGAAGCCGCGTGCTATCCTGGCGCCGTCGCGCAGCAGGGTGGCGAGCACGGGGAAGGGGAGCCGGAATGGCGGACGATCGCGACGCGAGGATCGCGCAACTCGAGGCGCAGAACGCTGCGCTGCTCGAACGCGCAGCCCGAGCCGAGGCCGCGCTGGCCGGAGCCCGCGACCAGCAAGCGGCGACCGGCGACGTGCTTCGTGTCATCGCATCGACGCCGACCGATCTCGGGACGGTGCTCCAGGCAATTCTTGATGCCGCCGTCCGCCTCTGTGACGCCGATCATGGCGCTGCGCTTCAGCAGCGCGACCACTCTGCAATGCTTGCCCCTCGCGCACTCAAGATCCGACATCAGGCGCAAACTGGCGATGCTCTTGTCATCGAGTCCCACCCAGACGTGACGGTTTCGGATGCGTCGATCGCCGGTCGAGCGTTTCTCCAGCGGCGCCCGATCACGGTCGACGATATCGCGAATCAGACCGAGTTTCCTGAGGCTCGTCGGAATTGGGAGCTCAACAGCGGCCTGGCACGCTCGCAGGCGAGCGTGCCCCTGCTACTGAAGGGGGTTCCGCTGGGGGTCTTGAATCTGGGTCGTGTCAACGTCCGTCCGTTCACGGAGGAGCAGATCTCGCTGCTGGAGACCTTCGCCGATCAGGCAGTCATCGCCATCGAGAACGCCCGCCTGTTCGAGGAGCTGGAGCGGCGCAATCGCGACTTGCGCGAGGCGCTGGAGCAGCAGACCGCGACCGCCGAGGTGCTGCGGGTCATCGCCTCGTCGCCCGCGAACCTGCGCAACGTCTTGGATACGCTGGTGGCGAGCGCAGCGCGGCTCTGCAACGCCGACCTCGCGGCCGTCTCGCGCGTGGACGGCGACCAGGTCGTCCTGCTCGCGGCGACGAGCACCGCCCCACTCCTTCCCAGCTACCCGATCGCCGGGACGCTGAACGAGCGAGTGCTGGCCGAGGCGCGGACGTTCCACGTTCACGGGTCCCCCGAAGAGCAGCGTGCCCACTTTCCTGACAGTCCCGGTGCGCGACTCGGGCTCGGCGCACAGCTCAACACGCCGCTCTTGCGGCGCGGGGAGGTCGTGGGCTTCCTGGCGCTGGCTCGATACGCGCCGATGCCGTTCTCGGCTGGCGAGATCAGCCTGCTGGAGACGTTCGCTGATCAAGCTGTGATCGCCATCGAGAATGCGCGGCTGTTCACCGAGCTTCAGGAGGCGAACGCGCAGCTTGCCGAAGCGAGCCAGCACAAGTCGCAGTTCCTGGCGAACATGTCCCACGAATTGCGGACCCCGCTCAACGCGATCATCGGCTACTCCGAGATGCTCCAGGAGGAGGCCGAAGACCTCGACCAACAGTCGCTCATTCCCGATCTTCAGAAGGTCAACGCCGCCGGCAAGCACCTGCTCGGGCTGATCAACGACATCCTCGACCTCTCCAAGATCGAGGCCGGCAAGATGGACCTCTTCCTGGAGACGGTCGAGATCGAGCAATTGGTCCAGGACGTCGCCGCGATCGTCCAGCCGTTGGTCGACAAGAACGGCAACGCGCTTGTCGTCTCCTGCCCCGACGACCTCGGCACCATGCGCGCCGACCAGACCAAGCTCCGGCAGACCCTCTTCAACCTGCTCTCCAACGCCGCCAAGTTCACCGACCACGGCCGGATCGAGTTGCGAGTAGCGAGGGGCGAGGGGCGAGTGGATACCCTCTCGCCCCTTGCCCCTCACCCCTCACCCCTCGTCTCCTTCGCCGTCTCGGACACCGGCATCGGGATGACCGAGGAGCAGCTCGGCCGGCTGTTCGAGGCGTTCTCCCAGGCCGAAGCCTCTACCCGATCCAGGTACGGCGGCACCGGGCTGGGACTGGCGATCAGCCGCCATTTCTGCCGCCTGATGGGCGGCGACCTGACCGTTATCAGCCGCTACGGTCAAGGCTCGACGTTCACCGTCAGATTGCCGATGGCCGTTCCAGAGGCATCACCGTGAGGAGCACGTATGGGTGAACCGAGGCCGCCGAAGCGCTGTCTGATGATCGGCGCCGGCGGCATGGCCAGGAACTGGATCCGTGACATCCTGCCTGAGTTCCGAGACCGTCTCGAGATCGTCGGGCTGGTAGACGTCGACGAGCCGACACTGGCCGATGCCGGCGACTTTCTCGGCCTCGACGGTCGTCAGCGCTTCACGAAGCTGGCACCCGCGTTCGAGGCCGTCGAGGCGGACTTCTGCGTGGTAGTGATCCCGGCCGCCTTCCACAAGGCCGCTGCGCTCCTCGCCGCCGAGCGCGGCATGCCCATCCTGTGTGAGAAGCCGCTCGCCGATACGTGGTCGGCCTGCCAGGAGATCTACCAGGCGGTGACTCGGGCGAACGTCAAGATGGAGGTCGTGCAGAACTACCGCTACCGCGCGCCGATCCTCGCGCTGAAGGCGATCCTCCAATCGGGCGAGCTCGGCCGCGTCAACTACGTGGTCTCTCGCTTCGCCGACGACTGCCGCGAGTATGACGCCTGGCCACGGCGGCATGAGCTGCCCCACGCGATGCTGATGGACGGCGCCGCGCACCACCTCGACATGCTGCGCCATCTGGCCGGGGGCGATTGCGCCTCGATCGCCGCGCTGGAGTGGAATCCGCCCTGGTCGAGCTCACGAGGCGAGTTCTGCGCGCTCTGCCTCCTGAGCATGACGAACGGCACCCGGGCCACCTATGAGGGCAACGCGACGGCAGCCGGCGAGCAGAACCCCTGGCGGCAGGAGGCGTACCGAGCCGAGTGTGAGGCGGGATCGGTCACCGTCGGGTTCGACCGGATCGTCCGCATCCACCGGCACGCGCGCGGACGAGGCGTGGTGACCGAGGAGGTCCCGGCACCAGCGCCAGCTCACGAAGGGCACGCCTGGATCGTCGCCGAATTCCTCGACTGGCTGGACGGCGGCCCGACGCCGGCCACCACGTTGGAGGACAACATCCGGACGGCCGCCGCGATCTTCGGCGCCATCAAGGCCGCGCGCACGGGGCAGTCCGTGGACGTCCAGCTGCTGCTGCGCGAGCTAAGCGCCGACGAACGGAGACTGGCACCGCTGTGAGCAACGCTCCGCTGCGCGTCACCGTCTGGGGGGAGAACCTCCACGAACAGCGCGGGAAGCCGGGGGTCGTGAAGCACTACCCTCGCGGCATGCACACCACGATCGCCGAGGGCATCCAGGAGCTCCTGGGCGACGGGGCGCAGGTGCGTACGGCGACCCTCGATCAGCCAGAGCACGGCCTCACCAGTGAGGTGCTGGCGAGCACCGACGTGCTCACCTGGTGGGGCCACGCCGGGCACGCGCTCGTCGACGACGCCGTGGTCGATCGGGTGCACGAGCGCGTCCTGCTCGGCATGGGCTTGATCGTCCTGCACTCGGGCCATCACTCCAAGATCTTCACGCGGCTGATGGGCACGACGTGCTCGCTGCGTTGGCGCGAGGCCGCCGAGCGTGAGCTCGTCTGGAACGTCGCGCCCGGCCACCCGATAGCGCGTGGGCTACCGGAAATGTTTGCCATTCCCGAGCAGGAGATGTACGGCGAGTTCTTCGACATCCCGCAGCCCGAGGAGCTGGTCTTCATCTCGTCGTTCGCGGGCGGCGAGGTGTTCCGCAGCGGCTGCGTGTTCCGCCGTGGACAGGGACGGATCTTCTACTTCAGCCCGGGCCACGAGGACTACCCGGTGTATCACCAGCCCGAAGTGCGCCGCGTCATCGCCAACGCGGTCAGCTGGGCAGCCCAGCCTGGCCTGGCGCCGTACTCCACCTTCACGACCACCAGGACCACGGTGCACTCGCCCATCGGCTGGTTTGACGCCCCCCCGAAGGAAGGCTGATCGCCCGGCTCGATGTGACCGGCGTCACAGGCCGTCGTAGAGGTCGCATGCTATCCTGGCGCCGTCGGGCAGCAGGGCAGTTTGGGCCAGGGCGAGGGTGATGGCGGACGATCGCGACGTGCGGATCGCGCGGCTCGAAGCCGAGCTTCGGCAGTCCCGCGCCGAGAATGCCGCGCTGCGCGAGCAGCAGACGGCCACCGCCGAGGTGCTCCGCATCATCGCCGGCTCGCCGACCGACCTTCAGACGGTGCTGGCGGCCGTCGCCGAGAAAGCGGTGGTCGTCTGCGGGGCCGAGGACGCCCACGTCCGCCTCCTGCATGGGGACATGCTTCGGCTGGTGGCCGCCTACGGGACCGTGCCGGGCCAGCAGCCTGGCGAGGAGCTCCCTATCGGACCGGGGTCGATCGGCGGAACGGCCATCGTCGAACGCCGGACGATTCATGTGCCCGATCTCAGGCAAGAGCCCCCGGACCGCTTTCCGCAGGCCAGGGCACTCGCCGAGCGGTTCGGCTTCTGCGCGGCGGTGGGCACACCATTGCTTCGCGAGGGCCAGCCAATCGGCAACATCGTGCTGCGCCGGATGGAAACAGAGCCGTTCACCGGCGCCCAGATTCGGCAGCTCGAGGCGTTCGCGGACCAGGCGGTCATCGCGATCGAGAACGCCCGCTTATTCGACGAGTTGCAGGAGGCCAACCGCCAGCTCGCGGAGGCGTCCCAGCACAAATCGCAGTTCCTGGCGAACATGAGCCACGAGCTGCGGACGCCGCTCAACGCCATCATCGGCTACTCCGAGATGCTCCAGGAGGAGGCCGAAGACCTCGGCGAGCAGACCTTCCTGCCGGATCTTCAGAAGGTCAACGCGGCCGGCAAGCATCTGCTCGGGCTGATCAACGACATCCTCGACCTCTCCAAGATCGAGGCCGGCCGGATGGACCTGTTCGTCGAATCGTTCGACGTGGCACAGCTGGTCCAGGATGTCACCGCGATCGTCCAGCCGCTGGTCGAGAAGAACGGCAACAGCCTGATCGTCACCTGCCCCGACGATATCGGCACCATGCACGCCGACCAGACCAAGCTCCGGCAGACGCTGTTCAACCTGCTCTCGAACGCCGCCAAGTTCACCGACCACGGCCGGATCGAGTTGCGAGTAGCGAGGGGCGAGGGACGAGTGGCTATCCTCTCGCCCCTCGCCCCTCACCCCTCGTCTCCTTCGCCGTCTCCGACACTGGCATCGGGATGACGGAGGAGCAGCTCTCTCGGCTGTTCGAGGCGTTCTCCCAGGCCGAGGCCAGCACCAGAAACAGGTACGGCGGCACCGGCCTGGGCCTGGCAATCTCTCGCCACTTCTGCCGCCTGATGGGCGGCGATCTCACCGTCGAGAGCGTCTACGGCCAGGGCTCGACGTTCATCGTCACGCTGCCGGCGGCGGTATCAGAGGCGGCGCGATAGCTTCCTGGGCCCAGAGTAGTTGACGAAGTTGACAATGCGGTAAGATGCTAGCAGGAGATACGCATGCCTCATGCATCGGGCACCAGGCGCACGTCCAGAGCCGCGAGCCCGGCCGACGACGCCGGCAGTTTCGAGGAGCTGTTCCGTCGCTTCAAGCAAGGCGTCGAAGCGGCCGGTGTCCTCCGGGCCCCCCGTCGCAAGCAGCCAGTCGAGTCTGAGCACGAGCGGCGGTCTGAGGAGCTCGGCGCGGGGCGACGCATTCGAGAACACACGGAGACGAGTGAGGCAGAAGCCGCCGGGGCATTCTCCCGAGCCGTCGGTGCGTTTGTCGATCTAGCATCGCGTGTGGACCGCGAGACCCTTGACGCCGCGGCCAAAGCACCGACGGATGTGGACGCACTCGTCACGATGCTCACCGCACCCGCCAGCATCGATCGGGTGACAGAGACGGATCCTCTGGCGGACGCGCGGCTTCGGTGGGTACGGGACCGCGAGCGCCTGCTGCATGCGGAAGGGCAGCCCCTGGGTACGCGAGCAGTCGGCGAAGTTCTGGGCGTGTCGCGGCAGGCCATAGCGAAGGCTCGTGCCGATGGCCGCCTCGTCGCGGTTCCCCTTGGCCCTCACCGGTACGTCTACCCATCCTGGCAGTTTGGACCGTCCGGCCCCCTGCGTGGCCTGCGCGAGCTACGACAGGCGCTCGATGCCGGCGACGGCGACGTGTGGACACTGGTCGCGTTCGTGCTGGCTCCGAACAGCCGACTCGACGATGAGACACCACTGACGTTGCTCCGGCGCGGCCAGGACCACGACGTCGAGGCAGTGCTTCGTGCCGCTCGTGCCTACGGAGAGCATGGGGCGGAATAGGCGCGGTGTCGACAGCCGACGATGCGCCGCTTCCGCCACGCGATCTGGCTCACCGCCGCCTGCCCATCGTCGAAACCGCTGGCCCGTGGCTGCGGCTTCACCGCGCGCACCACGGCCCGGTGTTCTTTGGACGAACCCTGGAGAATCGGTTCGACGACCCGCGTCAGGAGCTCGGCGTGCTGTATGCGGCCGAGACACTCGACGGAGCGTTCATCGAGACGTTCGGACGGAATCCGGGCCTGAACACGGTGAGCGCCCGCCAGCTTAGCCAGCGCTCCCTGGCCCGCCTCGACGTCACTCGCCCGCTACGGCTTGTCGACCTCACGGGCCCGGGCCTCGCCAGGCTCGGTACGACGGCGGCAATGCTCGCCGGACGACATCGCCGAGCGCAAGTGTGGTCGCGTGCGCTCTGGTCGCACCCGGATCGACCTGACGGGATCCTGTACCGCGCTCGGTACGATCCATCCTGCATCTGCGTCGCGATCTTCGACCGCGCGGAGCATCTCCTTCGGGCTCAAAGCCTTGGCGACCTCGTGACTCCAGCCAACCTCATACTCCTCAGCGCCACGCTCCGCCGGTACGACTTCAGCCTGCGTCCATAGCAGGCCAGATCTTCACAAATGTTCGGGAAAAGCTGAGGGCCGCGCCCCACGGGCCGGCCACAGTTTCGATGGATGCGCGCAGAAGCGGAACCGTGTTCCCCGATCGTCGCGCCGATTAGCCCTTCACGGCGCCGGCGGTGAGGCCAGAGACGATTCGGCGCTGGAAGATCAGCACCAGCAGGACCAGCGGCAGGGTGATCACGATCGAGGCGGCGGTGATCTGCCCCCACGGGTACTGCGCCGCGATGTCGGCCCCCTCGAACTGCGCGATGGCGACCGTCGCCGTCAGCCGGTTCGGCTGGCTCATGAAGGTCCGCGCGAAGAGGAACTCGTTCCAGGCGTGGATGAACAGCAGGATCGCTGCCGTGAAGACGCCCGGCGCCGCGAGCGGCACCACGATCTTGTAGAACGCCTGCATCCGCGTGCAGCCGTCCACCCGTGCCGACTCCTCCAGCTCGATCGGCAGGTCGCTGAAGAACGCCGTCAGCGTCCAGATGCAGATCGGCAGCGTGAACGTCACGTTCGGCAGGATCAGCGCCAGGTAGTTGTTGGTCAGGCCCCAGGCGTTGAACTGCTTGAACAGCGGACCGATGATCGCGATCCCCGGGAACATCGCGATCGCCAGGACCAGCGCCAGCAGCAGGTTTTTGCAGGGGAAGTCGAGCCTGGCTATCGCGTAGGCGCAGATCGAGCCGATCACCAGCGAGATCGCCGTCGCGGAGGAGGCGACGATCACGCTGTTGACTAGCGCCCAGCGGAAGCGATCCAATTCGAAGATCAGCCGGTAGTTCACCAGATCGAACGGGATCGGCAGGTACCGAATCGGCGTCTCGTAGATCGTCGTCGGCCCCTTGAAGGAGGTCAGCAGCGTCCAGATGAACGGCGCCATGCAGAAGACGACGAACCCGATGACGAAAGCGTAGAAGCCGATCCCTTCGAGGAACCTCCCGCGCGCACGGCCTCGCGCCGCGGCCGTCGGCAGCGTGCCCGTCGACATCATCCTCGCTGGCGCGGTCATCGCCGTGCTCCCTGCGTCGGCGCGCCGAGTATTTTGATGTAGACGAAGCTGATGCACATCACGATCAGGAAGATCATCACCGCTAGCGTCGAGCCGTACCCGAAGTTCAGGCTGGTGAAGAACGTGTTGTAGGTGTACAGGACCACCGTCTCGGTCGATTTGCCGGGCCCGCCGTTGGTGAGGACTCTCGGCAGGTCGAACATCCGCACCGCGTCGATCGTGCGGAACAGCAGCGCGACCAGGATGGTCGGCTTCAGGATCGGCAGGGTGACGCGCCAGAAGGTCTGCCAGCGGCTCGCACCGTCGAGCGCGGCGGCCTCGTACAGCTCGCCCGGGATCAACTGCAGCCCGGCCAGGAGCAGCAGGGCCATGAACGGGGTGGTCTTCCAGATCTCGGCGGCGGTCATCGCCCAGATCGTGATGTCGGGTCTGACCAGGAAGATGATCGGCCCGTCGATCAGGCCGAGCCGCATCAGGAGGTCGTTGGCGACGCCGTACCGTCCGTCGTAGATCCAGGCCCACATCTTCGCCGAGACGACCGTCGTCAGCGCCCACGGCACCAGCACCGAGGCCCGCACGATGCCCCGCCCACGGAACGACCGGTTGATCAGCAGGGCGATGATCATGCCGAGCACCAGCTCGACCGCCACCGAGACTCCCGCCACCAGGCCCGTGACCTGTAGCGCGTTGTGCCACTGTTCGTCGCCCAGGACGGTCCAGTAATTGTCCAGACCGACGAACGGGCGCGGGGCGTTTTCGAACCGCAGGCTGAGCCGGAACAGGCTGTCCCAGATCGTCCCTGCCAGCGGGATGACGGCGATCAGAAGGATCGTCAGGATCGCGGGCGTCGCCAGCATGAGCCCGAGCCGCGCGTCGGCGCGCTCCTGCGCGCTCCTGCGCGCTCGAGCTCGCAGCAGGCCGGTTCCCGCCAATCGTCCCGTTAGTCTCCCTGTCGCTGTCGCCATCACCTCGCCCTCACGATTCGATTCCGGCTACCCCTTGAGGATCTGGCGCATCTTGTCGGCCATCTGCTTGATCGCCTGGTCGGGCGGGATCTGGCGCGCCATCGCCTGCCCGAAGGCCGGCTGGATGGCATCGGCGGACATCTGCGGGTAGAACGGGGTCACCGGTCGCGGCTTCAGGTTCTCGAACGATGCCTGCGCCTGCTTCGCGTACGGATACTTCTTCTGGATCTCGGGGTCGTCGAAGACCGCCGTCCGGGCGGGGAGGAATCCGCCGTCGAGGAAGTGCAGCCGCTGGGTTTCGTAGTTCGTGAGGATCTTGATCGCCTCCAGCGCCGCCGGCTGCTTCTGGGAGAATTTGGAGACGCCGAGGTTCCAGTCACCGAGGCAGCCGGGGCCGGGCTTCTCACCGGTCTTGGAGGGGAGCGGGGCGACGTCCCACTGGCCCGCCTTGATGGTCGAGTCGTCCTTGTACAGGTCGCCGAC
>Ga0209382_10004783_pt1 | contig 17892 bp, 14 predicted proteins | sample SoiMetdeltSBSDD5_FD_187599 | JGI IMG/M metagenome (GOLD analysis project Ga0209382, IMG submission 187599) | Bulk soil microbial communities from a Populus tree surrounding site in Tennessee, USA - Soil MetaG P. deltoides SBSDD5 (SPAdes) (version 2) | ecosystem: Environmental > Terrestrial >...
GTGAGATGAGCATCCGCAAAACTCACCGTGTCGTCGAAAATGTCCCTTTCGAACAAGAGGCGATACCAGCCCTCGGTCGAGAAGTGCCAGATCACGCCGCCATAGGGTCCCTTGGCGAGAAACGAGTAGACGGCCATGATGAAAAGCGGACCAATAGCGGCAAAAGCGATGATAATAAGCGCCGGAGCGGAAAGCAGCCAACGATTGACAATGTCTCGGCGCCGGGCTCTCACAGCTTGCTCACCGGCATGATGACCCAGACCAGACAGGGCGGTGTCCACCATGTCAGTCACTCAAAATTTGTGCCGCATCCCCGTCGAAGAGAATGCCAGCGCGCATGCCGGTCGACCAGCCTTGTGACTTCCCACGATCATTCTGCTGACGGACGATGAATTCGCCGCCCTGATCGAGCCGAACATGATAGTGGGTATCGGTGCCGAAAAAGACGACATGCTCGAGGACACCCGAAAGGGTCGCTAACGGGCCAGGCGATACCAGCGAAGCATGTTCGGGACGCACGACGATCGTCACCTTGCCTTGCGCAGCAAGATCGTCGGGAACATGAGCCGAAACGATGGAGCCCGAATCGAGCTTCACCTTGGCCATGCCGCCCGCAACTTCGAGCATCTCCGCCTTCAGGAAGTTCGTCTCGCCGATAAAATTGGCGACGAAGCGATTCTGCGGCCGGTCATAAATATCGTGAGGCGAGCCGATCTGCAGGATGCGCCCGCGGTCCATCACAGCCAGCCGATCGGACATGGTGAGCGCCTCTTCCTGGTCGTGGGTGACGAAAACGAAGGTGATGCCGGTCTCATGCTGAAGGCGCTTCAGCTCGATCTGCATCTCCTTGCGCAGCTTGAGATCGAGGGCAGAGAGAGATTCATCGAGTAGAAGCACCTTCGGCCGCGGGGCGAGCGCCCTGGCAAGGGCCACGCGCTGCTGCTGTCCGCCTGAAATCTGGCTGACGCGGCGGTTCATCAGCTCCTGCATGCGGACGAGGCGCAGCATGTTCGAAACCGTTGCTTCGACCTCGGCCTTCGGCCGCCCGAGCATCTCAAGGCCAAAGCCTACATTCTCACCCACGGTCAGGTGGGGGAACAGAGCGTAATTCTGAAATACCGTATTGACGGGACGTCGATAGGGCGGAAGAGGGGAAATATCCTCCCCATAGAGAATGATGCGGCCCTGGGTCGGGTGCTCGAAGCCAGCTATCAGCCTGAGAAGGGTGGTCTTGCCGCAGCCCGAGGGTCCGAGCAGGGTAAAAAACTCATTCTCGCGGATGGTGAGGCTGACATCGTCAAGGGCCCTGACGATATCCTGGGCGAAGCCGAAATGCTTGCTCACCAGACGAATGTCGATGGCGATGGGCTTGTCGGAAGACGATGCTTCAGTCACGGCCAAAGGCGGCCGCTCGGCCATGGAAAGCGACAATGTTCATTCTCTTTGGACGGGGACGGCATCAACCGACCTCAGCCAATAGCATATTTCGACTGCGCTTTTTTGCCAACAGGCATCGGCAAGCAGGCCCGACGCACTGGTGTTCCTGCGAGCGATAGGCAATATAAAGCCAGGATGCGGCGAGCATCCGCTAAAACCATAAGGGAGGAGTTCACAATGACTCTCGTTGCAAGAGTTTTTCGATCCGCCGCCTTGGCCCTGTGCCTGGGCGCCCTGGGGCTCGTGGGACCAAGTGGGCTCAAGGCTGCAGAGAAAGTGCGTGTCGCTCTCGGCGATGTGGTGTCGGTCGAGACGCTGGCCTTCGTTGTGGCGCTTGAGCGAGCCAAGGATCGGGGCGTCGACTATGAGCTCACGTCCTTCGCAAAAGAGGAGCTCGCTATCCAGGCCATCGTCAATGGACAGGCCGATCTTGGCGTCGGAACACCTTATTCCGTCATCCAGAAAAGCAAGCTACCGCTGCGCATTCTGTTCCAAGTTTCTCGGCTCGTGTTCTTCCCGGTCGTCGCGGCTGAGTACAAGAGTTGGAAGGACCTCGATGGACAGCCCTTCACCTTTCACGCCCGCGGGTCGGGAACGGAGGCCATCGGCAATATTCTCGCCAAGCGAAACGGGATCACATTCGGCGAACGCAGTTATGTGCCAGGTTCCGACAATCGTATCATCGCCATGATGAACGGCCAGATCAAGGCGACGATTGTCGATCTCGCCAACAAGAACAAGCTCCTGGAAATGGCGGGCGACAAGTTCCGGGTGTTGCCGAGCGTCGATAATCCGGCAAGCGATGAGGTCGTCTTTGCCGGCCAGGAGTGGGTCAAGAACAATCCCGAGCAAGTGAAAATCATCACGGAGGAGTTGCTCAAGCTTTGGCGCGAGATGAGCAAGAACCCGCAGGTCATCGAGGACGAGCGCGCCAAGCGCAATCTCCTGGCTGATCAGCCGAAGGAAGTTCTCGAGGAGGTCGTTCCCTTCTATAGCGAGGGAACCAAAGAGGGGCTGTTCGATCCCGAAGGAGGTGCTGCAGCGGCAGTGGCCGATTTCGAGTTCTACACCGAAGCCGGACAGCTCGAAGGCGATCCCGCAACGTTCAAGGTCGAGGATTACTGGGACCTTGCTCCGTTGGAGAATGCCCGCAAGGCGTTGGGCGGCTAGCGAGTGAAGGGGCAACTCGTCTACGAGTTGCCCCAGCATTCTCAAACATGTCCTCATGACCAGCTTGTTGGAGTCTCGATCTTCGCATGCGCCAGGCATGATGCGGGAAGGGCTCACGCATCCGCTCCTATTGAGAGTTCTCTCCGTGGCTCTGGTGGTGGGCGCGTGGGAATATGCGGGCCGTGTTCCGATCAGCCCGGCATTTCCGACGTTTCAGGAGACATTCGCCGCTTTTCTGGAGATGGTGAAGGATGGAACGCTTGCCAAAGCCACATGGATTACGCTCAAGCCCCTAGCACTTGGGCTCTTCACCTCCGTCGTCTTCGGGGTGGCGATCGGCACGCTCATGGGGCTGAACCGTTTCGCCGAGTGGCTTGGGTCACCTGTTTTCATCATCGCGCAGTCGGCGCCTTTGGCGGCCCTCATCCCGATCCTCACCTTCGCCTATGGAATCGGCCTCACCTCCAAAGTTCTCACCGTGTGCATCATGGCCATGCCGGTGATCGTGCTCAATTCACTGAATGCCGTGCGGCACACGCCCAATTCTCTCGTGGAGATGGGACGCGCCTTTCTTGCCTCGCGCGCGAAGCTTGTCACCAAAATCATTCTGCCAGCAGCGAGCCCCATGATATTCGCCGGACTGAGGCTCGGCTGTGCTGCAGGCTTCGTCGGTGTCATTTTGGCGGAGCTTTTGATCACGCCGACAGGAATAGGCGACATCATCACCTATAACCAGTCGATCGCCGAATACCCAAAAATGTATGCGGCAATTGCCTTCATCATCGTGTTCTCCGTGCTGTTCATCGAGGCCATCGAATGGCTGGAACGGGCACTGTTCGGCAGAAACAAAGGCCAATTCCATGCAGAACGAGAAACAGTCCCGGCCTAGCACCCCGGCCATGGTGCAAGTGCGAGGCGTTTCGAAAGTATATGAGGGGGGCGTCGAAGCGCTCAACGGCATTACGCTCGAATTTCCGCAAGGACAGCTAACGAGCCTGCTCGGACCGTCGGGGTGCGGGAAAACCACGCTGCTTAAAATCATTGCCGGCCTCATCACGCCAACGGCAGGGGAGGTTCACGTCGACGGGAAAAAGGTGACTGGACCCGGCCCAGAGCGGGCCTTCGTCTTTCAGGATTTTGCCTTGATGCCCTGGGCCGATGTCATGCGAAACGTGGCCTTCGGGCTGGAACTCAAAGGGGTGAAGCGCTCCGAGCGCGAGGCCATCGCCAGCAAATATATCCAAGCCGTGGGACTTAAAGACTTCGAGCGTGCTCATCCACACGAGCTTTCCGGCGGCATGCGGCAACGGGTGGGTCTTGCGCGAGCGCTGGCGGTCAACGCCAAGGTGCTCTTGATGGATGAGCCTTTCTCAGCCGTCGACGAGCAGACCCGGCGGAAATTTCAGGAAGATCTGCTTCAGCTCATCGACCGGGAACGGAAAACCTTTATTTTCGTGACCCACAGCATTGAAGAGGCAGTCTATGTTTCGGACCGGGTCGTGCTCTTGTCGCGACGGCCAAGCCGGGTGTCGGCCATCATCGAACCCGACATCTCGCGGCAGGACGATCCCGACAAGATCCGTCGCGATCCTGCCTACCTCGACACGGTGGAAAACATCTGGCAGGGGCTCAAGCACTATGTCGAATAGGCAGGTACAGTCATGATGATCGGGCGCTTTCGCGTGCCGATGCTTGCCTCACTGCTCGTCTGGGCAGTGGTGTGGGAAATCTGCGGACAGAGCGGCGCCAGCCTCGTGATTCCACCTCTGTCGAACATCTTCAGGCGCATCGTGGAAATCGTGCCGACGCCAAGTTTCATGAATGCCCTGTGGATCACGGGCAGAAGCTTTCTTCTGGGCAATGCGATTGCCGTCATCATCGGGGTGCCCCTCGGCATAGTGATGGGGAGATCGCTCCTTGCCGACCGCATGCTGCTTCCCTGGGTCAATATGTTCTTGTCAGCGCCCCTCAGCGCGCTTGTTCCCGTAATTATGGTTCTCTTCGGTTTGGGCGAAAAAACCATCGTTCTGACGGTCGTTCTTTTCGCGATATGGATCATCGTTCTCGATGCACGCGCCGGCGTCAAAGGCATATCGCCGTCGCTTGTCGAAATGGCGCGGAGTTTCGGTGCGAGCCCCTGGCAGGCTTTCAGCCGCATTTACGTGTGGGCAGCCCTGCCGGAGATTCTATCGGGCATTCGCCTCGGGCTCATACGCGCGGTAAAGGGCGTGGTGATCGGACAGCTTCTCGTCTCCATCGTCGGCTTCGGCAGCCTGTTCGAACTCTATTCATCGCGTTTTCTCATGGAGCATTTCTGGGCGCTCTTGTTCGTGCTTTTCATCTTTGCCTTCGTGCTCAATGAGATTCTGGTTTGGCTCGAGCGAAAAGTCGAGTATTACGCATCCTCCCGCCATTAACAGTCAGCACAGGCAAGGCATGAAATATGTGATCGAACCGCCGGCTGCGGCAGCCGTGCCCGTAGAGGGCGGTGGCCTCTTCCCGGTGCATCGCATCTATTGTGTCGGGCGCAACTATGCGGCGCATGCGCTGGAGATGGGAGGCGATCCGAACCGGGAGGAGCCATTCTTTTTTCAGAAGAATGCCGACAGTATCGTGATCCAAGGCGGCGATTTTCCCTATCCGGCCAAATCACGGGATGTGCATCACGAGATCGAGCTGGTCGTGGCGCTGAGCAGGGGAGGCGAGAACATCCCTTTGCCCGATGCGCAAACCTGCGTGTTCGGTTATGCCGCCGGACTCGACATGACACGGCGGGATCTTCAGGGCGAATGCAAGAAGCACGGACGGCCCTGGGAGATTGGCAAGGCCTTCGAACACTCGGCACCCATCGGAGATATCGTACCGGCAAGCCGCAGCGGACACCCGAAGGCGGGCGCTATCTGGCTCAAGGTCGATGGGAAAATGCGACAAGAGGGGAACCTCAATCAGCTGATCTGGAAAGTGCCGGAGATCATCTCCTATCTTTCGGGGTTCTTCACGCTCAAACCGGGCGATCTGATCATGACGGGAACGCCGGCGGGGGTGGCAGCGGTCGAGCGCGGAAATGTGCTGGAAGGCCATGTCGATGGTGTCGGCGAAGTGCGCACCAAGGTCGTCTAGCAGGCTGTTGAAAGAGGCACCCGCCGCAAGGCGATGACCGTGATTCATTGGCTCCGACGAGATTCGGAGGGTGACGGTGCGCGGCGGCGGCGACTCAAGCTTCGTCTGCGAGCGCGACTGACTTCTTCAACAGCCCGCTAGAGCGCTGGAGGCGGCTAAGGGTCCGCAGCCTCTGCGGCGATTGCCCGAGTGGCCGCGAAAGTACTTGCATACTATCTTCGCGAGTTTGAGTACCGCTGGGACCTACGGAACTCGCCGCACTTGGCTCTGAAGCGGCGAGCCTCTGATCATCGTCATTCCGGCGAAAGCCGGAATCCAGCTTCACTTTGCAGTTGGCCCGAAGCTGGACCCCGGCCTTCGCCGGGGTGACGAGTGTAGGGAGATGGCCGGATCAAAAGCTGTTCGGCTCGATGCCCATAATCGTCGATGACCAAGACCACCTGCGCACGTGCACTCCACAAGCTTTTTGCATTTCTCCCCTTTGCCCGCTTGACAGTGTTCCCTATTTGTTCTATGGCGCTTGGATGGACTGGGCTTTCGCCATCGAACGCAATCGCGAACCGCTCCTGCGCATTGTCGCAGCACTGTTCGCCATGATTGGGCTCACCGAAGCTGGTTAAGTCGAGAGGCTGTCGCGGCCGGTCTACCGGGCCGTGCTCTTAGTGCTGCGGCCAGCGGAAGCGGCGGTGCGGCGGCTCATCATCGTTGCGGCGCGCGGGATGGTGGTGAAGCCTTCTCCCATGCGTTCGGCCCCGGCGGGCCTTACAATCTCCGGCACAGGCCAAGGCCGCGTGTCCTTTCAATTGTTCGATCCGCGCCAGCGCTCCGATAGGGCCTATGGCCGCCCGACCCGAAACCCTCGGCCTCAACCCCGCATCCGTTTCATGGACGTGGCTTTCGATCCCAGGATTCCGTTGTTCCGCCAGCCGCAGCCCGCGCCCGCAGCGCCCGCTTTGGAGGAGGATGACACCGTCAATGCCAAGCCTTTGGGCCGCCGTCTCGCCGCTATCAAGCGGGCGCTGGAAGACTTGCCGCGCCAGGCGAGGCGCTTGGCACGCTGGCGGGCACGCCCCATCGAGGCGCGCCGTCCGCGGCTCGCGACACCCTTACGCCTCGGTTCGCCGCCGGGTCGGCGCAGCAGACCAACCCATGAGGTTCATGAGATCCTGAACGAATGCCACTGGCTCGCCCGCACTGTGCCAGTACCCGAGACGTCGTGAGGGCTCAGCTTCGTCTGCGAGCGCGACTGACGTCTTCAACAGCCTGCTCGTCGCGGCTAGACGGTAATTCCCGGAAGCCTCAGGCCCTGTTCTTTGGCGCAGGCGATCGCAAGGTCATATCCGGCATCGGCATGGCGCATGACGCCGCTTGCCGGATCGTTCCACAGCACGCGGGCAAGCCTTCGATCGGCGGCCTCACTGCCATCGCAGACGATCACCATGCCGGCATGCTGGGAATAGCCCATGCCGACGCCGCCGCCATGGTGCAGCGATACCCAGGTGGCGCCGGATGCCGTGTTGAGCAGCGCGTTCAGCAGGGGCCAGTCGGAAACTGCGTCCGAGCCGTCGCGCATGGCTTCCGTCTCGCGATTGGGAGAGGCAACGGAGCCCGAGTCGAGATGATCGCGGCCAATGACGACGGGCGCGTCGAGCTCACCCTTGCGCACCATGTCGTTGAAGGCGAGGCCGAGCCGGTGGCGCTGACCCAAGCCCACCCAGCAAATTCGCGCCGGCAATCCCTGAAAGCGAATGCGCTCTTTGGCCATGTCCAGCCAATTGTGCAGGTGCGGATCATCGGGGATCAGTTCTTTTACGCGCGTATCCGTGCGGTAAATGTCCTCAGGATTGCCGGAGAGTGCGGCCCAGCGGAAAGGCCCGACGCCACGGCAGAAGAGGGGACGGATATAGGCGGGCACGAAGCCGGGGAAGGCGAAGGCGTTCTTCAGGCCCATGTCGAATGCCATCTGGCGAATGTTGTTGCCATAGTCGAGGGTGGGGACGCCCGCCTCATGGAATTTGAGCATGGTCTCGACATGCCGGCGCATCGATTGTTTGGCAGCCGTCGCCACGCCCTGAGGATCAGTGCGCCGCCTCTCCTCCCATTGGGCAAGCGACCATCCGGCAGGGAGATAGCCGTTCACCGGATCATGCGCCGAGGTCTGGTCCGTGAGGGCATGGGGACGAATGCCGTGTTCGAAGACGCGGGGAAGGATTTCGGCCGCATTCCCGAGCACCCCCACCGAAAGGGGTTTGCCTGCCCTGTGCGAGGCCTCGATCATGTTCAAGGCTTCGTCAAAATCCTGGGTCTGAGCGTCGAGGTAACGGGTCTTCAAGCGCATTTCGATGCGCGACGGCTGACATTCGATGGCAATAAGAGAGGCGCCCGCCATCGTGGCGGCGAGAGGCTGGGCGCCGCCCATACCACCAAGACCTGCGGTCAAGAACCATTTGCCCTTCAGATTGCCGCCATAGTGGCGGCGGCCGACCTCGGCAAAGGTTTCGTAAGTGCCCTGCACTATCCCCTGGGTGCCAATATAGATCCAGGAGCCTGCCGTCATCTGGCCGTACATCATCAGACCCTTGCGATCGAGCTCGTTGAAGTGATCCCAAGTTGCCCATGCCGGAACGAGGTTCGAATTGGCGATGAGGACACGGGGCGCATCTGCGTGGGTGGTGAAAATGCCGACAGGCTTTCCTGACTGCACGAGCAGAGTCTCCTCCTCACCCAGAGAACGAAGGCTCATAACGATGCGGTCAAAGGCCTCCCAATCCCTCGCCGCACGCCCGATGCCGCCATAAACGACGAGCTCTTGGGGGTGCTCTGCGACGTCCGCATCAAGATTGTTCATGAGCATGCGAAGCGGCGCTTCCGTCAGCCAGCTCTTCGCGCTGAGCTCTCGCCCGGTCGGCGCCTTGATGCTCCGGCTGTTGTCGATGCGGGAGGCGAGCGTGGACATTCAGGACTCCGGGAGTGAGAGGGGGGCGAAGCGCCCAGAAGGAGAGGTGCGGTAGCGGCTCCTCAGCTCGTAACGGCTGGCGGGATAAAGCAGTGCCGCCCGTGTGGCCACATGGCCCTTGGACCAGCTCACGCGCGTGAGTTCCAGGCAAGGCTCGCCTGGCTCAAGGCGCAACAATCTGCCCGCCTCCGCATCGGGCAGAACGGCCCGCACGCAATGCTCCAGCTCATCGACCGGCGCCAGAGAGAGCAGATAGGCCGTAGGTGTGAGGCGGGTGAAATCCTGGCGAAGAAAAAGGGGGGCAATCGTGGGATTGACATGGCGCCGCTCGAGTTGGACGGGCAGGTCGTTCTCGAAATGGACCAAAGTAACCCGGTAGATCATACGACCCGGCGCAAACTCAAACTTGGCCGCGAGTTCGCGGTCTGCTCTCATCTTCAGAAGCTCCACGACCTCGGAGCGGTGGTCATTGCCGCGGGCCGCAATTTCATCAGCAATGTTGCGTAACTCCAGAAGGCTTGATTGGCGGGGCGCTTCCCTGACGAAGCTGCCAAGACCGCGAATGCGATGCAAATAACCATCATGCATCAGTTCACGCAGGGCGCGGTTGGCGGTCATGCGCGAGACCCCATAGCGGGCGACAAGCTCGTTCTCCGAGGGAACGCGGGTGCCTGGCGACCATTCGCCTGAGCGAACCTGGGCAAGAATGCGGTCCATGAGCTGCCGATAGAGAGGCTCGCGCGCGACGGCCGCGCTCATTTCCTTCATGCTGCGATCTCTTGCCCGTTCTTGAAAGCGCAGTGCAGCGGATCGAGGCCGAGCGGATAGGCGAGATGGCCCGGTGCTTCCACGTTCCACAGCGCGAGATCGGCCTTCTTGCCAGCGGCGATGATACCGCGATCGCCAAGGCCCAGAGCCCGGGCGGCATTGACGGTGACGCCTCTCAGCGCCTCCTCGGGAGTGAGGCCGAACAGAACACAAGCCATATTCATCGTTGTCAGCAAGGAATGGACGGGCGAGCTTCCCGGATTGAGATCGGTTGCGATGGCAATCGGCACGCCATAGCGCCGCAAGAGCGCGACCGGGGGTGCCTGCCTCTCACGCAAATAATAAAAAGCGCCCGGCAGGAGAACGGCGGTGGTTCCAGCTTTCGCCATGGCCGCGACGCCTTCCTCGTCTACATATTCGATGTGATCGCATGAGAGCGCGCCGTAGCGGGCGGCGAGCTTGACGCCCCCCATGTTGGAGAGCTGCTCAGCATGTAGCTTGAGCGGCAGGTCCAATGAGGAAGCGGTTTTGAAAACGGCCTCGGTCTCCTCGAGACTGAAGGCGATGGTCTCGCAAAAAGCGTCGACAGCATCGGCAAGCTTGGCCTTGGCGACGGCGGGCAGAACCTTCTCACAAAGGAGTGTCACATAGGCTTGCCGATCGTTGCGGAATTCGGGCGGGAGAGCGTGGGCGCCCAGAAAAGAGGTCACCACATCGACTGGGCGCTCGCCCGCGAGTGCACGAGCGACCCTCAGCATTCTGAGTTCCGTTTCAAGATCGAGGCCATAGCCCGACTTGATTTCGACTGTCGTGACCCCCTCCCGCAATAAACAGCCGAGGCGGACAAGCGCAGAAGCCATAAGCTCCCTCTCTGAGGCCGCGCGGGTGGCGCGAACGGTCGACAATATGCCGCCGCCCGCCTTGGCAATGTCCGCATAGGGAACGCCGTTCAGCCGCTGCTCGAACTCATCGGCCCGATTTCCGCCAAATACGAGATGGGTATGACAGTCGATAAGACCCGGAGAGAGGAGACGGCCCTCGGCGTCGAGCGTGCTTTTAGCCCGCGGCGCATCAGAGGCGGGTCCTGTCCAGGCGATCATGCCTTTCTCGATCAGCACCGCAGATTCATCGGCCCGCCCATAGGGAACGTGCTCGGCCATTGTCGCGATGCGCGCGTTGGTGATGAGGAGAGATGCGGAAGCTGTTGTGGGCATTACAGCGATGGCGTAGGTTGTATATACAATATAGGATCACCTCATGCCCGAACGCAAGCTTCGCCTGTCGAGCGCCCTCCTGCCCGAGGGTTTCGCGGACGACGTGGCGCTCGGCATCGACGATGCAGGGTTCATAACTTCCGTGACGAGGAACGTTACGGCTGGCGAGGGGCCTTTGGTGCATGGAATTGCGATCCCAGGGCTAGCGAATATCCATTCGCATGCGCATCAGCGCGCCATGGCGGGGCTGGCGGAGATTTCAGGTCCCGGTGAGGACAGTTTCTGGACGTGGCGTGAAGCAATGTATCGTTTTGCGCTCAAGATCGGGCCGGATGAACTCGAGGCCATCGCGGCGCAGCTTTATGTCGAAGCGCTCAAGGCAGGCTTCACTTGCATCGGGGAGTTTCAGTATCTGCATCATACGCCGGACGGCAGTCCCTATGACAATCCTGCCGAGCTGTCGCTGCGATGCCTAGAAGCGGGGGCGATAGCCGGCATTGCAATCACCATGCTGCCTACCCTCTATAGCTTTGGGGGGTTTGGCGCTCAGCCCCCGCATGAGGGGCAGCGGCGCTTCATCAATAATGCGGCGAGCTATCTGGCCATCGTGGCGCAGCTCAGGAAAAACATCGTCGAGGCGAAACATGTTCGACTTGGCATTTCGCCGCACTCGTTGCGGGCGGTCACGCCGGAGCTGCTCCGAGAGGCTATCGCCGAGGTCAACCGGATCGATCCGAAATGCCCGATCCACATGCACGTGGCGGAGCAGAGAAAAGAAGTCGAGGAGTGCATTGCGTTCACCGGGAAGCGGCCGGTCGAGCTGCTCATGACGCTTCAGGACCTGTCGCCGCGTTGGTGCCTTATCCATGCGACGCATATGAATGATGAGGAGACCGACCGGCTCGCTGTCTCGGGGACCATTGCCGGGCTCTGTCCCATGACCGAGGCAAATCTGGGCGATGGGATATTCAACGGGCGGCGATTCCTCGCTGGCGGGGGACATATCGCCATCGGTTCGGACAGCCATATCAGCGTCAATCCGGCCGAGGACCTGAGACAGCTCGAATATTCCCAGCGGCTCAAACATGAGAGGCGGAACGTCTTGGCGGGAGGACCTCGACAGTCTACCGGCCGCAGGCTCTTCGACTTGGCTGCGGCAGGCGGAGCGCAAGCACTCAACCAGCCTCAGGGCGCAATCGCGAAGGGCAGGCGGGCCGATATCGTCATTCTCGATCCCGAACATCCTGCGCTTATCGGACGAAGCGGGGATTCTATTCTCGACAGCTGGATCTTCTCAGGAGGACGTACTTGTGTGAAGCACGTATTCGTCGGCGGACAACATCTCGTTCAAAATGGACGGCATGTGCGTGAAGAACAGATCTTGAAGGAGTTCAATAGGTCACTTACCCGACTGCAGGGCTAGGAGAGAGGAATGGCGTACGCGCCAGTCAAAATCGCCAATCGAGAACTGTCGCTTGCGGAGCTTCGCAAGCCTCTGGCGGGGGCTTGCGCGGTCAGTCTCGAAGCCGAGGCGCAGCAGGCCATCGCCGCCTCGCACCAGGTCATTGCAGACCTCATTCGCGGCGATCGAGCGATCTACGGCGTGAATACGGGTTTCGGCAAGCTCGCCAAGGCGCGGATTGCGATGAGCGACCTGGGCCAGCTTCAGATCAATCTCGTGCGTTCACATGCGGCGGGCACCGGCGAGACGCTCGACCTCCGCACCATCCGGCTGATCATGCTGCTCAAGCTCGCTTCACTGGCGCGGGGTTACTCAGGCATACAGCCAGCGACGGCGCGCGCCCTGGCGGAGCTGATCAATCGCGACATCATGCCCGTGATTCCTGCTCAGGGATCGGTCGGAGCTTCAGGGGACCTCGCCCCGCTTGCGCATCTCGCGCTGGTGCTCATCGGGGAAGGAGCGGCTTGGGTCGAGGGGCGGCGCGTGTCCGGGAGGGATGCCTTGAGAGCGGCCCAAATTGAGCCGCTGACGCTCGGGCCCAAGGAAGGGCTGGCGCTGCTCAACGGCACCCAAGTCTCGACGGCGATCGCGCTTCATGCGCTCGTCGACGCGGAGAGGATCATGCAGGCGGCCGTGGTCGCCGGCGCCATGTCGCTCGATGCGATCAAAGGCAGCGACACGCCCTTCGATCCCCGCATTCACGCCATCCGACCCCACCCCGGCCAGATCATGCTGGCTGGCGCCTATCGCAGACTCCTTCTAGGCAGCGCCATTCGAGCCTCCCATCTCATCGGGGACGACAAAGTCCAGGATCCTTATTCCTTCCGCTGCCAACCGCAGGTGATGGGTGCGGCACTCGACACTCTGCGCCATGCTTCCCGTACGCTGCTCCTCGAAGCCAACAGCGTGAGCGACAATCCGCTCGTCTTCGCCGCGGACGGCGAGGTGCTGTCGGGGGGCAATTTCCATGCCGAGCCCGTGGCCTTCGCCGCCGATATGATGGCGCTGGCCATTGCGGAAATCGGATCCATTTCCGAAAGGCGTATTGCCGAGCTTACTGATACAACGATGAGCGAGCTGCCACCCTTCCTGGTCCAGGAACCGGGGCTCAATTCGGGGTATATGATCGCGCATGTAACGGCTGCTGCGCTCGCCTCAGAAAACAAGATGCTGGCGCATCCGGCAAGCATCGACAGCCTGCCGACCTCCGCAAACCAGGAGGATCACGTCAGCATGGCGACGCATGGTGCGCTCAGGCTTCACAGAATGAATGCGAATACGGAAGGCATCATCGCCATTGAGCTTCTGGCGGCGGCGGAAGGGCTCGATTTTCGCCGGCCGCTCAAAAGCTCCCAGCCGCTCGAGTTGGCCCACGAGCTCATAAGGTCCAAAATTCCGCGGCGCCTCAAAGACCGGGAGTTCAGCGGCGACATCGAGATTGTCCGATCGCTCATCCGGGGGGAGGAGTTCGCGTCGCTAACGGGACCTTTGCTCGAGTAGGAAAATGGGAGATCGGCAGACGGGCAAGTGCGTCACGCTTGAGGGGACATCGCTCAGTGCCGAGCTGGTGGAACAGATCGCTCGTGGAGATGTCCAGGTCAACATCGCCCCATCGGCGCATGCCGCGATGGGCAGGAGCCGCGAAATCGTCAAGCACCATGTCGAGGCGGGTATTCCGGCTTATGGCCTCAACACTGGTCTTGGTGCTCGCGTCGCGGAAACGCTGCCGGAAAGAGAGCTCGAGGGATTCTCCTATCGCATGGTGCGGGGCCGTGCCCAAGGGATCGGCCAGCCTCTGGCTGAGGCGCAAGTGAGAGCGATCATGGTGGTTCGCCTGAATACCATGCTGACGGGAGCTGCCGGCCAGAGTATCGGCGTGGCGGATTACCTCGTCGAGGCGCTAAACAGGGGCCTCACACCTGTGGTACCGCGGATTGCTTCCATCGGAGCGACGGATCTCGTCGGCATGGCAGCGATTCCTCATGCGCTCATCGGCGAAGGTGAAATCATCTTTCAAGGGGAGCGCATGCCCGGATCACAGGCGTTGCAGGCAGCGCAGCTTGCTCCCTTGAAGCTCGGGCCAAAGGACGGCCAAGTTCTGTGCAACAATACTGCGTTCACCACGGGCCAGGCTGCGCTGATCTTGAGGCGTGCCGGGCGTGCCTTGATGAGCCACTTGGCGGCGGCCGCCCTGGCGTTCGAGGGTTTTCGCGGCAATTCCTCGCCGCTCGAGGATGAGACCGTGAAGCTCAGGCCCCTGCAAGGGCAAATCAAAGCAGCGAATGAGCTGCGCCGGCTGCTGAGCGACGGATTGCTTCTTCAAAGAGGTGAGGCGCGGCGACTGCAGGACCCTCTCTCGATCCGCTGCATGGCGCAGGTGTTCGGAAGCACTTTCGAGGCACTCGATCAACTGGAGCGGGTCCTTTCAGTCGAGGTCAACAGTTCGTCCGACAATCCTGCCGTCCTGATTCATGAGGAGCGAATCGTAACAACGGGCAATTTTCACCAGCTGGAGCTTGCACTGTGCCTTGACCGGGCGGCGCGGTCGTTCGGGTGGTGCGCAACCGACAGCGTATCTCGCATTGCGCGGCTGATGAATTCAGGGTTCTCCGGTTTGCCACCGCTTTTGTCCTCGCAGGCGACCGAACGAGCCGGTTTCGGTCCATTGATGAAGCCGATCGAGGCACTGAGGGCTGAGATCACTCAGTTGGCGAATCCGGTTGCGATCATGCCCAGCCATAATGCAGACGGACAAGAGGATTCGCTCAGCCATGCGCCTCTGGCCGTACAAAAGCTCGCCGATCTCCTCGAGCGCTACGAGCTTTTGATCGCCTTCGAACTAGCGGCGGCCGCGCAATCGATCGATCTGGCCAAACCAAGCAAAATCGCGCCGCGACTGGAAGAAATCCATGCAGCCATCCGCCGGCTCAGCCCGATCATGGACGAAGACCGGCCCATGGGAAGGGAGATCGAGGCGATTGCGGACGATCTGGTTCGCACCGACAGGCTCACTCAGCGGTAAACGAGCGTTTGCCCGATTTTTTGGGTTTCGGCTTTGCCGAGCATGGCTGCCGCCAGAGCGATATCGGAGATCGACAGGCCGCGATGCCAAAACAGAATGGTTTCGTCGTCGGTTTCGCGGCCAGGCTTCCTGCCGACCACGATCTCGGCCAATTCGGCGTGGATATCCTCTTCGTTCAAAATCCCCTGGTCGATATGAGGTCTGAGCGCACCAAACTTGCCCGCCCGAAACTGGCCGAGGTCATCGACGACAATCTTGTCCATGACGGCGGGAAGTGACAACTCCAGCGCACTGATGGTGCCATAGGGAACCACCAAAGAGCCGCGCTTGACGAAGTCTCTCTTGAAATGCTCGGCGGGAACGTCGAGGCGGGATGCCTCGACCATGATGTCGGCACCTTGGAGACAGCTGCGCCAGTCGGGCGCCACAATGACCTTCTTGTTCAAATCCCTCTCGAGCTGCTCGGCGAAGGCCTCACGGCTCTCGCGGCGGCGCGAATGAACTCTGATCTCTGCAAAATCAAAAAGCCGATCCAGCAGGCGAACGTTCCAATAGGAAGTTCCGCGTGCTCCCACGTGGCCCAGGATTCGAGACTTGCCGGGGGCAAGATATTTCGCACCGAGAGCAGTCAAAGCACCCGTGCGCATCTCGGTGATCGCCGTGGCATCGAGAATGGCCCGGGGCGCGCCGGTCAAAGGATCGAACAGATTGATCAGCGCCATCTCGGAGGGAAGCCCTCGCTTGTAATTGTCGAGGAAGTCACCGACGATCTTTACGCCGGCGAGCTGCAATGGCGCGACATACCCGCGCAAAATGTTGAAATGCCCCTTGTTGGAAGGACCAGGCACCAGATGCACGCGTGGCTCGATCACTGCCTCGCCCATACCTTGAGCGTGCAGGCCACGCTCGACGGCGGCAAGGATTTCCTCATCGCTCAAGGAAAGCCGATCAATATCCGGCCCACTCAAATAGGTGATGGTGACACCCGGCATCAACGCGACGATGGCGGAGAGAGATGACCGTTGCGTTCCAGATACTCGGCGATGATGCGGGCGGATTCGGCAGCGCTGTAGCGCGTCGTATCGATCGAAAGCTCAGGCGTTTCAGGCCGCTCGTAAGTGGAATCAATGCCCGTGAAGTTCTTGATCTCGCCAGCGCGAGCCTTGCGATAAAGACCTTTAGGATCGCGCTCTTCGCAGACTGCAAGTGGCGTATCGACGAAGATCTCCAAAAACTCGCCTCCGTCCAAAAGCTCCCGCGCCAGCAATCGCTCGGAACGATATGGAGAAATGAAGGAGACGAGGACGATCAGTCCGGCGTCGGCCATAAGCTTCGCCACTTCCGCCACGCGACGGATGTTCTCAACTCGATCGGCCGCGGTAAAGCCCAGATCCTTGTTGAGGCCGTGACGAATGTTGTCTCCATCGAGCAGATAAGTCATGTGGCCTTGCGAATAGAGCTTTCTCTCAACGAGATTGGCGATGGTCGATTTGCCCGAGCCCGACAGGCCGGTAAACCACAGGACACAAGGTTTCTGGCCTGCCTTGGCGGCGCGAGCGCGCTTGTCAACATCGAGCGCCTGCCAATGGACGTTGGTCGAGCGGCGAAGGGCGAAGTGAATGACGCCCATGCCGACCGTGTTGTTGGTGAAGCGGTCTATGACGATGAAGCCGCCGAGCTCGCGCGATTCCGCATAGGCGGCGAAGGGAACATGATGATCAAGCTCCAGATTGCAAACCCCGATCTCGTTGAGTTCCAAAGTCTTCGCTGCGATTTGCTCCAGCGTATTCACGTTGACCTTGTATTTCGGCTGAGAGAGAGCGCCCTGGAGGCTGCGTGTGGCGAGCTTGATGATGTAGGGGCGGTGGGGCAGCATGGGCGAATTGTCCATCCACAGCACGTGCGCCTCGAACTGATCGGCTACCGCCACGGGGTGATCAGCTGCGCAAATGACGTCGCCACGGGAGACATCTACCTCGTCATTGAGCGTGAGGGTAATGGACTGACCCGCGAACGCCTCGGCAAGATCCGCATCGCGGGTCACAATGCGATTTATGCGCGAGGTGCGTCCGGAGGGAAGAATCCGCACCTCCATTCCAACTGAAGCAACGCCTGAAGCTATGGTGCCGGCGAAGCCACGGAACGACTGGTTCGGCCTGTTCACCCATTGCACTGGCATACGAAAGGGTCGCTCACTCGCGTTGGAGCGCAAGGGAACGGTTTCCAGATGAGACAGGAAGGTGGGGCCCCGGTACCAGGGCGTGTTGATGCTCTTGTCGACAATGTTATCACCATTCAGAGCCGACAGCGGAATGCAGCAGATGTCGGTCAGGCCCAGCTCTTTGACAAAGGTACGATAGTCGCTCTCGATGGCGCGAAAAACGTCTTCCCTGTAGCCAACCAGGTCCATCTTGTTGACGGCAACCACGATGCTGCGAATTCCAAGCAGAGAGACGATGAAGCTGTGGCGCCTGGTCTGGGTCAGGACACCTTTGCGCGCATCGATGAGTATCACGGCGAGTTCAGCGGTCGAGGCGCCCGTCGCCATGTTACGCGTGTATTGTTCATGGCCCGGCGTATCGGCAACGATGAATTTGCGCTTGTCGGTGGTGAAAGTGCGGTAGGCAACGTCGATGGTGATCCCCTGTTCGCGTTCGGCCGCAAGGCCATCGACGAGGAGAGCGAAATCCAGCTTACCGCCCTGGGTGCCGACGCGCTTCGAGTCCCTCTCAAGCGCAGCGAG
>Ga0209382_10004784_pt1 | contig 17885 bp, 21 predicted proteins | sample SoiMetdeltSBSDD5_FD_187599 | JGI IMG/M metagenome (GOLD analysis project Ga0209382, IMG submission 187599) | Bulk soil microbial communities from a Populus tree surrounding site in Tennessee, USA - Soil MetaG P. deltoides SBSDD5 (SPAdes) (version 2) | ecosystem: Environmental > Terrestrial >...
TCGCGTGCCTGAAGGCGGCCGACTTCCCATTGCGCCTCGATCCAGCCGGCCCACTTCAGCGCCGGCTCGTCCGCCGAGGCCATGTGGGATGGCAACTCGATCTCGTCGAGCGCCTGCTGCACCAGCGTGGTCTAGCCGACTTGCCGGGCATCCGCGACGACCTGCACGAAGCGAAGGCTCGTCTTCGTGAGCCCCTTTTCGCCTCGCCGTTACACACCCGGCGACCCGACCTGGCCATGCCGGTCCCACGCCACCGCCCGCACGCCCTTCACGAGCAGCCACAGGGCGAAGGACAGCTCGGCGACCAGCGCCGGAACGAGGATCGCCGGAAACAATCGGCTCGACAGCGGCGGCGACAGCAGCAGGGCGAAGCTGTTGATGACATAGCAGACGCCCGCGATCTGCATCAGGCCCCCGAGCGCTCGGGGCAGATAGCCCGACCGGGCGATGAGGTGGCCCAGCACGACGCACTCGGCGCCGAAGAAGACGAGCGCGATGCCGAAGCCTGTGCTGTGGGATCGCACCGCAAGCATCGCCAGGGCTTCGAGCTGCTCCGGCGTGAACGCCTCCACCCAGGCGGCGCTGGTCAAGGGGTGCAGAGCCGTCGCCAGGGACACCGCGGCGACTCCCTCGATCGCGATGGAGACGATGTTGAGGAGAACGACCAGCAGCGCGAGATGGCGCTTGACGGGGCGCATCAGGACATACAGGACGACCGCCAGCGCCGTCGCGCACGTGAGGAGGACGACTTCTCCGGCGACACCGAGACGCCAGAGTCCCTCCATCGACCGCAGGTTGGCGGCCGTGGCCGTTGCATCACCCGGCACGACGATGCGGCGCCTGACCAGCCCCTCGCCCAGCGCTCCGAGGACGATGATCACGAGATACAGGACTCCGCCGATCCGGGCGACGAGCCTGGCGCGCTGGCCATCCACCAGTTGTCTCATCGTCCTCGGGCTCCGGGCGTGAACGGCGCACGGTAGCGCGGATGGGCGAGCCCGCCAAGGCGTCGAGCGGCACACGGGCGTCCGGGTTCAGCTCTCCAGGGTTCGCCGCATCCGCACCTCCACCAGCTGCACCCCGCCCATCTCGAAGTGCTTCTGCGCGTCGCCGTCGACGGCGAAGTCGAGCGACTCGTAGAAGCGGCGCGCGCGCCGGTTGTCCGCGAGCACCCACAGCGTCACGGTCGAGAAGCGTCCCGCGCGCAGCCGCTCGGCGCCGGCGCGCCACAGGGCGCGGCCCGCTCCGCGCCCCCACGCCGGCGGGTCGACATTGATCGCCCACAGCTCGCCGGTCGAGGCCGTGGCGTCGGCGTCGCGGCTCCTGCCCACGACGATCCAGCCCAGGAGCCGGCCCTGCTCCTCCGCCACCAGCATCTCGGCGGCGCGGTCATGCAGGGTCTTGCGCCAGAAGGCCTCGCGGCGCGCGATCGACAGGCGGCGCAGCACGGCCGCCGGCAGCAGGTCGCGGTAGCCCTCGCGCCATGCGCGCACGTGGATGGCCGCGATGGCGCGCGCGTCGGCGGGACGCGCCTCGCGGACGTGCGGCGGCGGCGGGCGAACGGCGCGGCGTGCCGTCACGGCGCGCGCGCCAGCTCGGCGAGCTTGCTGAACGTGGCCCAGTTGCGCGACGTCACCCCGTCGCCGAGCGCCCGCCAGACGGCCTGCGCCAGCGGGCTCTCGAGCTGGCCGCGCGGACACCACAGAAAGGCGACACGGCGGCCGATGGCCAGCCGCTCGGCGCCCCAGCGCTGCTTGGCCAGCGGCGCGAGGCGCGCGCGGTCGGCCGGGCGCGCCAGCACGGTGACCAGCAGGCGCGAGGGATTCGTGGCGACCCCCAGCAGCGGGTTGTCCTCGACGGCGGCGGAGAGCTCGGCAGCCGTGAGCTCCGTGACCCGCGCTGCGACGCCCAGCTCGCGCAGCAGCGCCGCCTCGATCCGCGGCGCCGCGCTGGGCGCGGACGAGCGCGCCACGCTGTAGACGACGTTGCCGCTGTTGAGCAGCGTGCGGACGTCGCCGTAGCCGAGGCCCTCGACCAGCCGGCGCAGGTCGGCCATGGCGACGCGCTTCGCGCGGCCGACATTGATGCCGCGGATCAGCGCGACGCGGCGGACCGGCATGGCGACTCTCGGGTGTACGGCGGCGCGTCCGGCCCGCGCTGCGTCAGGCCACGTCCGGGAACCCGGGCCGCTTGCTGCCGATCAGCCGGCCCTTGGCATCGTAGAGCATCCAGATCCCGAACTTCTTGCCATTGCTGTACGAGCCCACGTCGTGCAGCTGGCCGTTGGCGCGGTAGCGCTTCCACGTCCCATGCTGCTTGCCGTCCTTGAAGCCCCCGACCTGCAGCAGGCCGCCGCCCTTGCGATGCCAGGTCCAGAGGCCGTCGAGCAGGCCGTTCGCGTACGGGCCCTTCGCGCGCACGGTGCCGTCACGGAAGTAGTAGGTCCAGCGGCCCGACTTCCGGCCGCGCGCGTAGCGGCCCTTCGCGGCGAGCGTGCCGTCGCGGAAGTATTCCTCCGCGTGGCCACTGCGCGGCGACTTGCCTGCGGCCCGGGCTGGTGTCATGCGCGGCTCCTCGCGGCGAGGGCCCGGCGGCCGGGCTCGCGCCCGCGCTCAGCCCTCGACCAGCGTCTTGAACCCGCCGTAGGCCATGCGCTTGCAGTCGAAGGGCATTTTCTTCATGTCCATGCCGGCGAACGCCGGGTCCTTCATGACCTTCTTGTTCACCGCGTCGCGGTGCGCCTTCGACTTGTAGACGATGTACGAGAACACCACCGTCTCGCCGGCCTTGGGCTTGATGACGGTCGGGAAGCCGACCATGCCCTTGGCGTTGAGGTCGGAGCCGACGCACTCGCGGTACTCGAGCGCGCCGTGCTTCTTCCAGACCTTGGCGCCCAGCTTGGCCAGCTTGCGGTAGGCAGGGAGGTTCTTCTTGGGGACGGGGAGCAGGAAGCCATCGACGTAGGTCATGACGTGGTCCTTTGTGGTTGGCGGGTAGTCGCCTCCGGGCGCGCGACGGTCGCATATTCCGGCGCGCGGGGCTGTCGAGTCAATCGCGACGGACGCCTACGCGTGCGTCGCGGGCGTCTCGTGGCTGTGCTGGTGAGGAACCCCGGCCAGCAGGCTCGCATCGCGCGCCAGGACCCAGTGGCCGTTGGCCTGCTTGCGCAGGAACGACAGGGTGTGGCCCGTGTGCCGGACCGGCGCGCCGCCGTCCCGCGGCCGCATGACCACCGTGAGCCGCAGCCAGAGCAGGGCCCAGCCGTTCAGCACCCGGACCTCCTCGACCACGCCCTGCGCGTCCAACGGGACGTCCTGGTTGCCGACCATTCGCTCCGCGAAGGCGGCCCTCCCGCGCAGCGGCGGCTGGCCGGGAGCGAGGAACACGACGTCGTCGGCCACGAGGTCCAGCACCTTGTCCACGTCGCCCGCACGCGACGCCGCGAGCCAGCTGTCGACGAGCCGACGAATGGCCTGCTCGTCGCGGGCCTTCGCCAGCTGCAGCGCCGGACTGAGAACGTCCATGCATTCTCCCTGGTCGCGCGCGCGTTCGGGATCGTCGCGCAGTGACGGGAGGCTAGCGTGGACGGCGTCATCGCACAGCAGCGCGGCCACCGTCGCAGTGAGTGCGACTGGCCGCTGCGCGTGCGCGGCTGCGGGCATCGCCGGGACACCGTGTCCCGGCGAACCCGATCAGGTGCTCATGATCCTGCGACCGGCCTTGCGGTTCTTGATGGGGCCCTTGCCGCCGGGAGCCTTCGCGGCGCGCTTCTTGGCGGCCGTCATTCTTCCACCGCGGGTCTTCTTGGACATTCGAGGTCACCTCCGTGGGCCATCTGGCCCGACGACCATAACCGGCCGTGCGTCCAGCGTGTCGTGCAATGTTGCGAGCGGCCAACACGGAGTTCCACGTCCCGAGCCGCTCCCACCATGACGCAGCCGGCTTGCTGCCGGACTCACGCCGGCGCCCCGACCAGCCGGCCCACGAGACTCGTGGCACCCATCGCCACCGCGCCCCAGAAGGCCACGCGCGCGGCGCCGCGGAAGACCGACGCTCCGCCGAGGCGCGCCGCGAGGCCGCCGAGCAGCACGAGCAGCGCGAGCGAGACGCCGACGACCGTGCGCGCCAGGTGCTCGTGCGGCAGCAGCGCGACCAGTGCCAGCGGCGTGCCCGCTCCGGCGGCGAAGGCCGCGGCCGAGGCCAGCGCGGCCTGCAGCGGCCGCGCGCGCGTGGTCTCCGAGAGGCCCATCTCGTCGCGGGCGTGGGCCGCGAGCGCGTCCCTGGACATGAGCTGCTCGGCCACCTGCGCCGCGAGCTCCGGCGTGAGTCCGCGCGACACGTAGATCTCGGCCAGCTCGGCCCGCTCCAGCTCGGGGCTCGTGGCCAGCTCGCGCCGCTCGCGCGCCAGCGACGCGCGCTCGCTGTCGGCCTGCGAGCTGACCGATACGTACTCGCCGGCCGCCATGGACAGGGCCCCCGCCACGAAGCCCGCCAGGCCCGCCAGCAGCACCGGCTCGCGGCCGGCATCGGCCGAGGCCACGCCGACGATCAGGCTGCTGGTCGAGATGAGGCCATCGTTCGCGCCGAGCACGGCGGCGCGCAGCCAGGCCAGGTTCGTGGTGGGGTGGGGTTCGGGGTGGGGCAAGCCGCCGCTCCGGCCGTCCTCAGCACTTCACCATCTTGCGCTTCTTGCCGAGCGACCCGCGCGCCTTCGCCTTGCCGATGTACTCCGCGATGTCCGGCACCTTGCAGGCCGTGCCGCCCATGTCCACCTCGACCCTGCCGACGCGCTTGCCGACGGCCAGCGCCTGGGCGGTGAGCGGCTTCACGTAGGAGCCCACCGCGATCACGAAGCCGTTCATCACGCAGCGCACGCGGTTGGGGGCGCTCTTGATCGCCTTCTCCACGCGCGCCAGCAGCCTCTTCAGGGCCGGGAGGTCCAGCTCCGCGTCGGGTCGCAGCGCGACGACGCCGCCCAGCGTGCTCCAGCCCGCGACGACCTCGTGCTCGTTCCGGCTGTCGATCCACTTGAGCGCCGTCTCCCAGCCCTTCGGGCTCCCGGCCGCGACCCACGCCACGCTGTACTCCCGGAGCATCGGGCTGCTGGCTCCGTCGACCCAGTGCTGCAGGTCGCGCGGAGTCATCTGCGCGTCGTCGGCCATGAGCGCGGCCAGGTACATTGCGTCGTGGACGCCCGTGTCCCACAGCTCCAGCGCCAGCTCGTGGTTCGTGCCGCCGGCGCGCTTCTGGATCAGCTTGAGGTCCGAGATCTTGACGCCGTAGATGGGCTCCTTCGCGCCGTGCACCTGCATGGTCTTCTTGTACGAGGCGCTGCCGAGCGTCTTGAGCTCGGCGACGATGGACTTGGCGGTGAGGGTGGCGGGCATGTCGCGGCGTCCCGGGGCGTGATGGAACTCCCGTTGCCGTCGCGCACGCCGCGGCGGACCTGCCGGGAGAGCGCGACAGGTTACGCCGGAAATGCGCGAGCTGGCAATCGGCGCCCGATCACGCAGCGATCAGGCGAGGTCGGGCGGCCCGGCCGTCAGTCCTTCGCCGAACCGATCGCCCGATACACGACCGCGCCGAGGATTCCGCCCGCGATCGGGGCCAGCCAGAACACCCACAGCTGCGCGACCGCCCAGTTTCCGACGAACAGCGCGACGCCCGTGCTGCGCGCCGGATTCACCGAGGTGTTCGTGACCGGGATGCTGATGAGGTGGATCAGCGTGAGCCCGAGCCCGATGGCCAGTGGCGCGAAGCCCGCGGGCGCGCGCTTGTCCGTCGATCCCATGATGACGAGCAGGAACATCGCGGTCATCACGATCTCGCAGATGACCGCCGCGCGCAGCGAGTAGCCGCCCGGCGAGTGCTCGCCGTAGCCGTTGGAGGCGAAGCCCGCGGACGCGTCGAATCCGGCCTTGCCGCTGGCGATCAGGTACAGCACGCCGCCGGCGGCGATGGCGCCCGCGATCTGCGCGACCACGTAGGGCAGCACCTGGCCGGCCGGGAAGCGCCCGCCCGCGCACAGCCCGACGGTCACCGCCGGGTTGAGGTGGCAGCCCGAGATGTGGCCGATGGCGTAGGCCATGGTCAGCACCGTCAGGCCGAAGGCCAGCGACACGCCGAGCAGGCCGATGCCCACCTGCGGGAAGGCCGCGGCGAGCACCGCGCTGCCGCACCCGCCGAGCACGAGCCAGAACGTCCCGAAGAACTCCGCGCCGTACTTGTTCATGCGCTACCCTCCCGAGAGGCGCACATTCTAGCGAACGGGTGATGCGGCTCCGACACCCTCATTCGCGAGTGCCGCCAGGCACGCACCCGCTCCCGGCCCGATGGCGCACTGGGCCGGGAGCGGGCGCGAAGGGACTACTTCACGAAGGAGGCTTCGGTCAGCGTCTGGTTGCCGCTGGCCTCGATCGCGAGCACCTCGATCGGATGCTCACCCGGCCCGAGCGAAGCCACGAACTCCGGCGAGACCGTCAGGCTGAAGACGTTCGACGGTACGGTGACCTGGAACACCTCGTCGACGATCACCTGGTAGCCGGTGATGTTCAGCGGCTCGACCGGGAAGCCGGGCGGCGTGCTCGTGACGGCCGTCCAGTCGATGCGCAGGTAGCTGCTGCCGATCACCGTCGCCGTGACCTCCGGGCCGTCGGGGATGGCGTGCGAGAACTGCCACTCGCCCTCGATGGTCTCGCCGTCCACCGTCACGCCCTCGAAGTCGTACTCGCCCTCGGGGAAGAGCGCGAGCAGGTCCTCGAGCGGGAACTCGTCGAGCGCCGGCTCGGCGCCCTCGAAGAACAGCTCCGTCATGCCGAGCTGGTTGTAGGGCCCCTTGCCCACCACGTTGAACAGCACCTTGCCGTTCGGGTTGATGATCCGGAGCTTGTTCCAGTCCTCGCCGTCGAGCGTCACGTGCACGCCCAGGTCGTTGGCCGAGGAGTTGTATTCCCAGTAGATGCGCGAGAACTCCAGCGGGAGCGTGGTTGCCTTGTTGCCGGGCGGTGGGCCGGCGCCGACGAGGGTGATGATCATGGCAGCCGCGAGCAGCGAGCCACCGAGGGGGAAAAGGAATCGACAGGACTTCATGGTGTGACCTCCAAGAGAGTTGGGAAGCGCACGCCGGTCTATCGCCGCTGACCACGTCCTGCATGACGAGTTCGTGATGCGCGCCTCCGCAGGCGTGGCGCGTGTTACGGCACGATGACGACAAGACGTCGACGCCGGAATGCCGTGATGCCGGCCTCAGGCGCGCCGCCCGCGCGGCCTCCATCCGAAGCGGTCCAGAGAGACGCGCCCCCGTGCGTCGAGCACGATGCCTTCGCGCCGCAGGAGCACGCGCTGGATCGTCTCGTAGCGCGGCTCGGCGCGCGGACTGATGCCGCCGGCGGCGTTCACGACCCGGTGCCAGGGCACGTCGCGGCCCTCGGGCAGCGCGTGCAGCGCGTAGCCCACGCGCCGCGCCTGGCGCGGCAGGCCCGCGAGCCGCGCCACCTGGCCGTAGGTGGCCGCGCGGCCGCGCGGGATGCGCGCCACGACGGACCAGATACGCTCGTAGTCGCTCATCCGTCGCGCGCGAGCCAGCCCTCGATCTGCCGCCGGTGCCGCAGCACGTGCACGATGGCGTGCTCGAAGAGCTGCTCGAAGTCGTACACGACGCCCCAGCGGGAGCGCATCCGCAGGGCGTTGTTTTCGGCCTCAGTCATCTCCCAGCGACCCTCGAGCGTGGCCTCCATGTGCTCCAGCACCCCGCGCAGCCGGCGCAGCGTCTCGACGCGTGGCACGTCGCGGCGGTCGTGGACGCGCGGCGGCAGGCCCCACGCGGTGCGCAGCATGCCGGCGTAGCCGTAGCCGGCGCTGACCACGTGAGTGAGCACGGTCCGGATCGAGCGGCAGCTCTCGTCGGCCGCCTGCGGGTCGCGTGGCCGCTCGTAGTCGGCGTCGGAGAGACGCTCGACGAGGCGCACCAGCGCGAGCATGGCGCGCTCGTATTCGTCCATCAGCGCGACGACGGGACCGGTGCGGGGGCGCATGTCCGTGAGGCTAGTCTCGGCCGACCCGCTCGTTCAACGCCCGCGGTCGAATGAGGCCGCGCGCGGCGACTGCGGCCAGCCGCCGCGCGCGCCTCGGCCTCAGTCTTCGCAGCCCTGGAACACGGCCACCGGCAGCCCGCTCGGCACCGTGGCCGGCACGAGCTCGCAGAAGTCGAGCACGCGCGCGTCGAGCAACGCTCCCTTCACGAAGGCCGTGAGCTGCTTGATCTCCTGCTGCGTCAGCCCGAGCGGCTGCGCCAGCAGCGGATCGAGTCCCGCCGCCAGCATGGGCTCGCCCGGCCCCACGGAAAGGTCCGCAGGCACCCCGTTCTTGACCGGCTCGTAGTTCGCCAGCGACGCCACGATGTCCGCGTGATGCCGGATGGCGGCCTCGATCGAGCCGAAGGCCCCGTTGTGGAAGAAGCCCGAGGCGACGGCCAGGTTGCGCAGCGGCGCCGTGCGGAACATGTAGCGGTTGCCCGGGTCGAAGGTGGTCTGCTCGGCACCGAAGTCCTCGTTCTGGCCCGGCCCGTCGAACTTCACGTCACCCAGCCCGACGCCGAACTGCGGGAAGAGCTGCGGCCCGCCGATGCGATGGAGCTGGAAGTCGCTGAACATCTCGTTGCTGTCCCCCGCCACGGCGTGGCACGCGACACAGCCCGCCTTGCCGAAGAAGAGCAGCGCGCCCTGCTTCTCCTTGACCTTCATGGCCGAGAGGTCGCCGCGCGCGAACTGGTCCAGCGGCGCGTCGGCGCCGGGCAGCGACATCTGGAACTCCGCGATCGCCTCGCGGCGCATGTGGATGGTGATCCCGCCCGCCGGCAGCGGCACGCCGCCGTTGAAGGCGTCGCCGAAGAGCTGCAGGTACTCCGGGATCCCGTTGAGCCGCGCGTCGATCAGGTCCTGGATCGGAAAGTTGTGGAAGCCCGTCGCGTCCGGCGCGGGCAAGGGATCGCCGGCACCGTTGTCGAACTGGTAGAAGTCCGGGCCGAAGGGTCCGGGGTTCTCGGTGATGCCGGTGAAGCCCGCCATCTCCACCAGCTCGGTCGAGGGCAGCGAGCCCTGCGCCTGCAGCAGCGTCTGCGTGGTCGAGATGACGTCCTCGGGCGGCGGGAACTTGAAGCCGAGCGACGCGTCGAACGGATCGCCCGACAGCGCCACGAAGCGCGCCGTCCACATGAGGGCCGGATAGAACTCCGTGTTCGCGACGAGCGGCGACCGCCGCTGGTTGCGCGCGCCCTGGCGGTCCTCGCCCACGACGCCGTTGTTGTCCACGCCGATGGCCATGCGCTGGCTGTCCCCGAAGCCGAAGGCCGGCGTGTGGCAACCCGCGCACGAGTTGTCCATGTGCAGGCCGAGGGCATTGTCGAAGAACAGCAGACGCCCGAGCTCCACCGTCGCCGGATCCAGCGGACGCCCGAGCTTCGCCTCGAGCGACGCCTCGACCGTCCCGGTGAAGCCCGCATCCTGCAGCATCTGCTGCAGCTGCGCGTCCAGCGCGAACGGCATGCTCACGGCCGACTGCGCACGGACATCGCTCCCCATGGACGCGACCGCGAGAACGAGGACCACGCACCCACCCAAATCGGTTCGCACACGCATCGTGCACCTCCCGCGCTGCCTTCCCTGGCAGCACTCCAACCTCGCCGGAACTGTCCGCCCTGCGCCGCCCGACGCAGAGGCTCCGGACGCCCCGGAGCGCAGCAGGCTCTCGGAGCTCTCACGACGATACTGCCGTTGCGCAGATCGTGCCGGGCCAGCCGCGCCACGTGTCAGCCGGGCGTGGACAGCCTCGCGCAGGACCCCGTCGCGAGCGGCAGGATCAGGCCCGCGCCGCCCTCAAGGCAGCTCGAGCACGAGCGTCGCCCCCGTCGGATTGCCGCTCGTCGGGAACGTGCCCAGCACGAGCGCGCCCGAGTTGCCCTGCGACTGGCGCGTCGCCACGATCTCGAGGCTCTCGACGATGACCGGCATGTCGAACAGGGTCATGGCGCCGCCCTGGCCGACCTCGTACACCGGCACGGGATCGCACAGCCGGTCGAGGATGATCTCCGGCACGCGCGAGCCCTGCACGTCGGCCGCGAAGATCTGCGGGATCGAGGCGCCGCAGTTGTTTGGCACCAGCACCTCGTTCACCAGGCCGAGTTGGTCGGGCCCCATGGACTCGTAGACCCGCACGCGGTAGTCGAGATCGCCGACCTGGCCGGCGAGGAACAGCATCGGCCTGCCATCGGGCGACGAGCGCGCGATGAGCGCCAGCTGGTAGGCATTGAACAGCGGGTGGAACTTCTGCGAGACGAACTGCACGACGTCGTCGCCGGCGGCCTCGAACAGCAGGATGCTCGAGCTGCCGAACTCCGCCACCGCGATCTCCCGCAGGCCGTCCTGGTCGAAGTCGGCCACGACCGGGTTGCCGAGGTCGCCGCCGACGGGGAAGTTCAGCATCAGCTTCAGCGTGTCCGGCGGATCGAGCGGCCCGGGCGCCTCGAAGATCTTGAGCGACGTGGCCGTACAGGTGAAGTTGTCGTCGGCGGTCACGAGCTCGTTGCGCCCGTCGCCGTCCACGTCGGCGATCCAGGCGCGGAAGTCCACCACGTTGCCCTCCTTGTCGCCCGTCCACACCTCGTGGTCCGGGAAGCCGCCGGGGGTGCTGCTCTCGCGCCACACGAACTCGTGGTTGCAGATGCCCAGCGAGCGCTCGAAGAACAGGTCGGTCAGGCCGTCCTTGTCCACGTCGCCGATCGCCAGCACGCCGCCGTCCGGGAGATCGAAGGAGAAGACCTCGTTGAACTGGCCGGTCCCGTCGTCCTCGTGGAAGACGATGCGGTTGGTGCCGCCGCCCACCGGCACCTCGCGCAGGACCACCTCCTGCCGGCCGTCGTGGTCCGCATCGCCGACGAGGCTGTTCTGCCAGAAGTCGTCCTGATGGCCGAGCTGGTCCACTTCCTTGAACAGCACGCCTTCGGGCGACTCGGTCGCGACGTGCATGGGCCCGCGACCGAGCGGGAAGACGGCATGCGGATAGGTCTGCGCGGTGGCGGCGACGCCGAGCAGGAGCAGGCTGGCTGGCAGGCAGGTGGCGATGCGCATGGGAGTTCCTCGGCAGGTTGTGCTCGGCATGTTGCCCGGTCGCGCCGGGGCGTCAAGGTGCGGTCTCGGCAGTACACTTCGTGCCCCTTGCAAGGAACGGCGACATGGATCGGCAACCCGGGTCGCGCCGCGTCGGCCGCGCGCTGCTGGCGGTGCTCCTGTGCCTGCTCGCGCCCGTCGCCTGGGCGCTGACGCTCGACTCGCCCTCGCTGCGCGCCAGCGGCGCCGTGGCCTGGCTGCTCTTCGGCATGGCGCTCCTGCTCGGGCTCTCGGCCGCGCGCGACGATCGCCGGCTCGTCGTCCGGGCGCTGGCAGCGCTGGACGTGGTGCTGGTCGGCCTGTTCGCCTGGCTGTTCTTCGGCCTCGCCGCGCTGCACCCCCAGCCCGAGGCCGACCAGTTCCAGCGCGCACCCGACTTCACGCTGCCCGACGAGCAGGGCCGCCCGGTCCCGCTCGCCGCCGAGCTCGCGCGCGGCCCGGTCCTGCTGGTCTTCTACCGCGGCCACTGGTGAATCTCCTGCCGCAGCGAGCTCCGAGGTCTCGGAGACGTCCATCAGGCGCTGGCCGCGCGCGGCGGCGGAATCCTCGCCGTGAGCGTCGACACGCCCGAAGAGTCGCGCGAGGTGGTCGAGTCGCTGGGACTGCCGTTCCGGCTCCTCGCGGACACCGGGCGCGAGATCGTGCGCCGCTACGGCCTGCTGCACCCGGGCGGCGGGCCTTCCGGCAGCGACATCGCGGTGCCGGCGCTGTTCCTGCTGCGGCCCGACGGCAGCATCGCGTGGCGGCACGTCGCGCGGCGCATCCAGGATCGGGCAAATCCGGCGGACGTGCTGGAGCAGGTGGCGCGGCTGTAGCGCCGGCGCGCCGCTAGTCGTGCTCCAGCAGCACGCGCAGCGGCTCGATCGCCGTGTCCTTCGGCCGCACGCCTTCGACCTTGGCGGTGTCGTAGCCGCTGGCCACGATCTGCACGGTCAGCGCGCCGTCGCCGCCCAGCTCGTAGCGGAAGGCGCCGTCGTCCGCCTGCACGGTCGAGATGGTGATGCCGCCGTCGCCCACGAGCCAGACCTCGTAGCTCGTCACGGGCTGCAGCGACACCTTGTCCAGCGCCACCACCTGGAGCACCGGCGCACGGGCCAGCTGCACGACGAGGTCGCTGCGGTCGGCGTCCAGCCGCACGTCGGGGCGCTGGCCCACGTAGCCGTCGAGCAGCACCTCGAGCGCGTACGAGCCCGGCCCCTCGACGCCCAGCGCGAAGCGGCCGTCCTCGCCCGTGGTCACCTCGGGCTGCGCGTAGGGCCAGCTCGAGCCCACGAGCGAGACGAGCACGCCCGGCAGCGGCGCGGCCTGCTCGTCGATCGCGCGGCCGGCGAGCCGCAGCGCGCGCGGCAGTGTCACCAGCAGGTCGGGCGGCTCGTGCTCGTCGATGAGCACGTCGACGATGGCGAAGGAGAGCGACGGGTCGCTGCGCTTGGTGACGAGCAGCCGCCGCGGCCCGGGGCCGAGGCCGTGGATCTCGAAGCGGCCGTCGTCGCCGGTGAAGCAGCCGGACAGCCGCTGCGTGATCTCCGTCACCGGCGCCCCGTCCTGCTCGAACACGCGGATGCTGCCGCGCTCGAAGATGCTGGTGCCGAGCTCCGTGCCGCCGGGCCAGGTGAGGCGCTCCCGCACGTCCAGCTCGGCCTCGGGCACCGGCCGGCCGGTGCTGTCGACGACGAGGCCCCGGAGCGTCACCTCCTCGCCGATCACGACATCGAGCGTGGTGGTCTCGCCGGCTCTCACCCGTATGCCGGGAAGCAGGCGCGTCCGGGCCTCCAGGTGGTTCCCGATGCGCGGGCGCACCGCCACCACGTAGTCGCCGGGCGGAATGCCGTCGATGCGGTAGCCGCCGCCGTCGTCGGTCCAGGCCCGCAGGCCCGCGACGGCCATGGCGGCGGATTCGGGCGTCGCGACATGGATCATCCCGACGAGCGCCTCGCGCAGCGCGCCGACCTCCTCGGTCACGTGTCCGGCCAGGGAGCCGCCGCGCAGGAGCTCGAAGCCCATCGGCGGCGCCACCGTGGGACCCTCCGGAACCCTGACCGAATGCACCTGCTTGCTCCAGCCGCGGGCGCTCGCGCCGACGGCCAGGCGCACCGGCGCGCTGCGCCATGCGGAGCGCGCCTGGTCCAGCAGCCGCTGCACGCGCAGCGAGGTGTCCGGGTCCGGTGCCGCCAGGGGTTGCGCGCTCGTGCCCGGCACCTCGCGCGGGTAGCGGGAATCGAAGGTGTACGGCAGGTCGAGGAGGCGGAAGGCCCCGTCGGGGCCCGTGCGGGCCGTGTTCGCGGGCCAGCCACCGCTCTCCGACCAGGACACGAGCTCGGACCAGCCCGGCAGGTCGAGGTGCACCGTCACCAGGGCGTCGGCGAGCGGCGCGCCACCTGCGTCGCGCACGACGCCGGGCTGGATCCAGCCGCTGTCGACCAGCACTTCGACGTCCGCGACGTCACCCGTCGCAGCCGGCAGCGGCACGATGACGGGCAACTCGGACAGTGGCCCGACCGCCAGCAGGCGTGCGCCGGGCGGCGCGTTCTCGAAGCGGAAGGCGCCGTCGGTGCCGGAGCGCGCCACGAGGTCGCCTTCGCCGGGCATCACGAGGCACACGCCGGGCAGCGGCGAACGGTCGGCGGCGCGCAGGCTGCGTCCGGCGACGACGCGCCGCGCCGCAGGTGTCGCGGCCCTGGACTCGGCGGCGAGGGGCTCGACGCGCGCGCCACCGCGGATGTCGTCGACGGCCCCCGCGGCGGCCTCGGCGACACGGGGCGCCGCCGCGCCCGGCTGCCGCGCGAGCACGCCTGCCCCACCGGCCATCGTCTCGTCCCGCAGCAGCCACCAGGCCGCCAGCCCCGCCAGCAGCACCCCGACGCCCAGCGCGATCGCGGACGAGCGCTTCATGCGGCTCCGCATGCTACCGCCGAACGCCCGCCGGGACACGCCGGCCCTACAGCGGCCGCGCGAAGCTCAGCTCGTTTCCGTCGGGGTCCGTGAGGTGGAAGAAGCGCTCGCCCCACGGCGCGTCGCGCGGCTCGTCGTGCGGCCGCAGCCCCAGAGCCAGCACGCGCGCGTGCAGCGCGTCGACGTCGTCGACGTGGAAGATGACCCGACCCCACCAGACCAGCCGACGCTCGAGCGCCGCCGGGTGCGCGATGAGGTTCAGGAAGCTCGCGCCCGCCGCGAAGGTGGTGAACCCCGCCCGCGGACCGCCGTGCAGCCGCTCGAAGCCCAGGCTCTCGTAGAACGTGATCGCCCGCGGCATGTCGGCCGTGGCCAGCGTCACTGCCGAGAGCGCGCGGATCATTCCAGTCCGATGCGCTTGAGCCCGTCCTCGTCGAAGCCGAGGCAGTGCCCGAGCTCGTGGAAAAGCGTGATGCGGATCTGCTCGGCCAGCTCCTTCCTGTTCGCGCAGCTCTCCTCGAGCGGGCCCTGGAAGACGTAGATGACCGCCGTCTCCGGCGGAGCGTCGGGGCGGTGCCATTCGGACATCGGCGGGCCGACGAACAGGCCCATGAGGTCGTCGTCTCCACCGTCTTCCAGCGCGTCGATCTGCTCGTCCGTGGGCCACGGGTCCACGACCACCGGCACGAACTCGAGCACCTCGCGGAAGGCGGGCGGCAGGGACGCGATGGCGTCCTTCAGCACGCGGTCGAACTCCTTCTCGGAGAGGCGGACCATGGGCCCGGAGAATAGCGGAAGGCTGGCCCGCGAGGCGTGACTCTGCCCCTGAGTCGGTGTCAATCAGAGCCTCGTTGTACGGCGTCGAGACCAGGGTGCTCCTGCGGGCGGTGAGCCGCAATGAGGCACGCTTTCCGAGCGACTTCCGCTTCCAGCTCGACTCATCGGAGGCGGCCAACTTGAGATCACAGTTCGTGATCTCGAGTTCAAGCGAGGCTGACGTCTCGAGCTGGAGGACCAACTCGAGGTCACAGTCCGTGACCTCAAGTCCGGCTCCGCCCGCCTCTCAGAGCTTCACGTACTCGTAGTCCAGCGCCAGCCCGTTGACCCCCTTGGGCGGCGGCGCGATCCAGTCCGCGAACCTGCCGGGCTCCGTGACCTGGCGCATGAGGCTTTTCACGTACGCGCGGTCGGCGAGGCTCGGCAGCCACTCGTCGCGCTTCGCCTGCCACTGCTCCTCGGTGAGGAAGTTGCCGTCGAGGTCGAAGCGCGACTCGGCGTACATGCCGATCTGCCGGTTGAACCGGCGGTGCGGCAGCCGCAGGCGCTGCTCGACGCCGTGCTCCGCCAGGATGCGGTTCCAGTACTCCACGCCCTTCTGGTTGTCCTCGATGAACTCCTCGCGCAGCACCTCGTTGAGCGCGTTGCGCAGCGGCACCGACTCCTTGCGGAAGGCGCCGTTCTCGAACATCTCGATCTCCTTGACCGCGTCGAGCGCGCTGTGCTCGGCGTGCTTCTTCATCTCCCACGCGCGGCCCTTGAGCGAGGAGCCGAAGAAGTTGGCGCTGTTGCTGGAGATCTCGGCGCCGTAGAGGTCGTTGCTGCTGGACGACCAGAAGTTGACGTACTTCTGCAGCGTCGGCAGGTCGATGGCGCCGAAGTCGCGGGGGCTTCGGCCGGGGTGCGCCTTCATGAGCTCCGCCGCGCGCTGCACGACGCGCCCCACGCCCGTCTGGCCGACGAACATGTGGTGCGCCTCCTCGGTGAGCATGAAGCGGCAGGTGCGCGCGAGCGGGTCGAAGCCGGACTCCGCCAGCGAGAGCAGCTGGAACTTGCCGTCGCGGTCCGTGAACATCGTGAAGCAGAAGAAGTCGAGCCAGCTCTCGCAGGGCTCGTTGAAGGTGCCCAGGATGCGCGGGTGGTCCGGGTTGCCGCTGCGGCGCTCGAGCAGCTCCTCGGCCTCCTCGCGCCCGTCCTTTCCGAAGTAGGTGTGCAGGATGTAGACCATCGCCCACAGGTGGCGGCCCTCCTCCACGTTCACCTGGAAGAGGTTGCGCATGTCGTAGAGCGAGGGCGCGGTGTGCGCGAGCAGGCGCTGCTGCTCCACGGACGCCGGCTCGGTGTCGGCCTGGGTCACGATGATGCGGCGCAGCCAGTTCCTGTACTCGCCCGGCACCTGCTGCCACGCGGGCTCTCCGGCGTGGTCGCCGAAGCCGATGCGCCGGTCCTTCTCGGGCTCGGCCAGGAAGATGCCCCAGCGGTAGTCGGGCATCTTCACGTAGCCGAAGTGCGCCCAGCCCTCGGCGTCCACGCCCACGGCCGTGCGCAGGTACACGTCCTTCGTCTCGAAGTCAGCGGGACCCATGGCGTGCCACCAGTCCAGGTACTTCGGGAGCCAGTGCTCCAGCGCGCGCTGCAGGCGCTTGTCGCTGGAGAGCTCGACGTTGTTCGGGATCTTGCTCTCGTAGTCGATCGCGGTCATGGGGTCCTCGCGCGCCGCATCAGGTGCGGCGCCAGTCGAACTCGGGGCGGTTGGGGGTGCCGTAGCACTTGAGGGCGCCGCGCTCGCCCACGGCGTTGGGCCGCTGGAAGATCCAGTTCTGCCAGGCGGAGAGCCGTCCGAAGATGCGCGTCTCCATGGTCTCGGGGCCGGCGAAGCGGACGTTGGCCTCCATGCCCGTGAGCGCGTCGGGCGAGAAGGAGGCGCGCTCCTCGAGCGCGAGCCGCAGCTCGTCCTCCCAGTCGATGCCGTCCGGCGCGACGGTCGCGAGCCCCAGCTCCTCCGCGCGCCCGGCGTCGAAGGGCTCCTTCTCCGCCAGCACCTCGGCCACCTTGCCGGGCTCGCCGAGGAAGCGCGTCTGCAGGCGCGTCAGGCCGTTGCTCATCGGGTAGGCGCCGCCGTTGAGCGGCGAGGCGGCCAGCCACACCGGATGGTCGGGGTCGTTCAGCACGTAGGTGCGGTCCGCGGCCAGCGCCAGCTCGAGCAGCGTGCCGGCGAAGGCAGATCCCTCGTCCACCACCGCGAACAGGCTGCGCGCGGTGAGGTCGAGGCGGCGCAGGACGCGCGCCACGAGCAGCCGCGTCTCGCGCACGAACCAGTGGTCGGCCGCGAGCACGGCGTCCGTGGCCAGCGCCACGCGCGGGTCGCCCTTCACGTGCAGCGTGAGCGTGCCGATGTCGAGCTCCTCCAGCCGCAGGTGGCACAGCGCGTCGTCCAGCTCACGGAAGGCGCACAGGATCCACCAGGCGCCGCCCGCGCGGTGCGCCTCCGCGGCGCCCTTCGGCCCCGCGTCCGCCGGCAGCGCGAGCGTGATGGCCGCCGTGCGCGCCGCGCGGTCGAGGCGCACGGTCACGCGCTCGTAGTCCCAGCCCTCGTCGTGGAACCTGGGCTGCAGGCGCGGCAGCTTCACGCCCTGGCCCGCCGGCACCGCCGGGCTGGCCGCGGCCAGCTCCTTCGCCTGCCGCGCGACGATCTCGTCGAACTTGCTGAGCGGCGCCAGCTCGTCCACGAAGCCCCACTCCACCGCGCGCCGGCCCTTCACGCCCTCGGCGATGCAGGCGAAGACGTCGGCGCGGTCGCGGCGGATCCTGCGCTTGTCGGTCATGCGCGTGAGGCCGCCGGTGCCGGGCAGCACGCCCAGCAGCGGCAGCTCGGGGAAGGAGACCGCGCTGTTGCGGTCGTCCACCAGCACGATGCGGTCGGCCGCGAGCGCCAGCTCGTAGCCGCCGCCGCTGGCCGTGCCGTTCAGCGCCGCGAGCGACTTCAGGCCGCTGTGCGCCGACGCGTCCTCGATATACAGGCGCGTCTCGTTGGTGAACTTGCAGAAGTTCACC
>Ga0209382_10004785_pt1 | contig 17885 bp, 17 predicted proteins | sample SoiMetdeltSBSDD5_FD_187599 | JGI IMG/M metagenome (GOLD analysis project Ga0209382, IMG submission 187599) | Bulk soil microbial communities from a Populus tree surrounding site in Tennessee, USA - Soil MetaG P. deltoides SBSDD5 (SPAdes) (version 2) | ecosystem: Environmental > Terrestrial >...
GCTCGCGGGCTTCGCCGGCGCGCTCGCCGGCATCCTCTACGCGAACAACGTGCGCCTCGATCCCTCGCTCGGCGTCCTCGGGCTCAAGGCGTTCGCGGTCGCGCTGGTCGGCGGGCTCGACAGCCTGGGCGGTGTGATTCCCGGCGCCTTGATCGTCGCCGCGATCGAGGTGCTCTCGGTGCGCTACGGCGATCCGCTCTTGGCCGACGTCTCGCCGTTTCTCTGTCTCCTCGCGATGCTGCTGGTCCGGCCGTGGGGGCTTTTCGGCACCAAGGAAGAGCTTGAGCGGGTATGAGACGCACCGCCGTCGCGGTCACGTTGCTTGTCAGCACGATCGTACTGAGCGTCGACGCGCGTGCGCAGCCTTCGACGCGTATTCCCCGGGTGGGCATCCTCAGCCCCGGGAGCTCGACAGAGTCTCCGACTGTGCAACGCGAGCCCTTCGAGCGCGGATTGCGGGAGCTGGGCTGGGCCCCAGGCTCGAGCATCATTATCGAGTACCGCTATGCGGAGGGAGCCACGGCGCGACTCCCTGAGCTTGCGACCGAGCTCGTCAAGCTCAAGGTGGACGTCATCGTGGCTCGGAGTAATCCGGCCATTCTGGCGGCACGGCAGGCGACCCGGTCCATCCCGATCGTGATGGCGTCTGGCAACGATCCGGTCATGGCTGGGTTCGTCAAGAGTCTGGCGCGGCCGGATACAAACGTGACCGGCATTGCCAATCTGATGTTGGAGCTGGAGGCCAAGCGCCTCGAGCTGCTCAAGGCCGCGATAGGCAGCCTTACCCGAGTCGGCCTGCTCGACAACGCTGCGTCTCCTCGCCAGTCCGGAGCGATACTCAATGCCGCCGGCCGGACACTCGGTCTCGAGATCCAGCCATTTGCGGTATCCACACCCGAGGCGCTGGCCGAGACGTTCGTCGCGATGAGCCGGGCGCGAGTCGGCGCAATCCTGGTCCAGGCCGATGCGGTTATGCTGGATTCCTCTCACTCGCAGATCGTCGCGCTGGCCTCCAGGCATCGGCTTCCTGCGATGTATCCCTGGCGGTTCTACGTCGATGTCGGCGGCCTCATGTCCTATGCCCAGGCCATATCGGAATTTCACCACCGGGCGGCAGGCTATGTGGACCGGATCGTCAAAGGCGCCAAGCCCGCCGATCTACCGGTGGAGCAGTCGGCGAAGTTCGAGCTGGTCGTCAATCTCAGAGCGGCGCGGGCTCTCGGCCTGACGATCCCGCCCAGCTTCCTGCTACGCGCCAACGAAGTGATCGAATAGATGCCCCTGGGCGGCGGCTACTTCAAGACGACGTACGCCGGCGATCTCGCGCTGGTCGACACGCGGCTGCGCCGTACTGCGCTCGCCGCGGCCCTCCTGGCGCTGTTGCTGCTGCCGCGCGTCGCGTCGCCCTTCGTGCTCGACCTGATCACGCAGACCGCGCTGGCCGCGGTCGGCGCGCTCGCGCTGAATCTCCTGACCGGTCTGGCCGGGCAGGTCTCGCTCGGTCACGCCGGCTTCATCGCCGCCGGCGCGTTCACGACCGGGGTGCTGGTCGAGCACCGCATGCCCTCGCCGCTCTTGGCGCTGCCCGCCGCCGCGCTGGTTGGCGCCGTGCTGGGCGTGGTGGTCGGCATCCCGGCGCTCAGGCTCAAGGGCCTCTACCTGGCGCTCGGCACGCTCGCGCTGCATCACGTCGTGCTCTACGCGTGCGGCGAGTTCCAGAATCACTGGGGCGCCAACACGGGGGTGTCGATCCCGCCGCCTCGGTTCGGCGGCTTCGTGCTCAAGGGCACGATCGCCTGGTACTACGCCTTGACCGCGATCGCCGGTCTGGTCCTGGTCTTCTCGGTGAACCTCCAGCGGTCGCGGACCGGCCGCGCCTGGATGGCGATCCGCGACCGTGAGATCGCGGCCGAGTCCGTCGGGATCGACGTGGCCCGCTACAAGGTGCTCGCGTTCGTCTGGTCGAGCGCGTTGACGGCGGTGGCCGGAGCGCTCTTCGCGTACCAGCGCGCGTTCGTCTCGGTCGAGGCGTTCGGCTTTTTTCTCGCGATCGAGTACATCGCGATGGTGATCATCGGCGGCCTCGGCTCGGCGCTGGGCGCCGTGCTCGGCGCGGCCTTCGTGACCTTGCTTCCGTACGGCATCGACACGGCGGTAGCGGCCCTGCGGGTGCCGGGCGGCGCCGAGTACTACCTGTTCCCGCTGAAGTTCGGCGCGTTCGGTCTATTGATGGCGGCGTTCCTGGTCTTCGAGCCGCAGGGGCTCGTCGGCGTCTGGCGTCGCGTGCGCAACTGGGTGTTCCTGTGGCCGCTGCGCTACCGGCCGCTGCGCTCCGCGTCGTGAGCGCGACGTTCGACGTCGCGACGGCGCTGCTCGAGCTCGAGAACCTCGAGGTCGTCTACCACCGCGTCGCGACCGCGATCCAGGGCGTGTCGCTTCGCGTTCCGCCCGCTCAGATCGTGGCGCTGCTCGGGACCAACGGCGCCGGCAAGACGACGACGTTGCGCGCGGTCTCCGGCTTTCTCGGCGCCGACGACGCGCAGGTCGTCGGCGGGCGCGTGGTGTTCCAGGGCGCGACCGTGACCGGACGCCCGCCGCACGAGCTGGCCCGTCGCGGGCTCGTGCTGGTGCCCGAGCGCGACAAGGTCTTCGAGACGCTGACCGTGCAGGAGAACCTCCGCGCGCTGGTGCCGGGTGCGCGCGACGCCGGCGATCCGACGCGGCCGCCGGTGACGCTCGAGCAGGTGTTCCACTACTTTCCGGTGCTGGCCAAGCGCCGGCGCCAGCTTGCGGGCTATCTCTCGGGCGGCGAGCGCCAGATGCTCGCGCTGGCCACGGCACTCCTCTGCCGGCCGCGGGTGCTCCTGGTCGACGAGCTCTCGCTCGGCCTGGCACCGCTGGTCGTCGAGAGCCTGATGACTCTGGTCGCACGCCTGCGTGACGAGCTCGGGCTCGCTGTGCTGCTCGTCGAGCAGAACGCCGGCGCGGCGCTGGCCGTCGCCAACTATGGCTACGTCATGGAGCACGGGCGCATCGTCTACGACGGCCCGGCGGAGCGGCTCCTGGCCCACGAGGACGTGCGCGAGTTCTATCTCGGCGTCGGCCATCGCGCCGACCGCAAGCGCTACACCGACGTGAAGCAGTACCAGAGGCGGCGCCGGTGGTTCTGACGGTCGACGACGTCACGCTCGACTTCGAGGGGCTGCGCGCGCTCGACGCGGTCAGCATGGCCATCGAGCCGGGCTCGCTGGCGGCGCTGGTCGGACCCAACGGCGCCGGCAAGACGTGTCTCCTGAACTGCGTCGGCGGATTCTACGCGCCGACGTCCGGTCGAGTCCTGTTCGGCGACGCGGCGATCCAGGGCCTGCCGCCCCACCGGATCGCCGCGCACGGGATCGCGCGGACGTTTCAGTTCGTGGAGCTGTTCCGCGGCATGAGCGTGCTCGACAACGTCCTGCTCGGCCGCCACCGCCACATGCGCGCGGGTGTGCTGGCCGGCGGGCTCTTCTGGGGGCGCTCGCGCCGCGAGGAGACGGCCCATCGGCGGCGCGCCGAGGAGATCATCGAGTTCCTCGAGCTCGAACGGGTGCGCAAGGAGCTGATCGCGAGCCTGCCGTTCGGCGTGCAGAAGATCGTCGCGATCGGCCGCGCGCTCGCGATGGAGCCGCGGCTGCTCCTGCTCGACGAGCCGTCCACCGGCATGAACCGCGAGGAGAAAGAAAACCTCGCGCGGTTCTTGCTCAGGATCAAGCACGAGCTTCACATGACCATGCTGTGGGTCGAGCACGACATGGAGCTGGTCGGCGACCTGGCCGACACGGTCACCGTGCTCGACTTCGGCCGGCGGATCGCCGCCGGGCCGCCGGACGCGGTGCTGCGCGACCCGCGCGTGATCGAGGCCTATCTGGGGCGCGCCGCGAGCCGAGAGAGAGGAGCGGAATGATGTTGCTGCCGACGTCGGTCGTGGGAAGTCACGGGCTGCCCGGCTGGGTCTGGCTCGCGCGCGAGGCCATGGAGGCCGGGCGCATGGGCCCGACCGACGTGCGCGAGCTGATGGAGGACGCGACCCAGGCGGCGCTCCTCGATCAGGAGCGCGCCGGCGTCGACGTGGTGAGCACGGGCGAGATGATGCGCGTCCGGTTCATCATCGGCTTCTACGACCGCTTCAGCGGCATCAGGACCTTGCCCGCGGCGCGCCGGCTCGGCCAGCCGCTCTGGGATACGAACACCCCGTTCGAGGTCGTCGACCGGCTCGCGGCGCCCGAAGGGCTCGGCATCGTCGAGGAGTTCAAGCTCGCCCGCTCGCTCACCACGAAGCAGGTGAAGGCCACGGTGCCGGGCCCGTACACGTTGCTCGTGCCGCTCAAGCTGGGCGGCGGCTACCGGGACAAGGACACGCTACTTGCCGACCTGGTGGCGATCGTCAACGCCGAGTGCCGGGCGCTGGTCGAAGCGGGCGCCGACTTCATCCAGATCGACGAGCCGCACAGCGGGATGTACGCCGGCGCGCCGCCGCGGTTCGACAACGGCGTGAACCGCGCCGTCGAGGGCGTCGAGGCGAAGATTGCCGTCCACGTCTGCTTCGGCAACCTCTACGGCCGGCCCTTCTCGGCCGTGCGCGACTTCAGGAACCTCTATCCGATGCTGCGCGATCTGCGCGCCTCGCAGATCGTCCTCGAGTTCGCCAACCGCGGCATGGAGGACCTGCGCTTCTGGAAGGAGTTTCCGACCGACAAGGAGCTCGGCGCCGGTGTGATCGACGTCAAGGCGTTCAAGGCCGAATCGGCGGCCGACGTGGCCGAGCGGATCCGCGCCATGCTGAAACACGTCGCGCCCGACAAGCTCTGGCTCAACCCGGATTGCGGATTCTGGGAGACCCCGCGCTGGGTGGTGAAGCAAAAGCTGGCCGCGCTCGTCGAAGGGGCACGAATGGTCCGAAAGGAGCTCGGCGGGTGAGGCTGGTCGTGCCGCTCCTCATGCTGGTTGCGCTGGCGGGCTGCTCGCTGCTCGAACGCGCGCGCACCAACTTCTGGGAGCTCGAGCGCGGCCCGTCCGGCCAGGCGCCCGATCCCGCGGCCGAGCGCGAGGCGATCATCCAGGTCTACGCCGCCCGCACGGTCGGCTGGCGCGGCCTGTTCGCGGTGCACACGTGGATCTCGGTGAAGCCGCGCGACGCCGATACCTACACGCGCTATGAAGTCATCGGCTGGGGCGTGGGCGGCGGCGCGCCTGCCGTTCGCATCAACCGGAGCGGCGCGGACAACTACTGGTTCGGCGATCGCCCCGAGCTGCTCGTCGATCTGCGGGGCGAGGCCGCCGAGCGTCTGATCCTGCGAGTCGAGGCGGCCGTGGCCGCGTATCCCTATCCCACGAGCTATCGGACATGGCCCGGTCCCAACAGCAACACGTTCGTGGCCTGGGTCGGGCGCAGCGTGCCCGAGCTGAGGCTCAAGCTCCCGCCGACGGCGATCGGCAAAGATTTCCTGCCGGGCTCGGTCGCGGATACCACGCCGAGCGGTACCGGCGTCCAGCTCTCGCTGTTCGGGCTCACCGGTCTCGCGGTCGGGTGGGAAGAAGGCATCGAGCTCAACCTGCTCACGCTCAACTTCGGTGTCGAGCTCAAGAATCCCGCTCTGAAGCTGCCGATGGTCGGCCGCATCGGTCCGTCCTGACGTCGCCGCGCGCCAGGCCCTCGGCACGCCCCGCACTTTGATCGGCAGGTATCGTGTAGAGAAGGGGGGCCCCAGCCGTGGCCAACGTTTTGTCAGCCAGCGACCTCAATCTGCTGGATGCCTACTGGCGTGCCTCGAACTATCTCACGGTCGGTCAGATCTACCTGCTCGACAACCCGCTGTTGCGTGAGCCGCTCAAGGCCGAGCACATCAAGCCTCGCCTGCTCGGACACTGGGGCACGTCCCCAGGGCAGAACCTCGTCTACGTTCACCTGAATCGCCTGATCAAGCGGCACGACGCGGACGTCATCTATCTGTCGGGCCCCGGTCACGGAGGCCCCGCGATCGTCGCGCAGGTCTACCTCGAGGGGACGTACTCGGAGATCTATCCCGACGTGTCGCAGGACGCCGGCGGCCTGCGCAAGCTCTTCCGGCAGTTCTCGACGCCGGGCGGTATCCCGAGCCACGTGAGCGTGACCACGCCCGGCTCGATCCACGAGGGCGGCGAGCTCGGCTACGTGCTCGTGCACGCCTTCGGCGCCGCGTTCGACAACCCCGACCTGATCGTCGCCGCGGTCGTGGGCGACGGCGAGGCTGAGACCGGACCGCTGGCCGGAAGCTGGAAGGGCATCAGCTTTCTCAACCCGGCGCGCGACGGCGCGGTGCTGCCGATCCTGCACCTGAACGGCTACAAGATCGCGGGCCCGACGGTGTTCGGGCGCTCCACCAACGCGGAGATCGAGAGCTACCTGGGCGGCCAGGGCTACGATGTGCTGTTCGTCGAGGGCGATGAGCCGAGCACGGTTCACGGGCTCTTCGCCGCGGCGCTCGAGACCTGCTACGCCAGGATTCGCGACATCCAGCGCGAGGCGCGCCGCCGCGGCGTGGCCGGCAGGCCGCGCTGGCCTGCGCTCGTGCTCCGCACGCCGAAGGGATGGACGGGGCCCAAGGTCGTCGACGGCGTGCAGATCGAGGGCACGTTCCGCGCCCATCAGGTGCCGCTGAGCGAGGTCAGATCGAACGCCGAGCATCTGCGGCTGCTCGAGGAGTGGATGCGCAGCTACCGGCCGGAGGAGCTGTTCGATGGAGCAGGGCGGCTCGTGCCCGATCTGTCGGCGCAGGCGCCGGCGGGCGCGCGGCGGATGGGGGCCAACCCCCACGCCAACGGCGGCGCCGGCGTGGTGCTCGACCTGCCGAGCTTTCGCGACTACGCGGTGCCGGTCGGCCGCCCCGCGACCGAGCGCAAAGAGTCGACGCGCCAGCTCGGCAAGCTCATGCGCGATGTGTTCACGCGCAACAAGCCGCAGGCCGATTTCAGGCTCTTCTGTCCTGACGAGACCAACTCCAATCGCCTGGGCGACGTGTTCGACGTGGAGAACCGGTGTCTCGTGGAAGCCGTGGTTCCCGGCGACGATCACGTGTCGCCCGACGGCCGCGTGATGGAGGTGCTCAGCGAGCACCTCTGCCAGGGCTGGCTCGAAGGCTACACGCTCACCGGGCGTCACGGACTGTTCGCCAGCTACGAAGCGTTCGCAATGGTCTCGGCGTCGATGGCGGTGCAGCACGCCAAGTGGCTCGAGGAGGCCGGGCGGTTGCCGTGGCGCAAGCCCATCCCGTCGCTCAACGTGCTGCTCACGTCGACCTGCTGGCGCAACGATCACAACGGCTTCAGCCACCAGGGGCCGGGCTTGATCGACGTCATGCTGTCCAAGAAGGGGACGGTCTCGCGGATCTACCTGCCGCCCGACGCGAATTGTCTGCTCGCGACCGCGGACCACTGCTTCCGCAGCCGCAACTACGTCAACCTGATCGTCATCGACAAGCAGCCGCAGCTCCAGTGGCTCGCGATGGACGAGGCCGTCGCGCACTGCGCGCGGGGCGCTTCGGTCTGGCGGTGGGCCAGCAACGACGAGGGCGGCCGCCCCGACGTCGTGCTGGCGGCCGCGGGCGACATCCCGACGCTCGAGGTCGTGGCCGCGGCGTGGTGGCTCAGGCGGCACGCGCCGGAGCTCAAGGTGCGAATGGTGAACGTGGCGGATCTGATGTCGCTGTTCCCGCCCGACCTGCATCCGCACGGCATGGACGTCGAGTCGTTCGAGCAGACGTTCACCCGCGAGGCGCACGTGGTCTTCGCCTTCCACGGCTACCAGCGGGCGATCCACCAGATCATCCACGGCCGGCCCAACGCCGAGCGGTTCCACGTGCGCGGGTTCAACGAGGAAGGCACGACGACGACGCCGTTCGACATGGTGGTGCGCAACGGGATGAGCCGCTATCACCTCTGCATCGAGGCGCTTCGGCGCGCCGGGGCTCGCCTGCCGCAGACCCGCGGGCTGATCGAGGAATGCGAGAAGGAGCTGGAGCGCCACCACGTCTACGTGCGCACGCATCTCGAGGACATGCCCGAGGTGCGCGACTGGACGTGGACCGCATGAAGGTCCTCGCGATCAACTGCGGCAGCTCGTCGATCAAGTGCGGCGTGTTCGAGGCCGCCGGGCGCCCTGACGGGTCGGCCGGCGTGCGCCGGCTCGCGAGCGGCCGGATCGAGAAGCTCGGCGCCGACAAGGCGCAGCTGCGCTTCGAGACCGGCGGCGGCGCGCCGGTGGACACGACCGAGGCGCTGCGCGACCATGCCGAGGCGGTGCGCCGCATCGCGGAGTGGATCGGTGCGCAGCGCCTCGCGGTCGACGCGGTCGGCCACCGCGTGGTGCACGGCGGGCCGCGCTTCGTCACGCCGACCGTGCTCGACGACGGCGTCGTCGCGGCCATCCACGAGCTCGAGTCCCTGGCGCCCCTCCACAACGCGCCGAGCCTTGCCGGCATCCGAGCCTGTCGCGCCGCGTTCGGCCGCGAGCTGCCGATGGTCGCCGTCTTCGACACGGCGTTTCACGCATCGTTGCCCGAGCGCGCGTGGCGCTACGCTATTCCAAGAGAGCTGGCGGATCGCCACGGCATCCGTCGATTCGGATTCCATGGGATCTCTTATCGAGCCGTGCTCGAGCGCTACTGCGCCGTCACGGGCACCCGCGAGTCGGCCGCAACGCTAGTCGCGCTGCACCTCGGAAACGGCTCCTCGGCCGTGGCGATCGAGAACGGGCGATCGGTCGACACGTCGATGGGTCTGACGCCGCTGGAAGGGCTGGTGATGGGCACGCGCTCGGGCGACATCGATCCGGCGATCGTCGGGCATCTGTCTCGGGCCGAAGGTGTGTCCGTCGCCGAGGTCGAGCGATGGCTGAACGAGCGCTCGGGGTTGCTCGGGCTCTCCGCGCGCAGCGGGGACATGCGCGATCTGCTGGAGCGCGAGGGCCGCGACAAGCAGGCGGCGATTGCCGTCGAGGTCTTCTGCTACCGAATCCGGAAATACGTCGGCGCCTACCTGGCCGCGCTCGGCGGCGCGCAGGCCGTCGTGTTCACCGGCGCCATCGGCGAGCGGTCCCCCGAGGTGCGGGCGCGCGTTTGCCAGGGACTCGAGCATGTCGGCCTGATCCTCGATGCGCAGGGCAATGCTGCGACCGAGCGGGGCGAGCGGCGCATCAGCGCCGACGGTGCCAGGCTTCAGGCCTTCGTGATTCCCACCGACGAAGAGACCCAGATCGCTCGCGACACCGCGCACGCGCTCTCGCGGTAGTCCGAGCCGTCAGCGCGGCGCGCCGCGTCCGGACGGGCTATACCGGGGCGCTGGCCGGTGGTATGTTCGGGCAATCTCGGATCGGGAGGCAACCATGGACGTCCTGGAACTGGGTCTTGCCGGTAAGGTCGCGATCGTCACAGGAGGCAGCGAAGGGCTCGGCCGCGCCTGCGTCGAGCGGTTCGCCGAGAGCGGCGCGAAGGTCGCCGCGTGCGCGCGCCGCAAGGACGTGCTCGAGCGCGCGGTGGACGAGATCCAGAAGAAGACGGGCGCCGACATCCTCGCGATGGCGACCGACGTCACGCACGCGGCCGAGGTCGACGCGTTCGTGGCCGCGACGGTGGCGCGCTTCGGCGGCGTCGACATCCTCGTGAACAACGCCGGCACCTCTTCTGCCGCCGGCTTCGAAGAAGTCGACGACGCCACCTGGATGTACGACTTCGACTCGAAGGTGATGGGCGCGATCCGGTTCTGCCGGCTCGTCATCCCGCACATGAAGCGGCGCGGCGGCGGGCGCATCATCAACGTCACGACGGTGGGCGGCAAGGCGCCCGCGGCGCGCTCGCTGCCGACCAGCATGTCGCGCGCGGCCGGCATCAATCTCACCAAGTCGCTGGCGCACGAGTACGCGCCGGACAAGATCCTCGTGAACACGATCTGTCTCGGCCTCATCAAGAGCGCGCAGCACGAGCGCCGCGCCAAGGGCGATCTCGACGCGTACTACCGGGACATCGCGCAGAAGCGCAAGCTGCCGCTCGGGCGATTCGGCGAGGCGCACGAGTTCGCCGACCTGGTTGCGTTCCTGTCCTCCGAGCGCGCGGCCTACATCACGGGCACGGCCATCAACTTCGATGGCGGCATCACCGCGGCGGTTTAACGCGGAGGAGCGCATGCTCAGACGGAGCGTGATCATCGCCGGCGTGCTAGCGATCGGGTTCATTCTCGGCCTCGGCACGCAGGCGTTCACCCAGGACAAGAAGCCGGCTGAAAAGAAGCCGCCCACGACGCGTTCGGGGCTCTATCGCATCCATGCCGCGGCCCGATCGCTCGAGGACGCCGAGCGCCACCTTCAGCGCGCCGAGGCCTTCGGTGGCCATCCCGCGCGGGCACTCGAGCTGGTCAAGCAGGCCGAGGGCGAGCTGAAGCAAGCCGTGGAGTACGCGAAGGCCAACCCGCCGGCACCGGCGCCGGCAAAGCCGTCAACGTCCACCCCGGCGCCGGCGACCGGCGCCACACCCCCGGTGAAGCAATGACGACCATGCTCGCACTCCATACCTGGACGCTCGACACGACGCCGCTGGCCGACGCGCTCCGCGCGACGAAGGCCGCGGGCTGGGACGGCGTCGAGCTTCGCCGGATCGATTTCGCCCGCGCCGCCGAGAAGGGGCAGGCCGCGAACGACGTGCTGACGCTCGTGAAGGCCAGCGGCCTCGGTGTCGCCTGCGTGGGCGTCGAGCTTGGCTGGATGTTTGCCGACGGCGAGGAGCGCCGAAAGCTGATGCAGGCGTTCGACGAATCCTGCCGCTGGGCGGCGGCGCTCGGCTGCCAGACCGTGATGAGCGCGTCGGACCGCGGCAAGGGCGATCTCTCGCGCGCCGCCTCGAACATGCGCGAGGCGGCCGACATCGCCGCGCGCCACCGCGTGAAGCTCGCGGTCGAGTTCAACTCGCAGGCCGAGCAGCTCAACAACCTCGAGGTCATGCGCGGTGTGGTCGCCAAGGCCGCGCACCCGAGCTGCGGGCTCTTGCTCGACACGTATCACTTGCAGCGGAGCAACGCGAGCCTGAAGGCCGTCGACGACGTCGCGCTCTCCGAGATCGCCTACGTGCAGTACAGCGACGTGCCGCGCACCGGGCTCGAGCCCGGCAAGGCGCTCGACCGGCTGCCCCCCGGAAAGGGCAGCGTGCCGTTCAAGGAGATCTTCGGGCTGCTCGACCGCAAGGGCTATCGCGGCTTCATGAGCTACGAGGCGCCGAACCCCGCGGCGTGGGCGCGCCCGGCCGAAGAAGTCGCGCGCGAGGCGCTCGAAGCGACCCGCGCGCAATTTGCCAGAAATTAGCGATCAAGAGGACATCATGCGCAAGACCATCACCGGCACCGGCGGCATGCTGCTCGTCCAGACCCTGAAGGACGCGGGCGTGGACTATCTCTTCACGAATCCGGGCTCCGCCGAGACCGGGATCTTCGCCGCCCTCTCCGAGGACCAGGATCAGAAGCTCATCGTCGGCAAGCACGAGGGGCTCGTGGCGGCGATGGCCGACGGCTATCACCGGATGAGCGGCAAGGTCGGCGTCGTCATCGCCCACGTGATGGGCGGCTCGTGGCAGCTCGCCGGACAGCTCTTCAACGCGCAGATCGCCGGCTCGTCCCTGCTCGTGATCGCGGGAGACTGGGCCTCCGAGATCCAGGACTTCCGCGGGCTCGCGGCGTTTCCGGGCCTGACGCAGGCCGAGTCGATGCGGCCCATCACCAAGGACGCGCGCGCGTCCTATCAGGTGGCCGCGAACCCGGCGGCAATCACCATCGCGACCACGCGCGCGCTGCGCGAGGCTACGACGCCGCCGACCGGGCCGGTTTACCTCTCGATCAGCGCCGAGCTGCTGCTGCGCGAAGGACTCGAGGCGCAGATCGGAGAAGCCGCCGCGTACAGAATCGAGCGGCCGGGGCCCGCGCGCGCGACGACGGTCGAGGCGATCGCGCGAAAGCTCGGCGAGGCGAAGTGTCCGGTCTTGATGTTCGGCGACGACGTGTGGCGCGAGCGCGCCGGCGTCGAGGCTGTCAGGCTCGCCGAGGCGCTCGAGGCGCCGGCGTTCGCCACGCGGCAGATCTTCCCGAACTTCCCGACCCGGCATCCGCTCTTCTGCGGCATGTATCCCGCGTCGAAGGACTTCGAGAAGGTCACCGGGCTCAAGCCGGACCTGATCTTCATGGCCGGTGTCCAGGGCGTGCACGGCGGCGTGGCCGAGCCGTTCGTGATCCAGATCGGACCCAATCCGCTGCTGATGGGGCGTCACTATCCGCTCGACATCGCCGCGCAGTGCGAGCTGCCCGACACACTTCGCGCCATCACCGAGGCGGTGAAGCGCCTGCCGTCCGCCGCCGGCTTCGCGCGCCAGCGCGAGAAGGTGCGCGCGTACGCGAAGCTCCTCATCTCGCGCGAGGAGGACCTGGCGCGCGAGCACGAGCACGACGAGATCGTCCACCCGAGCGTGCTGGAGACGCATCTCGCGCAGCTCCTGCCGAAGAATACCGCGATGGTCCAGGAGAGCTCGACCGCGCGGACGACGCTCCTGCCCTTCGGCCACGACGCGATGCACTGGACCCGCAGCGGCGGCGGCTCGCTCGGCTTCGGCGTGGGCGCGGCTATCGGCGCCAAGATCGCGGTCGGCCGCGAGCGGCCGGTGGTGCTCCACCTGGGCGACGGCGCCCTCACGTACAGTGCCGCGGGCTTCTGGTCGATGGCGCGCTACAACACCGCGATCCTCACGGTGATCTCGAACAACGAGACCTACCAGGTCGTTCGCACGAACTGGGCGCGCGAGGTGCCGGACAGCAAGATGGTGCACACCGGCAAGTACCCGGGGCTCTATCTCGACGCGCCGGCCACGGACTACGCGGCGCTGGCGCGCGCTCAGGGCGTCGACGGCGAGACCGTGAAGACATTGAAAGAGCTCGAGCCGGCGCTGCGCCGCGGCGTCGACCGGACGACGCGGGAGAACAGGCCGTACGTGATCGACGTGAAGGTTCAGCGCGAGGGCATCGGCGCCGATTCGACCTGGTATCAAGACTGGAAAATGTAGCTCCCAGACGGCGGGTGGACGGGTTCTCCTATCACGCGTAGGCTCGAAGGTAGGAGGGGATGATGGCCAATCCATTCGTTCACGCGGAGTTGCAGACGAACGATCCGACCAGCGCGCGTAAATTCTACACGAGCCTCTTTGGCTGGAGCTTGCGTGACGTGCCGATGTCCGGCGGGACCTACACGATGATCGACGTGGGCGTAGGCACCGGCGGCGGCATGATGCTGAATCCCGTGCCCGGGGCGCCGTCACACTGGCTGGCCTACGTCGGTGTCGACGACATCGACGCCTCCACGAAGAAGGCCAAGGAGCTCGGCGCCACGGTGTTGGTGGACGTGACCGAGGTCGGCACATTCGGCTCGATGAGCGTGATCACCGATCCGACCGGCGCCACGCTCGCGATGTGGCAGCCGAAGAAGTAGCTACGTAGCGCCGTCGCGCAGGGCGACCAGCAGCCGTCGCACCCACACGCGAATCATTTCCCGCCGGTAGTCTGCGCTGCCCATGAGATCGGACAACGGCTCGGCCTCTTCCGCGGCCGCCTCGGCCGCGGCGCGCGCGGCGTCATCGGTGAGCGGCGTGCCCAGCAGCGCTTCCTCGGCGCGCTGCGCGCGGATCGGCGTCGGTGCCGCGCCGCCGAGCCCGATGCGCACGTCCTGGCAGCGCCCCGCCGCGTCGAGCACGACGAGCGCGGCGACGCCGACCAGCGGCTTGTCCTCGGCCGAGCGCGACGTGAACTTGACGTAGCCGCCGCGTGAGCCCGCCGGCGGGCGCGGGACGCGCACCGCCGCGACGATTTCGCCGGGCTCCAGCGCCGCCTCGTAGAAGCCGCGAAAGAACTGTCTGATCGGGACCGTTCTTGCGCCGCGAGGCCCTGCCAGACGGACCTCGGCGTCGTGACACAGGAGCGCCGGCGCCGGATCTGACGCGGCCTCGGCATAGGCGAGGTTGCCGCCGATGGTCCCCGACGTGCGGATCGCGGGCGTGGCGACCCGGCGCACCGCCTCGGCGAGGAGCGGCCAGCCCTCCCGCACGGGGCGCGAGCGCTCGACGTCGGCGAGCGTGGCCATGGCGCCGAGCTCGAGCGCCGAGCCATCGGCTCGGATCTCGGCCATTCCCGGTATGCGATGCAGCGACACGAGGCGATCCGGCTTGATCAGCCCGAGCCGGATCATCGAGACGAGCGCCGTCCCGCCAGAGACCACGCGCGCCTCTCCGTCGAGTCGCGCGACGGCCGCGAGCGCCTCGCTCAGGGATTCGGGCTCGACGAGCGTGAAGGGGGTGAGGCGCACGCTACTTCCTACCCGGCGCGGCGGCTAGCACTGCCTCGATGATCTTGGTGTAGCCGGTGCACCGGCAGAGATTCCCCGACAGCGCTGCGCGGACCTCGTGCGCGGTCGGCGCCGGATTCTCGGCGAGCAATGCCTTCGCGGCCAGCATCATGCCCGGCGTGCAGTAGCCGCACTGCGCGGCGCCTCGCTCGGCGAACGCGGTCTGCAGCGGGTCGAGCCGTCCGTTGGCCTCGAGCCCCTCGACCGTGACGAGCGAGCGTCCGCGCACGTGGGCGGCCAGCACCAGGCACGCGCGGATCGGCCGGCCGTCGGCGAGCACCGTGCACGTGCCGCAGACGCCCTCGCCGCATCCGTACTTGGTCCCCATCAGGCTGAGCCCGTCGCGCAGGAGATCGAGCACGGTCCAGTGGTCGGGCGCCTCCGCGGTGCAGGGCCGGCCGTTGAGCGTGAAGGTGAGCTTCACGCGGGTCGCCCGAGGGCCGCGCGGACATTCGCGGCGAAATCGGCCGCGACCTGCTTGGCCTTGACCTTCATCACCGCGTCGCCGACCGAGCCGAGGCGCCCGAGCACGCGCACGTCGCTCCGGTAGCGAACGAGCGTGGCGCCCGGCGGGGCGGGAGTCAGATCGAGCGTGTTGCGCACTTCGACCTGGCTCGCGAGCTTGCGATCCTCGCCGCGCGCGACCGAGACCAGATGGCGCGGCCGGTCGGACTCGACCAGCTCGACCTTGAGGTTCTGCGTGGTCGAGAGAAAGCCCACCTTGACGGTCAGGCGCACCTTGTACGTCGTGGCGCTCTCGATCTCGACGCTCTCGCAGCCGGGCAGGCACGGCGCCACACGCTGGGGATCGAGGAGAAAGTCCCAGACCGTCTCGGGCGCGGCCTCGACGGTGAATTCCTCCTCGAAGAGCGGCATGCGCTACGCCCGCTTCGAGCGGAGCGCCGCCAGCACGCGCTCGGACGTGATCGGTAGCTCGGTCACCCGTGAGCCAAGCGCGTTCGAGACCGCGTTGGCGACGGCGGCGATACTCGGCGTCATCGCGGGCTCGCCCAGGCCCTTGGCGCCGAACGGGCCGAGCCCTTCGCCCGACTCGAGCAGGATCGTCGTGATCTCCGGCGCGTCGAGCGACGTCGGAATTTTGTAGTCGGCGAGGTGGGGGTTCTTGCTGACGCCGTTCTCGAGGGCGATCTCTTCCATCAGCGCGTAGCCAAGCCCCTGGACGGCGCCGCCCTCCAGCTGACCCTCGGCGTTCGCGCGATGGATGACGCGCCCGGCATCGAAGCACGACACGAGATGCGTCGGGCGTGTCCGGCCCGTCTCCTCGTCGATCTCGACCTCGAGCGCGTGCACGCCGAACGTGTAGTCGTTGAACGCCTTGCCCTGGCCGCTCACGGGGTCGATCGTCGGCGCCGAGGGCGCGTCGTACTTCTCGAGCACCTGCACCGGCCGCCCCTCGCCGGTCGCCGCCTTCACCACGCTCGCCATCGAGAGCGCGCGGCCCGGCGCGCCGCGCACGAATGCGCGCCCGCCGGCCAGCTCGATGTCGCCAGGCGCGGCCTCGAGAAGCGCGGCCGCCGCGGACACTAAGTGACGGCGCAGCTCGCGCGCCGCGTTGAGCACGGCGTTGCCGGACATGAAGAGCTGGCGCGTCGCGGTCGTCGTACCGGCTCGCGGCGTGAAGTGGCTATCGCGGCCGACGGCCGTCACGTGGTCGAGCTCGAGCCCGAGGATCTCCGCGGTGATCGCGCAGAGCGACGACGTCTGGCCGCCGCCGACGTCGGGGGCGGCGCAGCGGACGACCGCGGTGCCGTCGACCTCCATCCCGATCCAGGCGCTCGCCGAGTCGCGAGTCCAGCACATGCGCCCATAGGGAGAGAACGAGGCGGCGACGGCGCGGCCGATCCGCGCGGGGGCTCTCGCCGGACGGCGTTCGCCGAGCCCGGCCCACGCGCGGCGCATCGTCTCGGCCAGCATCGGCTCGGTGTCGAGCACCTGTCCGGTCGCGAGCGCGTCGCCCTTGCGGAGAAAGTTCTTCTCGCGCAGGGCCAGGGGGTCCATGCGGAGCTCGGCGGCCAGGGCGTCCAACTGGCCCTCGTAGGCCAGACAGGTCTGGATCGACCCGAAGCACCGGTAGGCACTGGCGATCGGGTTGTTGGTGTAGACCGTGGTCGCGTCGACCTTGACGTTCGGAATCCGGTAGGGCCCCGTCGAGGTGACCAGGCTGTACAGCAAGACCCACGGCGAGAGCGCCGCGTAGGCGCCGGAATCGGAGATCAGCTGCGCCTCGAGTGCCACCAGGGTGCCGTCGCGCGTGGCGCCCGTGCGGTAGCGCATCACGTACGGATGGCGCTTGCCGTGCCCGATGAACGATTCCTCGCGCGAGAACACGAGCTGCACGGGGCGGCCGGTCTTCCACACCAGCAAGCCCAGCAGGCACTCGACGGTCACGTCTTCCTTGCCGCCGAATCCGCCGCCCAGGTAGGCGCCCTCGAGCCGCACGCGCCCGTGAGGAAGCTGAAGCACCTCGGCGACGTCGCGGTAGTGCTCGAGCACCTGGGTGCTCACGCGCATCACGAGCACGCCCTCGCCGTCGATCCAGCCGATGCCGCTTTCGGTCTCGAGGTAGACGTGATCGACGAACGGCGTGCGGTACGTGTTCTCGGCGACGACGTCGGCCCGCGCGAAGCCCTGCGCGACGTCACCGGAGCGCAGATGCCAGCTGCGCAGGAGATTGCCGCTGTCGTGCACCTTCGGCGCGTCGGGCGCGAGCGCCGCGATCGGGTCGTAGACACCGGGCAGCTCGTCGTAGTCGATCTCGACGAGCTCGGCGGCGGCGGCCGCGATCTCCGGTGTTGCGGCCGCGATGGCGACCACGGGCTCGCCCTGGAAGCGCACGCGGTCCGCGGCCAGCACGGGCTGGGTGGCCAGCACGGCGCCGGCGGTGGCCTCGGCCATACGGCCGGGTAGCTCCATGCGCATCTCGTTGCGCGGCACGTCCTCGGCGGTGAGCACCGCGATCACGCCGGGCAGCGCGCGCGCCGCGTTCGTGTCGATCCGCACGATGCGCGCCGAGGCGTACGGGCTCCGCACAATGCGGCCGTGGAGCATGCCCGAGAGCGCCAGGTCGCCGGCGTAGATCGGCCGGCCGCGCACTTTCTCCCACGCGTCCGGGCGCGCGGGGCTGGTTCCGATCACTCGCATGGTGTCCGCATCGTCAGTGAGACATGCCGATCAAGAGAAAGTACACCGCCTGGAACGGCGACGTGACGACGTCGGCGATCACGGCAAAGGGCACCAGCGCGACTCGCGCACAGGGCGCCCATGGTCGATCGAACGAGCAGGACGTGGTGGAGCCGAGAGGGGCGACAGATCGCTGCTCGTCGACGACCTTGACCAGGATCAACGACTGCCGATTCCCGGGATAAACGTAGGCGGCAACCGGAGTGTAGTAGCCGGGCGCTTCCCGCGAATACCAGTCCTTGAACGGAAG
>Ga0209382_10004786_pt1 | contig 17884 bp, 20 predicted proteins | sample SoiMetdeltSBSDD5_FD_187599 | JGI IMG/M metagenome (GOLD analysis project Ga0209382, IMG submission 187599) | Bulk soil microbial communities from a Populus tree surrounding site in Tennessee, USA - Soil MetaG P. deltoides SBSDD5 (SPAdes) (version 2) | ecosystem: Environmental > Terrestrial >...
TCGGTGCCGATCGCCGGTTCGCTGATGCGCCGCGGCGTGACGCCCGCCGCGGCGCTGGCGTTCCTGCTCGCCGCCCCCGCGATCAACCCGATCGTGCTCACCGCCACGGCCGTCGCCTTCCCCAGGAACCCGGAGATGGTGGTGGCGCGCGGCGGGGCGAGCCTGATCGTCGCGATCCTCATGGGCTGGCTGTGGCTGCGCCTCGGCAAGGCGGAGTGGATCAAGATTCCGCACCGGCCGGACCTTGACGGCATGTCCAAAGGCCGCGCCTTCTGGGCATCGTGCCGCCACGACATCATCCACGCCGGCGGATTTCTCGTGATCGGCGCGATGGCGGCCGCGACCATCAACATTTTCGTGCCCGAGCAGTGGTTGCAGACGCTGGCCGGTAATCCAGTCATATCGGTGATCGCCCTGGCGCTGCTGGCGGTGCTGCTGTCGATCTGTTCGGAGGCCGACGCCTTCGTCGCCGCCTCCCTGACCCAGTTCTCGCTCACCTCGCGCCTGGTCTTCCTCGTCGTCGGCCCCATGGTCGACCTCAAGCTCATCTCCATGCAGGCCGGGGTCTTCGGGCGCCGGTTCGCGTTCCGGTTCGCGCCGACCACGCTGGTGGTGGCGACGGTCATCGCCTCGCTGGCGGGATTGGTGTTGCTGTCATGAACAGGTTGGCGCAGGGCGTGATCCTGCTCCTGCTCGGCGGTGCGGTGCTCAAGGCGAGTCTGGGCGATATCTACCTTCGCTATGTCAAGGAGTCGTTGCAGCCCTTCCTGGTCGGGGCGGGCCTGATGCTCGTGGCCGCCGCCGTCATGACCATCCTCCACGAGCTTCGCCACGGTTCCGAGTCCCATGTGGACGATCACGGGCATGAGCACCGCGAGCCGCGGGTGGGCTGGATGCTGCTCGCACCGGTGCTGGGCCTGCTGCTGGTGGCGCCGCCCGCGCTGGGCGCCTTCGCCGCCGGGCAGAGCGGTTCGGCGCAGCTGCAGGACGCCAACCTCTACCCGCCGCTGCCCGAGGGCGACCCGGCCCAGATCAGCGTCCTGGACTACGCGACCCGCTCCATCTTCGACAAGGGCGAGTCGATGAAGGGGCGCACGGTGAAGCTGACCGGGTTCATGTCGCAGGGCCCAGGGGGCAAGCAGGTGCTCACGCGCATCATGCTTACCTGCTGCGCTGCCGACGGCCGCCCGCTGAAGATCGGTCTGGAGGGCAACCGGCCTGAGGGCGTGCCCGACGACCAGTGGGTGGAGGTAGTGGGGCGGTACAGTCCGACCAGCGAGAAGGACCCGATCAACGGCAGCGAGATCCCGCACATCGAGGTGATCGATTGGAAGCCGATCGACCCACCCCGAAATCAGTACGAGTGATCACTACCTATGGGTAACACTGAGCGCTAGCGTAAGAAGCATGACCGCAACGCAGCGTGAGGTGACCGCCGAACAGGCCCGCAGCGTGGCAGAGGCGGCGCGGGAAACCGAGTGGCGCAAGCCAAGCTTTGGCAAGCAGCTGTTCTTGGGGCGGCTGCGGATGGACCTGATCGACCCCTGGCCGCAGCCTTCCGGCGGCGACGACGCGACGGACTTCCACGAGAAGCTGCACGACTTTGTGAGCAACCACATCGACGGGGCTCAGATCGAGCGTGACGCGCGCATCCCTGATTCGGTGTTTCGCGGCCTGGCCGAGCTGGGCTGCTTCGGCATGAAAATCGACAAGAAGTATGGCGGGTTAGGACTGTCCAATCTGGACTACTGCCGGGCGCTGACGATGGCCGGCTCGGTAAGCCCGGCGATCGGCGCGCTGCTGAGCGCGCACCAGTCCATCGGCGTCCCGCAGCCGCTCAAGATCTTCGGTTCCGACGAGCAGAAGCAGAAGTTCCTGCCCCGGCTCGCGGCCGGCGAGGTGTCGGCGTTCCTGCTCACCGAGCCCGACGTGGGGTCCGACCCGGCCCGGCTGTCCACGACGGCGGTCCCGGTGCAGGGAGGCTACCGGCTCAACGGGGTCAAGCTCTGGGCCACCAACGGTTCGGTCTCCACCCTGCTTGTGGTCATGGCACTGGTACCAAGAAGTGAAGGACATCGCGGCGGCATCACCGCTTTCGTCGTCGAAGGCACGGCCGAGGGTGTCACGGTGGAGCGCCGCAATGCCTTCATGGGCTTGCGCGGCTTGGAAAACAGCGTAACTCGCTTCCACGACGTCTTTGTCCCCAACGAAAACGTCATCGGCGGCGAGGGTCAGGGCCTCAAAATCGCGCTCACCACGCTGAACACCGGCCGCCTCTCCCTGCCCGCGATGTGCGTGGGCGCCGCCAAGTGGTGCCTGAGCGTCGGGCGCGGCTGGTCGACCGAGCGTGTCCAGTGGGGACGCAAGGTGGGGCAACATGAAGCCGTGGCAACGAAACTCGCCTACATCGCCGCCACCGCCTACGGCATCGAGTCCATGCTGGAGCTGTGCTGCAACCTCGCCGACGACAACCGCAACGACTTCCGCATCGAGGCCGCGCTGGTCAAGCTGTTCGCCTCGGAGAAGGCGTGGACGCTCGCCGATGAACTGCTTCAGGTGCGCGGCGGGCGCGGCTACGAGACCGCCGAATCCCTTGCGGCGCGCGGGGAAAAGCCCCTTGGCATCGAGCAGGTCCTGCGCGACCTGCGGATCAACCGGATCTTCGAGGGCTCCACCGAGATCATGCACCTGTTCATCGCGCGCGAGGCGGTCGACCAGCACCTGTCGGTCGCGGGCGACATCATCAACCCGAGGGCTTCCTTGGGGAGCAAGGCAAAAGCCGCGCTCAAAGCCGGGGGATTCTATGCTCGCTGGCTGCCAACGCTTTTCTTCGGGGCCGGCTATTTCGGGGGGTACCGTCGATTCGGCCCGTTGGCACAGCACCTTCGCTTCGCGGAGCGTGCCACCCGGCGCCTTTCCCGCCACACGTTCCGGGGCATGGCCCGCTGGCAGGGGCGCATGGAGCACAGGCAGGCGTTCCTGGGGCGTGTCGTCGACATCGGCGCCGAGCTGTTCGCGATCGCCGCGGTGTGCTCGCGCGCCCGCGCCTCCGCCCGGCCCGAAGAGGCAGAACTCGCCGATGTGTTCTGCCGCCAGGCAAGGGCGCGCATCGTGCTCCTCGAGCACCAGGTGTGGCACAACACCGACGCCGAGGACGTGACCCTGGCCAGGAGGTACCTCGACGGCCGCTACAGCTTCCTGGAGGACGGCATCGTCGACCCCATCGGCGAAGGGGAGTGGGTCGCCACCTGGAAGCCTGGCGCATCGACCGACCCCAACCTCCTCAGAACGCTCGACAGGTAGCTCACCGGGACGGCGTCTTGGCGCGCAGGCCGAGCCTTCGCAACTCCAGGCGGGCCAGCGCATCGACACAGCTGGGTTCGCCCGTGCGCCAACCCGACACCACATCCACATCGATGTCCATGATCCGGCGGAGAGGAGCATGGGCCAAGGCGCGCAAGGCAAGCAGCTCCGCCCCGCCGGAACGTTTGCGTATCCGCGCGGCCGCGGTCGCCGTGCGGATCCACATGGCCCGGAACGGTATCCAGATCGTCAGCGCCAGCATGATGGGCACCAGGGCGGTGAACCAGCCCAGGACCGTGGCCAGGTCGCCCACGACCTCCTGCTGCGAGCGCCCGGCGTCGGCGATCCCTTGCGCCGCCTCGGCCGCACTGCCGAACGGCGCCGCGAGCTGCCGCCCAACCAGCGGCACCCCCTCGGCTTTCTGCTGCGCGTCGCTCAGGTTGGAGGCCAGGCGGTCACCGCCGCTTTCAAGCTTCTGGCCGGGGACCGCCAGCTGCTGCACGAAGTGATAGAGCCAGACCGCAGCCCAGATCCAAAATAGACTCCAGCCCGCGAGGATCAGGTCCGCCACTATCTGGCGGGTCAGACGCCAGGGCCGCTCTGCATACACCTTCATGCGTGCCACTTTGCCCGTCCGGCAAGAGTTTTATGCGTGCGACACTTCGGCCAGACGTCCGATCATTTGGATATCCGAAATGGACTCGGCGTACCGGTGTTAAATCCGTTGCGCCTGCGCCTTTTCAGTGCCATCCTTTGTCGCATGTTCGCCACGGCCGCCTTCCTCGCCGCGCGTCTGCTGACCGCGCGGCCGCGCGCCGTGTGCTCCCGGCTGGATAGCTGACCCTCCTCCCATTCGCCCTTGATGGCCCTCGGAGGAGGGTGTCCAAAATCTCCGTTCCCTGGCGCGCGCCTTCCGTAGGTTGTGCTTCGCACAGCCGCCCTTCGCGTAGCCGTGCTGAAACGCCTTTGCTCTGCACCCAAAGCCGCAACCCATGAACGTCCCTCACGCCGGGATGATCGTTGTCCCGGTGGCTGTAGATCTACCGCCCGTATCTACATCCAGCGGTACAACGATCACTCAGCCATCCCGCGATCACGTTGCCGCCGTCGTGGTTGCGGCTTTGGGTGCAGAGCAAGCGGGCGGGCGAAGGTTGCGGTGTTGGGTGCAGAGCAAAGCGTGCCGCGGGAGTGGTGATAGGCCATCGATTCCAGCCAAACAAGCAAACGGACAAAGGAAGCGAACCATGGCGAAGAGCCAATACATACGCAACAAGCCCCATCTCAACGTGGGCACGATGGGCCATGTCGACCACGGCAAGACGACCCTGACCGCGGCGATCACGAAGGTGCTAGCCGCCCGCGACCCGGACGTCAACCGGTTCGTGGCGTTCGACGGCATCGACCGGGCGCCGGAGGAGATCTCCCGCGGGATCACCATCAACATCGCCCACGTCGAGTACGAGACCGCGACCAGGCACTATGCGCACGTGGACATGCCTGGCCACGCCGACTACATCAAGAACATGATCATCGGTGCGGCGCAGGTCGACGGGGCGATCCTCGTCGTGTCCGCGATGGACGGGGCGATGCCGCAGACGCGCGAGCACGTGCTGCTGGCGCGCAGGGTTGGGGTACCGTACCTCGTCGTCGCGCTCAACAAGGCGGACGCCGTGGACGACCCCGAGCTGCTCGACCTGGTGGAGCTGGAGATCCGGGAGCTGTTGTCCCGCAACGGTTTCCCGGGTGACGAGGTGCCGATCGTGCGCGTCTCGGCGCTGCGGGCGCTGGAGGGGGACCCGCGCTGGGTGCAGTCCATCGTGGAGCTTCTGGAGGCGGTTGACCGGTACCTGCCGACGCCGCAAAGGAAACTCGACGCGCCGTTCCTGATGTCGGTGGAGGGCGTCTTCACGATCACCGGCAGGGGCACGGTCGTGACGGGCGCGGTCGAGCGGGGCACGCTGCGCGTGGGCGACACGGTCGAGGTCATCGGCCTGGAGGAGGCGACGCTCTCCACGGTCGTCACCGGCCTGGAGATGTTCGGCAAGTCGCTGTCGCAGGCGCAGGCGGGCGACAACGCCGCCGTGCTCCTGCGCGGGGTCAAGCGCGACGAGATTCGGCGCGGGCAGCTGATCGCGACGCCGGGCAGCGTGCGGGCGCACACCCGCTTCCGGGCGAGGCTGTACGCGCTGACGGCGCAGGAGGGTGGCCGGCACACGCCGTTCCGCGCCAACTATCGCCCGCAGTTCTACCTGCGCACCACCGACGTTCCCGGCTCCATCGACCTCGGCGAGATCGCCGAGGTGGCGCCCGGTGACGTGGTGGAGGTCGGGGTGACACTGGGCGCGCCGGTGGCGATGGAGGCCGGCCTCGGATTCGCCGTCCGCGAGGGCCGCCGGACCGTGGCCGCGGGCACCATCACCGCGGTCGAGCCCTGAAGGCTCAGCGAGAAGCGGCGCAGCCGTCGCAGGTGCCGAAGATCTCCAGTGTGTGGGAGACGTCGGAGAAGCCGTGCTGCGCCGCCACCTTGTCTGCCCAGGATTCCACCGCGGGGCCGACCACCTCGACGGTGCGGCCGCAGTTGCGGCACACCAGGTGATGGTGGTGGCCGTTGGAGCAGCGGCGGTAGAGGTGCTCCCCGCCCGGGGGGCGCATCACGTCGATGTCGCCGGAGTCGGCCAGCGCCTGCAGAGTGCGATAGACCGTGGTCAGGCCGATCCGCTCGCCACGAGAGCGGAGAATGGCGTGCAGCTCCTGCGCGCTGTGGAAGCCATCGAGGTCGTCGAGCAGGGCCGCGACGGCGGAGCGCTGGCGGGTGTTGCGGGCAGGAAGGGTCATATGCGTTTCTCCCCGGCGTGGGCGACGGCGTCGGCCACGATGTGGGCGATGTGTTCATCGACGAGCGAGTAGGCGATCTCACGCCCGCGCCGCTGCGCCCGGACCACGGCCGAGCCGCGCAGCACGCGCAGGTGTTGTGACACAAGTGGTTGCGGCACCTTCAGCGCGTCGACCAGCTCATGCACATAGCGCTCGCCATGCGCTGCCAGCTCGGTCACGATGGCAACGCGAACGGTCGCGGCCAAAGCCCGCAAGAGGTCGCTAGCGCGTTGATACGCTTCCGAATCGGTCACGTAGTTACCGTAGCGTCATTGCGACTCGAGCACCCACTCCGGCTGCTCGCCGTTCTCCGTTGCCATGGGTTTCCATCGACGTCTCAGCACCGGGCTAAGCAGCACGAGCAGCACAAACAGTGCGATGGCGGTGAGCACGACGGTGGCGCCGGTGCCCGTGTCGAGCTGCAGGGAGGCGAAGAAGCCCGCCACCGCGGAGAACACCCCGGCCGCCACCGACAGCGCCATGGTGCCGGCGAAGCCGCGCGACAGCAGCTGGGCGGCGGCGACCGGGACCACCATCAGCGCGCTGACCAGCAACAATCCCACAGCCCGCATCGCCACCGTCACGGTGACCGCCGTCATGATCGCCAGCAGGATGTTGAGCAGCCGCACCGGCAGCCCGGAGACCTTGGCATATTCCTCGTCCTGGCACACGGCGAACAGCCACGGCCGCAGCCCGAGCGTGACCGCCAGCACCGCCCCGCCCAGCACGGCCATGACGATCAGATCTTCGGCGGTCGTCGTCAGCGGGGAGCCGAACAGGTACGCCATCAGGTTGGAGTTGCTGCGACCGGGGGCAAGGCCGACAAGGAAGACACCGCCGGAGATGCCGCCGTAGAACATGATGGCCAGGGCGATGTCGCCCGACGTGCGGCCACGGGAGCGCACCAGCTCGACCGCGACCGCGCCGGCGATCGCGACGATCACCGCTGTGAGGACCGGCTGGCCACCCGTGAGCAGGCCCAGGCCGACGCCGGTGAGGGCGATGTGCCCGATGCCATCCCCGATGAGGGACATGCGGCGCTGCACCAGATAGATCCCCAGCGATGGAGCCACCAGCCCGGTGATGATCACCCCGAGCAGCGCCCGCTGCATTATCGGCGAGGATAAATAATCAATCACTGGGTACCCCATAAGCCTGGTTCTTCATCGGGTGCGTGAGGGTGAACGTGGTCATGCTCGGGGTGGGCGTGATGCCCGGCCGGTTGCGGCACGGGTCCGTCGTGGGCGATCACCCCGTCTTGCACCACGACCGCGCGCGTGACCACCGGCTGCAGCGGCCCGAGCTCGTGGGCGACCAGGATGACGGTGCCGCCCCCGGCGACGAAGCGCTCAAGCGCCCTGGCAAAGGCCTCCTGCGATGCGGCGTCGACCCCGGCGGTGGGCTCGTCGAGCACGAGCAGGTCGGGCTCGCCGGCGAGGGCGCGAGCGATGAGGGTGCGCTGCTGCTGGCCGCCGGACAGGGTGGAGACCGGCTCCCGTGCGCGCTCGCCGAGCCCGACCAGCTCGATCACGCTCGAGACCGCCTGCTTGTCGGCGCTGCTCGCCGGGCGCAGGAATCCGCGGGTGGCCAGGCGCCCCGCCGAGACCACCTCGCGCACGGTCGCGGGTACCCCGCTACCCGCCCCGACGCGTTGCGGCACATAGCCTATGCGGTGCCACTGGCGGAACCGGCGTTGCGGCACACCGAAAAGCTGGATGGAGCCGGCGGCCAGCGGCACCAGGCCGAGCGCGGCCCTGATCATCGTGGACTTGCCGCTGCCGTTGGCGCCCAGGATCGCGACCACTTCTCCGGTTTGGACGGTGAGGTTGAGGTCGCGAAGCACGGGGCGACCGCCATAGGCGACCGCCCCATGCTCGATCCCTAAGACTCCTGTCATGAACAACCCAACGCATCGCGGAGCGTTTTGAGATTGGTTCTCATAACGGAAAAGTAGTCTTCGTTGCTGCCGGCTTCCAGCCCCTCAAGGGGGTCGAGCACCGCCGTCTTGGCGCCGACCTCCTTGGCCAGGGCCTCGGCGACCTTGGGTGAGACGAGCGTCTCAAAGAAGATCGTGGTGGCCCCGTGCTCCTTGGCCTCCTGTTTGACCTCCTCCAGGCGCTGCGGTGTCGGCTCGGTCTCCGGGGTCAGTCCGGTGATCGCGATCTGCTCCAGCTTGTAGCGGCCGGCCAGGTAGCCGAAGGCGGCGTGGCTGGTGACGATCTCGTGGCGCTGGCAGTTCTTCAGGCCCGCGGTGTACTCCTCGTCGAGCTTGGTCAGCTCACCCTTCAGCGTGTTGGCCCGCGAGGTGTAGTCGGCGGCGTGGCTCGGGTCGACCTCGCCGAGCTGCTTGCCCACGGCGTCGGCGATGGTGACCATGCGGCTCGGGTCGAGCCAGACGTGCGGATCGAGCTCGTTCTCCTCCTCTTTCGGAGCTTCACTCGGCTTGGCCCCCTCGCCCTCGTGGCCGTGCCCGGCCTCGCCCTTGACGAGCGGGGTGACCGGCGCGACGTCGAAGGACTTGCCCGACGTCTTCTGCTCGACCGCCTTGTCGAGCTCGGGCTGGAAGCCCTTGAGGTAGATCACCAGGGCGGCGTCGCTGACCTGGGCCACCTGCGAGGGCTTGAGCTCGAGGTCGTGCGGCTCCGCGCCGGGCTGGGCAAGGTTGGTCACGCTCACGCCGTCGCCGCCGATGCGCTCGGCGAGAAACTGCAGGGGGTAGAAGCCGACGACCACCTTCTTGCCCTCGGCGGCGGGCTTGGCGTCATCGCCGCATGCGGCGAGCGCGGTCAACGCGAGCGCGGCCGCGAGACCGAGTGTGACGAGCCTGGTGTGAAGGACACGACTTAGCATGACCACCACTCTCCTGAAAACGAGAATGATTGTCAAAAGCGCATAGGTGAATGTCAGTGAGGGCAGGCCCTTGATCGCCGGTGGTCAGCCCCTGATCATGGTGGTTGTGGCGGTGATCACCAAAAGGACGAGGACGGTGGCCCGCAGGATCCGGGTAGACGTGGGTTGCACCGGCCAGGTGCTGGCGGTAAGCGCGACAAGCGCCGCCGCGAGCAGCAACAGGATCAAGCCGCCGGCAACACCGCCGAGGATCAGCCCGATCAGCAGGAGCGCTAGGGTGATCAGGAACACGGCGGTACGGTTGAGGCGCGCCAGCTTTTCCAGAAAAGCCATGACGCGCATTCAATCGCAGGAAGAAGGAATTCGCATCTTGCTGGTAATGAACCGCTTCCTCGTGCCGTCGGATCCGCAGGCCTTCGTCGAGCGGGCACACGCCGCCCTCGCCGAGCTGGCCGCCTCTCCCGGCTATGTGCGCGGCGAGCTGACCCGCGCTCTTGACGACCCCACGCAGTGGTGCCTGCTGACCGAGTGGCAGAACGTCGGCTCGTACAGGCGGGCGCTCGGGCGGTTCGAGGTCAAGATCACAGCGACCCCGCTGCTGGCCGAATCATTGATGGAGCCCAGTGCCTATGAGACCCTCGCCGCCGCGGAACCGGGAGGAGCCGTCGAAACCCGGGCTGGCGACCTCGCCGTATGATCCGACGGTGAACGTTAGCGCTCCGATCCCGCAGGGTCCCGGCGCGGCGGCGCCGTTCCCCGCGCCACCGGCCGAGGGCGGGGGAGCGCGGCTGGGCTGGGGGCTGGGCATCGCCGGCGCCGTCCTCGTGCTGTGCTGCGGCGGCGGGCTCACCGCCTTCATCGGCCTGGTCGTCACCCAGGTCGCCGCCACCAACGAGCAGTCACGCGCGGTCGTCAGCAACTACCTTGACGCCCTGCGCGATGACGACTACGACGCCGCCTATGACCTGCTCTGCGACGAGGAGCAGGAGGCGCTGACCAAGGACCGGTTCGAGACCCGGGAGCGCGCCCGCAAGAAGATCAGCAGCTACGAGATCGGCGAGTTCGACGTCTACAACGACTCGGTGCCGGTCAGGGAGAGCTACCGCGACGGCACGACCGACGACGTGAAGTACTTTCTCAAGCCCGACGGCCAGGACGCTCGGCTTGAGATATGCGGTCGAGAGTGACGGCGGCGAGCCAGTAGTCTTGGTCATCGAATTACTCCGCCGACATCCGGCCGGCGGCGACCTCCATGGAAGGAGCATTGCTCATGCCCGCGGATCGGATTGATTCCGTAGTCAGCCTGGCCAAACGCCGGGGCTTCGTCTTCCCGTCAAGTGAGATCTACGGTGGGACGAGATCAGCCTGGGACTATGGCCCGCTGGGCGTGGAGCTCAAGGACAACGTGCGCAAGCAATGGTGGCGCACGATGGTGCAGCAGCGCGATGACATCGTCGGCATCGACTCCGCCGTCATCCTTGCCCGCCAGGTCTGGGAGGCTTCGGGTCACATCGCCGAGTTCGTCGACCCGCTCACCGAGTGCACGTTCTGCCACAAGCGCTTCCGCGCGGACCACCTCGAAGAGGCGTTCCTGGCAAAGAAGCCGGGCGCCGAGTTCAAGCTCTCCGAGCTGGCCTGCTCCAGCTGCGGCAACAAGGGCACCTTCACCGAGCCGAAGATGTTCAACGGCCTGATGAAGACCTACCTGGGCGCCACCGAAAACGAGGAAGGCCTGCATTACCTGCGGCCGGAGACGGCGCAGGGCATCTTCGTGAACTATCGCAACGTCGAGACCACCGCGCGCATGAAGCCGCCCTTCGGCATCGCGCAGGTGGGCAAGAGCTTCCGCAACGAGATCACTCCGGGCAACTTCATCTTCCGTACGCGCGAGTTCGAGCAGATGGAGATGGAGTTCTTCGTCGAGCCCGGCACCGACGAACAGTGGCATGAGTACTGGCTGCGGGAGCGGTGGAATTGGTACCTCGACCTGGGCCTCAAAGAGGAGAACCTGCGCTTCTATGAGCACCCGAAGGAGAAGCTGTCCCACTATTCCAAGCGCACGGTGGACATCGAGTACCGGTTCCAGTTCGGCGGCACGGAGTTCTCGGAGCTGGAGGGCATAGCCAACCGCACCGACTTCGACCTGACCACCCACGCCAAGCACTCCGGTGTTGATCTGTCCTATTTCGACCAAACGCGCAACGAGCGCTGGGTGCCCTATGTCATCGAGCCGGCGGGGGGTCTGACCCGTGCCGTGCTGGCGTTCATGCTCGAGGCGTACGACGAGGACGAGGCGCCCAACACCAAGGGCGGCGTGGACAAGCGGACCGTTATGCGGTTCGACAAGCGGCTTGCCCCGGTCAAGGTCGCCGTGCTTCCTTTGTCGCGCAACGAACAGCTTTCGCCGAAGGCGCGTGATTTGGCGGCGGATCTGCGCAAGCGGTGGAATGTCGACTTCGACGACGCTCAGGCGATCGGCCGCCGCTACCGCCGGCAGGACGAGATCGGCACCCCGTACTGCGTCACCGTCGACTTCGATACGTTGCAGGACAACGCAGTGACGGTGCGGGACAGGGACACCATGGAGCAGGAGCGGGTTTCACTCGATCAGGTGGAGCGTTACCTTTTCGATCGACTTCCGGCCTGCTGAAATGGCCAGCTGAGCGGTCGGGGTGGCGGGAGTTTTCGACCATCGACACGGGCCATCGAGGTCTGTACTTTGTGGACATGGCGAAGACTAGAACTGTCGCCGGTGCCGGAACTCTCGCCACCGCCGCCCTTGTGCTGCTCTTTGGCAACCAGCCCTTCACCGAGTGGGTGGATCGCCACACCTCGGCCTCGGGCGGTCCCTGGGATTGGTTTCTGCGCACCCTGACCTGGCCGCGCTGGGCGATCGGGCCGTGGGATGGCTCAAACTCAGCGATGCGCCAGGTGCTAGCGGATGATCTTCGAGCGATCCTGCTCATCGCCTTCGTGGCGGTCATCCTGTCCGTGGTTGCCAGGTCAGTGGCCGGCGGCGGTGCCGGCTTCTTCCTTGGCTGGGCGGCCCTGGTGTTCGCGTCGGCGCTCGCGGCCTTCCTGACGGCGTTCATCATCTCCAATCCCTCCATCGTCCATGCGTTCCAGGTCGCCGCTGACGGGTCCGCCTATGGACTGTTCGTCGGTTGGATAGTGGGCGCCGTGACGGCCGGAGCCAAGGGAGCCGGTTCGTAACAACCCCCGCCAGAATCGAGCCCGGAGCCCGCCAGCCCCGGGCTTCATTCTTTCTTGGCGGCCTCGATCGTCTTGTCCCGCAAGCGTTTGAAGTCGACACCCTGGTCCGCCAGGATCTTCGCCGCCAGCCCCTTGCCCTCGCGGATCAGGCCCAGCAGGATGTGCTCGGTGCCGATGTAGTTGTGTTTCAACGCCAGTGCCTCGCGTAGCGACAGCTCGAGCACCATCTTGCTGCGCGGAGTGAACCGCCCGCCGGTCCGCCTGCGGCGGAACCAGCCCGTCTGGCGGGGCGGCGGCTCGTCCATGGCGCCAGGTCCGAACGCCTCCTCCAGCTTGGCCTTGACCGCGTTCAGGTCGATGCCGATCGACTCCAGTGCATCGGCGTCGGTCTGGATCTCGCGCTTGATCGCCTGGCGCACGCGCTCGGCGCCAACCCCCGTTTCGATAAGCACGTCGTGGGCGATCCCGCCGTCGAGGTTCAGGATGGCCAGCAGGATGTGCTCGGTACCTACGTAGCGATGCCCCAGTCCTTCCGCCTCTCGCTGCGCTCCGGCCACGACTTCCCGGGCCCGTTGGGTGAACCGCTCAAACATCACGTCTCCCGTGTTTCTTGTGTACCGCTTGCTTGCTCACCTGGAGCGCGTCGGCGATCTCCTGCCAGGACCAGCCCTGCTTGCGGGCGTTGGTGACCTGAAGGACCTCCAGCGTCTCCAGCAATCTGCGCAGGGCGACCACCGCCCGCAGCCCGACCCGGGGGTCCGGGCTGCCGGCCGCGGTCGCCAGATCTCTTGCTTCACTCACGCCTGTCAACTTACGTTGACAACCCATCGTTTGTCAACCCAAGTTGACAAAGGGTGGGCGAGGCGCTGCGGACGCATCTGGCCCTTTGAGTTTCCAGGTTGCAGAGTGGTCGCATGGCTATGACGACAATCCTCGGCCGCAGCGGGATCGAGGTCAGCGCCCTGGGCATGGGCTGCTGGGCCATCGGCGGCCCCTACTTCGGCGGCGACCAGCCATACGGCTGGGGTGAGGTCGACGACGACGAATCCGTCCGGACCATACACAAAGGACTCGACCTCGGGGTCAACTTCTTCGACACGGCAAGCAGTTACGGCGCCGGGCACAGCGAGCGGGTGCTCGGCCGCGCGTTGAAGGGACGGCGGGACGAGGTCGTCATCGCGAGCAAGTTCGGCAACAGGTTTGAGGAGGAGACCCGGCAGGTGCAGGGGCCGGACGGGAGCCCGGAGTACATGCGCTCCTGCCTGGACGGGATCCTGCGCCGCCTTGACACCGATCACCTTGACCTGTACCAGTTCCACCTCGGCTCTGCTCCGCTTGACGAGGCGCTGGCGCTGATCGACCCGCTGGAAGAGCTTGTGCGGGAAGGGAAAATCCGCGCCTACGGGTGGAGCACCGACAACCCGGGCAAGGCCGAGGAGTTCGCCAACGCCGGGCCGAACTGCGCCGCGATCCAGGTCAACCTCAACCTGCTTGAGGACAATGCGGCCATGCTCGAGGTGTGCGAGGCGCAGGGGCAGGCGGCCATCAACCGCGGCCCGCTCGCGATGGGCCTGCTCAGCGGCAAGTACCAGGACGGCCGCGCCGTGGGCGGGGACGACATCCGCGGCAAGGCGCCGCAGTGGTTGCGTTACTTCGACGATGGCGTCGCGACGCCGCAGTGGCGAGCCAAGGTGGAGGCGGTGCGCGAGGCGTTGACGGTGGGCGGGCGCACCCTCGCCCAGGGTTCGCTGGCCTGGTTGTGGGCGCGCTCGCCCGCCAACATCCCGATCCCGGGCTGCCGCACACTGGCGCAGATCGAGGAGAACGCGGGCGCGATGGGGCACGGACCGTTGTCCCCCAGGGAGTTCGAGGAGGTGCAGCGGCTCACCGCCGAGCTTGACAACTAGCGGAAGTCGGCGGCGAGCATCTCCATCAGCAATCCGTCGTGGTACTTGCCGTCCGGGCCAAGCTCGTACTCCCGCATGACGCCGACGGGCTTGAAGCCCACCTTGGAGTAGGCGCGGATGGCCGCCGCGTTGTCCGCGGCGGGGTCGATGACCAGGCGATGGTGGCCGCGCTCGGCGAACAGGTAGCGGGCGAGGGTGCGGACGGCGTCGGTACCCAAGCCGCGCGAGTGCAAGGCAGGATCGACATACAGGTCGATGCTGGCGTGGCGGTACATCTCGTCGGTCTCCTCGCCGAACTGGATGTACCCCACGACCCGCCCCTCGTGGACGATGGCGAACGCTTCGATGTCTTCGCCGCCCAGCTCCTCGCGGACAGCGGCGACGGCATCGCCATCCTGGATGAGCCACCGCGACGCCACCTCGGGCTTTGCCCGGATCCCGGCCAGCGGCTCGATATCGGCCTCGGTGGCGGGCCGCAACGTCACAAGATCCCCGCGCATGGGTCGAGGTTAGCGCCTCTTCTTCTTGGCCAGCTCGGCCTCGCGGGCGGCGTCGGCCGCCTCCTCCTTCAGCGCGCGGGCGGCGACCTGGGCGATCTCGGTCCGCTGGCGCGCCATCCGCACCCCCGACGAGGCCAGTTGATAACGCCGCCAAGACTGGCCGACCTCGACGCGCAGCCGCGACAGCTCGGCCGCCTTCTCCTGCAGGGCCTGATCCCACCCGTCGACCTTCTGCCACACGGCGCGCAGTTGCTCCTCGGTCAGCTCGCCGCGGCGAAACGCATTCCGGGCTGCCTTGGAGACCTGACGCTGTTCCTGGCTTGGCATTGTTTCCAGGGGTACCGATTCCAGCTCAGCTTTCGCTTTCTCCAGGGCTTCGTTGGCCTCGGTGTGCGCCTGCCAGGCCCGCTCCCGCTCCGTCTCAGCCAGTGCCAGGCCGGCCTCGGCGTACTCGGCGGCGACCGCGGCCTGTTGCGCCTTGTCGAGCACGTTGCGGGCGTCCGACTCCAGCTCGTCTCTGTCGTTTTTGGACAGTCGACCCTCGGCTGCGACGTGCTGTGAGTGTGCAAGCGAACCAAAGAGGGCGAGCACAGCGGCGCTTAACCCGACCAGACCGATCCAGATGAATATGATCTGGGACGTCACCTCCACCCGCACTCGTGCCAGCTTAATGTCGGACCCCCCGAATAGCATTCGTCGTATGGGGATGGTTCAAGATCAGACGGTTCAGGATCAGGCGGCATCGGTGCTGCGGCGGCTCGCCGGTGACGGGGCTGAGCTCAGGGCGGATCAGTGGTCGGCGATCGAGGCTTTGGTGGTCAAGCGCGGGCGCGTGCTCTGCGTGCAGCGCACGGGGTGGGGCAAGTCAGCGGTTTATTTCATCGCCACCGCGCTGCTGCGCGAGCGGGGCGCCGGCCCGACGGTGATCGTGTCGCCGCTGCTGGCCCTGATGCGCAACCAGGTGGAGGCTGCGGGCCGGGCCGGCATCAGGGCCCGCACCATCAATTCCTCCAATCTCGAGGAGTGGGATCCGATCGCCGGCGAGATCGCCTCGGGCCAGGTCGACGTGCTGCTGATCAGCCCCGAGCGGTTGAACAACCCCGACTTCCGCGACGAGGTCCTGCCCCGGCTGGCCGCCACCGCCGGTCTCCTGGTGGTCGACGAGGCGCACTGCGTCTCCGACTGGGGCCACGACTTCCGGCCGGACTATCGCCGCCTGCGCACCCTGCTGGGCGAGCTTCCGGCCGGCACGCCGGTGCTCGCCACGACGGCCACGGCCAACGCCCGGGTCACGGCCGACATCGCGGAGCAGCTCGGCGAGCAGCTGGGCGACGCGCTGGTGCTGCGCGGCCCGCTCGACCGCGAGTCGCTTCGCCTTGCGGTGCTTGACCTTCCGACCCCGGCGCACAGGCTCGGCTGGCTCGCCGATCACCTCGACCGGTTCGACGGCTCGGGCATCATCTACACGCTCACCGTCGCCGCCGCGCATGAGACCGCCGAGTTCCTCCGCTCGCGCGGCTATGCGGTGGCCGCATACACCGGCAAGACCGAAGACGCCGACCGGCGCGGCGCCGAGCAGGACCTGCTGGACAACAAGCTCAAGGCTCTGGTCGCCACCTCCGCCCTGGGCATGGGGTTCGACAAGCCCGACCTCGGTTTCGTCGTCCACCTCGGGGCACCATCGTCACCGATCGCTTATTACCAGCAGGTCGGCCGGGCGGGGCGGGCCGTCGGCAGCGCCGACGCGGTGCTCCTGCCCGGCCCCGAGGACGAGGCGATCTGGCGTTACTTCGCCTCGCTGGCCTTCCCGCCGCAGGAGCAGGTGGGGCGGGTGCTCGCCGCCCTCGAGGCATCCGATCGTCCACTCTCGACACCGGCTCTGGAGGGGCTTGTCGAGCTGCGCCGGGCGCGGCTGGAGCTGATGCTCAAGGTGCTTGATGTCGACGGTGCGGTGCGGCGGGTGCGCGGCGGCTGGGAGGCCACCGGGGTGCCGTGGGCCTACGATTCGGAGCGCTATCAGCGCATCGCCGAGGCTCGCCTGGCCGAGCAGGGCATGATTCGCGGGTACCAGATAGAAAAAGGCTGCCGCATGGAGTTCCTGCGCCGCTGCCTGGACGATCCCGCGGCCACCGCCTGCGGCCGTTGCGACCGCTGTTCGCCGCCACGCTTCCGTGCCGACGTGTCACGGCCATCACTCCTTGCGGCGCAAGTGTTTCTGGGCCGTGCCGGGCTAGCCGTCGAGCCCCGCCGCATGTGGCCGACCGGGCTCAAGGCGATCGGCCTGTCCGGCAAGTTACCGGCGCAGGAGCAGGGGCTGCCCGGCCGGGCCATCGGGCGCCTCACCGACCTGGGTTGGGGTCAGCACCTGCGCGAGCTGCTCGCTCCCGGCGCGCCCGACTCCGGCGCCCGCGCCGATCTGCTGGGCGCCGTGGTCGATGTGCTTCGGGAGTGGGCGACCGCCGACGACCGCTGGCCGCAGCGCCCTTGCGGTGTCGTCATCGTCGGCTCGCACACCCGCCCGATCCTCATCTCCAGCGTCGCCACCCATATCGCGCGTGTAGGGCGCCTGCCGCTGCTGGGCACGCTGAGCACCGCGCCGCCGATGCCCGAGGCCGCGCGGGCCAACAGCGCACATCGGGTGCGCGGGCTGCACGGCTCGTTCACGCTGCCGCCCGACCTGCTCGCCGGCCTCGCGGCATGCTCCGGGCCTGTGCTGCTCGTCGACGACCTGGTCGACTCCGGCTGGACCATGGCGATGGCCGCCAGGGAACTGCGCCGCGCCGGCGCGCCCGCCGTCCTGCCGTTCGCGCTCGCCGCCACAAGCTGACGCCTGCCCGCACGCCTGCTCCGGCAAACCTGCGCCAGGCCGGTGCCGCACGTCTGCGCGGGCAAAGTCGTCCCGAGGCCGGCGCCACCGGGGGTCCGCGCCATCCGCGGTTTGGTGCCGTGTCATTGGTGCCCTACCAGGCGATCCGGGCAAGTCGGGCGGGGCGGTGGCGGGGTTGGGTCAGGGGTCCGAGTAGCGGTTCAAGGCGGCCCGCGCCGGCCCAGTGCGCATCCGAGGCGAGCGCGGCTATCTTGGGTGCCGTGGAAAGGGCGACGCGCCATGTAGGTGAGCTCGCCGAGCTGACTGCGCTCGGCCCGGGAGCGCACGTGTGCTGGGTGGTCAGCTCCAGCGAACAGTTCGAGGGGCGGGCGGACCGATACCTGGAGGAGGGCGCGCTGACCGGCCAGAAG
>Ga0209382_10004787_pt1 | contig 17883 bp, 17 predicted proteins | sample SoiMetdeltSBSDD5_FD_187599 | JGI IMG/M metagenome (GOLD analysis project Ga0209382, IMG submission 187599) | Bulk soil microbial communities from a Populus tree surrounding site in Tennessee, USA - Soil MetaG P. deltoides SBSDD5 (SPAdes) (version 2) | ecosystem: Environmental > Terrestrial >...
ACGCCAGCACCGTTGCTGATGCGCCCGAACGGCGACTGTATGCGAGCGACTTGACGACGAAGAGCAGGTAGCCGACGGCCACCAGGGGGAACCAGAGGATCTGGAGGCCCCAGAAGACGCCGGGCGCAACGGCGGTGCGCACGCTCATATCGGTCTCCTTTTTCGCCGGCGGTCCAGCGCCGACCCCACCGCGTACGTCCAGGTGTCTAGGAGAGCACCTCCAGGTTCATCTGGCCGAGCCGGTCCGGCTCGGCCACCATCTCGATGCCAACGATCTTGCCGTGGGCAATGCGGAAGTCGAAGACGACGCGCGTCCGGCCGCCCTGAGCCCACAGGGCGCCGACGAAGCCGTCGATGATTGCCGTCTGCGCCCCCCGGGCACGCCCGGCAAATGTGCCGGCCACCGCGAGCGCTCCACGCACCTCCCGCTCCATGCCGCTTCGCCTCCGCTTCACGACGGCGCTATCGGCGCGCAGGACAACATCCGGATCAAGCAGCGCCAGCAACGCGTCGAAGTCGCCATCGCGGGACGCGGCCAGAAATGCGTCGACCACCGCTCGCTGACGCGTGAGGTCGGTCTCGATGTCGTCGTCTGACGCCGCCCCCCGAACGCGTCGGCGCGCGCGACTGGCCAGCTGCTTGGCCGCGGCTGGTGAACGTCCGAGGATCGAGGCGATCTCGTCGAACGGCACCGCGAACATGTCGTGGAGCACGAACGCCAACCGCTCGGCCGGTGCAAGCGTGTCGAGCACGACCAGAAGCGCCAGCCCAACGGAGTCAGCCAGTACCACCTCGCGCTCCGGATCAGCGCGATGGTCGTGACTGGCCGGAGGCTCCGGCACGGAATCGCCGAACTGCTCCTCGCGGCGTGAAGTGCGCGAGCGCAGCATGTCGAGCGACACGCGCGCGACCACCGTCGTCAACCACGCCGTCAGGTTCTCGACTCCACTGGTGTCGGCGCGGCTGAGTCGCAGCCAGGTTTCTTGCACCGCGTCGTCCGCATCGGTCACGGAGCCGAGCATCCGATAGGCGACTGACCGCAAGTGGGCGCGGTTGGCCTCAAAGCGCTCGGCCAAAAACTGGCTCTGATCCACTGATACCTTCCTGCCTTTCGATCCGTCATTCCTTTGACGACGCGGGAGGCGTCGATGTAACAGACCACGGAGGAACGTGAATCATGGCTTCAGGCATGCAGACGGTCATCTATCCGGTCAAGGACCTGGAGAGTGCGAAGAAGGTGTACACCGCGCTGCTAGGCACCCCGCCTGCTTACGAGACGCCGTACTACGTCGGCTGGAACATCGGTGGCCAGGACATCGGGCTGGACCCCAATGGCCACCGCCAGGGCATGACCGCGCCGCTTCCTTTCTGGCTTGTCGACGACATCAACAAGGCGGTCGACCAGCTCGTCGCGGCCGGTGCGACCGTCCAGCAGCAGCCGCGCAACGTCGGCGGCGGCAAGCTGGTGGCTTCGGTGAAGGACGCCGACGGCAACGTCACGGGACTCATGCAGAATCCTTGAGACGCCAGCCCAGGGCGACGGAGGCGCGCGGGATTGGCCAGGACGTCGAGCTCGACGATCCTGCCGCGCGCCACAGTGCAGCTCATCACCGAGAGCAGGCGCCTGTCCAATGTTCGTGAGAGGATTCCCGCGATCGACGTAGACCACACAACCGCCGTGCACGTGACGGTCCACGCCCGCGTCCATCGTCTGCAGGAGGGGCCTCGGAACGCTCGGTCACAGACAGAGAGGATCGGCTCGTCCTCTCCGACAGCATGGACCGCCTGTGATGAGCACGCGTCGCGTCATCACCGGGGTTCTTCCTCCGCGCGTCGCCAGGCGACGATCAGCGCCAGCACGACGAGCGCGGCGAACAGCCCCAGCACCCATGGATCGGTCGGTTGGCCGCCCAGGTCCGCGTCGACGGCGTGCGCCGCCGCGTGCAGCACCGACGCGACGGCGACGCCGGCCAGGACTGCCACCAGCGACCGGCGGATCGCCAGTGCGCCGAGCACGGCCGCGCCGAGGCCGAGTTGGAACGCCCCCAGGTCGTGCAAAAAGTGCTCGTTGTACGGTGGGAACGCCGCCACGGTGTCGAAGAACGAGCGTGGGGCGAGCAGCGCCCACGCCCCAAAGATCGCATAGAACGCGGCGGCCAGCAGGGCGATGGCGTGCACGACGCGACGACCCATCAGGGACCGCTCCGAGCAGCGTGGTTCACGGTCACGGTCCGTCCTCCCATCGGCGCTGGCCATCGTTGCTCGGCCACGAAGGCGATGGCATAGCCTTCGAGAACGGCCGCGACCGCCCAGAACGCCCAGGCGATCACGCTCAGCGACAGCGGCTGATGCAGCACGTTGAACGGGCCGACGAGCTCGGAGAACACGGTCCCGAGCCAGACGATGAGCGCGAGCCGCCAGCCGCGGCGCAAGACCCCGGCCGGCCAGGCGGCAGCAACGGAGCGGTACACGAACGCGTAGCCGATCGCGAAGAGGACGAATCCGCCCAGGATGAGCAGCGGAGTCTCGATCACCCGCGGCAGCGGCTCGATCTCCTTCCAGACCGCGATGACCTTCGGGCTCTGGGTGGCCGGATCGAAGAGCAGCCCGGTCTGACCACGTCGCGATCCACTCAACAGGGCGAACGTGAGGGAGGTCCCGAGCACGAACGCCAGGCCGCCGGCGAGCCCGGCGACGACGGTGCGGCTGACGCTGGGGGTCATGGAGACTCCTGCCTTTCTGGCGGAACGTCGTCGGCGAGGTTCAGCGCCGCCGGACTGGGCTGGCGCGCGTCGTCGGTCGCTTCGGCATGGCGGAGCAGCGCCAGCAGCAACTCCCGCAAGGTGGCGCTCAGCTCGCTGTCACGCCCGCCCAGCGGGGCCAGGCGCTGCTCCTCGAGCGCGCGGACGGTGGCGACGCCGGCACGCACGACTTCGACACCGCGCTCGGTGAGCGTCAATTGGACGGCTCGGGAGTCGGCCGGACTGTCGGCCCGGTGGAGCAGGCCCGCACGTTCCAGGCCGCGCACGAGCTTCGAGATGTAGATGGGCGCGAGGCCGCTGAACTCCGCCAGCTCGCGCTGGCTCGGCCGGTCACCGTTTCTGGACAACCCGTGCAGTGAGGCCAGCACGGAGTATTGCGTCGCCGTGATGCCGAGCGGTGTAAGCGCCCGATCAAGGGAGGCGCGCCACCTGAGCGAGACGTGCCAGATCAGGAACCCCATTGAGGGCGGCGGAACGCTGCCGGGTCGTGCCATGGATTTAGTGTATATGTTCACTATAAACATGTCAACTATCAGCGAAGACGAGGCTGTGGGTCGGGCACGAGAATGACGGTTCCTCGGTCGTCGCCGACGACCAGCGGTTGAGCATCGTGCTCGGCGACCACCCCAAGGTCGCTGGCAAAGAGTTAGATGGACAGGCGTCCCGGGATCGTTAGACGAGCTGTGCCGCGCCCTCTGAGGTAGCCGGTCTCAGTCGTTGCACGTTCGTATCTCAGATGTGGAGCACACCCGGAAAGCTGCGCGTCAGCCAGGGAGCGATCGTGGCAGCCCGAACCAGGGGAGCACGCTCCTGTCGAAGCGGGTGATGGCGCAGATCCGGTCGCCGGCCAGGGTGAGGACGTAGAGCCCGGTCCCGTGGCGGATGCCGCCGGTGGGGGCCCGCACGTAGACCCCGAGCGCCGGCTGGCCGTTCGCCCGCGTCGGCACCAGGTCATACGACCGGCGCTGGCGGAGGACGCTGGCGTAAAAGCGGGCCACGACATCTCGGCCCTGGTATTCGAGGGGAATCGGCGGCATCGAGACCAGGACATCGGCAGCGAGCAGGGCGACCAGCGAGTCGACATCGCCGGACTCGTACGCGCGGACGAACTCTGCCACGAGCGCCTGCTCGGTGGGTGAGTCGGGTGCGGGCGGCGATTCGCGCTCGCCGGTTGCCGGCAGGCGGTGCTGCAGGCTGGCACGGGCCCGCTTGAGGGCGCTGGTGACCGATTCGACGGTCGTGTCGAGCATAGCGGCCACCTCGTTGGCCTGGTATCCGAGCACCTCGCGCAAGATCAGCACGGCGCGCTGGCGAGCGGGCAAAATCTGGAGTGCGGTCACGAAGGCCAGGGAGATCGCTTCGCTCTGTTCGTAGCGAGCCTCCGGGCCGAGCGGTACGTCGATCGCACCCTTGAGGAGGGCGTCGGGATACGGCTCGAGCCAGACGACCTCGCCGAGCCGAGTCGGCTCGGGCGGTTCAAACTCGGGGTTGTCCCACGCCCTGGCCGGGCGTCGGCTGGCCGAGCGCAGGGCGTTGAGGCACCGGTTGGTGGCGATCCGGTAGAGCCAGGTCCGGATCGAGGCGCGTCCGTCGAACCCGCCGAGGCCTCGCCAGGCGGCCAGCAGCGTGTCCTGGAGGGTGTCCTCGGCGTCCTGGAGCGATCCGAGCATCCGGTAGCAGTGCACCTGCAGCTCCCGACGGTGCGGCTCGGTGAGCGCGCGGAACGCGTCGCCGTCCCCGGCCCGCGCCCTGGTGATCAGATCGGCGGTCACCACACCACCCTCGCGGCACCTCGCTCGCGCATCTTGTCGCACAGCCGGTATAGACACCGGCCGAGGAGCGAACTGGGCGGTCGGTGCGCGCCCAGTTTCCTGACGTCGCAGTGTCTCTACCTTCGACGGCTCGGACGGTCCGGGCGTTGGAACCAGGAAGGAGAGACATGCACATGCGGATCGGAGTCATCGGCGCTGGCAGCGTGGGAGCAACACTCGCGCGCCACCTCACCAGGCTCGGCCATCACGTCTCGATCGCGAACTCGCGGGGACCGGCGAGCCTGACCGCGTTGGCGGCCGAGATCGGCGCGACAGCCGTTTCTGTCGTCGATGCCGCCAACGCCGGAGAGATCGTGATCATCTCGATCCCAACGAAGGCCATCGCCGATCTTCCCCGGGATCTCTTCGCGAACGTGCCGAGCAGCGTCGTCGTGATCGACACCGGCAACTACCACCCGGAGCTTCGAGATGGCCGCATCGACGCGATCGACCAGGGAATGCTCGATAGCCAGTGGGTCGCACGGCAGCTCGGGCGCCCCGTGATCAAGGCGTTCAACAACATTTTCGCCAGGAGCCTTCTCGAGAAGGGCGTTCCGAGGGGAACGACGGGGCGGATAGCGCTCTCGGTCGCCGGCGATCCGTCGGACGCCAGGGCAACGGTGCTTCGCCTCGTCGACGCCCTCGGCTTCGACCCTGTTGACGGCGGTGATCTGGACAGCTCCTGGCGGCAGCAGCCCGGAACGCCGGCGTACTGCCGGGATCTCGACGCCCCCGCGCTACGGCGCGCGCTCGCCGAAGCTGATCGGAGACGGATCGCCGAGTACCGCGCCGAAGAGGAGGCTCGTATCAGGAGGGAGAGTGCCCCGCCCGACCAGGGCCCCGTGCGACGTGTGCCCTGTTGAGGCCTCGGTCGGTCCGAGCGACGTCCAGCCACGTCTCCGCATCGACGCCACAGGCGACGATCGCAGGATCCTGACGGTGCCGGCGCGTAGCCACCGTAACCGGGGCCACGCACGGTCTCGGATGGGGACTGGCCGAGGAAGCCTCGAGACGAGACGCGAAGTGAGCTTATGCCGGCCTGTCGCCGTTGTCGTCTGACTGTCGCCTCCGGTGGACGCGCTGACGCTCGCGCCAGCCGCAAGGATCTTCAGCGTGCCATCGGCGCGTGCGGGATCGTGTGGTGTCGTAGAAGAGCAGGTCGCACTCCGGGCGAGCACAGCGCCGCAACCGGTCGGGTTCGAGCGTGCTTAGCTCTTCGACGAGGCGTCGGGCCAGCGCCGCGGCCAACGACGTGTCGGCCCAGACCAGTTGTCGCCGCAGTACCCCCGCAGTCACAACCAGCTCGACGCGCGCGGCGCTGTCGGCGGCGAGTGCATTGATCTCGGCACAAATCAGAGCCTCGCCGGCGAGGATCGCCTCGGCCGCCTGGGCCGCCGCCCGTTGGAGTCGGCGCAGGTCAGCCAGGTCCGCCACGGCGACCGGCTGGTCGACCAGCTCCGCCAGCTGCGCGGACGCACCGGTGGAGTCGGGCAGGATCGGCTCGGAGTGTGGCGCGGCCGCCCCGGCCGGCCGTCGTGGCCGGCCGAGGTTGGCCAGCAGCAGCAGCGCCTGTGGGGCTGCCGTCGGCTCAGCCACCCGCGCGGGTGGCGAGGATACGACGTCGGGGCTCGGCGACCAGGCTGTTCGCGGCGCGGGCGTTCGGGTGCGTGGCGTAGAGCCGAAGAGACGCGTCGGCATGCTCCCGGCTCGTCCACTGGCTGACCACCAGCAGGTGCCCCGGGTCGTCGGCGTCGACCAGCAGCTCGTGGCTCAGGTAGCCCTCGAAGCACGGCATGTCCCGCCAGATGGCTTCGGTCGCCGCGCGCCCCTCGGCGGCGCGTGCGGCAGGGAACCGGGACTCCCAGATCGAGTAAATCGGCATGCCTCCTCCGATGTCACGGTCTAATCAATTATAGATCGTGACAACCGTCGGGTGCCATTCGGGAGTTCGACGTGGGACTCGAAGGCTGAGCTGCAGCCGGACTCGCCCGCGGTCCAGACCGACCGAGCTATCAGAATCGCGATCGGTGCGAACCAGCCGGCATGCCTGGGGCAACTGCCATCACGCCGTGAGGGAGCCACTCGCCGAGCCGTATCACCGACGGTGAGCGGCGCTATCCACCGGGGTAGCGCCGCCCCTCCTGCCAGCTGGTGGTCGACGTAACACTGGTCTGATCGAGCCCAGGAACGATCTCGGCGGCGATCCAGTCGAGCGCCTCGCCGACCTGTGACGCGTCGATCGGGCTTCAGAAGGCGCACATCGAGATGCCGGCTTCCTGGAGCGACCACAGGTCCTCCAGCCCGCTCTCGGCCGTGGGCCTCGGACCTCCGAGCAAGCGTCCCGGCGACCGTCGGACCTGGTCGAGCTTGCCGCCGGCGGAGAACTGGTTTCTATGCCGGCCGCGGCGCTCGCCGATCCTTTCTCTGGGCCAGCTCATCGTCGTCCACCAGGACGATCATCGGCTTGCCCGGCACACACATCATCGTGACGACGAATCGGACCCACGAGTCCGTGCGATTGTTGCCATCCTGGTAGTGGATCACATCGCCGCCGGGCTCCCAGAACGCTTCCCCGGCCCGGATGACTCGCTCCGGCTCGCCTTCCAGCTCAAAGCGCATCTCGCCCTCCACCACGTAGCCGAAAGCCGGTCCGGGATGGCGATGCGGAGGGGTCCCAGGATCCCCCGGCGGAAACTGGATGAGGACCGTCATCACCTCGGCACCTTCCGGTATCGAGGGCGGATGCGCTGCCTGGAGCACGGTGACCGCCGTCTTCCAGGCGTCGGAGCGCGGCGCTGTCTGGTTCGTCTCTGGGGCGTTGCTCGACACGTTCCTGCGACCTCCATTGTGCATGGCGCTGTTGAAGGCACCCGATATCTCAGACCAGATGCCATCGTCGTTTGTGACACCTGCGGTCGAATCGCACGAAAGTTGGATCGTCGGTCCAACTGATGCCCGATGCTCCGAGCCGCGGGCGTTGTCATCCTGTCTGTAGCGGAGGCGCGCTGCCTCGGCCCGGCGCGCTGCGCCGAAGTTCTCGCGAGAGGAGCAACCGTATGGATAGCCAGGTGATCGCCGACGTCATCCGAGAGGTCGACCGACAGGCCGGCGACGTCGCAGGCAGGCCACGGCAGAACGTCTACGACGACGTGGTACGTCAGGCCGTCGACGTGCTCAGAGCCCGGGTCGAGCGCCCGATCGAGACTCGATTCTGGCCCGTCGGCGGGCCCGAGTACACAGGAAGGGCATGATGCTCCACATCGCCACATCCACCGAGTCGGCCGGGCCGTTGCCGGCGGGCGTCCCGGCGCCGGATCTCGGCCTGCGCTCAACCCATGACGAGATCGTGAACCTCCGCGACCTGCGAGGCAAGGCCGTGATCCTGGCGTTCTACCCGAACGACTGGAGCCCGGTCTGCAGCGATCAGTTGTCGCTCTACAACGAGCTGCTGCCCGAGTTTCAGCGGCTCGGCGCCGAGCTGTTCGGGGTCTCGGTCGACAGCGCCTGGTGTCACCTGGCCTTCGCCGACGACCGCAAGCTGCGCTTCGCCCTGCTCGCCGACTTCGAGCCGAAGGGCGAGGTCGCGCGGCGCTACGGCGTCTACCGACAGCCAGATGGTACCAGCGAGCGCGCGCTGTTCGTGATCGACGGCGACGGGATGATCCGGTGGAGCTACCTCTCCCCGGCCGAAATCAACCCGGGCGCCGATGGCATCCTCACGGCCCTCGAGAGTATGCAGGCGAAGGAGTACGTCAGATGATGACACCCGATGGCGGCGGGCTCACAATGACCGTCTCCGACCGAGATCATGTCCAGGGGCCGCCCACCGCGCCGGTGACGCTGGTTGAGTACGGCGACTACGAGTGCCCGTACTGCGGCGCGGCGTATCCGATCGTGAAGCGCCTTCAGGAGCGCCTCGGCGATCGGCTGCGCTTCGTCTTCCGCAACTTCCCGCTGACCACTGTGCACCCGCACGCCGAGCACGCTGCCGAAGCGGCCGAGGCGGCCGGCGCGCAGGGCAGGTTCTGGGAGATGCACGACTATCTCTACGAGCATCAGCTCGCTCTGACGGACCAGGATCTGTACGAGTACGCCATTGCGCTCGGGTTCGACGTGGAGCAGTTCAACCGCGAGATGGCGGAGCAGGTGCACACGGAGCGGGTCCGCACTGACTTCATGAGCGGCGTGCGGAGCGGCGTCAACGGCACGCCGACCTTCTACATCAACGGCTATCGTCACAACGGTGCGTACGACTTCGATTCGCTGCTGGCCGCCATCGAAACCGCCATGTCCGAGGTCGCGGCTCGTCCAGGTCGGTAAGGACCGTCGGCCGCCTGGCGAGCCGCACGCTCGCTTCCGGTGGCCCCGCTAGCAAGCCGTGCCTCCGCCCCGGCGGAGGCACGGTGCGGACCCGGTCCGTTCACGGTTGCACCATCTCGACGAGGGGCGGCTGGCCATCCTGCCTGACGAGGCCGGCGGGCTGCATCCCCGATGGGCTGGGAACCAGCAGCACCGGGACCGGACTGTGCTCGAGTACTTCAGCCGCGACCGCGCCCAGGCGATGGTCGCCGCGGGTATTCAGGCGGCGCGCCGCCATCGCGACAACGTCGACGACTGACCGCCGGGCGACATCGAGCAGCGCTCGACCGACCGAGTCCTGGCTCTCGACGAGATCCGTCTGCGTCACGACGCCCCTGGCGCGTAGTGTGGCCGCGAGATCGTGCAGGTAGCGTGTCGTCGCGCGGCGCTCCGTCTCCAGATCGGGAACAGACGGCAGGACGGCACCGAGGGGGCCCAGTCGCAGGTGGACCACGCCGACCAGGCGAACCTCCAGCGATCGGGACCCGGCGATCTCGAGCAGATGCACGAGGGCCGACTCAGCCAGCGCCGAGCCGTCCAGCGGCACGAGCACACGCAGTTGTGGACCCGGGGCGGGTGCCATCACCTCACCGGCCGGGATGATCAGCACCGGAATCCGTATCTGGTGCATGACCTCGTCGACGATCGTCCTGCGCAGCCAGCCGGCAAGATCGTTCCCTACGTCGCTGGATCGCACGATGGCGCTGGCGTCGAATTCGCGCACGGCGTCGACGATTGCCGCCCCCGGCTCGGCACGGCGGACCTGGGCGTCGACGGCGATTCCATCTCTGTGCAGCTCGTGCGCCAGGCTCTCCAGCTCCAGCCGCAGGCGCGCTTCGTCTCCTCGACGTGCAGGCGGATGTCGGTGCGGCACGGCACGTAGGAGCACGAGGCGGCCGCCGGATGTTCGCGCCGCTGCGCGGGCAGATTGGAGCACGTGGACCGACTCCACCGAGCCGATCAGCGGGACGATGAGTGTCGGCACCACGGGAAATCCCTCCTCGCCGCATGTCGGAGCTGACTCGGCCTGGTGGACATCCAGCCAGGAAAGCTCAGCGGGATCGGCCTGGGAGCAAGACGGATTCGAACGAAGCGGCCCCCATGGGAACAACTGCCGCGCTCCCAGCGGGCGTGACATGCGAGGTCGTTCCAGAGAACGTCGCCCGCTTCTGCATCAGGCGGTGCGCCAGGCGTCGAGGCTGACGTCAACCGAGTCGGTCGTCGGGCAGTCGAGCGCAACCAGGCCGGTCCGGGCCGCGTAGAGGGCGATCTGGGTACGGGTTGGCAGCCCGAGCTTATTGAGGATGCCGCTGACGTGGCACTTGACCGTCGACTCGGCGATCCCCAGGTCGCGTGCGACTTGCTTGTTCGCCAGGCCGCGTGCCACCAGGTACAGGACCTCGGTCTCGCGCTCGGAGAGGGCCTGGTGTCGTCCCATCGAGCGCAGCAGCCGAGCGACGGCCCGGGCCGGGATCACCACCTGACCGGCGACCGCGCTCCGAATGGCCCGCAGAAGATCCTCGATCAGCGCTTCGCGGCGGAGGTACGCCGCCGCCCCGGCTCGAACGGATTCGACGGCCGAGGCATCGTCGTTGCCGCCCGAGATGACGATGACCTGCGTGTCTCGTAGCTCGGAGCGGATCGTTCGGGTCACGGCGATCGCGTCGAGCGTCTGGATCCCCATGTCGATCAGCGCGAGATCCGGCCGCAACCGTCGGGCTAATCTCAGCGCGTCAGCGCCATCGCCAGATTCTCCGACGATCTCAAGCTCCGGCTCGGCCGCGAGCAGGCCACGCAGGCCGTGGCGGACGATCGGCTGGTGGCTCGCGATCAGGACGCGGACCACCGCCCGGCCGCCCGGGGGGCGGGTATAGGCGATCGCCACCGGATCCGCAAAGGAGGGTAGGGGTGTTCCGATTGTGGGGCAATGCTCGGCGGCGAACGCTGCGCTCATCGTGTACTCCCGTCACGTGGTTCCGTCCAAGTTGGGCGCATTTCCAGTCTGCGGCTTCCTGACGGTTCTGTCCTGGGCCTCACTGGGCACAGTCGTTGGACCCATGTAAGAACACTAGTTGGACTTTGTTGGGCGTCGCAGGACGTCACACCCAATTTGGACGCTTTCTCTCGGCACGCGAGACAGTCATCTCGGTCCGACGCCCGGCTACACTTCGGTCAGGCGACGCCGACGTCGGCCGGGTGGTGCCGAGTGAGAGGACGTGCGCGTGTCATCGCCCTCTGACGACACCGGCGAGAGTTTTCGTAGCCTCCTGCTGCGGCTGCGTGGGCGCATCCATCTGACCCAGCGCGACCTGGCCGCGCAGATGGGCGTCCACGTCCACTCCATCCAGGGCTGGGAAGCGGGGTCCAACTACCCGGGCGTAACGAGCCTGCGTGCGCTCATCGCGGCTGCCGCGCGGGTCGGCGCGTTCACGCCGGGGGACGAGGCGGACGAGGCGGCGGCGTTGTGGACGGCGGCTGCTCGCGAGGCACCTCGTCTCCGAGTCCCGTTCGACCGGGCCTGGTTCGACGGGATCATCCCGCCGCGAGCGGGACCCACGCAGAGCGAGGCCGTACTCGACGTGGCTGCACCAACCCTATCGCCTGTGCCGACCGGCGGGACGTTGCGAGCGTCCTGGGGCCAGGCCCCGGACGTCGCCGGGTTCGTCGGACGAGCGACCGAACGTGAGCTGCTGACGAAGTGGGTGCTCGACGAGCGCTGTCGGGTCGTCGGCGTGCTCGGGCTGGGCGGGATCGGGAAGTCGCTGCTGGCGACCCGCCTCGCCCACGACCTCGCACCGTCATTTGAGTACGTCTTCTGGCGCAGCCTGCGCGATGCGCCGACGCCGGGCGAGTGGCTGGCGGAAGCGCTCGGGAGCCTCGCGCCCGGCGAGGCTCCCGAGTCGGCCGGTGAGTCTGGATCGTTCAGACGGCTTATGGAGCTGCTCGGCGAGGCGCGCTGCCTGCTGGTGCTGGACAACGTCGAGACGGTCCTGCAGCCGGGCGGTCCCGTCGGCGGGTATCGAGCCGGTTACGAGCGGTACGGCACGCTGCTCAGGCAGGTTGGGGAGGCGCCGCACCGGAGCTGTCTCATCATGACGAGCCGCGAGGAGCCGTCAGAGATCAGGCTGCTGCGGGGCGAACGGGGCCCGGTCCGGATCCTGGAAATCGACGGGCTCGGCGCCGAAGACGGACAAGCCCTGCTGCGCGACAAGCGGCTGGACGGCGACGAGGCCACGTGGCAGGCGCTGATCGACCGGTACGGCGGGAACGGCCTGGCACTGAGAGTTGTCGGCGAGACGATCCGGGAGCTGTTCGGTGGCTCGATCGCCGACTACCTCGAGTTCGCGACCGAGTCGACGGGCGTGATGGTTGGTGGCCTGCGCGAGCTCCTCAAAGTGCAGTTGCAACGGCTCTCCGACGCCGAGCAGGAGCTGCTGCGTCGGATGGCCGTGGCGCGCGAGCCGGTCGGCATCGCGGATCTGGCGGCCGATCTCAGCCCGCGCATCGGTCGGGCCGCGACGCTGGAGGCGGCAGAGGGGTTGAGGCGACGGTCGCTGCTCGAACGGACCGATGGGGGGCGCCTGTTCGGCCTGCATTCGGTCGTGCTGGAGTACGTCACGGAGCAGATGATCGAGGAGGTTGCCCCGGAGCTCGCAAGCGGCGAGCCGGTTCGCCTGCTGCGCCAGCCGCTGATGAAGGCGATGGCGGAGGAGTACGTCCGCCGGAGCCAGGAGCGGCAGATCGCCGCACCGATCGTAGAGCTGCTCGTGGCCACCCGCGGGAGCACCCGGGCGGCGGAGCAGCGGCTGGTCAGCCTGCTGGAGATGCAGCGCGGGCGACCGTTCGAGGAGCAGGGCTATGGCCCGGGCAACCTCGTCAATCTGCTGCGGCTGCTGCGTGGCGACCTGAAGGAGGTTGACCTGTCCGGCCTCTCTATTCGCCAGGCGTACTTGCAGGAAGTTGAGGCGCATGGCGCGAGCCTGGCGGAGTCCCACCTGGCTGACACGGTGCTCGGCGAGGCGTTCGGCTACCCCACGTCGCTGGCGCTCAGCGCCGACGGTGCCTACCTGGTGGCCGGGACGGAGACCGGCGAGGTCTGCTGGTGGCGGGTGGCCGACCGCACGTTGCTGGCGACCCTGCCGGGGCACGCCGGGGCAGTCTGGGGCGCGGCGCTGAGCGGGGACGGCCGACTGGTGGCCAGTGGCGGCCTCGACGGGACGGTCCGGCTCTGGGACTCAGCGAGCGGACGGGCGCTTGCCACGCTCACGGGGCATGCCGATGGGGTGCGCGGCGTGGCGCTGAGCGGGGATGGCCGACTGGTGGCTAGCGGCGGCCTCGACGGCACCGTCCGGCTCTGGGACTCAGCAAGCGGGCGGCCGCTCGCCACGCTCCTCGGGCATGACGGTGCAGTCTGGAGCGTGGCGCTGAGTGGGGACGGGCGGCTGGTGGCCAGCGCCGGCTCCGACGGGACGGTGCGGCTCTGGGAGGCGGAGACCGGGCGGGCGCTCGCCACCCTCACGGGGCATGCCGGTGGGGCCTGGGGCGTGGGGCTGAGCGGGGACGGCGGGCTGGTCGCCAGCGGGAGCTACGACGGGACAGTGCGGCTCTGGGAGGCGGAGAACGGACGGGTGTACGCGACACTCACGGGGCATGCCGGCGGGGTGCACGGCGTGGCGCTGAGCGGGGACGGCCGGCTGGTCGCCAGCGGCAGTTACGACGGGACCGTCCGTCTCTGGGAGGCCGAGGGTGGGCGACCACTCGCCACGCTCACGGGGCATGCCGGCGGGGTGCGCGGCGTGGGGCTGAGCGGGGACGGCCGACTGGTGGCCAGCGGCAGTTACGACGGGACGGTCCGTCTCTGGGAGGCGGAGACCGGGCGGCCGCTCGCCATACTCACGGGGCATGCCGGCGGGGTGCGCGGCGTGGGGCTGAGCGGGGACGGCCGACTGGTGGCCAGCGGCAGTTACGACGGATCGGTCCGGCTCTGGGAGGCGGAGACCGGGCGGGCACTCGCCACGCTCACGGGGCATGCCGGCGGGGCCTGGGGCGTGGCGCTGAGTGGGGACGGCGGGCTGGTCGCCAGCGGCGGCTCCGACGGCACCATCCGGCTCTGGGAGTCGGAGACCGGGCGGGCGCTTGCCACGCTCACGGGGCACGACGGCGGGGTGCGTGGCGTGGCGCTGAGCGGCGATGGGCGGCTGGTGGTCAGTGGCGGCCTCGACGGCACTGTCCGGCTTTGGGAGGCGGAGACCGGGCGGGTGCTCGTCACGCTCCTCGGGCACGACGGTGCAGTCTGGGGCGTGGCGCTGAGCGAGGACGGTCGGCTGGTGGCCAGCGGCGACATTGATGGAACCGTCCGACTTTGGGACGCGGCGAGCGGGCGGGCGCTCGTCGCGCTCACGGGGCATGCCGGCGGGGTGCGCGGCGTGGCGCTGAGTGGGGACGGGCGGCTGGTGGCCAGCGGCGGCCTCGACGGGACGGTGCGGCTCTGGCACGCGGAGACCGGGCGGGCGCTCGCCACCCTCACGGGGCATGCCGGTGGGGCCTGGGGTGTGGCGCTGAGCGGGGACGGCGGCCTGGTCGCCAGCGGCAGTTACGACGGGACGGTCCGTCTCTGGGAGGCGGAGGGTGGGCGGGCGCTCGCCACCCTCACGGGGCACGCCGGCGGGGCCTGGGGCGTGGCGCTGAGCAGGGACGGCCGACTGGTCGCCAGCGGCGGTGTCGATGGGACAGTCCGGCTCTGGAATACGAGCAGCGGCGATCTGAGGCGATCGCTCCGTCCCGAACGGCGCTATGAGGGGCTCGACATCACGATGCTGACCGGCGTGACCGAGGCGCAGCGACAGGCTCTCCTCGCACTTGGCGCCGTGGAACGGACCGGTCCGCCACGCCCCGGTCGCACCGGCTGAGGCCGAGACCATCGTCGCGGTCCGACGCGCAGCTACACTTCGGTCAGGCGAGGCCGACGTCGGCCGGGTGGTGCTGAGTGAGAGGACGAGAGCGTGTCATCGCCCTCCGACGATTCCGTCGAGAGTTTTCGTAGCCTCCTGCTGCGGCTGCGCGGGCGGATCCAGCTGACCCAGCGCGACCTGGCCGCGCAGATGGGTGTCCACGTCCACTCCATCCAGGGCTGGGAGGCCGGGTCCAACTACCCGGGCGTGACGAGCCTGCGTGCGCTCATCGCGGCTGCCGCGCGGGCCGGCGCGTTCACGCCAGGGCACGAGATGGACGAGGCGGCGGCGCTGTGGGCGGCGGCTGCCCGCGAGGCGCCTCGTCTCCGGGTCCCGTTCGACCGGGCCTGGTTCGACGGGATCGTCCCACCGCGAGCGGGACCCACGCAGAGCGAGGCCGCGCTCAACGTGGCTGCGCCAACACGATCTCAAGCGCCAACCGGCGGTCCACGTCGTGCATCCTGGGGCCAGGCCCCGGACGTCGTCGGGTTCGTGGGCCGCGCGGCCGAACGCGAGAGGCTCACGCGGTGGGTGCTGAACGAGCAGTGTCGGGTGGTCGCCGTGCTGGGGCTGGGCGGGATTGGGAAGTCGCTGCTGGCGACCAGATTAGCCCACGATCTCGCACCGGCATTCGAGTATGTCTTCTGGCGCAGCCTGCGCGATGCGCCGACGCCGAGCGAGTGGCTGGCGGAGGCGTTCGGGTGCCTCGCCCCCGCCGAGGCGCCCGAGTCGGGCAGCGAGTCCGGATCGTTCCGAAGGCTCCTGGAGCTGCTCGGCGAGGCGCGCTGCCTGCTCGTGCTGGACAACGTCGAGACGGTCCTCCAGCCCGGCGGCCCGGTCGGGGCGTATCGCGCGGGATACGAGCGCTACGGCGCGCTGCTCAGGCGGGTCGGGGAGGCCCCGCACCGGAGCTGCCTGATCGTGACGAGCCGCGAGGAGCCATCAGAGATCAGGCTGCTGCGAGGAGATGCAGGCCCGGTCCGGGTTCTGGACCTCGGGGGGCTCGGCGTCGAAGACGGGCGAGCCCTGCTGGACGACAAGCGGCTGGACGGTGACGAGACTGCGTGGCCGGCGCTGATCCACCGGTACGGCGGCAACGGGCTTGCACTGCGAGTCGTCGGCGAGACGATCCGCGAGCTGTTCGCCGGCTCGGTTGTTGAGTACCTCGAGTACGCGACCTCGGCGCCGGGCGTCGTGGTCGGCGGACTCCGCCAGATCCTCGATGCGCAGGTGCAACGCCTCTCTGACATAGAGCAAGAGCTGCTGCGTCGGATGGCCGTGGCGCGCGAACCGGTCGGCATCGCGGAGCTGGCGTCCGATCTCGGTCCGCGCATCGGGCGGGCCGCGACGCTGGAGGCGGCGGAGGGGCTGCGGCGACGGTCGCTGCTCGAACGGAGCGAAGGGGGACGGCTGGTCGGCCTGCAGTCGGTCGTGCTGGAGTACGTCACCGAGCAGATGATCGAGGACGTCTCACGGGAGCTGGCGAGCGGCGAGCTGTCTCGCCTGCTGCGGCAGCCGTTGGTGAAGGCCCTGGCGAAGGAGTACGTCCGCCGGAGCCAGGAGCGACTGATCGCCGCCCCGATCGTGGAGCAGCTCGTGGCCACCCGCGGGAGTGCCTGGGCGGCGGAGCTGCGGCTGGTGGGCCTGTTGGACGGCCAGCGCGGGCGAGAGATGGACGACCAGGGCTACGGCCCGGGCAACATCGTGAATTTGCTGCGGTTGCTGCGCGGCCACCTGAAGGGCGTCGACCTGTCCGGCCTTTCGATCCGCCAGGCGTACGTGCAGGACGTCGAGGCGCAGGGCGCGAGCCTGGCGGAGTCCCACCTGGCTGACACGGTGCTCGGCGAGGCGTTCGGCTACCCCACGTCGCTGGCGCTCAGCGCCGACGGCGCCTACCTGGTGGCCGGGACGGAGAGCGGCGAGGTCTGCTGGTGGCGGGTGGCCGACCGCGCGTTGCTGGCGACCCTGCCGGGGCACGCCGGTGCAACGTTGGCCGTGGCGCTGAGCGGGGACGGCCGGCTGGTCGCCAGCGCCGGCTCCGACGGCATCGTTCGGCTCTGGGAGGCGGAGAATGGGCGGCCGCTCGCCACGCTCAAGGGGCACGATGGCGGGGTGCGCGGCGTGGCGCTGTGCGGGGACGGCCGGCTGGTCGCAAGCGGCGGCTTCGATGGGACCGTCCGGCTGTGGGAGGCGGCGGGCGGGCGACCGCTCGCCACCCTCCAGGGGCACACCGGTGGGGCCTGGGGCGTGGCGCTGAGCGCGGATGGCCGGCTGGTTGCCAGCGCCGGCTCCGACGGCATCGTCCGTCTCTGGGAGACCGAGGGCGGTCGGCCACTCGCCACGCTCGACGGGCATGCCGGTGCAATCTGGGGCGTGGCGCTGAGCGAGGACGGCCGACTCGTGGCGAGCGCCGGTGTCGATGGGACGGTGCGGCTCTGGGAGGCCGCGGGAAGGCGGCTGCTCGCCACCTTTCAGGGACATGCCGGCGGGGCCTGGGGCGTGACGCTGAGCGGAGACGGGCGGCTGGTCGCCAGCGCCGGCGTCGACGGGATGGTCCGGCTGTGGGAGGCGGAGACCGGACGGCCGCTCGCCACGCTCATGGGACATGCCGGCGGGCTCTGGGCCGTGGCGCTGAGCGGGGATGGCCGGCTGGTTGCCAGCGGCAGCCTCGACGGGACGGTGCGGCTCTGGGAGGCGGGGACCGGGCGGCCGCTCGCCACGCTCCACGGGCATGCCGGCGGGATCTGGGGCGTGGCGCTGAGCGGGGACGGCCGGCTGATCGGCAGCGGCGGCGTCGACGGGGCGGTGCGGCTCTGGGAGGTGGAGGGCGGGGGGCTGCTTGCCACGCTCCAGGGGCATGCCGGTGGGGTGCGCGGCGTGGCGCTGAGCCGGGACGGGCGGCTGGTTGCCAGCGGTGGCTCTGACGGCATCGTCCGGCTCTGGGAGGCAGAGGGCGGGCGGGCGCTCGCCACCTTTCAGGGGCATGCCGGTGGGGTTCTG
>Ga0209382_10004788_pt1 | contig 17881 bp, 17 predicted proteins | sample SoiMetdeltSBSDD5_FD_187599 | JGI IMG/M metagenome (GOLD analysis project Ga0209382, IMG submission 187599) | Bulk soil microbial communities from a Populus tree surrounding site in Tennessee, USA - Soil MetaG P. deltoides SBSDD5 (SPAdes) (version 2) | ecosystem: Environmental > Terrestrial >...
AGATCGCCGGAGCCACGAACGAGGTGGCCGGACAAGCCGACCGGCTGCAGCTGGAGACCGGCGAGGGCCCGTGCCTGGACGCTGCCCGTGCTGATGGAACGGGTTCAGCGCAGCTTGCTGAAGAATCGCCGGACGTCGCCGACGAGCAGGTCGGAGCCTCCATGGCGGCGACGTGGCCGCCGCGGTCGAATTCGGACCAGTGCACGACGGTGTGTTCGCGTTCGATCGTGCACCGGATCGACACGTCCATGGGGAACACCGCGACCCCGGTCGGCACTGTGGAACGCTCGCCGTCTTCGTGTCCTCGCTGCCTTCGGTGTTCCCGTGGCCGGCTGCGTGCCGGATGCTTGGCTGATGGCCGATGCAGACGTGGTGGCTGCCATGGAGGGCAGCTTCCTCGGGAAGCTGCCGTCTGAGTTGGTCGGGCAGTTGCTGGCGGCGGGAGATCGCACCGATTACCCGGCGGGCAGCACGATCTATCGGGAGCGTTCGTCTCCGCGGACGCTGCTGGTCGTTCGTGGATTGCTGCGCGTCTACATGAGTTCGCCCGAGGGGCGACAGGTGACGGTGCGGTACGTGCGCAGCCGCGAGGTGCTCGGGATCGCCCTCCTGGTCGGGGGACCGGCTGACGCTGGTTGCCAGACGCTGGCGGACTCGACCCTGTTTCGGATCGACCCTGCGGTGTTGACGGCCGCGGCGCGCGCCGACAGCCGGGTCGCCTGGGCGTTGGCCGAGGAGCTGAGCCGCCTGCTCTACGAGAGCCTGCGGCAGACCGCGATCAATGCCTTCGGCTCAGTGCGGCAGCGGCTCGCTGCTCATCTGCTGGATCTGGCCTCTGCCCAGCAGCGTCCGCAAGGTGACCTCGTCGCGCACGTATCCCAGCAGGAACTTGCCGATGCCGTCGGTTCCGTGCGCGAGGTGGTGGCCCGAGTTCTGCGCGATCTCCGGCTCGCGCGCCTGGTCGCGACGTCGCCGGACAGCGTCAAGATCCTCGATCCGGTCGGACTGCACGACCAGTGCTGGAATCCGACCGCCGCGTGACTTTGGTTACTCGAGCCCGCTACGAAAGTCACAGACACGCCGCGAACGCGGGCGAAGACTCATCTCCTGAATGGAGCCGAATCGATCGGACCTATCGGCAGTCGAGGAGACCGCATGTCCATCGCGGCGGCCAGGTCGCAGGCGCACCGCGGAACAGCAGGCCCGGTCAGGGCAGTGTCGGTCATCAGCACCGGCAGTGTCGAGATCCACCCCGAGCATGCCCTCGGCACGAGGAAGCCGCTCTACTGGTGGCTGCTCACCTCGCGCCGATGGCTGCGGCCCCGGCCGATCAACGTCTACGTCATCGAACACGCCCGGAGCCTGCTGCTGTTCGACACCGGCCAGGACCGCACCTCGAGAACCTGCCGCAGTGGAACTACGCGATCCGCGAGACCCGCAAGGTCACCACCGGTCCCATCGATGTCGGCTCGCGATACCTGCAGATCCGGACGATCCCCGCCTACCGCGAGGAACGCCTGGAGGTGATCGAGTTCAACCCTGGCCGCAGGCTCACCATCCGCGGTTCACTCAACTCCTACCCCGCGCGGATCAGCTACACACCGCGCCCAGTCGGAAGCGCCACCACCGTCATCAACACCGTCGACCTCCAGCCGCCGCGTCCGCTGAGCCTGCTGGCATCCATTGCCACGCACCGGATCAAGGCCGCGGTAGCCGCCAGCCTCGACGTACTGAAGCGAACCCTTGAACGAGCATGACCCACCGAGCACACCCCCCAGCAATAGCGAGGAGCCACTCCATGACCACACAGGCCGCCACCGCGCCACGCACGCCGCCCCGGCCGCGCAGTCGCGCGCTGATCACCGTGCCGGCTTCAGCGGGTATCGCCTACGTGGCCGCCTGGGCTATAGGCCTCGCGCTGTGGCCGACGAACCTTGCTCTGGACGCCTCCGACCGGACGGTGGTCACCGCCTACACCGAACACCGAGGCGCGGCGGTCACGCAAGACCTGTTCGTCGAGGGCCTGGCCGCGATCGCCCTCGCCGTCGTCGTGATCGCGCTGGGACGGGCCGCCCGCGAACCTGCCGTTGGCCCGCTCGGCCACGTCGCCGTGATCGCTGGTATCGGCGCGGCGCTCGTGTCGATGCTCCAATGCGTCCTCGGGCTGCTGCTGGCCGGTGCCGCGGGCGCCGGCGGCGACGCCGGCCGTGCCGGTGCGCTCTTCGACCTGATCAACCGCATGGACGGCGCCAAGATGCTCGCGCTCGCGGTGATGGCGCTCGCCGCTGTTGGCCTCGGGCGCCGCGGTCTGCTTCCGCGCTGGCTCGGCTACAACGGCGCAATGCTTACCGCGGCGCTGACCGCCTCCGGCGTCGGCTACCTGCTGCTCAACGACACCCTCGCGCAGGCGGCGGCCGTGTCGTTGCCATTGCTTCTGGTCTGGGTGGCCGGCGTGGGCGTGGCCCTCGGCCGGCGCAGTCCGTAGGCCCGGGCAATGCCGCGTGCGGAGGTGCCTCGCTCTGGCTGACGACACCAAGCCACCCGGAACTCGACGACGACCGAAGACAAGCCACACGTCACCGAGCAGGACAGCTGATCAGGTCGAGAGGCAGGGCGTCCGGAGAGGACCACGCCGGGCGCCCGCCCTCGCGAACGAGCCGGAGACTTCGGCCGGCGATCCCGCCGAGCGACCAGAGTTGGCGTGACGCGAGTCATGACGCGAAACAGCGGCCAACAGGGTTGTAGGGCGGTGCTGGAGTTGCCGGGGGAGACTGACTCCCGCAGCGTGGAGTGAACTGTAGTGGTGGATGCCAGGGCTCTCATACTCCCTGGGTCGTGGGCTCGAGTCTCACGACCACGAACGACCGGATTGCGGCACGTCAGTGCACCTCGGTCAGAGGAAACTCGATGCAGTCAGGTGTAGTCCGCCACGAGCCGCTGGGTCTTCCCATCGATCGTCATGAAGCCGCCGTACGGAACGATCCACTGCGGCCGTGTGTGCCCAAACGGTGGACCCACCACCATGACCGCCTCAGGGTTGTACGTGTGAACAACATCCACGGCTGTCTTGCGCTGCTCATCGCGCTTGGCTCGTCTCTCGTCGGCTGATGGCCGGATCTTGAAGTCCGATGTGGGAGGCCGTGCCACCACGACCGCATCTATTGCAGCCAATATCCCGCGCTCACCCAGCGATCGGAGGATCCACCCGAACTCTCGCGCTGGTATGAGTTTCTCCGAGGACTCAAGCAGGAGCACCCCGCCCTCGAGAACGGCTGGGTCGGCCGGAAAACGACCAGCGGTGAGGATCCACTGCACGACCTCGATGCAACCGCCCCACGTCCGACCCTTCACCGTCCGCGCAGGTCCAGACCAAGCCCAAGGCTCGGTCGGCTCGCGTTCACCGAACTCGCTCAGGGCCCGGGCGTCATTCCAGTCGTGTCCGATGTCTTCAGACTCGCCCGGGTCGGTGAGCTCAATACGCTCCCCGGTCAAGAGCGCAGCTCGTAGCGACTGCTCGTGGATGGGGTCAACGTGAGGGCCAGGCCCGAGCTGCACCTGTGTTGATCCCCCGTAGAAGCCGGCGACCCCGTTCGTCCAAAGCCAGTTCAGCAGATTGGTGTTGTCGCTATAGCCCAGGAACGGCTTCGGATCGCTGGTGATGCTCGCGGCGTCGAGATGTGGAATCACCGTGATCTGGTCGTCGCCACCGACAGTGGCGAGCACGGCGCGGATTGCTGGATCGGCGAACGCGCTGTTCAGGTCTTCGGCACGTTCCCGAGTAGAGGCACTGAGCTTGCGGGTGGTAGGGAACTCGACCGGGACGAGCCCGGTCAGGTCGTGCAGCCGCTGCAGTGCTTGCTCGTGGACGGCGGGCGCGACCGCGGGTGCAGCGAACGAGGGGGACAACACGGCGACCTTGTCGCCCGCCCTGGCCTTGCGCGGACAGGTCAGTTCCATACGCGAGACTCTACGGATCGCGTACCGGTTCGGTGGGCGTCAACCTGAAAGGACCCGGGTTGCCTCGCGGGGCCGCCGTTAGACTCTGCGACGACGGGAGGCGTCCGCTTGGACGCACGATGACCGAGGAGCACCATGCTGTTCCATATCAAGCAATCGCATGCACCGGCGGACTGCCCCTTCGGAGCGGGCGGCTCACGCTCGCTGTTCGACGGCGACAACCCCGACGTTACGGTCCACGGCTTCTGGCTGGCATTCCCGCAGCACACCACGTACTTGGTTGTGGAGACCGACGACATCGCGCACCTCCAGGCGTTCCTCAAGCCGGGCGCCGGCGTCACCTTGTGCGAGATCACTCCGGTCAGCGACAGGCCCGTCGCCCTCAAGAACTAGCCGCTTCGGGGGGTGCACCTCGGCGGTGGGGCTCGGCGGTCGAGGCAAGGCGCGCTCCGGGCGGCCTCTCCGAGGAACGAGCAGTGCAGGTGAGTCCCGCCGCGTGACACGGTTCGTGACGCGAAATGGTGGCAAGTGGTGGTGATAAAGGCGGCTCGTGTGGCTGGTGGAGTCTGGTGGGATGGATGCGGAGGGTAGCTGCGGCCTATCTAATCCGCGGGTTGTGGGTTCGAGTCCGAGGATCAGCGATCGTCATTACTGCCGCCGGTGTGACCCGGACAGAGTCCACCCGGTGGGTGGGGGCATCATCGACGCCATGCGTGTGATCGGGCTGCTCGGCGGGATGAGTTGGGAGTCGTCGGCGGAGTATTACCGGATTGTCAACGAGTCGGTCCGGGACCAGGCTGGTGGGCTGCACTCTGCGCGGTGCGTGTTGTACTCGGTCGACTTCGCCGAGATCGAGCGCCTCCAGGTCGCGGGCGATTGGGCGCGGGCCGCGGGCATCCTGGTCGAGGCGGGGCAGGCCCTGCAGCGCGCCGGAGCCGAGTTGGTGGTGCTGTGCACCAACACCATGCACAGGGTCGCTGACGAGCTCGCTGCGGCGATCGACATACCGCTGCTGCATTTGGCGGACACCACCGCGGCAGCGGTCCAGGCTGCCGGCGTACGGCGGGTCGGCCTGCTTGGCACCGCGTTCACCATGGAGCAGGACTTTTACGTCGACCGGCTGGCCCGGCATGCTCTCGATGTCGTGGTGCCCGACGCCGACGACCGCGCGCTGGTGCACCGGGTGATCTACGACGAACTGGTGCTGGGTGTGGTGCGGCCGGAGTCGCGCCAGGCGTACCTGGGGGTGATCGACCGGCTGGTCGATCGCGGCGCGGAGGGGGTGATCCTTGGCTGCACCGAGATCGAGCTGCTCATCGATCCCGACGATGCGCCGGTCCCTGCCTTCCCAACCACCAGGCTCCATGCCGAGTACGCCGTCCGGGTCGCGCTCGGCCGCGAGGACCTGCCCACCCCTCCGGCCACGGCCCTGTAAGCGACGCCGGGCCGTTCACCCGGGCCGCCCCTCGGTCACGCGGTTCATGACCGGAAACTGTGTGAAGTGGGCGAGAAGGCCAGGCCGCCGACGGCGCCGCGAGATGCTCGGGTTCGATGTCGGGCGCCTCGAAGGCGAGATCACCTTCGCTCTGTACCGGGCGTGTCTGGATCGCGAGGGTGGCAGTGGTCACGTGTTGCGGAACGGGGCGCGTGCGTGGGGGATTTCTGGTTTTGCATCTCCTGGATCCGGTGGGGGCAGTTGCGGGATGTGAGGCCCGAATCTGACAGTGCTGACAGCCGATCGGCCACCTGTGACGCTGCAGACAGCGGCAGTTGGGGCGGAACCGCCAACCTTGTAAACAGGTGGTTAGGGGTTCGAGTCCCCTCGTCGGCTCCAGGCTTTGCCAGGCGCTAGTACGGACAGTAGCCAATGGCTTGAGTCTTGTGCCGATGGCCTGGCCATCCCCGAGGTTCTCCGGATTTCGCTACTCCGTCCGGACGTCGATGAGGACCTTCCCGACCGCGCCCTGTTCGACGGCGGCGTGCGCCTCGGCGGCCTGCTCGAGCGTGTAGTGGTGCAACGGGAGCCCGGCTTGGTCGCCGACCCGCACGGCGCCGTCCCGCACCGCCGCAGTGATGTCGTCCAGGGCGTGTGCGCGCCATTGTTCCGGGGCGTTGTAGACCAGGACGAACTGCCAGCGGACGTTGGGCACCATCAAGGGCCGTACGGGAAGTTCGATCGCGTTGCCGCCGTTGTTGGCGTACACGGCCACGGAGCCGTGCCGGGCGAGTACCTCGACGTCGATGACCGCATTCACTGCCGGGGACACCTCGACGATTGTGTTCACTCCGTCCGGCGCGATGGCGTGTACCTCGGCCACGACGTCTTGCTGCCGGTAGTCGATGATGTGGTCCGCGCCGGCGTGCGCGGCCAGGTTGCCCTTGTGTGGGCTGCTCACTGTGGTGATGACGGTCGCGTCGGACCACCGTGCCAGTTGGATCGCGGCGTTCCCGACCGCACCCGCTCCCCCGGCCACCAAGATGGTGCGACCATCCATCGCGCCCGGCCCGAGACGAGTCGGACCGTCCTCGGTCACCGTCAAGCACCGGTGCGCCGTCAGGAAGGGCACCCCGAGGCTGGCGCCCAGGTCGAACGACGCCCCGTCGGGAAGCAGCACCACCTGCCGAGCTGGAACGACGGCAAACTCTTGCGCCGTCCCCCCGGCGGGACGCAGATGGGCCGCCTCCCAGACCCAGACCCGACGACCCAGCAGCGTCGCTTCGACACCCTGACCCACGGCATCGACTATCCCGGAGCCGTCCTGGTTCGGCACCTGCGGTGGGTCGACATCCACGCCGGCCTGCTGACCTCGACGCGACTTCCAATCGGTCGGGTTGACGCCGGAGCGATGGATCCGGACCCGCACTTCCCCAGGTCCGGGATCGGGCACCGGCCTGTCGACGAGAGTGAGGACCTCAGGGTCCCCGGTCACCGAGTACGCGATCGCACGCATGCGCTCGACGCTATCCCAGCCGGTCAGGCAGCCGCCACGGTGCGACCCGGGCGCTTCCCGAGGGCGCGTCAGGTGTGGGTGTCGGCTGGGTTCGTCGGCGTGCCGGGCGGGATCAGACCGGACGCGTAGGGCGAGGACGACGGCCTGGACCCGGTCACGCAGCTCTGGTTGCCACGAGCAACGTCTCTGTCAATGGCGGTGTCAATGAAGGGGAGTCAGAACATGCCGCAGATGACAGCCATGACAGCCGATGGGTCGGTCTGTGACGCTGTAGACAGCGGGCCCGAACACCGGTCCCGGCGCGTGGTGGTAGGAGCTCAACCGAGGTCGAGGTCAAGGGCGCGGAGGGCATTTTCGACGACCTCGGTCGGGGCCGGGTGTATCCAGTACGGCGTCAGCGCCACGGTCCGCGCGGTGATGCCGGTGCTCATCGCGAGCACCAGCGGCTGGATCAGCGTGGCCGCCTGCGGGCCCATGATGTGCGCTCCGAGAATGAGTCCGGTACGCCGATCCGCCAGCACCTTGCAGAAGCTGGTCTCGTCCTCGATGGCCCAGCCGTACGCCGTGGCGGAGTAGTCGGCACACCCGACGACGTAGTCTTTGCCCTGGTCGCGACACTCCTGCTCGGTGGCTCCGACGGAAGCGATCTGCGGCTGCGCGAACACCGCCGCGGGGATGACGTCGTGCTCGGCGCTGATCAACTCACCGGGGTGCCGCAGGTTGTGCTTCACCGCGGCGGCCTCGCGGTTCGCCACGTGCTTGAGCGGCTTCGGCGTACAGGCGTCGCCGAGCGCGAACACACCCTCGGCCGTGGTGCGCTGGTACCGGTCGACCACGATCCGGCCGTCGTCGTGGACGTCGATCCCAGCGGCCGGAAGGCCGAGCCGGTCGCCGTTCGGGATCCGGCCAACCGCGACGAGCAGGGTATCGGCTTCGATGACCGCACCGTCGTAGAGTGTCAGCCGCAACGCACCACCCGGCTCACCGCCGAGCATCTTCAGCTCCGCACCCAGCCGCAGGTCGAACCGCTTGCGGGCCAGATCGGTGAACCGCACAGACACGGTCTCGTCCTGCGGGCCGAGCAGGGTGTCGGCCTGCTCCACGATCGTCACCTCGGCGCCGGTCTCGGCGAACACCTGCGCCAGTTCGACAGCGACATACCCGCCGCCGAGCACGGCCAGCCGCCGCGGCGGCTCGGCGATGCGCATGATCGTGTCCGACGTCTCGTACGGCAGGCCCGAGTCGGCGACGACCGGCGGCACCACCGGCCGGCTGCCGGTGGCGAGCACGACCTGGCCGGCCTCGACCTCGGTCGGGCCGTCCTCGGTATCGATCGTGAGCCGTCGCGCCCCGGTGAACCTCGCCGTCCCGGTGTAGACGGTGACGAAGTCGCTGTCCTCGCGACCATTCTTGCCGTCGGCGGCGCTCGGATCGAGCCGGTCGAAGACGCGATCCACGACGTCGGGCCACCGTACGCCGTCCAGCCGGGCGTCCACGTCGTACCGGCCGGCGGTTCTGACGGTCCCGGCGACCTCGGCGGTGTGCGCGAGCATCTTGCTCGGGATGCAGCCCCGGTTGAGACACGTGCCGCCGAACAGATCCTGCTCGACGATCGCCACATCGAGGTCCCCGAACGAGTCGTCGACGATCGTGTTCCCCGAACCGGCCCCGATGATCACCAAGTCATGTCGCACCCACCCGACCCTACGTCTCGCCTCCCGGCGGCGCCCATGGCCATACACAGATTCACCACACCGGTCGTGGTGCGAAATGCTGTCCAACAGCGTGGTTGGTGGGGTTGCTGAGGCTGGCAGGCGAAGTCCCTGTGGGCGTCCGTGACCTCCGGCGTGGGTCGCTCAAGATTCCGGTGTCGACCTGTCGATGTCGCGGCTCGCCATTCGTCTCATTCTGTAACCATCTGGACGAGGAGGAAGCGATGCAGTACGTCATGCTGATCTACCAAGGCACCGCGCTCGAGCGACAGGCCGCGCTGTCCGAGGACGAGCAGAAGCAGGTCTACGCCGACTACCAAGGAATCAACCAGACGCCGGGCGTCACCCCCGGGCTGCCGATGGGACTGCCCCAGAACGCGACCACCGTGCGGGTCGATGGCGGCAAGACCCTGACAACCGACGGGCCCTTCGTCGGGATGAAGGAGGCCGTCGGTAGTTGGTTCATTCTCGAGGCCGACGACCTCGACGCGGCCATCGAGGTGGCCTCCCGCGTCCCAGCGGCGCGTTACGGTGGGGCCGTCGAGATCCGCCCATCGGAGGTGTATTGGTAGCGACGCTCGAGCAGGTCTTCCGCGAGGAATGGGGCCGCGTCCTGGCCACCCTGATCGGCGTCCTCGGCAACTTCGACCTCGCTGAGGAAGCCGCGCAGGAGGCCTTCGCGATCGCTGCGGACCGATGGCCGCGCGAGGGCATCCCCAGCAACCCGCGCGCCTGGCTGATGACGACGGCACGGAATCGAGCGACGGACCGGATCCGCCGCGACCAGGCCCTGGCCGCCAAGTACTGCCTGCTCGCCGCCGGCGATCGTGTCGAGGTGGTGCCGATGGACACCAGCACGTTTCCCGACGAGCGCCTGGAACTCCTTTTCACCTGCTGTCACCCGGCGCTCGCGGTCGAAGCGCAGGTTGCGCTCACCCTGCGCACTCTGGGCGGGCTCACCACCGACGAGATCGCCCGTGCCTTCCTCGTACCGGAGCGCACGATGGCGCAGCGGCTGGTGCGGGCCAAGCGCAAGATCAAAGCAGCTGGGATTCCGTTTCGGGTGCCACCGGTCCACCTGCTCCGCGAGCGTCTCGACGCTGTTCTCGCCGTCGTTTACCTGATCTTCAACGAGGGCTACGGCGGCCGCGACGAGCTGGCGGCCGAGGCAATCTGGCTGGGACGCGCGCTCGCTGAACTGCTTCCGGACGACCCCGAGGTCCACGGGCTGCTGGCGATGATGCTGCTGCACGACGCCCGCCGCGAGGCGCGGTTCCGCGACAGCGAGCTCGTGCTGCTCGGCGATCAGGACCAGTCACGTTGGAACCCCGAGCAGATCGCGTCTGGACGCGCCGAGCTCGACAGCGCGCTCGTCCTGGGCGGCCACGGTCCGTATGTCCTGCAGGCCGCCATCGCCTCATTGCACGCCGAGACGCCGTGCGACTGGGCACAGATCGCGGCACTGTACGGCGAGCTCGCCCGCCTCACCGCCTCGCCCGTCGTGGAGCTGAACCGTGCCATCGCCATCGCCGAGACCGAAGGCCCCGAGGCCGGCCTGCGCCTCGTCGACCAACTCGGTCTCGACGACTTCCGCTACCTGCACTCGACCAGGGCCGAAATCTTGCGGCGCCTCGGGCGGACCGACGAGGCGCGTGACGCCTATCGACGTGCGAGGGACCTGACCGACGACGGCGCCGAACGCCGCTTCCTCGAACGCCGGCTGACAGAACTGCCGGCCGCCACTCGCTCAGGCTGACTACGAACCAGGCCGTGCGGATCGATGTCTGACCCGGGACGAGGGCGTCTCCGCCGCTGCCTGCACCGACAGCGTGTGGTGCTGTTCGTGGTGCGAGATGGAGTCAATCGGTGGGGATCATGGGGCATGGTGCGCGTCGCACAGCTCCGCGGCATACCGGTCAACGTGCTGCCGGACGGCTCGCCGCACACCACGCCGCTGTGGATAAGCACCCACGGCGAGCACGTCTACCTGACCAGCCCGCACTCGCGCAAGGTCAGGCCGCTCTGCAGTACCTGGGTTGTAAGGCAGGACGCAGCGCTTGTGGGGCCTTCCAAGTCATCCCCGGCGGATGATGCCCGGGGCGCCGGCGGGTGGTGAGCATGGAGCGGACGCCGACTGCATGGCCGACTGGGATCGACGGTAGTGGCCGCCGAGCATGGGCGTCCAAAACGGGAAGGTAGACCATCATGGCAATCGGACCAGTCCAACTACTTGTGCTCGGGTTCAATCACCCCAACTTCCACGGGGAGATCATTGAGGAGCTCGAACGGCTCCGCGACAGTGACACTATCCGGGTGATCGACGCCCTGGCAGTCCACAAGGACGCCGACGGCGAGATCGAGGTCGCTCACCTCAGCAACCTCACGTTGGACGAGGCCGTCGAGCTAGGCACGAAGATCGGCGCCCTGATCGGCCTGGGCATCGAAGGCGAGGAGGGCATGGAGGAGGGCGCCGAGGCAGGTGCCGAGGAGGCCGCCGCCGACGGCATCGAGTTCTTCTCCGACGAGCAGGCCTGGGATGTCTTGGAAGACATCCCCAACGACTCGGCCGCGGCGCTGCTTCTGATCGAGCACCATTGGGCGGTGCCGCTGCGCGACGCGATCGCCCGGGCTGGCGGATTCCGTTTGTCCGACGGATTCATTAGCCCGCTGGACCTAGTGGACATCGGGCTGCTACAGGCGGAGGAGGCTAGGGAGCTGCACGACATGGAGACGGCCGCCGCCGCACGGTGACGCGGCGGCGACACGATGACATGTTGGAGGTGAACCATGATGGGATCCCGCAGGGTGGCGCGGCGCACCTCCCGCCGTACGGCGCGACGCGTCGACCGTCGCCGCTAGGCCGACATTCGCCAGGGTGAAGGCCACCGGGCAACCGTCCGGCGGCCTGAAGGTTGACTCAGTGAGCGCCTCAGCACTAACGCCAGCTCATCCGGGGTGGTCGGCCAGCATGTAGGCGGGCAGGAACAGCGAGTGTCGATCGAGGCAGCGGATCTTCAGGTGCTCGACCGGGCCGTCGGTGCTGTCGAGCTGGGCTCGCCGTTCGACGGCCGCGGGTTGTTCGCACTCGGGGCAGGTGACGACATCCTCACCTGCCGGCCCGTCGACCTCCAGCGCGAAGCCCGCGGTCTGGGTGTCGAAGTCCTTGGCCCGATCCACGTCGGAGGCCGGGATCATCACCGGTTCGAGCTTGAAGTCCATGAGCTTCTACTTCTTTATCCGTGTGGCGTCCGGCCGCCCCGTGGCGTCAGGTCGGTCCTGGGCGAGTTCGGGTCGGACAGGTGCCGCTGTCCGGCGACTGCTGTCGTGGTGTGGACGAACTCAGTGATGATCGGCCAGAAGCGGTCCGGGGCGTCCAGCCAGGAGAAGTGGCCGGCTTCGGCGATGATTTCGAGGCGCGCGATGCCGGCCGGTAGGGCGCAGATGATCTCTTCGGCGGCGGCGACCGGTGTCACGGGGTCGAGCTCGCCGACCGACACGAGCGTCGGGGTCTCGACCCGGCCGAGCTGGCCGAGGATGTCGAGCCGGCGGATGAGGTCCATTCCGTGCGCGTTGACCTCGAGGTTCTTGGGGGTGCGGGCGTGTCGCTGCTGGTCTGGGAGGTGCGGGCCGAAGGCGGCGAAGACGCGGGCCCATGCCTGGTCGAGCACCTGTTCGCCGGCGTAGCTGCGGTCGGCGATCTTCGCGACGTCGTCGCCCGCGACGCGGCGGAAGCTGTCGATCAGCCGTTGGTGGTCCCATCGCGCGAATCCTGACTGGACGACGATCCCGGCTGCGTGTCCGGGGTGGCGGGCGCCGTAGAGCAGGACGATCGGTCCACCCATCGAGTGTCCGAACACGATCGGACTGTCGATCCCGACCGTGTCGCAGAAGGCCTGGATGTCATCGGCGCAGGCCTCGAGGGTCCATGCGGCGGGGTCATCCCAGGCCGACCGGCCGTGTCCGCGCAGGTCGAGATAGACGACCTGCGTATGGTCGGCGAGCCGGGCGAAGTGCGGCTTGAAGTAGGAGTGGTCGTAGACCCCGGGCCCGCCGTGAACCAGCACCACGGTCGGGCGCTGCCGCACGTCGTTGGCGTCAGGCACGAGTGCCAGTCCGTCTACGTCGAACCACAGTCGTGTCCCGTTTACGTTGATGTGCATTGTGTTGTGCCCTCCAGCCACTCCGGCCCTGCCCGTCCGATCTCGCGGCGTGCCAGGGCCGTTCCCACAAATGTTTGGGTTGTCGCGGCGTTAGGCGCGGACGCGTCGGGTCAGCTCGGACAGCTCGTGGTTGAAGCGGTCCGGGTCTTCCAGGTGCGGCACGTGGCCGATGTCGTCGTACCAGGAGGCCTCGGCGGTCGGGCAGGTCGCCAGGACGTGCTCGGCCATGGCCGGCAGCATGAGGGTGTCGGCCCGGCCGTGCGAGACCAGCAACGGCACCTGGAGAGCACGCAGCACGTCGTCGCCGTCGATCTCGCGGGCCCCGAGATTGGCGCGGATTCGCGCCGGCACAGCCATGCTGGAGCACAGCAGCGTCTCGACGTCGTCGGGCGGAAGTGGCTTGGCCGAGAAGGCCTTGACCAGGCCGCGCACGGCCCGGATGTTGGTCGGCAGGTCGTCGGCCGTCGCGTCGGCGAAGTGGTCGAGAAAGCCGGGTCCGATCAGGGTGCCGAACGCGGCCCCGCCCAGTGCGCTGCCGGCTCCGACGAAGTCGAGCGCCGCGATTCGATCCTGGCCGTGGACGCGCACGTAATCGCAGGCGATGAAGCCGCCGTAGGACCATCCGACCAGCACCGGCCGGTCCAGACGCAGCTGCTCGATGATGGCCGCCACGTCGTCGGCCCACAGCTGTCCGTCGGTGTAGTGCTCGGGCTCCAGAGGCGCCTCGGACATGCCGTGACCGCGCAGATCGTAGGCGACGAGCCGGAACTCGTCAGTGAGCACACTGTCGTACTGCCGGTGCCAGCACTGATGGTCTTGCGACAGGCCGTGGATGAACAGGATCGGCGGCCCGTCTGCATTGCCCCACTCGCGCACGTGCAGCCGCAGGCCGCCGCCGCCTCTCACCGTATGGGTCTTCATCCAACCGGCCGGCTTCTGGCTTACCCCTGGCTGTCCGACGACTGTCATCTGTTCCCTCCCGTTGTCCCTCGCGTTGTGTCTCGTTTGGTCTGTCGACGCGATCGTGCCGTGCGCGGGACATAGGGGCATCGGGCGGAGAGCCCTATCTGTGGCCGGCGGCCTGCGTATGTGCTGGCCGTGACATGCTTACGAGCGCCTTCCCGGGCTGGTCGCGGCAGCGCGATACTGCCTGAATGGTGGAGCGCATGAGCGGGCCATTCGTGGGACGCCTACGCGAGCTCGGGGAGCTGGAACGCGCGCTCGGCGCGACCCGGACGGGCAGCGGTACGACCGTCCTGGTCGTAGGCGAGGCCGGCATCGGCAAGACCAGGCTCGCATCCGAGCTCGCGGCACGCGCCGGCGACGCGGGTTTCGAGGTTCTCCTGGGGCACTCGATCGATCTCGTCGGGACCGAGCTGCCGTATCAGCCCTTCGTCGAGGCCCTGCGACCGCTCGGACCGTCTCCGCAGGTCAACGCGCGGACCGCGGGCTCCCAGCTCGCGGTGTTCGAGGAGACGCTCGCGCTGCTGACGGATCGGGCAGCTACGGCGCCGGTGCTGCTCGTGCTCGAAGACCTGCACTGGGCCGACGCGTCGACGCTCGATCTTGTCGTGTACCTCGCGCACAACCTCGACGACCAGCCGGTCCTGCTGCTGGCCACGTACCGTGCGGACGAACCTTCGTCGGCCGACCGCGTGCGACGCCTCGCTGACGGCGCCATGCGCTCGGGGTCCGCGTTCGTGCTGGAGCTCGGCCCGCTCGAGCACGAAGAGTTGGCGGCTCTCCTCGCGGCTCGAGGAGACACTCCGGTGTCGGCGGCGCTGAGTCACACAATCCTGGCCCGCGCCGAGGGCAACCCCTTGTTCGCCGAAGAGCTCCTCGCCGCCGCGGGCGACCGAAACGGCGAGCTCCCGCGCGGTCTGCGTGACCTGCTGCTGCAGCGCGTGGCCCGGCTCGACCGTCCGACACAGAGCCTGCTGCGGCTGGCCGCGGCCGCCGCCCGCGACGTCGGATACCCACTGCTTCACGCGGCGGCGGCGCTGCCCGAGCGCGACGTGCGCGAGTCGCTGCGCCAAGCAGTCGAGCACGGCGTCCTCGTCGCCGAACCGGCGACCGCCAGCTTCCGCTTCCGCCACGCGCTGCTGGCAGAGGCGATCTACGCCACGAGCCTGCCCGGCGAGCGCGAGGAGTTGCATGCACGGCTCGCCGAGGAGCTCGCGCGCAGCGGAACCGCGTCGCCGGCGGAACTCGCGCCCCACTGGGCCGCAGCCGGTCGAACCGGACAAGCGCTGGCCGCCTCGGTCGAAGCCGCACGCGAGGCGGAAGCCGTCTTCGGCCTCGCCGAGGCGCTCGCGCACCTCGAACGAGCGCTCGCGCTGTGGGACGCCGTACCAGACGCAGCCACGATCACGCAGGTCGAGGTCATCGACGTGTTGTGCTGGGCAGCCAGGCTCGCCAGCCAGACCGGAGCAGCACCGCGCGCGGTCGAGCTGGCGCGGCGAGCGATCGAGCTCGTGCAAGACCCTCAGCGCGCGGCGCTTCTGCATGTCGACCTCGGTGAGTACCTTCTAGAGACCGGCAGCGACAACGCTGCACTCGACGCGTTCCGGCGCGCGGTCGAGATCGTGCCTCCGGAACCGCCGTCGCCGGAGCGCGCGTACGCGTTGGGGACACTCGCTGGGGGGCTGATGGTTGGCTGGCGCTGTGCGGAGTCGTTGCCGATCGGCGAGCAGGCACTTGCGCTCGCTCGGGACATCGACGCACGCGAGGCAGAAGTCCGAGCGCTCACCGTGATCGGCGGCGACCTGGCCTACCTCGGCCGCAGCGAGGAGGGCCTGGCTCACTTTCGTCATGCCCTGCAGCTCGCCGAAAAGATCGGCGATCGCTGGGGCCTGGAGCGCGCGTATGTCAACCTCACCGACGCGCTGACCATGCTGGGCCGGCCCGCAGAGTCCGCGCAGCTGGGGCGAGCGGGGCTCGGGGTGCTGCGCCGGTACGGGATCCACAGCGCGTTGCTCGTCGCCAACACCATCGAGGCCCTGCTCGCGATCGGCGACTGGGACGAGGCCGACACCCTCAGCACAGCCGCCCTGCGTGGCATCCCCGCCAACTACCCTTACGTGCTGCTCATGCTCCGCGCCGACCTCGAGGTCGGCCGCGGCGACTTCGACGCCGCGCGGGCCCACCTCGCCGCCGCGCTCACCACACTGCGCGAGGACCGCAGACTCGGAATCTACGACATCCTCCGTGCAGAGCTGGCGCTCTGGGAGCGCCGCCACAGCGACGCCGACCGGGCCGTGCGCGATGCCCTGGGCCTTGCGCGGTCACCCGAGGCGGCCCAGCTGCGCGTCTGGTTCTGCGCCAAGGGGCTCCGGGCTCACGCCGAGTTGGCCGCGCTCGCCCGCGCCCGCCGCGACACCGACGCCGTGCGGGCCTGGCTCGGCCAGACACGGAGGCTCATCGCCGTCGCTCGACACGCCGCGGAGGCGGCCTCAGCCGTCACGCCGAACACCACCGGCTGGCTCGCCGTGGCCGAGGCCGAGTACGAGCGCGCCCAAGGCGTCGTACGGCCCGAGTCGTGGTTGCAGGCAGCAGGGACCTGGGAGCGGCCCGGCCGCCCGCCCCTCGTGGCCTACTGTCGCTGGCGCCAGGCCGAAGCCCTCGTCGCCGCCCGCGCCTCCCGCGCCGAGGCGAGCGTGCCGCTGCGGCAGGCTCATGCCGTCGCCGCTCGGATCGGAGCAACGCCGCTGCGGCGCGAAGTCGAACTCCTCGCCGAACGCGCACGGCTCGATCTCACCACACCACATACCGAAGCGTCCGGGCCACAGAATGACCCGGAGGAGATCCTCGGTCTCACGACCCGTGAGGCCGAGGTCCTCAACCTCGTCGCCCGTGGCTACACCAACCGCGAGATCGCCGCGACCCTCGTCATCAGCGTCAAGACGGCCAACGTCCACGTCTCACACATCCTGCGCAAGCTGGGCGCGCCGAACCGGCTCGAGGCGGCCGCAGTCCTGCACCGCATCCCCCCGCGTGGGGAGCAGCTCAACCCCACTGAGTGACATGTATCCGTGCCGACGAGGCTGCCTGTCTACGGCGGCGGCGGTGCAGCCGGAGTGGGTGACGGGTTGGTGCTACCGGGTCCGGGGTGTGCGGGCCTGTTTGACTGTGCGGCCATCGACCCGGCGCAGGCTGGTCGCGTCCGCCGGCTGCCGCCGGGGTCGGGCCGCCGGCGAAGTAGTCGAAGTCGTAGTAGCCGACGATGTCGACGAAGAAGTGTGTCCGGGCGGTCGTCGCGGCCGAGTAGCAGGCCACGGACAGCCGAGCGAAGTTCGCGCCGGCGGGGTCGCCGAGCTTGCTGGTGAACGCGGTGACACCGGAGAACCCGGCCGCGCTCCACACCGCGCTGGCGTAGCCGCTGGGCCGGATGTCGCCCGACCCGAGCGCGAGGTAGCCGGTGTTGGTCTCGGTCGCGTACAGCTGGACGGTGCCGAGCACCGAGTCCGCCCATGGCGGCACGCCGGAGGCCGCGCCGCCCGGCGTGCGGGTGGTGTCGATCTTGCGTAGCTGTCCGGTACGGATCTTCGCGTTGCCGGCGGCGGGGTCGTTGGTCGAGGCGTAGACCCGGATCGGTCTGGGCAGCAGGTTGAGCACCGGCCCGGTGTTGGTCAGCCGCGCCCACAGCGTCGTCGAGTCCGGCGCGGCGTCGTCGCTGTCGACGCACTGGAACAGCTGGCCCTGCCAGTTCACGATCGCGCCGATCTGGTACTGGCCGGTGCTGGGTGGGAACTCGGTGGCCTGGTTCACGTTCAGCAGCAGCTGCGGACCGGTGGTGTTCACCGCGCTGACCGCCGGCGCCTGGCCGGTGGCCGTCACGGACAGCCGCGAGCCCGACAGCGCGGTGTTACCGGCCCCGGTGTTGGTGAGGTCGATCAGGACCGGGCCGCCCGGATCGGCCTGGGCCGTGCCACTCGCCGCCGCGGCGCCGGCCGCGCCGATCACCGTGGCCCCTGCCACCGTCCGCATCATCCGCCGGCGGCTGACCCGGCGGTCCTGGTACTCGTCGCTCGACCGAACGCCTGTCTCATCTGACATTGCCGTTTGCACCTTTCAGGATGTGAAGACCGGACGTGGCCAGTCA
>Ga0209382_10004789_pt1 | contig 17880 bp, 17 predicted proteins | sample SoiMetdeltSBSDD5_FD_187599 | JGI IMG/M metagenome (GOLD analysis project Ga0209382, IMG submission 187599) | Bulk soil microbial communities from a Populus tree surrounding site in Tennessee, USA - Soil MetaG P. deltoides SBSDD5 (SPAdes) (version 2) | ecosystem: Environmental > Terrestrial >...
ATCGTTCCGCAGCCAAGCGAGGTCGTCTTCGACAAGATCACGATGTCAGCCTTCGAAGGCACGCCACTCGACATCGCGCTGCGCGACTGCGGCATCAACTCCTTCATCATCGTCGGCGTCGCGACCGAAATCGGTATCGAGCCGACGGTACGGCACGGCGCCGATTTGGGCTACATCCCCATCGTCGTGACCGATGCGTGCGGCGCCGGCCATGCCGAGGCCGGCGAACGAGCGCTGGAGAGCATCAAGTTCATCGGCGACGCGATACTGACCGACGTCCAGACCATTACGGACGTGCTCGGCCGCTACCCCAGTCGCTGATTAGGCGCCCCGTAAGACAAAGCCGCGTTCCGAGACTATTACTCTCGAGGGCCGCGGCCTATGATTCAAGTCCGACAGCTGACAAAGTCGTTTGGCGCCGTTACAGCGGTCCGCCAACTCTCGTTGGATGCGCCGGATGGCGCAATCACGGGCTTTCTTGGCGCCAACGGCGCTGGCAAGACGACCACCCTACGAACGATCGCGGGGGTTTTGAAGCCTGACACCGGGACCATACACATCGGTGGAGCAGCTGCTGACGGGCTCGGTCCATCCCAGAGCCTCGGCGCGCTCCTCGATCATCACGGCCTCTACGGACGCCTGACCGCACGCGAACATTTCACGTTCTTCGGGCGGCTGCGCGGCCTCGCCGGCGATCAGCTCGCGGAACGCGTCGAGGAGACACTTTCAACGCTGCGCCTGACTTCTGTCGCCGATCGGTGGACGAGCGGTTTCTCGCAGGGCGAACGGATGAAGGTCGCCCTCGGCTGCGCGCTCATCCATCGACCGGCTCACCTCCTGCTGGACGAGCCCACGAACGGTCTCGATGTGCCCACCGTGCGCGCATTGCGTCTCTTGCTGAAGGATCTGCGAGACAGCGGTGTCTGCATTCTCTTCTCGAGCCACGTGCTGAGCGAGATCGAAGGACTGTGCGATCGCGTCATCATCGTCGCCAACGGCCGTGTTGTCGCGGAAGGCACTGTTGACGAGGTGCGGGATCGCGTGGATGCGGCAGGGTTGGAGGATGCGTTCGTCAAACTGACAACCGCGGGAGAATGCGGATGCTGACCGAGGCATTGATCATCGCGCGAAAGGAACTCGTCGATCACTTGCGAGATCGGCGAGCGATGGGCTCGTCAGGGCTTCACGCCCTGATGGGACCGGCCGTCATTCTGCTGGCGCTTGCTGCCCGTGGCGGAGGACCCGGCGGACCCTGGAGCGTCATGGCTGCGGTGTTCGCGCTGATGGCAGTGTTCACTGGTGCCATGGGGCCAGCCACCGACATGTTTGCGGGAGAGCGTGAACGACATACGCTCCTGCCTCTCATCGTCAGCACGTCGTCGCGCTGCCAGGTGATTGTTGGCAAGTGGATGGCTGTCAGCATGTTCGGCATGCTGGGCCTGCTGACGAATTTGATGGGGTTTGTTGGCGTGTTCTGGATCTATTCACGTCCGCTATCTCTGCAGGCATGGATGGCGACCGTTCCCGCGCTGCTCTCGTTCGCGCTGCTGGCCGGCGCGGTCGAGACCCTGGTGTCAGCCTTCTGCCGAAGCTCCAAGGAGGCAAACACCTACCTTTCGATGCTGATGTTTGTCACGATGGGATTTGCGATGTGGATGGCGTTCCGCCCCGATATCTCTCCGTCGTGGGTGCACGTGATGCCCTTCGTGGGACAACAGCGTCTGCTCGAGCTCGCTTTCGGCGCCGAGGCGCCATCCTCGATCCATATCGCGGTCATCACGATCCAATCCTCGTTGCTTGCGCTCGCGACGGTGGCGACAACGGTTGGTGCGCTGGCGTTGACGTGGGTCGTGTTCGAGCGCGAGGAAGCCGCGTATGGCGGTTGACAGCATCTCGACGCACCTCAACGTGGATGCCACCTCCCGTGCGGCGTTCGAGGACCGATTCCGCACTCTCCTTGAAGGTGATGCGCCGGCACTCGCCCGTCTAGCGGCGAGCTACACCAGGTCCGCGAGCGATCGCGATGATCTGCTTCAAGACATCGCAATGGCCGTCTGGAAGGCGCTGCCTCGATTTCGCGGCGAATGCTCCGAGCGCACTTTCCTCTTCCGGATCGCCCAGAATCGATGTCTTGCGCATTTGTCGAAACGCCGCATCACGGTGCCGCTGGACGACGAGGACATCGACCGGGAGGATCCGGCACCGACCACCGAACATCAGATTTCGCTCGAGCAGGAGCGACACCGGCTCGTGGCGGCGGTACGGCGCCTACCGCTCATCTATCGCCAGGCGATTACGCTCAGTCTCGAAGGGCTGTCGTACAAGGAACTTGCGGAAGTCCTTGGCATCAGCGAAAGCAACGTGGGCGTCCGCTTGAACCGCGCGCGGACCCTGCTCAAAACCTTTCTCGAGGAACACTCATGAACGCGAAAGTCGATATAGAGGCCTGGCGGCAGCTGTGGCAGGCCAGTGCTGACGGACCTGGCGCGGCCGACCTGCGAGACCGCGTGGCGCGAGAAACCCGCCGACAAAACATCGCGATGATTGGTCCGGTGCTGGTGACGATCGTGATTGGCGGCTGGACCCTTTTGAGAGCGAACGCGTCCCCCGGATTCGACAACGTGCTCCTGGCCGTTGAAACATGGCTGTTCATCGCCGTGGCCTGGCTGGGCGGACTCTGGATTGATCGCGGAACCTGGCGGCCACTGTCGGATTCGACCAGCGCGTTCATCGACATTTCCATTCGTCGCTGCGAGGCCGCGCTGCGTGGGCTGAAATTCCTGGCAGTGATGTACGTCGTGCAGCTCGCGTTCATCCTGTTCTGGAAGCTGCAATTCAGCTCAATCGGATTCGCAGAGCTCATCACGTCATGGCCCGTGATCGTGCTTGGCTGGATCGCCGGCCCTGCACTGGCCGGCTTCGTCGTGTGGTACGGCCGCGCGAAGCGGGCGGAGCTGCGCTATCTGCTCGATCTCCGCCGTTCGGCGCTGCCGTAGGACGCGGACTAGTACTTCAATTCAATCCGCAGCACGTGGCCTTCCGTTTTGCCGACGTTCTCGACCGTGTGCACGACCGCGTCGCTCCAGGCAAACGAGCCGCTCTTGCGCTGGTTCACCTGCGCGGGCCGGCCGTCGATCGTCACTTTGGCGTCCCAGTCAGTGAGATAGACGCTCAACCCGTGCGGATGTCGATGCCGGGGCTCGGTTTTGCCAGCGGGAACATGGACCTCGAGCACGCGAACGAATGCGTTCTCGAACGCGACCTTGTGCGTGTCCGGCGCAATCCGCACGGGATCGAGTGCGTCGTCGGCTTTCTGGGTTCGAACGAAGGCCGCTGCCGCCACGACCACCACCACCACGGTCAGGAGCTGAAGACGTCGAGTCACGGTTTCCTCCTGTCTCAGGACTGCTTACACTGTCAGGCATCCGCTTGTGGACCAGGCAATGAACACGCGGCCTCTTCTCGCCGTTTTCCTGTTGTTCGCAGTCGTCGGCTGCGGGGCGAACTCCTCCCCGACCGCGCCGCCACCGCCCACGCCGGATCCGCTTGCTGGTTTCACGCTTAGTGGTGATCCCTCGAGCGCCAACGGCGCGACGTGGACGTATCGTCAGCAAGTTGAGGGCGTCTCCTACGATCTTCAAGGCATCCTGCTGAAACCACAGGGGCCCGGACCGTTTCCGGCGGTCATTATCAGCCATGGCGCCGGCGGCAATGCGGGCGGCTATGGTCGTGCGATTGCCCGCGTCATGGTCGAGTGGGGCCTCGTCTGCATTGCGACGAACTATACGCATGCGGGCGGCGTGGCAATCGGAGCGCCGGGGACGTCGAACGACGCTGGCGCAAGCACTGCGAACGTCCAACGTGCCCGTCGGATGGTTGGCATTCTCGGCGGGCTTGGCTACGTGGACGTCAGCCGGATCGGGCTGCACGGCCACAGCATGGGCGCGTTCGTCACCGCCGCGACGGCGGGCGCGTTTCCGGACTTGTTCCGCGCCGCAACGCATACTGCTGGCGGCATCAGGCCGGACTTCGTCTCGGCCCCTGCGCCCACTGAATCGCAGGTCGCGGGCATTCGTGCTCCGTATCAGATGCACCACGGCGATCGCGATTTCGTAGTGCTGCTCCTCGCCGACCAACTGATGGACGCCGTTCTCACGGCGCGGGGGGTGGACCACGAGCTCGTCATCTACCCCGGCGCCGATCACGACGACGTAAGCCAGAACTCGACGATGCTGGCGCGAGTGCGGGCGTGGTATCAGGCCAAGGGGCTGCTGCGGTGAGGGGGTCAGCCCCCTAGCGCATACGCGATCAGCCCGGTCGGCGCGCTACTGCCAGCCGACCCGGCGGTCACCAACAGAAACTGGCGCCCGCCGTGCTCGTACATTGACGGCGACCCGCTCGTCGGACCACCGAGCTGCAGCTCGCAGATCTGCTTGCCCGTGTCGCTGTCGTAAACGTGCACCTTGCGATCGGCGGCGGTCACGAACAACAGCCCGGTCGCCGTCGCGATGATCCCGCCCTTGATCGAGGCAGCCGTGCCGGTGCCGCGCACGCCCTGCTCCACCAGCCGCAGATCGTCGCCCAACCCAATCTGCCATTTGATCGTGCCCTTGTTGAGATCGTAGGCAGTCAACGTCGTGTACGGCGGGCTGATGATCGTGGGATACAAACCAAACCCTTCCGTCACGTAGCGGCCTTCGGCAACGACTTCCGGCGGAGCGCCGCGGGCGCCGGACCGCGTTTCGCCGGGCTTCAACAGCCGCAGAATCGTCGGCACGTTGAAACCAATCACATACACGCTGCCGTCGGCTGGATTCCCAGCCGTGCTTCCCCAATTCGATCCGCCCTGGTTGCCCGGCATGTGAATGACGTCCTCGAACCCAATCGGCGTGAACGGCCCCTCGTTTCGCGCGCGGGCAATACGCTGCCGGAACTGCTCGCGCTCCTCCGCGGTCAGGATGTGTGGATTCAAATCGTCAACGGTAAACCGCTGGCGCGAGAACGGCGGCGGCGCGGTCGGGAACGGCTGCGTCGGCGACAGCACTTCGCCAGGCACGCTGGTCTTCTGCGGCACCGGACGTTCTTCAATCGGCCAGATTGGACGGCCGGTCACACGATCGAACACATACAGGTAGCCCGTCTTGCTCGCCATCGCGACAACATCGACCGCCTTGCCGTTCTGCCGGATCGTCGTCAACTGCGGCGCGGAGTTGTTGTCGAGATCCCAGATGTCGTGATGGACGGTTTGAAAGTGCCAGAGCCGCTTGCCGGTGCGCGCGTCCAGCGCAATCAGGCAATCGCCGAACAGGTTGTCGCCCTTGCGATAGCCGCCGTAGAAGTTGTACTTGGGACTACCAGTCGGTACGTAAACGATGGCCCGCTTCGCATCGATGGATTGCTCGCCCCAGTTGTTGGCGCCGCCGACAGTTTTCCACGCGCCCTCAGGCCAGGTGTCGTAACCGAACTCGCCCGGGCGCGGCACCGTGTGAAACGTCCAGACCTTCTCGCCCGTTCGAACATCGAACGCGCGAATGTCACCGGGCGCCGACGTGTACTCCTGGTTCGTCGCCGATCCCATGATGATCAGATTTTCGAAGACGCGCCCGGGGATGCGCGTCTGCTGATTGACCGCCGCTGGATCGCGATCGAGTCCCACGCGCAGGTCGACTCGCCCATCGGCGCCGAACGATGAAATCGATCGGCCGGTGCGCGCGTCGATCGCGTAGAGCGAGTTGTTCGCGGTGATGAGGAGCCGACGGTCCGCGCCGTCGGCACTCTCCCAGTAGTTGATCCCGCGCCCGGCGAAACCGGTAATGCCGTCGTGGGTCCAGATCTCCTTCCCTGTCCCGGCATCGACCGCGACAAACGAGCTCTTTGGACCGCGCGTGTAGATGACTCCACGCACGACGAGCGGGTTGAAGTCGGTCTGCCCAGCTGGATAGGTCCATGCCACACGCAGCTGGTTGACGTTGGCCTTGGTGATCTGGGTCGAGGCAACGAACCGCGAGCTGTCTGGTCCTCCGGCGTAATCGCGCCACTCGCGCGTCGTCTGCCCAAGCACGATCGACGATCCGAGTACGGCCATCGCCAGCGTTGTCGTTCGCTGCAGCTTTCTCATCGATGCAGTCTCCATAGCGGTTAGCGCGAACCTTACCGCACGCTTACCTTTCCATACGCGTTGGCGCAGAACTCGCGTCTCCGCCGGTCCGTAGATCAAGCATGGGCTATCGGACAGCCCGGTCGTGCCGGTGATGACGCGGAGGGCACGAAACGCAAGTGGCCACAAGGATACGGCCTGAAAGGTAGATCGTATATGCATGCAACAATTTTGCGGACGGGGCTGGCGACCGACGAGGGCCGTGCCGTCAACACGATCGTGCTCGCCTTCGCGACCGATCCGGTCGCCCGATGGATCTGGCCGGACCCCGACCGCTACTTTCACGTGATGCCCCAGTTCACGCGAGCCTTTGCCGGCGGCGCGTTCGTGCACCACTCGGCGTTGAGCAGCGACGACTACACGGGTGTGGCGCTGTGGCTGCCCCCGGGAGCCCACCCTGACGAAGAGGCAGTCAGCAAGGTGGTCGAGGAATCGGTGTCACCGGCAGTGCGGGAGGATCTTTATACGCTGCTCGAGTACATGGCCGCCTGCCATCCGCAGGAACCGCACTGGTATCTCCCGATGATTGGCGTCGACCCCGCGCACCAGGGGCGTGGCCACGGCGCGGCATTGCTCGCGCATGCGCTCGAGATCTGCGACCGTCAACATATGCCTGCGTATCTCGAATCGAGCAACCCGAGAAACATCTCGCTCTATCGCCGTTATGGATTCGAAATAATCCGGGCTGTAGGCGCCGGCGGGTCACCACCAGTCGTGCCGATGGTTCGCCGCGCGCGGTGAACCTCAACGGAACCACGCACCAAACGCCCAGCAGATCAGCGCGTTGGCGGTCGCCATCGTGAAGTCGTCCGTCCCGCGGGGTGAATACAACTCGAGGAGGGTATTCGAAATCGCGAGGACGAGCACGAGCACCAGCCAGGACGAACCGAGCCCGTTCGCGGTAACGACCAGCACGCCGAGCGTGAGGGCGGCCAGGAATCCGCCAACGATCCCGGCCACGGACTTGCGGTTGACGTCGCCAATGCCCCACACGCGGATGCGCTGCTTGCCGAACAGCGATCCGAACACTTCGGCGCAGGTGTCCGTCGCCATATACGAGCCCCAAATCAGCGCGAACACCGGCGCGAACTCGTGTCTGGGGAAAACGGCGGCCAGCTGAATGCCGATCGGGACCATGACGAACTTGAACGCGGTCCAGAGCGTTGAGATCAACAAGCAATTGGCGCGTGCGAGCAAGCCGTCCATGACGCGCGACTGCGGGCCGTAGAAAAACGCCGCGAGCAGGCCATTGAGGTAATAGAACCCGAGGAAAATCCAGCTGCTGACCAGGCCGTCGAACAGGTTGTCCTGAAGGAACGCCGTGGCGAACGAGGCATTCTGCTGCTGACTGACTTGCAGATACAGATAGTAGAGCGCGGCGCTCCCGAGCACGATGAAGCGGCCGCGGCGGCCGATCATGTCGGCGATCCGGATTCGGCGCTCCGAGTAGCGGCTGACGAGCGCGGGGACGTCGTACTGGCGGTCCATGCGCGACGAAAAGGCGTCGCGCCGTTCCTCCTTCGTGAAGCCGACGAACCATCGCAAGAGCGCGGTCTTGATGGCCCACCAGATCACGCCCCAGATGACATAGAAGAAGAGGATGCCGTTGAAGACGCGGAAGGCCGCCTCACGATCGGCTCGATAGTTCGCGAAGAAGAATGACTCGCCGGCGACAACGGTGGTGAGCCAGAAGATTGTCAGGGCAACGTTGAAGGCCAACGCGCCACGAAAGATCAGGTCGGCGGTTCGGCGCCGTACGTCCAGCGCATCAACTCGGACCTCGTCAACTGTTGTGGAGATCATCTCGTCTCGATCGACTCACCGCGATCGGCGATAGATGATTCTGCCGTCGCGCAGGGTGAACTGAACGTCGGTCAACGCACGAATATCTTTACTCGGATCTCCCCTGACGATCGTCAGATCGGCGATGAACCCTGGAGCGATCCTTCCGAGCTCTTTCGAAACCCCAAAGCGCTCCGCCGGCGCCGTCGTCAAGGACGCCAGGATCTGACTGAACGTCATGCCGGCTTCAAACATGAGCGCGTATTCCGCGGCCGGATCGTACTCGGTCATGTAGCCGACGTCGGTACCGAACAGCACAACGCCGCCAGTCCCGGCCCACTTGCGCAGCTGACCGATCGCTGTCGTGCTGAATCCCTCGCCGATAGAAACTTGTTCGTGGCGAAGTTCGTACTTCCACAGCGCTAGTGTGGGAATCAGGGCAACGCCGGCCTGCTTCATCGCGGCGACGACGGTATCGTCCCAGGGTCCTGACTGCGGCGTCGTGTGAGCCAACACGTCAACGCCAGCTCTTAACGATGCCATCAGTCCCGCTGTTGTCGTTGGATGGGCAAATGCAATCTTGCCTCGCTTGTGCGCTTCGGTAACCAGAGACGTGATGGCCTGATCGGGAAGCGGAATACCGTTCCGTCCGATCGTGACGGCATATAACTTGATTCCATCGACGCCGCTGTCGAGCAGCTTCGTCACCGCATCGTGCGCTTCGGCTGAATCTGACACGCGCGGGTTCTGCAGCTTGTCGAGAGGAATGAATCCAAGCGCTCCCCACGCGGCCGCCTGTGTCGCCATCTGCGTCGATCCCTGCGCCACTGCCGGGCTCTTGGGAAACACGGCCTCGCCTGTCGATCGGATCCGTGGACCTGCAATCTCACCCGACTCGATGCGGTCGCGCAGCCGCCGGGTGTTCTCCCACATCGACCACGTGTCGAACACGCTCGTGAACCCGAACTGCGTGAGCATGGACTGAAGCTGCCGGCCGAGGTCCGCAGCCGGAACTTTCTCCGCGTCGGCCCACTTCCTCTGGAGAAAGTGCACGTGGCTGTTCCAGAATCCCGCGGCGATCGTCAGGCCACGACAATCCACGGTTTGAATCTCGCGCGGGAGCCGCACCGACGAACGATTGCCAACCGCCGCGATCTTGCCGGACTCGATCAGGACGACGCCATTGGAGATGGGCTGTTCCGTTGGACTGAGGTAGACGGTTCCACCGACCAGCGCCAGTGGACGATCGGGCGAAACGGGCTGAGTACGCGCGATCGCACCAATGCCGGCGAGAATGACCAGGCATCCGGCAAATGTGCAACATCGGCGTTGCTGCATAGGGAGGCTGACGTGCGCGATTGATGAATTGTTCCAGGCAGCCCGTCACCGGAACCAGCCGTTCATCACGGAACCTGAATAGGTGCTAAAATCAGCTCACCCCTCAGCCTCCGGCACCCGCTGGAGGAACCATGTACCTGCTGATTCTGCTTCTGGTTCCGTTTCTCTTCCTGTTCAACCCGTTCCTCGCCATGGCCGGCCTGATCGTGGCGATTGTGACCATGTACCTCGAGCGGACCGGCGGGTCGTCGAAGAAACGTCAGCGGCGAGAGCCTGAGTCCGAGTACACGCCCGGCTACGAGAACTAGGACCGCCATGGCTCTGTCCCGCGGCACCAAGTCCATCGTGCTCGTCGTCTGTCTCGCCGCCTTCTCCGCGTTCGTCGTCGCGATGAGCATGACGCGCCGTGCGCCGCTCGAGATGGCCGCCCCGGAGGCGTGGGCAGCGTTGGACAAGCAGGACGCAGAGCTCGCCGCGTCACTTTTTAGTAAGGAGCTCGCAGAGCGGCCTGACGATCCCGTGCTGCACTTCGGCGCCGCCGCCGCGGCGAGGGCATTGGGTCGGTCGAGTGCAGCGCTGACCTCAACTCGCAAAGCGGTCGAACTCGATCCGGATTTCGCCGAAGCACACGCCATGCTCGGTCAGCTTGCCTACGAGAAGGGCGACACCCGTCTTGCAATTCAGTCGATGGAGCGGGCGTCCGCGCTGCGCCCTCGAGAGCGCAGTTTCAGCGAGCCCCTCGAGCGCTGGCGGCGCGAGTCTTCCGTACACGGGTCCTATCTGGAGAAGTCAGCCGAACATTTCCGCATTCTGTACGAGGGTGGCACGCAGCACAGCATCGGCGATCGCGTCGCCCGCGTCCTGGAGCGCGAGTATTCGCGCATCAGCAGAACGTTGAATGCATCCCCGGCCGAGCCCGTCACCGTCGTTCTCTATACCAACAGGGAGTTTCACGACATCACGCGATCGCCATCCTGGGCCACGGGCAACTACGATGGCCGCATTCGCCTCGCTGTGGGCGGCGCGGTGTCAATGCGCGATCTCGATCGCGTCGTGACTCACGAGCTGGTTCATGCGTTCGTCGCGACCGCGGCCACTCGACGTGTGCCGGCATGGTTGAACGAGGGTCTCGCCACGTACCTGGAAGCAAACGACGTCCGCTGGGCCTCGCAGGTGCTGCGCAACGCTTCCTCGATCGTTCCGCTCGAATCGCTCGCGCAGGGGTTTACGGGGCTCGACGAGGACGCCGCGCTTGTCGCGTATGCGGAAAGCGCGATTGCCGCGGAGATCCTCTGCGCGCTGCTCGACTCCAATGTCGGCGCATTCCTCGCGCTGGTCGGCAATGGACGCTCGGTGGACGATGCCCTGTTGGAATTTCAGGTGCAGCCGAACGCGTTTCATGCCGAATGGCGGCGACGCGTCGGGCTGCAGTAGGACCGTCTCTTACACGAGTTGTGGAACGCACTTCTGCCAGGACGTCAGCGTCAATGCGGACCGCTCCGCAAAGTCCGCGCTGCTCACACCTCGTTCTTCTAACCGCGTCCTGAGTTGCCGAAAGAGCCGGGCCATTCGTCGATACAGGACGCGTTGATCCAGTCCATCGCGCGCGGCAATTTCAGCGACGGTGAGTTCGTCCACAAACCGAGACCGCAGCAGCGACTTGTCGTCGGGCGTCAACGACGCCATCACGTCCTCGAGAGTACTCACTGCCCGTCTGGATTCTTGAAAGCGGAGATTCGCGTCGGGTGAAGCGCCTACCGCCGCCACGTTCACGAGATACTCTTCACTGACCGTCCGTCGGTGACAGCGCGTTGAACGCACGCGCACGTCCTCTGCGTTTGGCGGAAGCGTCTCCCCGGCGCTACGCATCACGGCGCACGCCTGCTCGCACGTGAGCCCATCACGCAGAACCATCCGCTCCAAGCGCACGGCGATTGGCCCAAGGCGTCGTGCCCCAGCCGAGGGGCGCCATTTGCCCCACTGGGCAATCCGGTAGTCCAGGCACTGGCGGAGGATCACGACGGTCAGGAACGTGCGGAGCGAGCTGCGCCCCTGGAACCGCTGCAGGATTCGATAGTTGTCCTCGAGCAACCGCAGATACACCAGCGATCTGAATTCGTCCGCGTCGGCCAGAGACAGCCGGTGCCTCCGGGAAACGGTTCGGATGATGCCGTCGATCAACGGCAGGCTGCTGACGAACAGGGTCGAGCTCGACGGAACCTCGGCGTCCGTCAGAAACTGTCCCCGCGGGTGCGGTCTTGTTGTGCACGTTCTCATGACTCCTGTAGCGGAAGCCAGCCTGAAAAAGGGACATGGGATAATCGGTCGCCGATGAGCGGTGCCAACGAGGAGATCACAAAACTGCTTCAGCGAGCCGCAGCGGGCGAGCAGGCTGCCGAAGCCGACCTGTTCGAGGCCTTGTACGGCCAGCTGCGCGGGATCGCTCGGGGCATGCTTGCGAACGAACGGCCTGGACACTCACTCCAGCCAACGGCTCTCGTTCACGAAGTCTTCCTCCGCCTCCGCGGCGGGAGTATCGACTGGCAGAATCGAACGCATTTTTTCTCGGTGGCGGCGCGAGTGATGCGGCGGATCCTGGTGGACCACGCGCGCGCACGGCTGGCGAAAAAGCGGCCGGGATCAGCGCAACGCGTGGAGGCGGACGAGGCCCTGCACTACAGCGCGGATGATCCGGTGACGGTGCTCATGGTGGATGAGGCACTGCAGCGCCTGGCGGCGCTCGACGAACGTCAGGCGCGGGTCGTGGAGATGCGGTTTTTCGGCGGTCTGACCGAAGACGAAATCGCCGAAGTACTGGGCATCTCCACCCGCACCGCGAAACGCGAATGGAAGTTCGCCCGCCTGTGGCTCTTCTCTCAGCTGAAGGCGTCCGAGAAACAGGACGGGCGGAAAGCTACTTGAGCCGAACTTTGGAGTCGTCGCAGGGGTTCGGAGACGGCAATCCGATCGAGATTCTTGCCAATCGGGTCAACAGCAATAACAGTTCGTCGGCTTTTAACTGCTTGAAGTTCTTGGAGAGCAGGATCTCTGTAGCCTCGCAACATGATTCGCCGTTCTGTTTTGGCTTCGACTTGAACTTTGTGATCAGAAACAGCCGCTCCTCAGAACCACCGTTCACGAAGACACTGCCGGCGCCGGCATCGCAACTGCCAAACAGCTTTGCCGATTTATCCTCACCACTGACCCGCTGCCCTTTCTTGCTCGGAGTTTTGAGCGCTTTCGACGATTCGAGAATCTCAATCCCCCTGATGAACCGGGGGTTCTCATCGTCGAATACGAACTTCACCTTGGCGCGGGGACTCGAAAACTTCTTGCCGCGATCGTCGATTTTTACCGTCCCTGTTGGACACGTCGGCATGATTCCCGTCCTTTCGTCACATCAGATAAGTGCTGCGTGAGCCGTGAGTGTAGACAGGAAGCAAGCCCATCCGCAAGACGATGGTGACGAGGTTCTCACACTTTCGCCGTGCTGGCAGCCCGTCGCGGTGCGCGGAAGCATCTTGATCCTCGCGAGCGAGGACGCCGCGATCACCATCAACCATCCTTCTGCACTGCAAGTCGTCACGGCACTCGTCGAAGGCGCGTCACCGAACGACCTGCGGATTATTGACGGCAGCAATCACGTCCTCGAGCAGCTTCGCGCCGCCGGCGTGCTCGAGCGCGGGCCCATCGCCAACCGAAGCGCCGAAGCGTACTGGCAAGAGCTCGGCGCACGGCCCGGCTCGATTGCCTGGCGTCAGTTGACTGAAGTGGCGATCCCCGCAATCGAAGCTGTCCTCGACCAGCACGGTGTCAGTGTTCGCGACGACGGTGACGTTGTGCTCGTCACGACGGACGATTATCTGCATCCCGATTTGCCAGAGATTGCCCGACATGAGGATCGTCCCTGGCTGCTCGCCCGACCGGTCGGCCGCGTCATTCTTTTAGGCCCACTCTTCACCCCGGAATCGGTGCCCTGCTGGTTCTGCCTCGCCCACTGGCTGAAGATGCGGAGATGGGTGCAGGGCGGCACAACCGGCTGGGACGACGATGATGTACCTCCACAACCGGGGATAGCTGCGCTCGCCGGCACAACTGCCTTTGCGGCGGGTTGGATTGCGACCGCCATCACCGCCCTCAGCGCCCAGCGTGAACTGCCATATTGGACGGACACGATTCAGAGTTTTGATCTCGTGAGCTTCCGGTTTGATGAACATCGCGTTCGCCAGGCGCCGCGCTGCTCCCGCTGCACCGGACAGCGCTCGCCCGTCGCGACGCATCCGCGCGACTGGCTGGATCGGCTCATTGGGATCGCCGACGATCTTCGAGTGACGGCGGACTGCGAGCTTGGGGCCTACCACGCGCAATGCCGGTACTACTATCCGCTTCCCCGCCCCCGCGCGCGCATGCTCATGGCGCCTGGAATCGCGTACGGACGCGGATCGACCCGCGACCACGCGGTGAGCGGATGTACCGCGGAGGCGATCGAACGCTACTCCTCGGCATGGCAGGGTGACGAAGATGTGCGGCGAGGGACGCTCGCGAGCGTCGGTGGAATCGATCCCGCAGCCCTGCTGCACTTCAGCACCGCGCAGTATCGCGATCGCCTCGCCGTCGAACAGCGTCACGGCGCTGACCACTCAGGCTGGGTGCCTTATCCGTTCGATCCGGCCGCCGAGACCGACTGGGTGAAAGCCGAAAGCCTGACGTCGAGTGAGGCCGTCTGGATCCCGGCCGCGTTTTGTTACATGGGATACCCGGTCGATGGAGAACACCGGTTCTGTGTGGGCAACACGAACGGTGTCGCGGCGGGAGAGTCGCTGCGCGAGGCGCTGTCGTCTGCGTTGCTCGAGATTGTCGAGCGAGATGCAATCGCCATTTGGTGGCACAACCGCATCAGGCGTCCGGCGCTGAACGTCAGGATCCTCGACTCTCCAGACCTCGCGCGTGTGTGCGATACGGCAGCAACGCTGGGAATCAGCATCGCTCTCTTGGATGTGACAACAGACGTGCGAATCCCGGTGTGCGCCGCGGTCGCGACAAATGAAGCAGGCGAGTTGCTCGCGATGGGATCGGCAGCGCATCCGAATCCCACGATCGCGGCGACCCGCGCGGCCAGCGAGTTATCGCAGATGTGGTTCTGGGGAAATCAGGATGATTCACCGCGGACGCGGCAATGGTTTCGCAATATGTCGCGCGCCTCGGATCCTTACCTCGAACCCGCAGGCACGACTGACCTGCCGGCGTCCGCGATGACGTTCGACGACTGCCTGGAGGCGATTGCGGCAGTGGGCCTATCGGCGTACTGGGTCGATCTGACCAGGCCCGAAATCGGTGTGCCGGTGGTTCGAGTGGTCATTCCCGAGATGCGTCATTGCTGGAATCGGCTGGCACCGGGTCGCTTGTACGATGTGCCGGTGCGGCTAGGTTGGCAACGCGACCACACTCCCGAGGAGCAGATGAATCCGCGCTTTTGTCCTATATAACTGCGCCGATCTCTTTGAGAAACTGCAGGAACGGCGCGTATTGGCGAAGCGGATCGAAGTACGGAATCACATGCGCCGTCAACACCGATGAGTCCCGGTTCCGATATCCCTCTCGCAGCCGGGCAACGGCCGCGTCGAACCGGCCGAGCCGTGCGTACAAGGCCGCGAGATCGACGGGACGCGTGCGCGACAACGTTTCGGCTTCCGCCGCGTAAGCCTGCGCTTCCGGCAACCTCTCTCTAGCGGATTCGATCATCCCGAGCATCAGCACCAGCTGCGACCGATCGAGGCTGTACTTCTCCGCAACCCGGCAGGCCTCCACCGCCTCGTCATATCGTTTGAGTGTCTCGAGCGCTCTGGCGCGAACGAGGTGTGAGTTCGCTTGAAACGGCTGCAAGCGGACGAGCTCGTCCGCCTGACGAAGAAACTCCGGGTATTGCTTACTACGAAAATACTCGGATGCCAGCTGGTGATTCAGCAGCATGTCGGCTGGCTTCCGTCGCAAGCCCTCGAGGATCTGGTCGATGGCCTGCTGATGCTGACCGAGACGCCCAAGATGGGCGGCGTACCACAGTCGAACTTTCGGATCGTCCGCGTTCAGGCTGAGCGCGCGATCGAAATGCGGCGTCGCGCTTCGCCACTGATCGACATCAATCGAGATCGTGTAGCCGAGGACGGCATGAGCAGACGCCAGGTTCGCGTCGAGCCCGACCGCGTGGTCGGCAGCCTCGCGGGCCTTGTCGAGCGCCGACTTCGGTTCCATCAATCCCCAGTTCGCGAGGGCTGAATACGACTCCGCCAAGCCGACGTAGGCCGGAGCGTACGTCGAATCGATCGCCAGCGCTTGCTCGAACTCGGTTACGGCTTGCTTGAGATCCTCACCTTGCCGGCGATCTACGAACTCCTGCCCGAGCTGGTAATGGCGCAGGACTTCCGGGTTCACCGGAGGAGCGGGCCGGAGATAACTTCTGAAGCCAAGGCCGGCAGCGGTGAGCGATAGGAGCAACAGAACGGACGCCGCCCACGGCCACATTTGACGGATCGAACTCCGTCCCTGAAGCAAATCGGCAACTTCGCTCGCGGTTTGCGGACGGCTCGCCGGCACGGCCTCGAGACACGCGGCGATGATCTTCTCGAGACGCCGCGTCAGACCGGGCGCGTAGCGCCGGCTCGACAGCGCCCGGCCGTTCAAGCGGCGCATCGCGATCTGAAGGTCGGTGTCTCCCGGAAATGGAAACTTGCCGGTGACCATTCTGAAGAGCACGACACCGAAGGCGTGAATGTCTGACGCCCGGCTCAACGTTCGCCCCTCGAGTTGCTCCGGCGGCATGTAGGCAGGAGTACCAGCGAACACGCCCTCCGCAATCGCCGTCAGCGTTCGCTCCGCGGTGTCCAAACGACGCGCCAGGCCAAAGTCCATCACCACCGCGCGCGGCGCGGCGTCCGCGCCCGCGCTGGGAAGCAGCATGATGTTGGAGCACTTCAGGTCCCGGTGCAGAATGCCGGCATCGTGGATGGAGCTGATGCCGTCGAGTACCTGGAGCGCAATGGGAACCGCTTCGCTCTCGGGCATCGGGCCGTTCTGAAGCCGCTCGTCGAGCGTCTCGCCATCGAGCAACTCCATGGTAAAGAACGCGACGCTACCGTGAGGCAGCTCGCAGGTTTGCAGCTCGTACAGCTGGCAAACGTTGCGGTGCTGAATCCGTCGCCCGAGCGCAAGCTCTTCGCGAAACTGCCGTACGAACTCATCGTCCTCGGCGTACTCGCGCCGCAACACTTTCACGGCGACACGTTCGGAGAGCTGTTCGTCGAAGCATTCGTACACTTCGCCCATTCCGCCGATACCGCGCAGCCGCTCGACGCGATAGCGATCGGCAAGCCGGGCACCGGGGAGCAGCGACGCGACGCGCGGTTTTCGTGGGGACGACGGGGACGGATTGGAGTCGAGGAATCCTTCAGCGCTGGATCGGCGCCGCAGCATGCTGCGGGCGGCGGCATACACGCTGTCGTGCGCGGAGGCGACCTGTTTCAGCAACGTCGATACGCGACTTGATGGCGCATCGATCACGGCATCGACCGTGGCTTTGAGACGCGCCCAGCGTGTGGGGGAGGGAACCGCCAAGCCCCCATTTTAGCGGCGAAATCACCGCCTGGCGTAAGTGGCATTCAATGACGCATCGTGCAGTAGCATGTGACTGCCATGCTGACTGCTGCCCGTCTCGCCGTTCGATCGCTTCTCGCCGTCAAGGGCTTTGCCGTCACCGTCGTCGTGACGCTCGGCCTCGGCCTGACGCTCTGCACGATCGCCATCGTCGTGCTGAATGCCTATCTGTTGAACGATCTGCCGTATCCGGAAGCGGATCGCCTGTACTGGATCCGCTACGGGACGCCAGGGCAGGACACGCCGCGCGACATGGAAAAGCTCGACTGGGCATCGGTGAGCGACGTCATCGAGCATCCCGTGGCGTGGGACCTCGACGTGTTCTACATGCTCGGCGGCGACAACGTCGAGTCGATCCCGGGCGCGTGGGTCACGCCAGGATTCGTGCGTGGTTTGGGAATTCAGCCGGCGATCGGACGCGGGTTTGAACCGGATGCGTTCGCGCCGGGCTCGCCGAACGTCGCGCTCATCAGCCATCGGCTCTGGATCTCACGGTTCGGCAGCGATCCCAACATCGTCGGACGAACGTTCGCGGCGTACGTGAGCGATCGGCCCGAGGAGGCCGAGCAGTTCACGATCATCGGCGTGATGCCGCGCGCCTTCTGGCACATCAACAGCTACACGGATGTTCTAACGCCGCTTCGCGCACAGACGCATCCCTACATGGCGCGGTTACGCCAGGGCGTCAGCCCCAGGGATGCGGCGTCGAGAATCACGACGCTCGTCGCGAGTTCGGGGCAAGTGCCGCCGAACTGGTCGGTCAACCTCGTGTCAGCGCATGACGTGCACGTGCAGAGCGTTCGACCGGTTTTGCAGGCAGTGACCGGCGCCACGGCACTCGTTCTGCTCGTGGCGTGCGCCAACGTCGCGTGCCTGCTGCTGGTGCGGGCGACGCGACGGAAGAAGGAAATGGCCGTGCGTGCCGCGCTCGGCGCCGGCGGCGGCGCGATCGCGCG
>Ga0209382_10004790_pt1 | contig 17878 bp, 16 predicted proteins | sample SoiMetdeltSBSDD5_FD_187599 | JGI IMG/M metagenome (GOLD analysis project Ga0209382, IMG submission 187599) | Bulk soil microbial communities from a Populus tree surrounding site in Tennessee, USA - Soil MetaG P. deltoides SBSDD5 (SPAdes) (version 2) | ecosystem: Environmental > Terrestrial >...
CTCGAGAAAATCGGCGACTTGGTGAATGAAAGTGTGCTCATAGCCGATCTGCAGTCCTGGCACCCACCAGTGCTTCATATAGGGGTGCTCGCTGTCGGTCATGTGCACGGAGCGCCAGCCGCGCAGTTTGCCCTCGTCGCGGTGATCGAAATATTGCAGCCGGTGCAGATCATGCAGGTCCCAGATGACCGAGGCATGCTCGCCATTGATCTCGAGCGTGTAAAGCGCCTTGTGGCCCCGCGCATAGCGTGTTGCCTCGAAGGTGGCGAGCGAGCCATTGGCGAAACGCGCGAGGAAAGCGCTGGCATCGTCGATGCCGACCTTCTCCACCTTGCCGGTGATGTTGTGGTGCCGCTCTTTGACAAACGTCTCCGTCATGCCCGACACGCTGTCGATGCGCCCATTGAGCCAGATGGCCGTATCGATGCAATGCGCCAGGAGATCGCCGGTGACGCCGCTTCCCGCCACGCCCACGTCGAGCCGCCACAGGGCGGCGCCGCCCTGAGGGACATCTTTCGAGATCGTCCAGTCCTGAAGGAACTTGGCACGGTAATGGAACACCTTGCCCAGCCGGCCCTCGTCCACGAGATGCTTGGCGAGCGTCACGGCAGGCACGCGGCGATAATTGTACCACACCATGTTCGCCACCTTGGCGGCTTCGACCGCCTTCACCATTTCCTTCGACTCGCCGCTGTTGCGCCCCAGAGGCTTCTCGCACATCACCATCTTGCCAGCAGCGGCGGCGGCAACGGCGATCTCCCTATGCGTGTCATTGGGGCTGGCGATGTCGATGAGGTCGATGTCCTTGCGCTCGACCAGCTTGCGCCAGTCGGTCTCGGCCGACTCGAAGCCCCATTGCGCGGCGAAAGCCTTGACCTTCTCCTTGTCGCGGGCGCAGACGGCGGCAAGAACCGGCTGGTGCTTCAGATCGAAGAACTGGTTCACCTTGGCGAATGCATTGGAATGGGTACGGCCCATGAAGCCATAACCGACGAGCCCCACCCGAATTTTCTGCCTGGCACTCATACGATTTCCCCGGACTCGTTCATGCCTGCCAGCCGTGAGCGTCACGAACCTTGATCATCGTTCCCAATATGTCGTTCCACGTTTGAGGCTTCATCATCACCTCGTTCGGAAACATACAGCCGTCCCAGCAGATGTGCTGCAGCGCGCGGGTGACATTGCCCTTCTCGTCGCGCAGCCAGTAGCCGGAGTCGTGCACCACATCGAGCTTGCCATTGGGGTCGGTTGCGAGACAGTGACGGCCGGTCTTGTCATGCGAGCCCAGTCCCTTGACCGTGGCGTCGTTCTGGGCGATGTGGAAATCGATGGTCCACGGTCTCAGCGCATCCGTCATCTTCTTCAGTGCCGCGTGAAGAGCCTCTTTCTGCTCCCACTTGAAGTTTTTGGGCAGAATCCGGTTCTCAGGCGAATTGTGCCCGAGCGTATAGAGGAGCGTGTGTGCCATGTCGGCCTGGAAGCCCAGCGTCTCGGGGCGGTTCACCTCTTCGAGAAGGGTCACCATGTCCTTCCAGCTGTGCATGCCGCCCCAGCAAATTTCCCCTTCGGCGGCAAGCCTCTCGCCAAAATCCTCCGCCACGTCGCAAGCCTCTGAAAAGGTCTTGGCGATGCGCTTCGTGTTCTCCTTCGGATTTTCCGACCACGCCTCGACGCTCGTGGCGGAATCGATCCGCACGACCCCATTTGGCCTCACCCCCAAGTCGCGAAGCTGCGCAGCGATGCGGCAGGCCTTTTCCACCATGGTGAGGAAACGCTTTCGCTCTTGCGTACTTCCCATCGCCGAGCCTCCCCCGACAGGCGGCCACACCGGCGCCACCACGGAACCAACTTCGAGATCGCGGGCACGGATATTGTCGGCAAGCCGCTTGATGTCGTCACGGCTGGAGTCGATGGCAGTATGCGGCTCGGCCAGAAACAGATCGACGCCGTCGAATTTGATGCCGTCCACCTCCGCCGCTGACGTCAGGTCAAGCATCGTCTCGAGATTGATGGGCGGCTCCGAATCCGGTCCCTTGCCGACCAGTCCAGGCCACATGGCATTGTGCAGTTTCGGAAAGTTATTCCGGCCCGGCATTCAATCTCTCCCTAGGGCGCGTGGAAGTTCCACACCTGCGCTCTTGCTTTTGTTCTTGCTCGCAATTGTCGAGATATCGAGCGTGATGTCAATCCGCTTGGCTTCTATGTGAGCCAGATTGCGGCGAGTCCAAGGAAGGCAAAGAAGCCCACCACGTCGGTCACGGTGGTGACGAAGACGCCGGAGGCGATCGCCGGGTCGATGCTCATCCTGTCAAGCGCGATGGGAATCAAAATGCCTGAGAGCGCAGCAGCGATCAGATTGATCACCATGGCGGCTGCGATGACGAGGCCCAGCTGATCGCTGCCGAACCACCAGAAAGCAAAAACGCCGACAATCACCGCAAACAGCAATCCATTGATGAGACCGACCGCTGTCTCGCGCAAGACAACCTTCAGTGCATTGAGCGCCGTCAGCTCGCGGGTCGCGAGAGCACGGACGGCAATGGTCATCGTCTGCGTTCCGGCATTGCCTCCCATCGAGGCAACGATGGGCATCAGCACGGCAAGCGCCACCATCTGCTCGATCGTGCCGTCGAAGAAGGAGATCACCCAGGAAGCAAGAAGGGCTGTTAGCAGATTGAGGAACAGCCAGGCGAAGCGCGACCGTATCGTCGCCCACACCGGATCGGAGATCTGCTCGTCCCCGACGCCGCCGAGGTGCAAAATGTCCTCTTCGGCCTCCTCCTGGATGATGTCGACCACATCGTCCACCATCAGCATGCCGACGAGCCTGTCGTTTTCGTCGACGACCGGAGCCGAGACGAGATTGTACTGCTTGAACTTATAGGCGACATCGTCGCGCTCGTCGGTGACTTTGAACACGACGGGCACTTCATCGGCGAGGCTTGAGCTCTTCTTGCCGCGTGAGTGGCGCAGAATGCGGCTGACGGGGACGGCGCCTTCGAGGTGAAAGCCCTCATCCACGACATAGATTTCGACGAACTTGTCGGGAAGTTCGGTTTCGGAGCGCATGTAGTCGATGGTTTGGCCGACGGTCCAATAGGGAGGCACCGCCACGAACTCCGTTTGCATGAGCCGTCCAGCGGTGTTCTCCGGAAAATCGAGGCCGCGCTTGAGCGCGCTGCGGTCCTCGGGCGGAACCCGGGCCAGAATCTCCTGCTGTTCGTGGCTGTCCAGATCCTCGAGCAGATAGACGGCGTCATCCGTATCGAGCTTGCGGATGGCAGACGCGATGGTCTCGGGCGGCAGCACCTCCATGAGCTCGTCGCGCACATTCTCGTCGAGCTCGGCCAGGGCTTCCGGATTGAGGTGTCTGCCGAGCATCGTGATGAGCTTCGCCCGCTCGCCGGGTTCGAGGCTCTCGATCAGATCCGCGAGGTCTGCGGGATGGAGTTCGTCCACAAGCTCGCGCAGGGCGCTGGCATCTTCCGCGACGAGAGCCTCCCTGACCGCAGCAGCGAAATCGGGCGTCAACGCGCCCGACTCGTCATGAACCTCTACGTCTTCCCTCGTTTCGCTCATGTAATCCCGGTTGCCTGAGAGAGGTCGCCAATGCCAAACTCCGGGGCTAGCTAGGCAACAGGATTAGGCAATGCGCAAGGTCGAAAAAGCAGAGCGGCTGGTCGTCAATATCCATACTTCGGCCTTCAAGCCTTTCGTCATCGACGGGCAGCCCATCGCGGGCCAGAGTTACCTCCAGCTCGACAACTCTTTTCCGGAAGGCACCGGCTTTCACATCTATCGCATGGCGCCTGGCTCCTCGAGTCAGCCGCACGAGCATACGAGCCCTGAGCAGTTTCTGGTGCTCGAAGGAGAGGTGAAGGACAATGATGGCTACGTCTACCGGCCGGGCGATTTCGTCCTCTTGAGGAGCGGCACCCAGCACAGTTCCCATACCGAAACGGGTGCCACCCTCGCCGTTTTCGTCGCCACCCAAGAGAAGAACGTTTGAGGAAGCTGAGCCTCGAGTCGCGGGCCAAGCTGGCCTGCGCCTATTCGGGTCTCGTGTGGGGCCTGTTCTGGTTGCCGCTGAGACAGCTTGAGAAGTCGGGCGTTCCAGGGCTCTGGGCCAATCTCGTCTTCTATGTCGCTCCGCTCCTCTTCGTTGTCCCGACACTGCTCTTGCGAGCTCGGCAAATCGCGGCAGGCGGTGTCGACCTGCAGCTCAAGGGCATGATCACCGCCTTAAGCCTCGTCTCCTACTCCGTCGCCATCCTCAGCACGGAGATCGTGCGTGCCATCCTGCTGTTCTATTTGACCCCGATCTGGAGCGGGCTTTTGGCCCGTGCCGTGTTGGGAGAGCCGATCACGCCGGTGCGCTGGCTGTCCATGGCTCTTGGAATATTGGGAATGATCGTCATTCTCGGCGATGGTGCCTACGGCTTTCCCCTGCCCCGCAACGTCGGGGACTGGGTGGCACTACTGTCCGGATTGGGGTGGGCCGTTGGCGCGGTGTCGCTTCGCCTGGGCAAGGACCTTCACCCCCTCGACCTGTGCTGCATGAATTTCATCTGGTCTGCCGGCTACGCCATCGTATTCGTGATCTACTTCGCCGCCGCGGCAGGTCCCATGCCGCCCGTGCAAACGATGGCTGGCACACTTCCCTGGCTGTTGCCGGTCATGCTCCTCATCGTTGTCACCGGCATGTATGCCACCATGTGGGGCGCGCCCAAGCTCAATCCTGCCGTTGTGGGTCTCCTGTTCATGACTGAGATCAGCGTCGGCGCGGTCACGGCCGCGATCTGGTCGGGGGAGACCTTTGGCCTGCAGGAGGTTCTAGGCGTGGTGCTGATATCGGCGGCGGGGGTTGCCGAGAGCCTGTGGGATCTCTGGCTCAAGCCTCGGCTCAAACGAGCCTGATTCACCCTTTGGTGCGGCCGAGAGGACTCGAACCTCCACGGTGTTACCCGCTAGCACCTCAAGCTAGTGCGTCTACCAATTCCGCCACGGCCGCCTGGATGAAGGTGGATGGCTGTTTAACAACAGCCCCCCGGAATATCAACCCCAGTCAGGCCCCCCTTCTCACTCCTTTGTCATGGCCGGGCGAAGACCCGGCATCTCCTGTGGCTGGAACAGATCACCGGGTCAGGCCCGGTGATGACGAGTTTCGGTAAAGCTGGATTTTTGGCCTTCGCCGGAATGACGAATAAGAAAAAAACCATTCTTGATTTGCCACCCGCCTCAGCTAAGAGGTTTCCATGCTGTTCGCCGAGCAATTGGCACCTCCGGTAGGCTTTGAAAGAGAGCCGGGCCTCGTGGCTTATCCCGAGGCCGTCGCGCGGATGGAAAGCCTTGTCGCCGCCATAGCCGAGGGTAAGGCGCCGGAAACCCTGTGGTTTCTCGAACATCCCCCGCTCTACACCGCAGGCACAAGCGCTCGCGATGAGGACTTGATCGATCCGAGACGCTTTCCCGTCTACCGGACCGGCCGCGGCGGGCAATTTACCTATCACGGACCGGGTCAGAGGGTGGTCTATGTCATGCTCGACTTGAGCCGTAGAGGGCGAGACCTGCGCGCTTTCGTAAGGGGTCTCGAGCAATGGCTTATCGACAGCCTCGCGGAATTCGGCGTCAAGGGCGAGCGCCGCGGCGACCGGGTCGGCGTGTGGGTCGCCCGCCCCAACACCGAGGGAGAGCTTGAGGACAAGATCGCGGCAATCGGCATACGCATTCGTCGTTGGGTGAGCTTTCATGGCGTGAGCCTCAACGTCGACCCCGATCTGTCCCATTACGGCGGCATCATCGCCTGTGGTGTTGCCAGGCATGGAATCACCAGCCTCCACGCGCTGGGCTGCCGGGCATCGATGGACGAAGTCGACGCTGCTCTGCAGCGTAACTTTCAAAAGGTGTTCGGCCTCATGCCCTGAGAGGTCCAAAGGCGGTTTCGCGGCTGCAGATCGCTGTCGCCAGGCTGATGAGCGACGCCCCCGCAAGGTAATAAGCGGGCATCATGTCATTGCCGGTCAATTCGATCATGTAGACGCACAGAAGCGGCGCCGTCCCGCCGAACAATCCAGCAACGACGTTATAGGAACTGGCGGCAGCCATGCATCGCACGCCGAGGGAGAATTGCTCGACCAGCAAAACCGGCAGAAGCCCCAGGGACGTGCCCAAAAGAAGGGTCAAGCCCAATTGCCCGAAGAAGATGTCCTCCACGTCTCGGCTATGCAGCAGCGTGAAGAGAGGAACTGCGAGAACCAAAAGACCGGCGAGCGCCCCGATCATCAGCGGCCTGCGTCCGATCCGGTCTGAGACATGGCCTGCCGCCGGCAGAACCATCAGCAAGACGGCCATATTCAGCGTATTGATGTCGAAGGCTTCGCCCGGTCCGATCCGGCCAATGCCCTGCAGATATTGCACGAGATAGAGGAAAATCATGTAGAAGCCGACGGAGGGTGCGATCATCAGGCCGACGATCCTCAGAAAAGCCCGCCACTCACCGAGGAAGCTGCGAAAGAAAGGCAAAGTTGATCGCGGACGGTCTTCGCCGAGAACAAGGTTGCATCGCAGATATAGGCCGGCCAATCCCACCGACACGCCCGCAAGGAAGGGCAAACGCCAGCCCCAGGCGTCGACTTGTTCTTCACTCAGCCCCCAAAAGAGGAGAGCGCCCGTGGCAGAGCCCATCATCGTACCGAGTGTCGCGCCAAGGCAGGCGATGGCGCCCCGCCGGCGCGTCGGCGCCGTCTCGACGAGCGCCACGATCGAGCAGGCATATTCGCCACCGACGGCGAGGCCCTGCACCAGCCTGCAGGCGATCATCAGGAGAGACGCCGCGACACCCGCACTCTCGTAAGTGGGCAGGAGACCCATGAGGAGCGTGGCCAAGGCCATGGCGCCGATGGAAGAGAGCAGCGCAGCGGGCCGTCCATGTCTGTCTCCGATATAGCCGAAGAGGAGACCTCCGAGCGGCCTCATGAGGAAACCCGCGGCGAAGACGCCGAGCGCTGCGATGAGCGAATTCGTCGGATCATGTGCCGGAAAGAACAGCTGGGCGATCGTTGCGGCGAGATATCCGTAAACAGCAAAGTCGAACCACTCCAGTAGATTTCCGATGACACCGGCTGCGACGGTTCTCCTCCGCAGCAGCAATGGTGCCGCAGCAGCATGAGAAAGCGACATTGAAAGCCCCCGAAATAACCATCGGAGCGCTTACACGTAAAAACTTAACAGCCTCAATACGCGACCGCTTGAAACTGAGGAGTTGATTTCGTCTAGCGTCGATTGTGGGAAGTTGTCTTGGGTTTCAGACCGTCGGCAACACCTCGAAGCCGCTCCCCGTCCAGGAACTATGGGCGATTTCGATGTCTTGAACCTGTGCAAGTCTCGGTCCTTCGCGGCACGAATTGAGCATGCGATCGATTCGCTCGCCGCTGCCGGCAAGAACGAGTTCGACCGCACCGTCCCGCCTGTTTCGGACATAGCCTGTGAGGTCCAGAGCGTGCGCCTGCCGTTCCGCCCAATCGCGGTAGCCGACCCCTTGCACGCGGCCTCGGATGATGGCTTTGACCGTTTTATCAGTCATTTACCTTGCAGACCCCGCACATGAACGCTTGGTAACAATCGCCCTCAGTTTCGGTTCAGGGAGAGCTCTCTAAAAAGGCTGCCATGGATGGTGATCGGAAGGCAATGGCGCCCCGAAAGCCCAATCTAAGGAAGGGAGTTTTGACTATGCTTCGCGCTTCTCTCATCGGTCTTGCCACTGTTGCCGCCCTGGCCGCGGGTGCTTCCAGTGCTTCAGCGGGTGGTCTCGATGTCGACGTGAATTTCGGTCTCGGTGGCTACGGCTATCATCATTATCCGGTCTATTCGCCCTATCCCGTCTATTACGACGACTATGACGATGATTGTCATTGGATCAAGACGAAGAAGTGGGTGAAGAAGAACGGCCACTGGAAGAAAATCTTCATCAAGAAGCTCGTCTGCTACTAATTACTGAAGTCTTCGGAGCAAAGCGTCCCCTGCATCCTCCCAATCCGAAGCTTCAATCGCCGGCCGCCTCTCTCCGGGGCGGCCGGTTTCATTCGAACTCCATGATCACGGCATCGACCGCCAGAGTGTCGCCCGGCTTGACCAGGAGCCTCTTCACCTTCCCGTCGCGCTCGGCGCGCAGGATGTTTTGCATTTTCATCGCTTCGACCACCGCCAGCGTATCCCCGACCTTGACATCCTGGCCGCTTGCGACCTGAAGAGAGATGACCACGCCTGGCATGGGGCAGCGCAGCTCGCTCGATGTCGCCTTGAGCGTCTTGATCAACATGAGCCGCACCAATCGGCTCTCTCGTTCGCCCGTGACATGAACGGATGCCGTTACCCCCCGATGCGAGATGCGATACCCCGACAGCAAGGGAGAAACCTGAGCTGCAACGGTCTCTCCGTCGATTTGCCCGTGCCAGACCGCTTCCCCTGGAGACCAGCCGGCCTCCACATGATGTTTGTCTCGCAAAGTCTCGTTGCTGATCCACAGGCCCGAGGAATCGAGCAAGAGCTCGACGGAGTGCCACTCCTCTTCGAATCGGACATTGAAGCGTCGTGGCAGGGGCGAAGGCACGCTTCTAAATTGTCCGCTGATCTTCCGCTTGCGATTGAGTTCCGCCAGATGGATGGCCGCCGCAATCGTGATGATTCGGCCCTTGAGGTGCATATCGGGCGCAAGTCCCTTGAAGCCTCCCGGAAACTCTTCGTCGATGAAACCATTGGAAAGCGCGCCGCGGCGCCATCTCTCACTGTTCATGATCGCCGACAGAAAGGGGATATTGTGCCTTATGCCGTCGATGTAGAAGCGGTCGAGCGCGGCAGCCATCGTCTCGATTGCACCCGTGCGGTCGGGAGCCCGCGTTATCAGCTTGGCGATCATCGGGTCGTAGTGAACGGAGATCTCGCCCCCCTCATAGACCCCGGTATCGATGCGCAAGCTGGCGCCTCCCTCCAATCGACCCTCCTTCGGCGGCTTGTAGGCCTTGAGCCTGCCGGTTGACGGCATGAAGCCGCGATTGGGATCCTCCGCGTAGATACGGCACTCGACCGCCCAGCCTTTCAGTTCAACTGACTCCTGTTTGATTTGAAGCGGCTCGCCGGCGGCGATCCGAATCATCTGTTCGACGAGATCGAGCCCGGTGACCGCCTCGGTGACAGGATGCTCGACCTGCAGCCTTGTGTTCATTTCGAGAAAATAGAATGACTTGTCCTGCGCTGCGACGAACTCGACAGTGCCGGCAGAATCGTACTTGACCGCCTTGGCCAGTCGCACGGCCTGCTCGCCCATCGCCTGGCGGGTCTTGGCGTCGATGAGCGGCGAGGGCGCCTCCTCGATGATTTTTTGATTGCGGCGCTGGATCGAGCATTCGCGCTCGCCGAGGTGGACCACATTGCCGTGCTTGTCGCCGAGAACTTGGATCTCGATGTGGCGCGGATTGTCGATGTATTTTTCGATGAAGAGTCGGTCATCTCCGAAGGCCGATGCAGCCTCGGCGGCGGCGCGCTCGAAACCCTCTCTGAGCTCGGCGGTGGCACGCGCGATGCGCATGCCCTTGCCGCCGCCGCCGGCAGAGGCCTTGATCATGACGGGATATCCGATGTGTTCCGCGATTGCTTCCGCCTCTTGGGGCGATTTGACGACCCCCACATGGCCCGGCACAACGGACACCCCCGCTGCGGCTGCGGACTTCTTGGCCTCGATTTTGTCGCCCATGCTTCTGATGGCCCGGGGGTTGGGCCCGATGAACACGATGCCTGCCGCCGCAAGCATTTCTGCGAAGCTTGCCTGTTCCGAGAGAAAGCCATAGCCCGGGTGCAGGGCGTCGGCTCCGGTTTGCCTGCAGGCCCCGATGATGCGCTCGGCACTGAGATAGGATTGGGCAGCCGAGGCCGGGCCGATGGCGACTGCCTCGTCGGCCATTTCCACGTGCAGAGCGCGGGCATCGGCCGTCGAATAGACTGCAACTGTCTTTATCCCCATCCTTCGTGCCGTTCGGATGATACGGCAGGCGATCTCGCCGCGATTGGCGATCAGGATTTTCTTGAACATGGATGGCGAGCCCAGAGATCCCTTGCAGGTCAGAGCGTTGTAGCCTTTCGCACAGCACGGGTAAACGTGCCGGAATTGGCGTCAGAACCGCATTTGCACTCCCTGCCCCGCTCCTCTATTGAGGGCGCGCATGACCAGAACGCCGCCCACCATCGGCCTTGTAAGCCTCGGCTGTCCGAAGGCGCTCGTCGATTCCGAGCGGATCCTGACGCAGCTGCGCGCCGAAGGATACAGGTTCGCGGGCGATTATGAGGGCGCCGATCTTGTCATCGTCAATACCTGCGGCTTCCTCGATTCGGCCAAGGAAGAATCCCTCGCCGCAATTGGCGAGGCCGTGTCTCGAAATGGCCGCGTCATCGTGACGGGCTGCTTCGGCAAGGAGACGGATCGCATCCGGGCGGCGCACCCCGCCGTGCTCGCCGTCACGGGTCCCCAGCAATATGAGGAGGTGATCGGAGCCGTGCATGAGGCGATACCGCCGGAGCACGATCCCAAATTCGATCTTCTGCCACCGCAGGGCCTGAAACTCACACCCAAGCATTACGCCTATCTGAAGATTTCCGAAGGCTGCAACAACCGGTGCTCCTTCTGCATCATCCCCTCTCTGCGCGGCGATCTTGTGAGCCGGCCCGCAGCAAGCGTGATCTATGAGGCCGAACGGCTGGTCAAGGCGGGGGTCAAGGAGATCCTGGTGATCTCGCAGGACACGAGCGCCTATGGGGTCGACGTGAAATATGCTGCGAGCAAGTTCCGCGGCCGGGAGGTTCGGGCAAGATTCGGCGACCTCACCAGGGAGCTGGGTGAGCTCGGCGCCTGGATCCGTCTCCATTATGTTTATCCCTACCCCCATGTGGATGAGGTGATCCCTCTGATGGCGGAGGGTAAGATCCTTCCCTATCTCGACATTCCCTTTCAGCATGCTTCACCACGGGTGCTGAAGCAGATGCGTCGCCCGGCCAATCAGGAAAAGGTGCTGGCGCGTCTCGCCGACTGGCGGCGCACCTGTCCGGATCTTGCCGTCCGTTCGAGCTTCATCGTCGGCTTTCCGGGCGAGAGCGAGGAGGATTTCGACTTTCTGCTCGAGTGGTTGAAGGCGGCGCGACTCGAACGCGTGGGCTGTTTCAAATATGAAGCCGTGGCGGGCGCCAGGGCCAACGAGCTTCCGAACCATGTGCCGGAAGAGGTCAAGGAAGAGCGCTGGCACCGGCTCATGCAGACCCAACAGGGGATCAGCGCCGACGTGTTGCGCGGCAAGATCGGCCGCGAGATTGAGGTTCTCATCGACGAGATCGACGAGGAGGCGGGGGAGGCCATCGCGCGCTCGCCCTGGGATGCGCCGGAGATCGATGGAAACGTCTACATTCCCCTCGAACCCGGCATGGCGCCTGGCGACAAGCGGTTGGTGAGAATCACGGAGGCGGAGGAATACGATCTCCTTGGCGAAGTCCTGTGAGCATTGCTCAAATGCCGAGGTGCCGCGCAACCGCCCGTTAAGCCTATACTCCAATAGGCTGCGGAAACGGGGGTTTTCCGCTCACCGGCCGTGCCGACGCGTTTGCCCCATTCACCGATCGCTTAGCATTTGATGCCACGCTTCTTCCCGCGAGGAAGGAGTCAATCCATGACTGTGGTGCCACTCTTTGGCGGCAAGGCGAGTCAGGCCAGGTTCCGTTACAAATGCGCTTCGTGTGATCAGGTCCATGAGGGCCTGCCCGACATCACTTTCGAGATGCCCGACATGTGTCACGACATTGATGCGAAGGCGCGCGCCGAAACCGTCCTTCTGACCAGCGACTTCTGCATCATGGAGGGGCGGCATTTCTTCATCCGTTGCGTCATGGAGGCGCCCGTCCTCGGGTTCTCGCAACGCTTCGGCTGGGGCGTGTGGTGCAAGATCGACTGGAAGAGCTACAAACTTTGTTGGGACCGGTTCGAGGAGAACGACAATCAAGGCTTGGCGCCTCTGAAGGGAACGCTTGCCAACAATCTGCGCCACTATCCAGACACTCTCGGGCGCTCCTGCACCATCCACCTTCAGAATGATCGCATGCGGCCGCTCGTCTTTCTCGACAATGCCGAACATCCCCTCGCTGTTCATCAGCACGAGGGACTTTCGCTGCAGGAAGCCATTTCCCAGGCCCGTGAGATTGGCGCTCTCCTCGTTACTTCGTAGACTCACCCACACCGTCACCCCGACGAAAGTCGGGGTCCAGCTTTGGGCAGCTCAACCATGAAGCTGGATTCCGGCTTTCGCCTGAATGACGATGAAACTACAATTATGGGCCGCCGGCCTGTCTCACAGCGGGATGTTATCGTGCTTCTTCCAGGGATTCTCGAGTTTCTTGCTGCGCAGCATGTTGAGCGCGCGTGAAATGCGCTTGCGGGTCGAGTGCGGTATGATCACCTCATCGATGAAGCCCCGTTCGGCCGCGACGAAGGGATTGGCAAAACGCTTCTCATACTCCTTCACGCGAGCCTCGATCTTCTGGAGATCGCCGAGCTCCGATCGATAGATGATCTCTGTCGCACCCTTTGGCCCCATGACAGCAATCTCCGCCGTCGGCCATGCATAATTCACATCGCCCCGGATGTGCTTAGACGACATCACGACATAGGCGCCGCCATAGCCCTTGCGGGTGATGACGGTCACCTTGGGAACGGTCGCTTCCGCGAAGGCGAAAAGCAGCTTCGCCCCATGCTTGATCAGGCCGCCATATTCCTGGGCTGTGCCCGGAAGAAATCCGGGCACGTCGACGAAGGTCACGATCGGGATGTTGAAACAGTCGCAAAATCTAACGAAGCGGGCCGCCTTGCGTGAGCAGTCGCTGTCGAGCACGCCTGCCAGCACCATGGGCTGGTTGGCCACAAAGCCCACGGTATAGCCCTCGATCCGGCCAAAACCGACGATGATGTTGCGCGCATGCGCTTCCTGGATCTCGAAGAAATCGCCCTCATCGACGACCTTCAGGATCAGCTCCTTCATATCATAAGGCTCGTTGGGACTGGCCGGCACCAGCGTGTCGAGGGAGTTCTCGAGGCGGTCGCCCTCGTCTTCCGTCGGCCAGTGGGGAACGGAAGCGATATTCGAGGCGGGCAGAAAGTCGATGAGCCGCCTGATCTGCAGCAGGGTCTCGGGATCGTTGTCATAGGCCTGATCGGCAATTGACGACTTGACGGTATGCACCGAAGCACCGCCGAGCTGCTCGGCGCTCACCGTCTCCCCCGTCACCGTCTTCACCACATCGGGGCCGGTGACGAACATATAGCTCGTGTCCTTCACCATGAAGATGAAGTCGGTCATGGCTGGCGAATACACGTCGCCTCCTGCACAGGGTCCCATGATCACCGAGATTTGCGGGATCACGCCCGAGGCCTGCACGTTCAGCGCAAAGACCTCGCCGTAACCTCCCAAGGCATCCACCCCCTCCTGGATACGCGCTCCGCCGGCATCGAAGAGACCGATGATCGGCGCCCGGTTTTGGATCGCCATGGTCTGGATTTTCGTGATCTTGCGGGCATGAGCTTCCGATAGCGAGCCGCCGAAGACCGTGAAATCCTTGGCGAAGACATAGACGAGCCGGCCGTTGATCGTGCCCCATCCGGTGATGACACCATCGCCTGGAAACTTATGTTTCTCCATGCCGAATTCGGTGCAGCGGTGCTCGACGAACATGTCGAATTCCTCGAACGATCCTTCGTCCAGGAGCAGGTCGAGACGCTCGCGGGCGGTGAGCTTGCCACGAGCATGCTGTGCGTCGATGCGCTTCTGGCCGCCTCCCGCCCTCGCGTTGGCGCGCCGCTTTTCAAGTTGTTCCAGGATTTCCTGCATGGCCGTCCTCCCCGTCGTCTAGGAAGGCTAGGCTTAGCACTGCCGCCCGTCCGATCAAACCATTCGCTGTCCTGTGGAGCCGAGCAGGTTCAGGAAACGAATGGCCGCATCGAACTCCTCCTTGCGGCGTGTTTTGCGCTCCGCCGCCTCTGCATCCTCTCCCCACCGCTCGGCCTGCCAGTCCTCATCGACATGGGCGAGGAGCCAGGCGCGTTCGGGCTCGAGAGCGCCGGAAACAACACTCAGGGCGAGCAGCGTCGATCCCGTGAGAGTTGCGATGTTGTGAACCGCGCACAGCTCCATGGCATCAAAGCGGCGAAGGTAGCTCTCGACAGCTTTGAGCGTCTCGGGCGGCTGCGCCTTGTGCATGAGCCCCTGGACCGTGGCGAAACGGACCCCAAGGGCCTCTTCTGCCCAGCTCAAGACTGGGTCCCAGAACTCTCCTTGGCGAATGACCAGGCCTTCGGGCTCGGGTGCGCGATAGCAGACGAGATCGCTGCCGGCATGATTGACGATATCGCCAAGGACCCGTTCCTCATGGCCCTCGACCCGGTCGATGGCCGTGTTGGCAAGTCTCGTCAGCCACATGCGATAAGGGTCGATGCGGTCACCCTGCGCGGCCCATTCGCCTGCGATGGCTTCGGCGAGAGCAAGGCTCGGTACTGTCAAATTGCGCTTGCCCGGCGTTTTCACTGGCCGTCCGTCGAGCGCGACGCCATAAGGCCGTTCTCCCGTGACCTCAGCCTGCCGGTAGAAGCGCTTGCGGCGCCCCTCGTTCACCTGCGGACCTCCGGCCCGTCGTCGTAACGGTCGGGATCGAAGCCGAAATATTTCCAGGTTTCGCGCATGAACTTGGGCAACGGAGCGGTTATGTCGACGGTTCCGCCCCGGGGATGAGGAAAAGTGATGCGCCGTGCGTGGAGATGAAGCTTGTTGGCGATTGCCTCTGGAACATCTTTATCGCCTCCATATTTGTTGTCGCCGAGAATGGGATGACTGATGTGAGCCATGTGGGCCCGCAGCTGATGCTGGCGTCCGGTGATGGGCCGGAGCGACACCCACGCCAGAGAGGGCGGCGCCTTGTCGATGACGGAATAAAGCGTCACTGCGCGCTGGGCATCCTCCTCGCCCTCTTCCGCCCCGGTCACCCGGTCCCCTTCCTCGGTTGGGTTCTTGACGAGCGGCACGTCGATTCGTCCCTGGGCCGGCTTCGGCAGGCCCTTCACGGCCGCCCAATAGATTTTGCGCACCCCACGCGACGAGAAAAGCCGACCGAGAGACGATGCGATGAGTCGCTTTTTTGCAATGACCAGCACGCCCGAAGTATCGCGATCGAGACGGTGGACGAGCCTCGGCCTTTCGCCAAGTTCTGCCGAAAGACCCATGAGCAAGCCGTCGACGTGCCTGTGTGTCTTGGTGCCCCCCTGTACTGCAAGCCCCTCGGGTTTGTTCAGCACGTAGAGATCGTCGTCCTCATGAAGGATCATGGACCGGAAGAGCGCTCGCTCCTCCTTGGTGAGCGGGCGCGTCTCGGTCGAGGGCAAATCCACCGTACGCCTGTCGAAAGCGAGAGGCGGAATTCGGACGTCTTGTCCTTCCGCCAGGCGGGCGTTGCCTTTGGCCCGCGCGCCATCGACCCGCACCTGTCCCGTGCGCAGGAGCTTGTTAAGATAGGCGTGCGTCACAGCGGGATAATTGAGACGAAACCAGCGGTCGAGTCTCAGACCGTTCTCGCTTGCCTTCACGCGCCGGTGCGTGATGGCGTTCATTGCAGAAGGGCGCGCGTGAGCCACAGGCCGGCGAAGATGGCGAGGAGCGACAGCGCCACGGACGCCACTGCATAGGTTGCCGCCAGGTCGAAGGCTCGGCGTTCGATGAGAGTCGCAAAATCGAGGGAAAAGGCGGAAAAAGTCGTGAATCCCCCGAGAATTCCGGTCGTCAGAAAGGCCCGTGTCTCCTGGCTCGTCGACCACTTGAGCGCCATGAGAGTGATGAGCACGCCCATGGCGAACGAGCCAAGAATATTGACGATGACCGTGCCCCAGGGAATTTCCGTGCCGAATAGCCGTCCGGCAGAAACATTGATGAAATGGCGCAGCGCTGAGCCCAGCGCTCCCCCGGCCGCGATCCAAAGCACGATTGCCATGGAAAGCATATAGCTTGGCCGTTCGCCGGCCCGCAACATGCTCCTCTTACCGGCGTCCCGATCTGTCCTTCCTGAGCCTCGACCAGTGCTCGAGACGCTTTCGGATCTCGCGCTCGAAGCCGCGGTCCGGGGGGTCATAATAGGTTTCGCGCATCATTCCATCGGGAAAGTAATTCTGGCCGGAGAAGGCTTGGGGCTCGTCGTGATCATAGGCATAGCCCGCGCCATACTCCTGCTGTTTCATGAGCCTGGTCGGCGCGTTGAGTATGATCTTGGGCGGCGGCAGCGAGCCCGTCTCTTTGGCGCGCCGGCTGGCGGAGCCAAATGCGGTGTAGGTCGCATTGGACTTGGGCGCGGTCGCCAGATAGACGGTTGCCTGGGCGAGCGCCAGCTCCCCCTCGGGCGATCCCAGGAAGTCGTAAGCATCTTTTGCCGCGAGCGCCTGATGGACGGCGTCGGGATCGGCGAGGCCGATATCCTCGATTGCCATGCGCACGAGCCGTCGGGCGAGAAATAGAGGGTTCTCGCCGGCCACCAGCATGCGGGCGAGATAGTAGAGCGCCGCATCGGGATCCGATCCCCGGACAGATTTGTGCAGCGCCGAGATGAGATTGTAGTGCCCGTCCTGGGATTTGTCGTAAAGCGGCACGCGCTTCTGCACGATCTGCACGAGCGCCTCGGGATCGAGCGGGGAGGCATCCCGCGGCGTAGTCGAAAAAATTTCCTCGGCCATGTTGAAGAGATAGCGTCCATCGCCGTCCGCCAGGGCGATGAGATGCTGGCGGGCTTCCTCGCTGAGCGGCAATGACCGTCCCATGAACGCCTCCGCGCGGGCGATCAACTCTTCCATGGCTTTCTCATCGAGCCGGCGCAGAACCAGGACCTGCATGCGCGATAGGAGAGCTGCGTTGAGCTCGAAGGAGGGATTTTCCGTCGTCGCCCCGACCAGTGTGATCGTACCGTTCTCGACATAGGGAAGGAAGCTGTCGAGCTGGGCCCGGTTGAAGCGGTGGATCTCATCGACGAACAGCAGCGTACCGCGTCCCTGCTCACGCCGGATGCGCGCCTGTTCGAAGGCTTTCTTGAGATCGGCCACGCCCGAGAAAATGGCAGACATCTGTTCGAAGGCTAATCCTGTCTCGCCGGCGAGGAGCCGGGCAATGGTGGTTTTGCCGGTGCCGGGGGGCCCCCACAGAATGATGGAGCCGAGGCGGCCGGCGCTCAGCATGCGCGTGAGCGAGCCTTGCGGGCCGACGAGATGATCCTGGCCGACGACCTCCGAGAGCTTTGTCGGACGCAGCCGGTCAGCGAGCGGGCGGGGCGCCTCGCTCGACAAGCCTGCAGCCTCGAAGAGATTCGCCATTCGCCATCACCCGGCCACCTGCAGGCGGAGCAATCGGCCATTGCGGTTTATGGCAAGGGACCAGTAGTCGGAGCCTGCAGCAAGCACCTCGGAAAGAACCTCCACGTTATTGATCGGCTGCCCGTTAATATCGACGATGACATCTCCCTTGCGGAAGCCCAGACGCCTGCCGATGCTGCTGCCCGGATCGAGGACGGCGACACCGCTGTTGACATCTTGCAGGCCCAGCTCTTCGCTCACGGCGGGAGAGAGATTGACCACGGTGAGGCCCGAGAGTGGATTGTCGCCTTCGAGCCGGGTCTCCGTGCGGGGAACGGTCTCCGGTGCCGCCGCGAGCAGCACGCTGACTTCCGTCTCCTTGTCCTGCCGGCGGTAGCGGACAAGAATTCTCGCTCCCGCGGAGTTGGTGGCCACCCGATAGATGAATTCCTTCACCGTGCCGATTTCGTGTCCCTC
>Ga0209382_10004794_pt1 | contig 17871 bp, 11 predicted proteins | sample SoiMetdeltSBSDD5_FD_187599 | JGI IMG/M metagenome (GOLD analysis project Ga0209382, IMG submission 187599) | Bulk soil microbial communities from a Populus tree surrounding site in Tennessee, USA - Soil MetaG P. deltoides SBSDD5 (SPAdes) (version 2) | ecosystem: Environmental > Terrestrial >...
GGTTCGTTCGCCTTCGGCACCACGCTTACTGGAAACGGGCTGGCCAATTTCATTGCCGGTCTGTCTACCGCGTATACTCAAAACGGCGGACAGCTCATCGACGAGCACTACACCGGACCGTCGCTTTACATTCAGGACAATTTCCGTCTCAATTCCCGTCTCACCATCAACGCGGGCCTGCGCTGGGATCCCTTCAAAGCGATGAGTTTCGACACCGAAGACGGAGTCAGCCTGTTCGATCCGGCCTGGTATGCGGAAGGGAGTAAAAGCAAGCGTTTCAAGAACGCCCCGGCGGGTATCCGGTTCGCTGGGGACGAGGGCATGCCCGATGGCTTTGATATGTACTTCGGAGATAACATGAAGTTCGCTCCTCGCCTCGGTCTGGTCTACGATCCGCGGGGTAATGGTCAGGAAACCATTCGCGCCGGGTTCGGCATGTTCTACGACACGGTTTCGTTAGGCGCGGACCAGAACAGCTCGAATCCGTGGGCGTTTGCGATCAACATTCCCAACCCGACGAGCATGTTGAATCCTTTTGCAGGCTCGGTCTACGGTACCAATCCATTCCCCGTGCCGAATCCGTTCCCGTCGGACTATGTCTTCCCGCAGTTCGGCGGCGGTTTCAACAGCTGGAAGCCTCATCAAAAGTCTGCCTATATGTTGCAGTGGAACCTCGCACTCCAGAAACAGCTTCCGAACGACTGGCTGGTTTCCGCCACCTATCTGGGAAATCGCTCGCTGCATCAATCGTTTTCGGAGACCTTTAACCCGGTGGTTTATATTCCCGGAAACTGCGTCGCAGGCCAGTATGGGCTGACTTCGAATGGCGCCTGCTCCACTACCGGCAACGAGAATTACCGAAGACTGCTTTATCTCCAGGATCCCGCCAGGGCGTTTGCTTTGGGTGGTACCAACTATGATGGCGATGGAGGCAACGCAAACTACAACGGCCTTGTGACTTCAGTCCAGAAGCGGTTAACACAGAACTACACGGTTTCGGTGAATCATACCTGGTCGCATTGTCTGGAGGAGGCCGGAGGGCAGAACCCTTATGACCGGCATGAGGGCTACGGCAGCTGCGGTCAGGACATCAGGCAGCAGTTCAATCTCAGCAGCGTGGTCAGCAGCCCCCGATTCTCATCGAAGATGACGCAGATGATGGCGGGTAATTGGAAGCTGTCGACGATCTTCACCGCCAACACCGGACCCTATGCTACGGTGAGCACCGGTCTGAATGTCCCCGGCACCGGCACTCAGCCCAATGAGGTTCCGGGAGTGAGCGCGACTCTCGACAATCCGACTATTTCGAAGTGGTTCAATACGGCTGCTTTCGTCGCTCCTAACGTCGCCTGCACCAACGGCGGCAAGGTTGGCCCCGACTTCCTGGGCTCCCCCTGCTACGGAACAGTCGGGCGTGGGACGATTCAAGGTCCGGGCGCGTGGAATATCAATATGGCGCTGGCCCGAAACTTTAACGTCCAGATGAAGGATGAACCGGTGCAATTCGCGCTACGAGTCGAGGCGTTCAACGTCCTCAACCACACGCGCTTTGCCCCTCCGAATACCACGATGAACAGCTCGGATTTTGGGAAGATTCTGTACGCCAATACGCCCCGCCAACTGCAGGGGTCGCTGAAACTCACGTTCTGACCCGGTAAGAAACCGCAGAGCTTCGAGGGGAAACCGGCAGAGTAAGCCGGTTTCCCCTTGACGCTTTTTGGGCGGGCCGCTGAAAAAAGAAGGAACAATCTTGCGCCCTCTATCGTTCTTCCAACGTATGAAAACGCACATGGTTGGTCTGTTGGCAATGGGTTTGATTCTAGCGGTTGGCGTCGAGACGGTATCGGCTCAACAATCGAAAACCTTCAACAATACCGTCCCACTTGCTTCCGGCGGAGGATTGACCCTGAAGGCGATGAAAGGCAGTGTCCGGTTGACGGCATGGGACCGAGAGGAGGTGGAGATTCACGCCCGCATTGAAGTCGATTCCAGTTTCCCGGAATATGCGCGGCGAGCCCTCGAGTTGACGACCGTCGAGGTCGTGGGCGCCGGCCGCCAGGTGATGATTCGGTCGAACAGCGACGCGGTTCCGTCGCAGATCTGGTTCTTTGGCATAACGCACACGACACCCAGCATCCATTACGAGATCCGTGCACCCAGGAAAGTGGACCTGCAATTGGATATTGATCGGTCCCCCACCACAATTATCGGATTCGAGGGCAAGATGGTTCTCGAATTGGACCGCAGTGAGCTTCAGGCTGAGAATCTGGCGGGAGATGTTCGAGTGAACATCGGCCGGGGCGGCGATTCCAGCTTTCGCAATATTCGCGGCTCGATCAACCTCACGGCAAATCGTACGAATGTTCGAGTCGAGCTCTTGAGTCTCAATGCGTCCTCACGCATCGAAATTGCTCGCGGAGATGCGGATGTCTCTGTGGCGCGCGGCCAGGGTTTTGATCTCACGACTGCCCTGACACGGCGCGCGGATTTCAAAGCAGACGTCGCGCTGCAATTCCGTTCTGGCGATCGCCGGAATCTGCGTGCTTCGATCAATGGGGGCGGGCCACGGCTGTCGATCGACGCCGATCGTGGTTCTGTGCGTCTGCGAAGCTAAACGACTGCCGATTCGCTAGTAATTAATACTGGTTACGTGTTGGGTCTTCCTAATATGCGCTCCGCCACTTGCAGCGCATAAGTACTGAGATCCTGAGTACCAATACACTGCCTGGATTTAAGACGCACCGGCAAATCCTTGACTTCGAGGTCTACGAGTACAGGAGTAATCCTTTTCGCGGTAGCCCACGCAGCGCCCCACTCCATCAGCACCCATTCTTTCTTGAGGCTGGCCTTTGAAACGATCAGACACAGCTCTGCGGATGTGACTAACACGACGCGCATGACCTCTGGCCATTCTGCGTATTCCTGTAGCTCCTTTGGCGAAGCGAATACTCGAAGGCCCAGTTGCCGCAGACGTTCGATGGCGATCTCTGCCACGGCCCGATCGGTAGTCGCAAAACTAACAAACACGTCCCATTTCTTTCTGGCAGCGACAGTGGTCGTCGCTTGCCCATCAGTCGCGCGGCCGGACAAGTTAGCGGCGTCAATCTGAACGTCACGCAAGAACGTCACCCGCAGTCGGTCAAGCTCGATGGAGACCATTTTTTTTAAGGTGTTCGCCGGCACTAAGCCATCCCCAACCGAAGCAGCCTCGATTGCCTGCAGGACCGGGCGATTCGCATACTGCAAAACCTGTATCTGGCCGTATTCCCGCAGTAAGGCATTGGTCAATAATCCGGCAGATTCACAGACTTCTCTGAACGCTTCGTACTGCGCCCGGATAACACCGTCGATTCGCCTGAGAGCAAGATTCATGATCACCTGAACCCCGGCTGCGCTGTGCAGCGTTCCTTCGGAGGCCAATTCGCCGGCTTGACGCTCCTGCTCGCGCGCAATTTCCTCAGCAAGCTCATTAATCCGTCTTGCTGCTTTCAGGCTTGCGAGCTTCTCAAGTTCTTTGGGGCTCAACTACGCCTCCGTGATCGCGACGGCCGCGCCCCTGACGCGCAAATGCGAGAGCCGTTGCAAGGTGCATTATATGCCTGGTGCGTTCCCACCGGCCCCCAACTGCAGTTCCCCTTGACGCTTTTTGGGCGGGCCCGATGTTTAGGTTTACCCTTGCTGCGATTATGCCACCTAGCTACACTACGTCTGCCCTTCGCTGATCGCATTTCCCTTCTCACACAATCATGCTTTTCAAAACACGGACGGCCTCCGTCTATGGCATCGAGGCGTATCTCGTCGACGTTGAAGTCAATCTCACCGCGCCGGGTTCGAACGGTGAATTCGTTGTCGTCGGTTTGCCGGACGCCGCGGTTCGCGAATCGCGGAGCCGCGTCATGGCAGCCATTCGCAACAGCGGTTTCGGTTTCCCTTTCCAGAAAATCACGGTGAATCTCGCGCCCGCCGACATGAAAAAGGAAGGTTCGGCGTTCGACCTGCCAATGGCGATAGGCATTCTTGGAAGTCTCGGCATGCTGGCACGATCGGATCTCTCCGATTACCTGATGGTCGGCGAATTGTCTCTCGACGGCAAGCTGCGGCCGGTCCGCGGCGCGTTGTCGATCGCGATGCTGGCGCGAGAAAAGAAGATTTCGCAACTGCTCGTCGCGCCTGGTAACGCGCGGGAGGCCGCGGTCGTGGAAGGCGTCGCTGTTTATCCCATGCGATCGGTGACGGAAGTCGTGGACTACATCAACGGTACTCGAGCCGTCGAAGCGGTCCACGTCGAACCCAACGCGATGCTCGAGGATTCGCAGCGCCGCACGGAAGACTTTCGCGATGTCCGTGGCCAGTACCATGCCAAACGCGCGATCGAAGTCGCGATGGCCGGTGGCCACAATATGCTTCTCGTCGGTCCGCCTGGAGCCGGAAAGACGATGCTCGCGAAACGCGTCCCGACCATCTTGCCGCCAATGACGTTCGAAGAGAGCCTCGAGACCACACGGATCCATTCCGTCAGTGGACTGCTTTCCTCCGACACCGGCTTAAGTTCGACGCGACCGTTCCGCTCGCCCCATCACACGATATCGGATGCCGGACTGGTCGGCGGCGGTTCGATCCCGCGTCCGGGCGAAGTCAGCATGGCCCACAACGGAGTGCTATTCCTCGACGAACTTCCCGAATTTCCGCGCAACGTTCTCGAGGTGCTCCGGCAGCCGCTGGAGGAGCGGAGAGTGACAATTGCCCGCGCGCAGTTGACACTCACCTTCCCCGCGTCGTTTGTATTGATCGCGGCGATGAATCCCTGTCCTTGCGGTTTCGCTAACGACTTTCGCAAAGAATGCTTTTGCACGCCGCCTCAGATTCAGCGGTACATGTCGAAAATCTCGGGACCGTTGATGGACCGCATCGATATTCAGATCGACGTTCCGGCAGTTCCATACAAAGAGCTTTCGACGGTACGCGGCGCCGAGTCGTCTGAATCCATCCGCTCGCGTGTCGTTGCGGCCCGAACAGTTCAACTCCGACGCTTCTACGATGAACACATCTACACGAATGCGCAGATGGGTCCACGTCAGCTACGCAAGCACTGCGTGCTGACTGCGGAGTGCGAAAAGATCATGGAGAACGCAGTCACCAAACTCGGCTTCTCCGCTCGTGGCTACGACCGCATTTTGAAAGTTGCAAGAACGGTCGCCGACATCGATGGCAGTGACAATCTCGAACCGAAACATCTCTCCGAGGCTGTTCAGTACCGCACGCTGGACCGAAATATGTGGATATGAGTTCTCCCAAGAGGACAAGACCGAAGTCTAAGGTCGCAAATCGCGACCTTAAAATGAGCGCTGATCCAACTGTCATTAAAGAGTTGATCTTCACGGTGCGCGGCCAACGTGTAATGCTGGATCGGGATCTCGCGGACTTGTACGGCGTAACCACCAAACGCCTCAATGAACAACTGCGACGCAATCGACATCGCTTTCCCCGGGACTTTGCTTTTCAACTGACGCTGAAGGAAGCAAAGGAGGTCGTTTCTTCAAGGTTGCAAAATGCAACCTTGAAGAGAGGACAACACATCAAATATGCGCCGCATGTATTCACGGAGCATGGCGCCATCATGCTTGCGACGGTACTCAATTCGCCGGTAGCAGTTCGCGTGAGCGTGCATGTCGTCCGTGCGTTCGTTCAAATGCGCAGCGCGCTCATGGAGTATGCCCATCTCGCGCTCCGTATCGACGCACTCGAAGAACAGTACGACGGCAAATTCAAGATGGTATTCGCGGCAATCCGACAGCTGATCACTGCTCCGAATCAGCCGCGGCCCAAAATTGGATTCGTTGGAGGGCAGCATGAACCGTCGTGAATTCCTTTTCAGTTGGAGTATTGCTCAAAGCAAGGCCGGCTTATCGGTCGAGGTGATCGAAGTGTTCTCGTCGCCGGACTCGCCGTCGGCTCTGCTGGTTCACCACGCGAATGAAGCAACGCGAATTGCTCTTTCAGAATGGCTTCGCGCCAACGATGGAAAGCCGGTCCAGTGCCGACGGCGCGACGGCATCCAGTTCAAAGGTCAAATTTTTCGCGTGCGGTTGTGTTTTGGCCGCGGCCTGATCCTCATGCGCTCGGCTGTTCCGATTCGCGAGAAGGACGTCTTGACCTTTGTCTGATAGATTAGACCGAAGAAATCGACATCGACGAGTAGGTACCGGCGGATCGTTTCTTCATGTTGTGCCCACAAGCCAGCCTGTTGGCTTTTAGAAGGAGTTCGTTCTCAATGAGGCGGACTGACCCCGCGAAAAAAATTAGGGAGAGTTCGTTTCACGCACTTGTCCGACTTAACGTCCATGTGAATTTCACGATCGGCAAACGCTAGTTTTTGGGGAGTAGTCACTCGACGTTTCGCCCAAGGCTCGCGCCGTGGGCGAGCGTCTAACGCCATTCGGCTCCCCTCATTGCCTCAAGAGCGGCCGCGGCTATCGCAGGCGAGGTGCTGGTCATCGTCGCTATCATTGTTCCATTCATTCCCGGTCGCGCGAGTGTGCCGGCGTAACGCATGACGGACAACGAATTGACCGATGCAACGGCCCGCACGCATTCCTTGTTCGTCGGAGTTGCGGAAATGGATGCTTCCCAGACGCGTGCGTTGATGACCTCGTCAATTCCCTGGGTAAACCTGAACCAGAGATGATCGAAGGCCGGATGAGCAGGGCTGTGCGCGACCATCGTCACTCCGGGTTTGTCACCGAATAGCGAGATGAGAACCTGGGCCATAGCGCCGCTGATCACGTTGTGGGCTGACGGATATTCCGGGTGAGCTGGTGTCGCCAGGAAGGAGAGCCAAATCGGATCGGGCGTGATTCGGAATCCGTCCGCGCTCCGGATGGCACTGATCGGGCGCCAGAAGTTGTACGTGTACTTTGCGTCCCAGCAGGCGATTGCCGCGTCTGCGGACGCGATGTTCAGCAGAGCGAACAGCCGCGCGCTCTCCAAAATAGACAGCCTCTTGGCGGATGCGACCTGGCCGGCGATCGGATTCCAAATCACCGTTGCCGACGCGGGCCACCACATCGCGACGTCAGTCTCCGGACCAATACGCACCACGCTATTCTGGGCACCGATAACCTTCACCTCATTGACGTCCATCGCGTACAGATCGCTGTCAAGCGCCGGCGGCGGACCAACGCGGAACTGAGACTGGCTTTTCATTACCCAGGGTGTCACGCGTCCCCAACCGGGCAGCGAAGCTGGCGCAAATGCGGGAGGTGTGGGAACCCAGACGCCCGGGCTTCCAGCGCCCGGAGCTGTATACGGGAATTGGGCAGTGGCGGAACCGTCCATCGCCCGCAAGGCGAGGATCTGTGCCGCTACCTTTTCGCCGACTTCGACTCCCGGATCCGATACAGAAAGACCCCGCGCTGCAAGCGAACTTCCGTATTGAGCATCAAGTGACGGTTTGAGGTTCGGCAACAGACCTACTAACGCAAAGTGGGCGGCAGCAATGACTGCGGCCTCGACCGACGCTGCGGCGGGCGGACTCACCTCGATCCCGCCATATGGTTCGGCGTCACCGGTGAATGAGACCACAGCGTCATAGATAGATGCGTGAACAATCGCTGCCGACCGAGAGTGGATGGGCCCGCTTGTAGTGGTGGTGCTGATGGCTTGGAGCATGTTGGCCGTGCAGTCGGATCGCAATTTGCTGGCTTTCCCCGGGACGCAGGTAATTCCGGAAGAAGACGTCTTTCCGGGATCCTCTCCTCTCGTCTATGCGTTTACCCGAAAAACGACACGCCGGAATCTGTACAAGATTCCGGTACATTAACCAATCTTGAGTATCGGTTGAATGAAGCTCTCGCTTCGGATTACCTGGCCAAGGGCACGCGGCGGTGAAGCTCTCTAACCCAATTGACGACGATGTGTAATTGATCCGGAGCTTGTTCGGGAGGCGGAGCCTTCACCATCAGGAAGCGGGAGCCATCGGGTGCGACGTCGTAGCCTGCCTGATACGGGCCGCCCTCGAAGAGCAATTTGGGTTTACCGGCGCGGAAGCTTGCCGTCAATTCCACCTCAACGACCATCATCCTGTTTCCAACACGGTAGAAAAGTTCACGGCCACTGCGAGCCCAACGCGGCAACGTGCCGCCGCCGATGGAAATCGTCCACTTTCCTCCAGGTCCTGGAAACGATTGCACGTAAATTTGCTGCGGTCCGGACTCGTTGGACTGATAAGCGAAAAAATGACTGTCCGGCGAGAACTCAATATCGGCTTTGGTGAACGTCGTGTCGAGGACTGTTTGCGGCGTGATGCCATTGGCCGTGGCTCCGTCGAGTCGCAGTAAGAGAAGAGTGTTCCCACGCGCCGCGCTGAGATTACCCCTCAATAATATGAACTTTCCGTCCGGAGAGATCGCGTCTGGAAAGGCAGCTTCATGCAGCAGGACCGACGGAGGACTACTCCTGTCAGTCGGAACGGAGACTAACGACAGAGCGGTCAATAGTGGCCCGGAACCGTAGATCAGACGCTTGTCGTCCGGCGTCCACAACGGGCCAACGTTCAAGGTGTTTGCGCTGGCGAACGTCATGCGAGAGAGATCGCCACGAACCAGATCGTAGATCCACACGTCGGCGCTTCCGGCACTCGGATCCTGAATCTCCACGGCAACGCGTTGGCCGTCCGATGAAAGCCTGGGCAAGTTGTATTGGCGCGCTGGTGCGGGTACTGGTTGTTCGACTCCCGTCCGATCGACCCAAACCAACGACCTCGCCTTTTCCATGGCTGCCCCGGGGACATAGGCCAGCGTGCCATTTTCGGAGAACGCGAAGCCGCCATAGACAGTCGAAACCTCCCGAACCCCTTCCAGCACCGGAACTGGAGTTCCGTGCACTTCCAGACGCTCCGCATCGAAGGGCAGGGCCATCAGCGATCCGCTGTCCGACGCATAATAAATGATGTGTCCCGTCGTCGAGCCTGCCTGTGGCAAGTAGTACGCGATGCCGCCGGCCTTTTCCAGCAGAACCTTCTTCTGGCCAGTCTGCGGATTGATTGCCACAATATCGCGAACCGGCGGCGTTTTGGTGATGGTCGCAAGAATGGTCCGACCGTCCGGCAACAGTTGCGCCCCAGCATAAAAGCGCTCGCCCCTCTGGGGATCCGGTTTGGCAAGAGTCTGAACCGGACCACCATTGGACGACACCTTTTGTAAACCTTCATCGCTTCCAAAGAGGATGTAGTCGTCTTCTCCCCAATCCTGAAAAGTAGGCACACCCCTGGCAGGGGCATCCGCCAGCACTACGGCTGCGCCACCGGACAACGCGATTTTTTTCACGCGATTTTGAGGCGAGGGGGCACCAAAAGGTCTGGGACGACCAGACGTCGTAAAGCTGATCCATTGCCCGTCTGGCGAAAAGGACAGAAACCGGGCGCCTTCCGTGCCGGCGAGCAGCTTGGCTTCGAGCTGGTCCATCATTCGAACATAGATCTGCTGATCAGGACCTCCCACAAACGCCAGCCGCGATCCATCGCGCGACAACGCCAAACCGTCCTCGACAAGCGACGTGGAAAGCGTGTTCGTAAAACGGATGACGGAGCCAGGTCTGGGCGACGTTGGCCGTGAGAACCAGATTGCCACTGCGATAACCACAAACAATGCCGCAACCCATCCGCTCCAGGAGATCCAACCCGGGCGCGAGCTGAGTGCGATCTTCGATTCGACGGACGGATTGGATAGCCACCTCTGAATCGCCACTCTTGCTTCGCCGATGTCCCGGAGCCGCGTCTTGACGTCGCGGTCGAGGCATCTTTCGAGCAATTCCCGAATCCCGGAGGGCGTTCCGTCCGGAAGCTTTTCGAAGTCGATTTCCGCCCGCAGGACATCCGCTAGCATGTGCGAAACCGTCTCGCCGCTACCAAATAGCGACCGTCCCATTAACATTTCCCAGAGCACCACGCCAAACGACCAGATGTCGGCGCGGCGGTCGACGGCTTTGCCCGCGGCCTGCTCGGGACTCATGTACGCAGCGGTACCCAAAATCACTCCCGCTTGGGTTCCGCCGATCATGAGGGTCGGTGAATTCGAACGATCAGCGAGCTCTTGTGTGCCGGACGTCGCCGCTGTTGCCAGTCCGAAATCCAGAACCTTTACCGTGCCGTCTTCGCGCACTTTGACGTTGGCCGGTTTTAGATCTCGATGGACCACGCCTCTGTCATGCGCGGCTTCCAGTGCGTCGGCGATTTGACTGGCGATCGTCAGCGCATCTTCGATGGCGATCGATCCACGCGCAATGCGGTGGGCCAGCGTTTCCCCGCTGACGAGTTCCATCACGAGGAAGGTTTGGCCTTCCGATTCCTCCAGTCCGTGAATAGCGGCAATATTCGGATGATTCAGCGAGGCCAGCACGCGCGCTTCGCGCTCGAATCGAGAAATACGTTCCGGATCGCGGGCAAACTCTTGTGGAAGAAGCTTGATTGCGACATCCCGGCCCAGCTTCGAGTCGGTGGCTTGATAAACTTCGCCCATGCCACCCGAACCGAGATGGAGCGAGATCTTATAGTGTGCGAGTGTCGCGCCAATCATGTGTCACGGGTTTCGAGGTCGGGATTCTATCAGATATCCACACCGCCGACTAAAGCCACGGTTACATCTACCCACTCAAGCGAATGTCCCGGACAGTGCCCACAACACATTTCTCGTCGGTCCGGCTGGACTCGTCGCCGAATCGCCATCAGCTCTGCTGGTTCACCACGCGAATGAAGCGACGCGAAATGCTTTTCCAGAATGGCTTCGCGCCAATGATGGAAAGCCAATCCAGTGCCGGCGCCGCGACGGCATCCAGTTTGAAAAGTCAAATTTCTCGCGTGCGGTTGTGTTTTGTTCGCGGCCTGATCAGAGTGCGCGACTTTAACTTCCGCCATCCAGCAGGACGATGTCGCTCAGCGAATCATGCCGACCGATCAAGAGCGCTGTACCGTCACTGGTCCACGCAATGCCACGGATGCGCGGTCCCGAGGGAAGTTCGACAAGCTTTTGCAGCGGAGTAGCGGCGTCCAGGCTGACAATCCAGATCGATGCCGCAGTATTTGAGTTCTGGCTGACCACCGCCAGCCGCCGGCCGTCTGGCGACCATGCAGGGATTCCATTCGAGAATCCGGAGCTGATGTTGGGCGCCGGCGGTAGTCCGGTGTACTGAGGCTGTCCCGCCGAGTTCACAAATGAAAGTTTCGTGTATGCCGGACCACTGGTGGCAGGCTCCAGGTAAGCGATAAGGTCCCGCGTTGGGTTCCAGACAGGTTCGCTCACCGCACCTGGAGTGGGGATGCGCTGAACCTGACCATCTGCGACAGACAGGCTCCATAGACTGGGCCAGCCGCCTGCGCCCGCGGCGTACACGAGCTTGGATCCATCAGCTGACCAGCTCAGCCCACCAGTCGCCGACACCTCAGCCAGCTTTCGCGGCGATCCGCCTTCGGCACTGATGATCCAGATGCCTCGCTTCCCGCCCCGATCGGAATTGAACGCGACTTGCTTCCCATCGGGAGAAAAAACCGGACGGTCGTCGAATGCGGTGCCGGAGGTCAGTGGACGCATGTCGGATCCCTCCGGACGTGCGGTCCACAGGTGGCGTTCGCCGGTGCGCGACGAACTGAATACGACGCGATCACTTGATGCCGAGATGCTGGGATCAAGATCGCCTCCATAACCGTCGGTCACCGCCGTCACATCTCCGAAGTTTGCCGGCGTCAATGACACGCGCGCCAAAGACTGTCGCAGCTCGGATCGCGTCGCTACAAGCGTTCTTCCATCGGATGAAATCCGTGGTTCCGCGTAGTCGCCGATTCCCATAGTCAAGCGCACGGATTCCTCACCGCTGTTTGGCTGCCACCACAATCCGAGGTCGGCACTCGTTGGATTTGCGGCGAAGATGAGTCCGTTACCATTCGGCATCACCAGTGGGTGCATGGCCCGGCGTAAAGTAGAAACAACAGGTTGGGCTGTTCCGCCATGCGAGTCGATCCGGTAGACCTCCGCTTGATCCAGGTTCGATATCGTCGTAATGGTGCGAATGAAGTAGATCATCCCGTCGCGCGACCAAGTGGGCCAGTGGATGTGAATCCCGTCGCGCGCCGCAACGATCTCGATACGGTTGGTCCCGTCCGCATCCGCAACCCACAGTGCATCTCCTGCGGCCGCGCCAGCCCGAATGAATGCAATCTGTCGGCCATCAGGAGACCACCGCATGCCAAGCAAGCCATCATCAAGGAGCTTGCGAGGTACACCGGGCAACGGCGCTGGGATTTCCCAGGTCGCGAACGATCCGGTGCTCCCTCGGGTCTTGGCCATGACGGCGATGCGCGTGCCGTCCGGCGAGATGTCCAGACCGCTAATACCAGTAGTTGCGGAGACGTCAAGATCCGACGACGCCGTCAGATTCACCGCCTCACCTCCACCGAGGAACTTCACCCAAACATCAGGGCGAGCACCGACGTTTGATATGTACGCCACCCACTTGCCATCGGGAGAGATGGCGGGACCAAGCTCTCGGGCCGGTCCACTGGTGACTGGGATGATGCGCGAGAATCGAGGGCCCACGTTCTTTGGCTGTGCGGCGACTAGCAACAGCCAGGCCAGCACTGCGGCCGCGCTCAATGCAACGGCAGCAATGGCCCATGGCAGTCGCGAAAACTTAGACCTGCTCGACCTGCTCGTTGATATCGCCGGTGAAACGAACTGGTTTCCAGCCTCATCGATCTCGGCTCGCGCATCGCCGATATCGCGCAAGCGCTGTTTGAGGTCCTTGTCCAAGCAGCGGCGCAATAGACGGTGAAGCGCGGCCGGTGCGGAGGATTGCAAGGCAGCCCAGTCCGGCTCGCGCTCAACGATTGCCGCAAGCGTATCCGTCAACGTGGGCCCACTAAATGCTGAGCGTCCCGTTAACATCTCATAGACAACACACCCAAAGGCCCAAATGTCTGTTCGTTTGTCCACCAGCTGGCCGCGCGCCTGCTCGGGACTCATGTAAGCCGCAGTGCCGAGAATCATGCCACCCTCGGTTGCCCCGATCGTTTTTGTTGCGGCTTCGGATGTATCCATGTGCACGTCCGCTGCTGTATCGACCGGGCTCTGAAGGACCTTGGCGATTCCAAAGTCCAGTACTTTCACCGCGCGCTCCGGTGTGATCTTGATGTTGGCGGGTTTCAAATCGCGGTGGACGATTCCCTTTTCATGGGCGGCGTCGAGTGCATCAGCGATTTGCCGAGCGATGTACAGGGTCTCTGCGAGAGGCAGGCCGTTACGACGAGACAATTTCTCGGCCAGCGTTTCGCCTTCGATGAGCTCCAGCACAAGCCCCCGGATGCTTTGGGAGTCCTCGAGACCATAGATGGCACCGATATTTGGATGATTGAGCGACGCAAGTACGCGGGCCTCGCGCTCGAAGCGCGAGAGCCGATCGGAGTCCTTGGTGAACTCAACAGGCAGGATCTTGATCGCTACTTCACGGCCGAGTCGCGTGTCGCGGGCACGGTACACTTCGCCCATTCCACCTTTGCCAACCAATGCGGTGATCTCATATACACCAAGGCGTTGACCGATCCGAACAGACATAGGTGCGCGCCATTCTATAGAAAGCCCAAACGGAGTCAACTTCGATGGGCCAATATGTCGAGGGTATGGCGGATGGTTTCCTTAGGTGGAGGAGCGGGCCATATCGGAAGGCGGCAGCCAATGGGATGGCTGAGGACTTTTGCGCGAAAGTATTGCTCGTGCTCCCACTCGACCTCCGCCATCATTAATAAACAGTCAACGAATTCGACTTTTCCACAACCGACTGCGTATCGCGCGGCATCCTCGTACTCCACGATGTTGCGCCGTTCGAGTTTGCCCGCGCCGTACATCGGCAGAAGCCAGCCGGAAACGTAACACAGCGCCTGAAGAGTCCGTCCGATCACGACTGCCCGGAATTCCCGGCGCGGGTCGGGCGAAGCTCCGAGTTCGGAGAGCATCTCGCCAACCAGCCGGCGGTGATGCCACTCTTCATCTTCGATGCGATGAATTCTCTCCTTCTCTTCCGAGCTCGCGACCGAATGCCAGTGTCCGCGTAGGCATATGCAGCGGCACGCTCGCCGGAGTAAGCAAGCTGGAGAATATGAATCAGCCGCAGTCGAAAACTGCTCTTATCCATGTTGCTTGCAAAATTATCTGCCTTTCTGAAGGTTCGACGTGACTAGAAACTGTCCAGAGGATTTCGAACCGCAATGCGGTGCTGGGCGTCTTTCCTTTGTGACTCATCTTTGTCAAACCCGTGACAAAAAATGTTCGCGCGGTCATAGACCGCCCCTACAGTTTGGCGCACCCCACTGTAGGCGCGCTCTATGAGCGCGCACGATGTGCAAAATTCGCATAGCGCAGAATTGAGGAGATATGGTGAACCCTATCGGATCGAAGCTGACCCTGGTCGCGTTAACGATGACTGAAGCAGTTGCACTGCAGCTCATCGCCGGCACAAGAACGCAGGAGAGCGCGCCGCAGCCGAAGTTCGAAGAGGCGTCGATCAAAGTCAATTTCGTTCTCGAGTTTGCAGTAGATGAAAACTTGCCGGAGGCACCCGACCCGCGTCCGCCGGTCGGCGAACCTTCTGACATTCCTATCGCCTCGACCATCTTTCGAGCGCTTCCAGAACAACTCGGTTTGATGCTCGCGAAGGCGAAAGCGCGCCGCGCGATGTCATCGTTATCGATCGCGTGGAAAGGCCCACACCAAATTAACGCTTACTCCCAAACGCTCCAAGCAGACGCGTAGGGTTCCAACTTTAATTTTACGGCGACCTTAAGCGAGGCACTGTTGCTCCACGAGGTACTGTAGAGAGGAATTCGTCCTGACGCTCGAATTGCCAATGCCCAGGCCGCAGTGACACGAGGTGCCAAACCGCGACCGCGAAACGCTTCGGCTGTCTCCACACCCGCCTCTGCTGCAAGATCCGAAGACCTGGCGCAAAAACAGATGCTGACGGGATCTCCGTCGTTCATGATTGCCATCACCGGTCCGCGGCCTGCTGCAATTTCACCCGCCACCCATCCTTGAAAGTTGCGGTCCAGTTGCCGCTCATTTTCGACGGTCAGCACATCATTAGAGTGCGCAACCACATCGGGAAATGTGAAAGCTGGGCCGCTGGACACCTGGACTTCTAACGAAACCCGACTTCTTAGGATCGACAAATAGCGGTCTGCGTACACAGGAGAATCGCGAAAGTCCGCGACGAGTGGTTCACGCCTGGCAAGATCATCGAGTTCGCCGGCAATATCGTTTGGGACGTCGGACCGAACAGCCCACACACAGCGAGTCTCGCTACGCACGAGCGAGAACAACGGACCACGAGTCGCTCCAGGCTCTCGCGTCGAGATGATGCGGCCATCGGGGTCCAGCACGTACAACGTTCTTAGATGAAGATCCGCGCTGCTCATCTCTCTATCCTCAAGTCACACTGTAACCCTTCAACACCCTGATTGTGCCTCAAACCAAAACGGACAGGTTTCGATGGTCGGCCGAGTGTCGTTTGCAGGGGATAGTTGAGGAAGGCGTATTCCCCTCCTTCGCGAAGGAGGGGACTCGCCTCGTCCGAATCGTGTTTCGTAATTGCACAGCTCTGGCTTCCAACTTGAAAGAGAAAGTGCGCCGGTGGTGAATGGCCGCGAAACGGCTCTCGCGGTAGACATATCGCCAGCACGGGTAGGCGCGGCAGTTGAAGGATCTCACGCTTGTCGGCAATTACTGATTAAGGTTAGCTGGATTGCAGTCGCGTTAACCAAAGTTGGCATCTAGTGCGTTGTGAATTGTCAACTAACGCCACTACAATGAAACGCGTGATTCCCTCAATTCGCAACGCCGCCAGACAACTCTGGACGTCTCGTCTGTTCACGGCCACCGCTGTCCTCACACTCGGTTTGGGAATTGGTGGAACAACGGCGATCTTCTCGCTGATCGATGCGGTCATGCTGCGGCCGCTGCCGGTTTCAAATCCCGCACGTTTATACCGGGTCGGAGACGGCGATGACACCATCGCGTCGGGTCGACACGGCCGCTGGGGATTCTTTTCATTTGCGCTCTACGAGCGATTGAAAACGGGAACACCCGAGTTCGAGGACATCACCGCGTTCGGAATCAGCAATCCATTGAGCGTCAGGAGACAGGGTGCAGATAACGCTTCCAGGCCTCTGGGGACGGAATACGTCACGGGAACGTACTTCTCCACGCTTGGCGTTCCCTCGTTCAGCGGCCGGCTGTTCGCGGCGGACGATGATCGCCCTTCGGCATCGCCTGTCGCCGTGCTCAGCCATCATGCGTGGCGGGCAATCTACGGCGCCGATCCGGCGGTAGTCGGCGGGACATTTATTGTCGAAGGTCACCCGTTTACGGTGATCGGCGTGGCAGCGCCAGGATTCTTTGGCGAAACTCTTCGCGCCGAACCACCCGATATTTGGATTCCCCTGCAGCAGGAACCCTTGATTGCCGGCGGCGGCTCACTGTTACGTCAGTCGACGGCTTCTTGGCTGGCGGTGATTGGCCGTGTCCGTCAGGATGCCTCAATCGCCGGCATGGCTCCTCGCTTGAGCGAAATGCTGCGCCAATGGATCCAGTACGACGCCAGGTATCCGAGTAGCTGGATGCCCGATATCATTCGCGACCTGCCCAAACAGACGATCCAGGTTGTTCCGGCTGGCGCCGGCATTGGGTTCGGAGGCATTTCGGTCAAAGAACAATATGGATCCAGCCTTCAGATCCTGTTTGCCATCTGCTCTCTAGTACTAGTCATTGCATGCGCGAATGTAGCCAATCTTCTGCTGGCCCGGGCGCTGGCTCGCCGAACGGAAACGGCCGTGCGCCTGGCGATGGGTGCGACGCGCCGGCAGATCGTCGCTGCCTCCCTGACAGAAAGCGTGTTGCTCGCAATAGCTGGCGGCATCGTTGGCCTGTTCGTCGCGGTTGCTGCCGCTCGGCTGCTGCTCTTGCTGGCATTCCAAAACTCAAGGCTTGTTCCGATCGAAACGACGCCATCGCTCGCAGTGCTTGCGTTCGCTGTGGGAGTGTCGCTGGTGACAGGTATCGCGTTCGGCACGGCGCCCGCATGGTTGCGAACACGCACCGATCCGATTGATGCGCTGCGCGGGTCGCGCGGCAGCACCGGCCATCCTTCTTCCCGTTCACGCACAGTACTGCTGGTTGTTCAGGGAACGCTCTGCGTTGTGGTGATCGCCGGATCTACTATGCTCGCGCGAAGTCTTGCGAAGCTCGAACAACAGGACCTCGGCTACAAAGTGCAAGGTCGCGTCCTGGTCAACTTGAAACGACTGCCTTCCACATACACACCTGAACAACTCTCTGTTGTCTATGCCGACATCGAGCGGCGTCTTGCAAGTTTGCCCGGCGTGCGCGGGCTCGGCCTCGCTCTTTACAACCCGCTCACGTCCAACTGGAACGAAACAATCCTCGTCGCCGGTCATTCGGCGAACCCGAACAATGAATCCGGGGCGTCCTGGAACCGAGTCAGCGCCGATTACCTTCAGCAACTGGGCGTCACGACTGTGCGGGGACGCTTGTTTACCGCTGCGGACAACAAAATGACGGCTCCGGTTGCAGTCGTGAATGAGGCGTTCGTGAAGCGTTTCTTCAAAGACACTGAAGATCCGCTCGATCAATATTTCGGTCTCGAGTCGCGCGAGAACGCCGGCACATTCCGCATCGTCGGCGTTGTACTTGACACGAAGTTCGCACGGTCAGGACTGAACCAACCGGCGCGTCCAATGTTTTTCCTTCTGCACGATCAGCGTATCGACTACAAAACCGACTACAGAAGGATGGTCGAAGGCCTGTCCCATTTCAT
>Ga0209382_10004796_pt1 | contig 17864 bp, 17 predicted proteins | sample SoiMetdeltSBSDD5_FD_187599 | JGI IMG/M metagenome (GOLD analysis project Ga0209382, IMG submission 187599) | Bulk soil microbial communities from a Populus tree surrounding site in Tennessee, USA - Soil MetaG P. deltoides SBSDD5 (SPAdes) (version 2) | ecosystem: Environmental > Terrestrial >...
ATTCGGCGTGGTCCAATCAGCAGGCCAACGAGGACGCGTTCATCGCGTTCGGCGTGACATCGGTGCGCGACACCGGGGCCACGCTCGATCTCCTGACCGCGCTCGAGGAACGCAGCATCAACACTGCGCTGCCCGTGCCGCGCTACTTCTATGCCGGCGAGATCTTCGAAGGCCTGATGCCGCACTGGGGCGATGCGTTCCTGCAGGTTGGCAGCGAGCAGGAGGCGCGGGCGGAGGTGCGCAACTGGAAGGCTGCCGGCGTGGATTTCATCAAAGTCTATCCGTCGCTGCCGTGGCATCTCCAGCAGGTGGTCGCCGACGAAGCGCATCGCGTCGGTCTGCCGCTCGTCGGTCACGGGCTGTCGCCGGAGGAAGTGACGCGCCGCATCCTGCTTGGCTTCAGTACGCTCGAGCACAACTCCGCCGCCGCCTACGACGACATCCTGAAGCTCGCCGCCGCCGCGGGCACGGTCATCGATCCGACACTCAACGTCGGGAACGGCGCGCTGATGCGAGCCAACGAGCCCGAGTGGGAATCGAGCTGGCGCGTCCAGGAATTCGTGCCCGAGGAGGCGCGACGGTCAGCCGGGCCCGGACGCGGGGGCGGGCCCGGTGTGACTGCCGATCAGTTGCGCGCGCGGGCGCGACCCGCCTTCGACCGGATGCTGACCGCGCGGAAGACCGGCGTCAATTTCCTCGGCGGCACCGACTCGCTGATGGGTGGCGTCTTCTTCGGCCTGTCGCTGCACTGGGAGATCGCGCAGTTCGTGGATGCCGGATTCCCGGCGATCGACGTTCTTCGCATGGCCACCGAGCGCGCCGCCGACCAGGTTGGCGCATCTGCCGACCTCGGCTCGCTTGCGCCCGGCAAGCTCGCCGACATCGTCGTGCTCGAGCGCGACCCGCTGGAGAACATCCGCAACACGCAGAGCATCTGGCAGGTGGTGAAGGGCGGGCGCGTGTTCGATCCGGCGAAACTCCGTAAGTAGTGTCCGGCTTTTAGCCGGACCTGCACGCGTAGTGTCCGGCTTTAGCCGGACCTGCAGCCGTGGCGTCCGGCTTCAGCCGGACCGTCTTGACAGGTGGAGTGTCCGGCAAGCCGGAACACCTCAAAGGCTTCGACTACCTCGGACTCCATCAGTATTTCCTCACGTTCTGCACCTTCGAACGGAAGCAATGGTTCGTTACGGACGATGCCGTGAGCACGGCGCGTACGCAAATCGAGCGTGCCGCGGGCGAGCAGAGCATTGCGCTAATCGCGTACTGCTACATGCCCGACCATGTTCACTTCCTCGCGGAGGGCCAGTCAGACGACTCCGACTGCCTGCTCTTCATCGCTCGCGCGAAGCAGTTCTCTGGATTTCACTTCAAGGCAAGATTCAACCAGCGTCTGTGGCAGAGATACGGCTACGAGCATACGCTCCGAAGTGACGAGGCAGCGATCAGCGTGGCACGCTACATCCTCGAGAATCCGGTCAGGGCAGGATTAGTAGCGCGTGTCGAGGACTACCCGTACGCTGGGTCGAGCGTCTACACACTCGAGCAGATCCTCGAGGCGGTGCAACTGCCGGAGAACTGGTACCGCAGGTCCGGCTGAAGCCGGACACTACGCCTGTCCGTCCGGCTGAAGCCGGACGCTACGGCTGTTGGTCCGGCTAAAGCCGGACACTACTTCAATAGCTTGTCACTCGACGGGAAGTCGTCTGGCTTGTTGTTCTCCGCGCAGTTGTATTCCATCAGCGCGTCGGTCGGAGGACGACGTTTCAGCGTCGCGATCACATTCCAAGGTTTCGTCCACGCGTTCGGGTCCTCGAGCAGCGCGCGGTACTCGATCGTGTCCCTGTCGATCATCCGGAATCGCTCGACGACGTGCAGGGCATCGCTGTGGACGCCGGCGTTGTTGTCGATCCACGTGTAGTCGCTGAAGCCGACGACGTCGACGACGAGCGTGTCGCCCTCCCAGCGGCCAACCGAATGTCCGAGCGACTGCAGCGGATCGGGATCGTCGGTCTGCTTGCGTCCGTCGGTCGGGATCACGCGGAAGAAGTGATCCCATTCGTAGAGGATGACCATCTGCCCAGGCGTTTGGACGAACTGGATCGGGAAGAAATTGACCGTCGTCAGGCTGATCAGACCAGGAGACAGACAGCGCGCCGTCGGGTTGTCGGCGAGCTTTCTCTTGACGTACGCATCGTGCTTCTCCTTTGCCCAGGGCTGAAACGCGATCGGCTCGCGCTTGCCGCCGCCTTCGCCAGTGGAGAATACGCCGTTCATGTCCGGCTTGCCGTCTGCGGTGCGCGGAATCGCCGACTGCTGTGCAGTCGCCGACTGCTGCGCACCGAGTGGCGCGAGCGCGACGGAGGCCACGAACAGCAGGACAGCGGTAATCGAGACGAGTCTGCTGCGCATGATGAGTCCTATGGGTTCGGCGGAACGATGCCGCCGCGTCCGCCGGGGATGACGTCGTACTTCGTGCCGTCCGCCTTCACGATGTAACGCGCGAAGCCGACGTTCTTCGCCGGGTCGTGATGGTGAAACAGCTCCACCGTGACCATCTCGCCGACCTTGAACGTCTGCTTGCTGAGTCCTTGCCGCTTGAGGATGCTCAGGTTGCGCGATTGAATTCCCCAGCGGGCGGTCTTCCCATTGTCGTCGGTGACGTCGAGAATGAGATACGCGTGCGGGTTCATCCACTGGAACTCGACGACGCTGCCCTTGATCGTCTGGATCTTCGAGCCGTCGAACTCCGCCGCGAACGAGTGATGTGCCTGCGCGGCGGCGGTCATCACCATCACCACACAGAGCGCAGCTCCAATCGTCTTCATTGCTGGTTGCTCCATCCGTCGTACGTAGTGTCCGGCTTCAGCCGGACGATGTATGCGTCGCGAGTGTACGCGTCCGTAAATCGTTGCGAGAGTGAATGGGACTGACACCGTTAGCAGGGGACCAGCGGCATCTGCGAGGGCTAGCTCTGGAGCAGGCAGAATGCTGCGCATGATCACGACACGACATCTTCTGACGACGGCGGCGGCGACGTGTGTGGCGATGGCGATCGCGGCGCACGCGCAACAATCGTCGCCAGGTAGTGCGGCGCAGACGCCGCCGCCGAAGATCCTCGTCGCCGGCGAGAACCCCGCGATTACGCTGCGCGACAAGGAAGGCGGTCCACCGCTGACCAGCGTCAACTTCTGGCGCGTGCACTGGAGTCCGGTTGGTTCCGGCGCGGTGTGCTTCGTCACCGTCAGCGGGCAGGGCAGCGGCGATCTCCGCATCGCCGTTCACGACAACCCCAAGGTGCTCGACTACGTGACCAAGGAGCTGATGTCGAGCCTGATGGAGAGCTTCAACACGCCGCCGTACACGCCGGTGCGCGGGACGATCACGCAGAGTGGCGACACCGTCACAGAGCGGAAGGAAACCTGCAAGTCGGACACGCACAACGTCGAGTTGATCTGGCGCGGGTTCCTCGATCCAACCTGGGTGGATATTCGCCCAGGGGCGAATGTGCTGATGACGTTCACGATGGTCATGGCCAAAGACGCAGAGGTGATCATCAACGGCAAGAAGGCGCCGGGGCGCGTCGTCCGCGGCGGGCCGGGATCGTTCCCGCCGTCGTTCCTGGCTCTCAATGAAACGTGGCGGCGCTAGTCATGAAGGCGCACCTCATCGCCATCGTCGTGGTCGTCGGCGCCAGCGCCGCGCTGTCTGCCCATCACTCGCAGTCGGCCTATACCGACGCGAGCGGCGCGATCTCGATCACCGGCGTTGTGAAGAAAGTCGAGTTCACGAACCCGCACGCCTTCATCTACGTCGAGGTCGCCGAAGAAGGCGGTAAGACGCGGGTCTGGGCGCTCGAGTTGATGAGTATCCGGGCGCTGAAGATGCTCGGCTGGCTGAGCGACACGGTCAAAGTCGGCGACACTATCACCGCGATCGGCAGGCCAGCCAAGAGCGGCGCGCCGGCGATGTACTCGGAGGCCATCAAGCTGGCCGACGGCCGCATGATGCGCTCGTGATGGTTTTTGCGCCCCCGCACATCGTCGACGAAAGAAGACGAGATATCGCCTGTGGGCCTACCGGCTCGCTGCGCCGACTCCGCACGCCGGGAAAGCTCACGCCGCTCATACTCGTCCGCTCCCGTCGCGAGTAGAGGCGATGCCACCGACAACCATCGCGGCATGCACCGACGTTGCTGCTTCTGACAGCATGGATCGCGCGGTACGAACTCGCGACGAGGAATCGCTGTGTTCGCTTTCCGGATCGGCGAGTCGGCGTGCTCCGACGGCGCTGCGATCCGGTAGGCCCAAGCCGATCTAAGTGACCTCAGTGCCTCGGTGCCTCTGTGTGTCGTCGGCATGTGAAGTCACGCGGAAGAGTGAAGACTGACGTAGTGTCCGGCTTCAGCCGGACCGACAAGGATCGAATCATGACCCGGATGATCGTTTTCGTTGCCGCCGTGGTGCTTGCCTCGGTCAGCATGCGCGCGCAGACGACGCGCGGCTGCAACCTCCCGCCGCAGTTTCCGTGCCCGGACGCTCGAATCATGTCCTTCGATGCCGATCGCGCCTCCATCAAACCCGGCGAATCTGCTGTGTTGACGTGGGTGGCAGAGAACCCTGGCGCGATGTTCGTGACGCCGGGCGTCGGCCCGGTGATCGCGCGCGGCTCGGTGCGCGTCACGCCGGCTGCGACCACGACGTATACGCTATCGGTGGGCGGCGGTCCAAACGGCCAGGTGCTCACGCGCACGGTGACGATCACCGTCGCGGGAACGACGCCGGTGTCAGCCACTGCCGCTGCGGCGCCAACGGCACCGCAGCCCGCTCCGCGCATGTCCGACGGCCGGCCAAACCTGCAGGGCGTGTTCAGCACATTCGGCGCGCGCGGCGGGGGCGCCGGTCGCGGCGGCGGCCCGCCGGCGCCAGGTGCTCTCCCGCGCACGCCTACCTTGAAAGCCGGTATGGAGTCGTATCGCGTCCAGGAGAAACCGGATCAGATCGTCAGCGACTGCGTGGTCGGATCGGTGCCACCGAGCTTCGGCCCGTACTCGTTCCAGATCATTCAGACACCCGACTACGTCGTGCTCTTCTACGAGTACATGCACCTGTTCCGCATCGTCCCGATCCATGACGGCCCGCATCAGCCTGGCGAGAGCTGGATGGGTGACTCGATCGGCCGGTGGGACGGCGATACGTTCGTCATCGATACTGTCGGTTTCAATCTGAAGAGCACCGTCGGTGGTACCGGCGATCGGCATCAGCCCTACCGCCACTCCGAACAGCTGCACATGATCGAGCGGATCCGGAGGATCGACCTCAACACGATCGAGATCGAGACGAGACTCGAGGACCCGAAGGTGTTCGAAGGACCGTGGGGCTGGACCAGCCGCTACGCCTACCACCCCGAGTTCAAGCGCGTCGAGGAATACATGTGCGCCGAGAACCCGAAGGACTACGATTACCTGCTCGATTCGAAGAAGGAAATCAAGTTGCCCTGAGCCACGGAAGAGCACGACGGAGGGCCCCATGCAGATTCACCTTACTGATCCTCCGCAGCCCCCCTTTCCACTACCAGCGCAGCCACAGCAGACCGCGCACGTTCAAGCGCCGATGGTCTATGTGTACGAAAAGCAGCCGATGGGAATATAAGCTCATCGTCCAGAGCGCTCTGTCTGAAGGGGAACTGAACGCGCTGGGAGCCGGCGGCTGGGAGTTGGTCGGCGTCATCGGTCTGCCGGACACATCGCAGTTCTACTTCAAGCGAGTTCGGACGTAAGGCAGGCCTTTGCAACCGTCCCGCATCCCCCGAGCAGTGCCCTATACTGACTAGAGCGGGTACTCATATGTCAGCGGAGCTCGCGGCCGCGGGCTCGTTACGGCAGTCGCTATCTGGAACCAGCCGCTCGGCACGTGACGACAACTCGACGGTTCGCGTCGCGGTGGTGCTGAGCGGGGGAGGACTGCGCGGTGCCGGTCATATCGGCGTCCTTCAACAACTCGTTGCCCACGACATTCCCATCGACATCATCGTCGGCTCGAGCGCGGGTGCTGTGGTTGCTGCGTACTACGCCGCGGTCGGACTCACGCTCGATGACCTGATACGCGATGCGAGAAAATTCCGCGGCCGTCATCTGCTTGCCCACAGCCTGAACGTCCGTCTTGCATACCGGCTCGATCCGATTCTGAGAGGAGCGAGCGGACTGATTCCCACCCGTCTCGCGCAGCTTGAGTGCGCAACGTTCGACCGGCTGCATCACGGCATTCGCGGACTGGGTATCGTGTGTCACGAGCTGAAGACCGGTCGACCACGCTACTTCTCGACTGGATCGGATTGGGGCGTGTGCGTGAGCGACGTCGTCCGCGCAAGCGCGTCCATCCCCGGCCTGTTCCCGTCCGTGCCTGTGCAATGTGGTGAGGAACAGCTCCTCTTGACAGATGGTGGAATCAGCGACTGCCTGCCTATTGCCTTTGCCCAACGTCCGCCGTTATCAGCCACGCATGTCATCGTGTCGGACTGCCGCTGGCTCGCCATCGGTGCTCCGGAGACCAGCGAACATCTGATTTATGTGAGACCGTCGCTTTTCACGACCGGAACCCTTTGGGCGCCATCGTCGACGTTGCTGGCTGCCGTCCGGCATGGTGCTGCCGCCGTCACCGACGAGATCCTGGACCGCGCCCGAAGCTGGCGCAGGGCTCTGTCGGCTGATTTCGATCTCGCTGGTCACCCGGTGCGCTGAGCGACGCTCGAGAAACCGCACGGCACTACAGCCGCTCGTTCCGAATTCGACTCAGAAGATACTCAGCGGCGCGGATGCCTGATTCCGCGGCACCTTCGATGAAGCCCTGGAAGTTATGAAAGCTGTCGGTGTGCTCGCCCGCGAACGCGAGGTTCCCGGCCGGCTCGCCAAGCCAACCCTCCATCGTGGTGAAGTAGCCAGGCTGATTACAGGTGTAGCTTCCCAACGCGTTGGGCTCGGACGGCCAATGCGCCCGCGCAAAGAGCTCACCATTGAGCAAGGGTATGGCTGCTGCCGCAGCCCCGGGAAAGACAGCGTCGTACCCGTGCAGGAAGCCCATTCCATCTGGGTCGACGGTCGGGAGAAGACGACCGCGTTGGCCGAAGCCGTAGTCGACAACGACGGGCATCGTCGGGTTCGCGCCGTGTGCGGGAGTCTTCGACGGGAACGCCACCTGCACGTTCGGTAGCAGCGGGTCAGTTGTGTAAGCAGTTCCGTCTCCGCCGATGACAGCAAACGGTCGGTTCGAATCGAATTGGAACATCGTTTTGGTGTTGTCGCCATACTGCAAGCCGAAGATCGCGTCACGTGTCTCAGGTGCGATGCCGAGGTTCGTCTCGAGAGCCACGCGTTCGCGAATCACGGTCGCTGGCGTAGCGAGCACCACCGCATCATGTGTTGATGTCATCCCGGCCGCGAATGTGAGCACGTATCGCCCATCGGTGGCCTTCCTCAGCGCGGTAAGACTCATCCCGCCCCGGACGACGCCTCCCGCCGCGAGGAGATCGTCACGGAGTCCCTGCGCCAGTGCCTCGCATCCTTCGGCGATCGCGTAACGTTCAGCATTGTTCGCGCCGAAGTACACGATCCGGCTCTTGCTGCGCGTGAGCTTCGCGAAGAGGATGAAGTTGAGGCAGCTTTGCAGGTGGATCTCCTGTCCGTACTCGCCGCCGAATACCGATTGAATGGCTTTGATGAACACGTCGGAGGCGCCGATGTGCTCTAGATACTCTTGAAGGTTCGTGTTGTCGAGTCGTTGGTCGGCGCTATTTGAAGCGGAATCGAAGTGTTTCGCACTGATCCCGGATGTCACCGACCGCATGTCACCCTTCATACGCTGCACGACATCGCGGAACGCATCGATGATCGTCGACTCGGGGTATGTCAATCCGTCGATCCGGTAGAAGACCTCCTCAGCGGTGTCGAACAGGTCGATCCTAGTGAGATCGAAGCGTCGCACGTACTGCAGGATGACGGCATGCCAGTAGTCAATGAACTCCCCTCCGAGCTCGATCGTCCTGCCGGGAAACACACCCGACAACGATCGGACCCGGCCACCGACCCGTTCAGATGCCGCCTCGTAGACGGTGGCGAGGATACCCGCCTGTCTCAATCGATCTGCGCACGCAAGGCCCGCCATCCCCGCGCCGACGACCGCGATGCTGGGTCTGTCGTTGCGCGGCTTCGCGAGGGCCGGTTGAAGTGGACCGGCAACCGTTGCGATCGCGCCTGATGCCGCGACTCGAGCCACGTCATCAAGAAACTCGCGCCTCGATCGGCGCTGCTCCGCGTTCGCCTGTGTCTCGGCGGCGCGCTCGAGCGCCTCAGATGTGGAGATCTTCGCGCGTTCAGCGAACCATGCAACGCGGATTGTTCGTGAGAACCGGTCGAACAGCGGGTTGCGAGGCATACACGCTTCTCCCTCTCACGCCCACGGAGTCGTTCAGCACCGAGCGCGAGGTTCGAAGTATACGGTCGGAACTTTGGCGATGAGCTGACTGACTCATGCGCAGCCCCCGCTATCGCAGCCTATCGGATTCGCTGAAGTGACTATCTGGGACGTCGGTTAGATCGGGCTCGACCTTGACGACCGATGCCGCCGTGTCGGTGACGTCTTCGCCGCGAAACAGCCGCGTGCCCGCGACCATCTCGTACAGCACGACGCCGAACGCCCAGATGTCGGCGCGCTTGTCCACGACCTTGCCGCGCGCCTGCTCCGGCGCCATGTAGGCGGCAGTGCCGAGGATCAGGCCCGCGCCAGTCATGAGTGCGGGAGTGGTGATCGTCGGCGACATCGACACCACGGACGAACGTGCCTCGACGTCGAGCATCCTCGCCAGACCGAAGTCGAGCACTTCACCGTGCCGTCGGACCGCACCTTGATGTTCGCGGGCTTCAGATCGCGGTGGATGACGCCTCGTTCATGCGCGGCCTCGAGGGCATCGGCAATCTGGCGCGCGATCGCCAGCGCCTCATCGAGCGGCAGCGGCCCCTCTGTGATCCGGTCGGCCAGCGTCGGGCCCTCGACGAGCTCCATGACGAGCGCGCGGACCGGCAGGCCGGAAACCGTCGACGCGTTGCCCTGCTCGAGACCGTACGCGTGTGCGATGTTGGCGTGATTGAGCGAGGCAAGGACCTGTGCTTCGCGCTGGAACCGCGCGAGACGATCGGGCTCGCACGCCAGCGCGTCGGGGAGTACTTCAGGGCACGTCGCGGCCGAGTACCGTGTGATGCGCGCGCCACACCTGCCCCATGCCGCCCTCGCCGATAAGCGCAACCACGTCGTAGGAGCCGACGCGCGTCCCGGGACTGCGCGCCATGCGCGGAAGCCTATGGTTGGCAGAAAGTCGTCATGTCGTCCTCCCGCAGACGTGAAGGGAGGGACGCCGGGACAGTACTACAGTCCGTGCGGACGAGCTTGGGCGCTTCGTGACTAATTCGTCTTCGTGGCCTCCGTGGCGAAGGCGAGCAGGATGTTGCCGGCCGTGCCCTGCTGCACACCGATGTAGCCCGACACGACATAGACCATCCCATTCACGACGGTGGCTCCTGGCGGGCCCAGTGAACCGCCGCGAGCCTGAACGCCGTTGATGGTCTTGAACTCCGCGTTCGTGTCGTAACTCCAGATCACCTTTCCAGTGGCGTCCACCGCGCGAAGGATGCCGTCCCAGCCGCCGGTGAACACCACGCCCGGAATCGAGCTGGCTGCGCCGCCTTGCCCGCGGCGATCGGTATCGAGACGAGCCTTCCACTCGATCGCGCCGGTGTCCAATCGCACGGCGGTCAGGCCGCCACCCGGTTGCTGCAGCGGAAAGTACGCACGAGTGCCATCAGCAGTGCCGCCGAATACCACGAGACCGAGTGCTGACGGAGGCTGACCTTCGTACAGCGTTGTGCGCCACAGCACCGCTCCGCGATTGTCCGGATCGAGCGCGATCGCTACGCCACCTTTGCCGGCGGCGACGAGTGTGTCGCGACCGCCCGGGAGCGTCTGCAGCATGATCGACGCGCCGCCGAAGTCCCAGTCTGGTCCCAACGTCTCGGGACAGTTGCCGCCGGGCGGATTCTTCGGACCGCACCCCACCATAAACGAGTCGCCCTTGAACTCCTGATGGCTCCACACGAGATGTCCATCGTCCATGTCGAGCGCGAGGATCGAATCGCTCGTGTCGGCGGCCACCGGTCCGTAGCTGTTGCCGGTGCCGACATAGATGCGCCGACGCTTCGGATCGATCGTCGGCGCGTTCCAGACGCTCGCGCCTGATGGTCCCCAGAGCACCCGGCCATTGGCGTTCTCGCCGAGCCGCTTCACCGGCTCGCGAATGCTGTCCACCTTCCACAGCAGCTTCCCGGTGTTCGCATCGAGCGCGGCCACGCCGCCGCGCGATCGGCAGCACTCGTAGTCGGGATTCGCCCCCGACAGCGTCTCGGTGCCGGCGAGCGGAATGTAGAGTCGACCGTCGTGCAGCGTCGACGAGGCGCTGACGTTGTGGAAGCCCTTGACCTCGCTCCGCCAGAGCAGCTTTCCATCCTGCGGGTCGACGGCGTAGGCGTTGCCGGGCCCGGTCACGAAGAACATCGCGTAGCGTGTGCCGGGGTAGCCCGAGATGGGACCGACGATCGGCGCATATCGCCCGATGCTGTCGGCGTGAAAGGACCAGTAGACGCAGCCCGAACGCGCGTCGATCGAATACACCGCCCGGTTGTCGCTGGCCACGAACACGCGCCCGAGCGCGACGGTCGGCTGCGACGAGCTCACGCCGCCGCCGGGAAAGCCGAACGCCCACTTCAGCGTCAGTTTTGGCACGTTGGCAGCGGTGAGGCCCGCCGCGGCTGCAGGCTGAAAGCGCGCGTTGCTCGCACCCCCCCAGCCATTCCACGCTGCGGTCGTTGACAAGTCACCAAGTAGTGGATTTGACGTGCAGCGGTTCGTCATCTTCGCCGTGCCGGTGCCTTCGACATCGAAGAACGGCCGACGTGCGACGAACTCGGTGAGGTCGCGCTTCTGCTTGTCCGGCATCGATGTGGCGTGCACGGCCATCGATCCCGTGGTGATCGCCTGATAGATGCGCTCCGGCGGCAGCGCATTCAATGTCGACAACGGAGGCGCTGTGCGCCCGCCGACGTCCACGCCCTCTGCGCCGTGGCAGCGTGCGCAGCTGGTTTGAAACAGTTGTGCGCCGGACGGAGGACCGAACGAGAATCCCCGCCCGCCGCCACGACCTTGTGGCGGGGCTTGCGCGGCAACGTCAACAACGGCGACCAGAAGCGCGATGGCAAGTAGACGCATGGCTCATCGTGCCCCAGGTCTCGAAGGGCCGGTGGCGATCTGGGAAGAACTGCGTCAGTGAGGGATGAGTGCCGGTCGCTGGTCTTTCGCCGACGCCAATTTGAGCGGCGATTTCATAAAGGACGAGGCCTGTGCCAGGAGTCAGAGCCACGGCGGACGGCGGAAATGATGGAAGATGAACACACATCCGTGTCAGTAAATTCGCCGTCAGCATCGGGTCGAGTACGCCTCTTGCAGGGATGTTTAAAGGGGGGCTGATGACTCATTCCGACCTATTGGTCGTTGACGACGACAACGCGACAAGAACCGGTTTGAGTGATCTGCTTGCACATGCCGGCTTCACGGTTGATGTCGCTCAGGATGGCGCCGAGGCGCTCGACAAGATCGCCCATCGGGATTTCGGCGTCGTGTTGCTGGACGTTCGATTACCCAAGATTGGCGGGTTGGACATACTGGCTCGCTGCAGCCGCCAACCACACCCTCCGAAGATCATCGTGATGACCGGTGTCGACACCACTGACGTCGTGCTCGATGCGCTCCGACGACAGGCATACGATTTTCTCCCTAAGCCGATTGAACCCGCAAGACTGATCGAGGTCGTCAAGCGCGCGTTGTCCACCGGAGCCACTGTCACACCTATCGAAGTGGTGTCTGCGCGACCGGCGTGGCTAGAGTTACTCGTGCCGTGCACCCGCGAAGCAGCCGAGCGGATCCAGAGTTTCGTCCAACAGCTCGAGACAGATCTCCCCGCGGAAACGCGTGATTCCGTCGGTCTCGCGTTTCGTGAGTTACTCCTCAACGGCATAGAGTGGGGCGGCAAACTAAATCCGGAGCAGAAGGTGCGCGTTGCCTGTATCCGAACGCGAAGGATGTTGCTCTATCGGATCGCGGACCCGGGCCCGGGGTTTACGTTCGACGACCTGTCCCATGCAGCCGTTGATAACTCGCTCGGTGCCATCGCTCACGACGAGGTGCGTCACGGGAAAGGACTCCGCCCAGGCGGATTCGGGCTCGTGTTGATCCGTGCTATCGCTGACGAGCTGATTTACAACGAACAACGGAATGAGGTGCTCTTCATCAAGTATCTCGACTAGCCGCCCCGAGGTGGCCTCACACGGTGCGCGCTTCGCCGGCGAGTGCCTCTCTGAACGGAATGGTCATCACCGCCGCGACCCCGGCGTCACGAGGCGACAGCTCGATCGACTGTGAGCGCCCGTAGAGACGTTGTAGCTGCTCGCGCGTGCCGTCCAGACCGATCTGGTCCTCTCGCCATTCGTGCGCGCCGTGCTGGTCGGCGGCGACGGTCAGCTCGAGGCGCAGTGTCTCGTCCTGCCGCGCCGCACGAACGGTGATTGCACCGGGCTCGTGGCCGTTCTTGCCGCCCCGCACCACCCGTTCAGCGATCGTCGGCAGAATCATCCGCGGTACCAGCGCATTCATGACATCGGGTGGCACGTCCACCTGCACGTCATCTCGCGTGGTCGATCCAGAGTCGATCTTCATGTAGCCGTCGAGCAGCGTCAGCTCCTGCTTCAGCGGAATCTCCTCGGGCCGCTGATCGCTGAGCGCCGCCCGGAGGACCTCACTCAAACGGCCCAGCATCTCGATCACCGGCTTCTGCTGCCCCTGGGTTGCCAGCGTAGAGATGTCGTTCAGCGTGTTGAACAGAAAGTCGGGATCGATTCGCGCCTGCAGCCCGTCCAGCCGCGCTTCGGCGAGGCTGGCCTGCAGCTGCGACGCCGTGATCTCGCGGCGTCGTGCTTCGCGGTAGTAGTGAAAGGCGTAGAGCGTGCCGACGAAGGCGGTGTAGGTGAGCAGGTCGAGCGGAAAGTAAGCTTGAAACAACCGAATCGGCGTCGAACGGAGCACGTCGCCGCTCCGCGGATCGACCGTTCCGATCAACGCACGGCCAGCCAGCGCGAGGATGGCGAAACCGGTGGCCGCGACGGCGACCGCAGGGACGTTCGGCCGCAGCAGGAACCGCCAGACGCGAAAGCGGCGGCTCGCGATGGCAATGACCGGCACTACGATCGCGGCGAGCAGCCAGAACGGCATCACGACCGAGAGTGCCACGCTCATCGGCATGCCCTGTCCCACCACCGATGACCCGAGGCGCAGCTGTGCCGCCTCCATGACGCCGAACAGCATGGCCAGCGTCAGGACGACGAGCCAGGTTTTCCACGCATCGAATAGGGCCGGTCCTGTGGACCGGCCGTCCTGCAGGGGCGTCACGATCTCCTCGCTACGGCAGCAGCCGGCTCCGGTACGTCCTCGTCAGCCGCAGGTTGGTGCCGTCGTTCAGCTTGACGTCGAATTCGCCGTGCCAGTCGGGTGTCACTTCCTTCACCCGCGAGATGTTGACGATGGTCGATCGATGAATCCGCGCGAACTGCTGCGGGTCCAGCTTCTGCTCCAGCTCGTTCATCGTCATGCGGACGAGAAACGCGTTGGCGCCGACGTGTAGACGGATGTAGTTGGCGGCTGAATCGAACCAGTCCACCTGCTCGGCGTTCACGAGCAGATAGCGGTTGTCGTCGCGCACCGCGAAGCGTTTCAGATACCGGCTGGCGCCTGGCTCGTTCGGTGTCTGACCTTGCAGCGATCCGCGCGCTTCGAGCAGCTGCAGCATCACGCCGTGCTTTTTCTCGAGCTCCTCCTGTGCCGCGAGCACCCAGCGGGCGCGGTCCAGCGCCTGGTGCAAGCGCCGCTCGGTGAGCGGTTTCAGCAGGTAGTCGAGCGCGTGCGTTTCAAACGCCTTGAGCGCGTAGCTGTCGTACGCGGTGACGAAGACGACGAGCGGCAGGTGCACGGGTGCGGCACGCGCGAGCACCTGAAAACCGTCGAGCCCGGGCATGCGGATGTCGAGGAAGACGAGGTCGGGCCGCAATGTCTCAATCGCCTTCACCGCCTCGGGCCCGCTGCTGGCTTCGCCGACGACGGTGATGTCGGCTTCGCCGCGGAGCCACACGCGCAGGCCTTTGCGCGCGAGCGGCTCATCGTCGGCAATAACGACCGAGATCGTGCTCGATGGAACCGCCGAAGCGTCCGTCGTCCGCACCGGCGTGCTGGTTGGTGGTCGCATGTCGTACTCCGTACTCCGTTGATCACGCAGCGTGCGCGGCGATCTGGAATGGAATCCAGATCGCGACGCACGCGCCCCCGCCGGCCGCATCGAAGCAGTCAATCCGTTGTGCCGATCCGTAGAGCTGTTGGAGACGGGCACGCGTGTTCACCAGGCCGATGCCTTCGCCGCGGCGGCTGCCCGTCGACGCGAAGCCGGGACCGGTGTCGCGCACCTCCAGTCGCAGCGAGCCCTGCTCGCGGGAGGCGCTGATCGTCACGCGGCAGGCGCCGGTGTCGGCCGATATGCCATGGGTGACGGCGTTCTCGACCAGCGGCTGCAGAATCATGCTCGGCACGATGGCGTCAGAAATGCCCGTGGCGATGTCGTACGCGACCACGAGGCGATCGGCGAACCGCACGCGCTGAATGCCGAGATAGCCTTCGACCAACTCGAGTTCGCGCGCCAGCGAGACTTCCTGCGGCCGATCGTGACTGAGTGACACGCGTAGGAGCTCGCGCAGACGGCCGATCGTGTCCACGACCGCCTTGTGGTTGCCTTCGAGCGCGAGCATCGAGATCGCGTTGAGCGTGTTGAACAGGAAGTGCGGCTCGAGCTGCGCCTGCAGCACACGAAGCCGAGCCTGCGCCAGGCTCGCATGCAGTTGAGATGCGGCGAGCTCACGGGCCGCCGCCTGACGGTAGAAGTGAAACGCGTAGAGCGTGCCGATCAGCGCCGAGTAGGTGAGCACGTCCAGCAGGAAGTACGTGCGGAACAGCTGCAGCGGCGTCCACTGCACGAGGGCCGGGCCGATCGGTCCGACGATGATGCGACCCGCGAGGGCGAGAAGGGCAAACGCGAAGGCGCTGGCGGCGAGTGCCGGAGCCGTGGGCCACAGCACGTATCGCGAGAACTTGAAGCGCTGCGCCGCCGCCATGACCACCGGCATCAGGCAGGCGAGCAGCAGCCAGTAGGGAACAACTCTGGCGACCGCCAGCGGAAACGGCATCGGACGGCCCAGGGCCGCCGACCCCAGACGCAACTGCGTGGCTTCGACGAGACCGAAGAAGAGCGCCGGGACGAGGATCACGGCCCAGTTCTTCCAGTCCGCGATCGAGAAGTGCGCGTCGCTCGTCGAGTGGTCCTTCATCGATGTAGTGTCCGGCTTCAGCCGGACCATGCTCCCGGGGCGCCACAGTCTACAACCAATGCCGCCGTCCCTCTGGCGCCGGGCTCGTCCCGGCGTATTGAGGTTTGTCCCAGACCGTTTGACTCCCGCTTCGACCGCGCGAATCGTAGGGGCGCGTAGTGTCCGGCTTCAGCCGGACGAAGAGTAGTGTCCGCCTTCAGGCGGAGCAGCAAGTGTAGTGTCCGGCTTTAGCCGGACGAGGATTCCGATGAAACATCATCATGTGGGCGCGGCCGCATTGGCCGCGATTGTTGCGTTCGGGGTGGTAGTCGCGGGCCAGGGACAACCTGGCGCGCCGCCGGCAGCGCCACGACCCACGCACACACAGATTCACATCACCGGCGAGAACCCCGGCTTGCGTCTGCGTGATCGGCAGGGAGGTCCCGTCCTCGCCGAAGTGAACTTCTGGCGCGTGGCGTGGAGCCCGATGGGATCGGGGCACGTCTGCTACGTCACCACCGGTGATGGAAAGGGCCCGAACGATCTTCGTCTTGCACTCACCGACAACGAGAAGCTCGCCGACTTCGTCACGCACGAGACTATGGCGAAGCTGATTCAAGGTTTTGCGACACCGCCATACAAGGTGCTGCGCGCGACGTTCGGGTTCACCGGCGACACCGTGAACGAGCGGACGGAGATCTGCAAATCGAATGAGTACAACGTCGAGACCACATGGCGTGGTCTGCTCCCTGGCAACTACGGCGAGATGCGTCCGCCGAACGGCTTCCTCATGCAGTTCATCATCATGACCGCCAGGGAAGGCGAGATTAAGGTGAACGGCAAGAAGCTGCCTGGCGCGGTGTATCCAGAGCAGGGAAGGCCCAACGCGTATCTCGCGTTCGCAGAAACGTGGCGGAAGGAACCCGATCCGTTCAACGGCACCTGGGTACTGAATGTGGCGAAGTCGACGATGCAGCAGGCGACTGCCTCGAAGAGCGAGACCATTCGCTACCGCATCACCGGGGACGAGGAAGACTTCCTCAGCGACGCCGTGACCATCGAGGGCTATCCCGAATCGATCAAATACACGGCGCGTTATGACGACGGGAAGGCATATCCGTTCTCGATCACCGTCAACGGCAAGGTGACGAATCCCGGCGCGATGACGATGGTGAAGAAGATCGACCTGTGGACACGCGAGCGTTACAACGTCCGCGACGGCAAGCCCGTCATCGCGTCGCGCCGCGTCGTGTCCAAGGACGGGAAGACGATGACCATCACCATCCTGCGCGTGGACGCCCAGGGAAAAGAAGTCGTCAACGAGACGCGGATCCTCGAAAAGCAGCCGTAGAGAGTCGTAGTGTCCGGCTTGAGCCGGACCAGGCTGTATCCGGCGCAACCTCTCTCTGGCTGAGCGATAATCTGTCGCTCGCGGCCAAACATTTCCCCCCGTAAACCGTCCAATGGCCACGGAGGGACCTCACATGAACGCCGACTGCCGGTTCCCCTTGGTGCTACTGGGTTTGGCAACGGCCTTCGTCATGGCCTCGCTCGCCGTTGCGCCTCCCGCGGCGAACGGTCAGGAGCTTCCGCTTCAGCTCACCTGGGTCGACCGAACGGGTAAGGCGATCGAGACGGTCGGTCCTCCCGGCGCCTACCGAGGACCGGACGTGACGTCCGATGGGCGAGCAGCCGTGCACCAGCACGACCGCTTGGGCGGCGATATCTGGCTGCTGGATGCCAAAGGCCAGATGACCCGCTTCACCACGGACGCGACGGGCACGCAGGAAAACTCCAGTCCGATCTTTTCTCGCGACGGCAGTCGCATCGTGTTCGCCTCGCTGCGAAATGGGAAGTGGGGGCTTTACCTGAAGGGCGTGAGTGGCGGCCGAGAGGAGCTGCTCTACGAGTCGGGCAGCCGCAAGATGCCGATGGCCTGGTCCCCGGACGGCCAATTCATCGTGTATTGGGTCGCGAGCGGCGCCGGCCAATGGGTGATTCCCGTGAAGAACCCCAGCGCGGCGCGGCCGCTCCACGATCGACCGAATTCCCACGCCCAGATCTCGCCCGACGGAAAGTGGGTGGCCTTCAACTCGCAGAACCAGATCTACGTAAAGCCGTTTCCCATGGGCGACGGCCTCTGGAAGGTGTCGACCGAGACCGGCATCTTTGCGCGGTGGCGTGGCGACTCCAAGGAGCTGTACTTCCTGAGCAGGGTGAGCTTCGGCCAGATGATGGCGGTTGAGATCAACGCCTCAGGGTCGACACTGCAGCCCGGCAAACCAAGCGTGTTGTTCGACAGCCGCTACGTGAACCTCAACCACCCGAGCAACTACCACACCTATGCGGTTGCCGCCGACGGCCAGCG
>Ga0209382_10004798_pt1 | contig 17856 bp, 20 predicted proteins | sample SoiMetdeltSBSDD5_FD_187599 | JGI IMG/M metagenome (GOLD analysis project Ga0209382, IMG submission 187599) | Bulk soil microbial communities from a Populus tree surrounding site in Tennessee, USA - Soil MetaG P. deltoides SBSDD5 (SPAdes) (version 2) | ecosystem: Environmental > Terrestrial >...
CCAGAACACCATGAACGCGGCCGAAGGACTGAAGAACGCGCTGAAGTCCGCATTCGGGTGGAGTGACGACACGGCATACCGGCATATGGGTATTTCGGGCATGAACGGGCTGTCCGACCAGCAGGAGCTGACGTCGCCGTCCACCTGGCAGCAGATCCGCGACTGGGCGCAGGCCAGGCACCTGGCGCGGCTGGCGTTCTGGTCGGTGAACCGCGACCGTCCGTGTCCGGGCGGCGGCGTGGTCTCCGATTGCAGCGGGATCTCCCAGTCGAACTGGCAGTTCACGGCCATCACGGCGACGTTCACCGGCTGAGCCGGTCTCTCCTCGGCGAGGCCGCATCGAGCCCGTCCACTGTGGACAGTGGGCGGGCTCGTCTGTTCGGTTGGCGCTCGATAAGCTGAACGGATAGGCTCAGGTGATCCGACCGGAGAATGCCCATCGGCGCATGCCGCGACGCAGACGAAGGAGGGATCGTGGCCGCGTCTGTACATGTCACGGAAATAGAGACGGCCGGACTCTGCGACAACGACGCCAACGACCTGTTGCAGACACTGGCGGTGCTACCCCCGCACCATCCGTCCCGGGAACCACTGCGCGAACAGACCATCGAGGCGTGGATGCCCCTGGCGCAGCATCTGGCCAACCGCTTCAGCGGACGGGGTGAACCGGTCGACGATCTCGTACAAACCGCGACGGTGGGTCTGATCAAGGCAGTTGACAAGTTTGATTCATCCCGTGGCGTCGATTTCGCCGCTTATGCCGTCCCCACGATCATGGGGGAGATCAAGCGCCATTTCCGCGACCACACCTGGGACGTTCGGGTCCCGCGGCGGCTGCAGGAACTCCGGCTGAACATCGGCGAGGCGACCAGCACGCTCATGCAGCAGCTCGGCCGGTCGCCCACCATCGCGGATCTGGCCGAACACCTGGACGTACCGGAGGAGGAGATCCTCGCCGGCGTCGAGGGAGCGCGGGCGTACAACGCGGTATCGCTGCAGGCGCCGGCTCCGACCGGGGACCGCGGTACCCAGCTGGGTGACATCCTCGGCGAGGAGGACAGCGACTACGAGCTGGCCGAGCTACGGGTGGCACTCGGCCCGGCCATGGCCACGCTCGGCGAGCGCGAACAGCGGATCCTGATCTTGCGGTTCTTCGGCAACTTGACGCAGGCGCAGATCGCCGAGGAGATCGGCATCTCGCAGATGCACGTTTCCCGGCTGCTGGCCCGGTCGCTCTCGACGCTCCGTGAGGAACTCGAGCCGGCGGACTAGTAAGGACTGCGTTTCGTCCCCGCCGGCCACGGGTAACCGGCTGGTTATGGAACTTCTTCTCTGGATCCTCGCCGTGATCCTCGTGGTCTCCGGGATCTTCGCGCTGTTCCGCTCGCAGATCCTCTGGGGGATCGTGCTGATTGTCGTCGGTCTGCTGGTTGGACCGATGGGAGTCAGCGTATTCACGTAAGTCTACTGTAGACCGGCGCCGGCCTAACGCCATCTGTCCAAGGTGGATGGTAGGTCGGCGCCTACTAACGACCGCAGGCCGTAGCCGTATTCGATGTCCAGCGCGGCTGTGACGTCTCTGCCGATGGCGTCATAAGCCGACAGCCGGTCGTTACGCAGGCATTCCTGCGGTAGCGCGGCCAGCTGGGCTGCGAGTTCCTCCGCTTTCTGGCGGGCCTGACCGGTGGGCACCACCCGATCGGCCAGCCCGATGCGGTGCGCTTCGTCGGCCGGTACCGGGCGGCCGGTGAGGATCATGTCGAGTGCCCGGCCGAGGCCGACGATCCGGGGCAGCCGGACCGTCCCGCCGTCGACCAGCGGTACCCCCCAGCGCCGGCAGAAGACGCCGAACACCGCGTCCTCCTCGACCACCCGGAGGTCGCACCACAGCGCCAGCTCCAGACCGCCGGCCACGGCGTAGCCCGAGACCGCCGCGATGACCGGTTTGCGCATCAGCATCCGGGTCGGGCCGAGCGGGCCGTCCCCGTCCGGTGCCAGCCGGTTGCCGTCGCCCGCCGCCAGGGCCCGCAGGTCGGCGCCCGAGCAGAACGAACCGCCCGCACCCCACAGCACTGCTACCGATGCGGACTCGTCGGCGTCGAAGGCGCGGAACGCGTCGGCGAGTTCCTGCGCGGTACGCCGGTCGATCGCGTTGCGCACCTCGGGTCGGTTCAGGACGACCGTCGTCACCGGCCCGTTGCGCTCGATGGTCACCGCCACGCTTGCGACCGTACCGAAAAGATTAGGCTCTGCCTGTGCGGCGGTTCCTGACGCCTCGCTGGCTGGTGCGGCACGCGGTGATGATCGTGCTCGTCACCGCGTTCCTTGCGCTGGGCTGGTGGCAGGTGACGCGGGCGATCGCCGGCAACGCGCTGAGCTACGGCTATGCGTTCGAGTGGCCGCTGTTCGCGGCGTTCGTCATCTTCGTCTGGATCCGGGAGGTGCGATCCGAGCTGCGACCGCCGCCGGAGCCCGATGCCGCGCCGCCACCTGTCGCGCGGCAGCCGTTCCGCACCCGCCGGGTGCCGCCGGTACCCGCCGACGACGATGACTCCGATCCGGCCCTCGCCGCCTACAACCGCTACCTGGCGTGGCTCGCCGCCAACCCCGACCGCCGGCCGAGCGAGTACCGGTCATGACCCCCGAAGGAGCCCGATCCTTGCAGTCCGCCCTACGCCGGTTCCGCGTCATCGCGTACGTGGTCGGCGTCCTGCTGCTCGTACTGGTGTTCGTCGCGATGCCGCTGAAGTACTTCGCGGACCGGCCGACCCTGGTCGAGACCGTCGGACCCATCCACGGCTTCGTGTACATGGTGTACGTCGTGCTCGGGTTCGACCTCGCCCGCCGCGCCCGCTGGGCGCTGGGCCGGACGGTCCTGCTGTTGCTCGCCGGCACGATCCCGTTCCTGTCGTTCGTGGCGGAGCGCTGGGCGACCCGTACCGTGCGGGAAGCCACGGCCGCGGCCCCGGTATGAACACCGCTCTCGCGACGACGGTCATCGTTCTCTCCTTGGCAGTGGCGGCGTGGTGCCTGGTGAGCGCCGCGCGGAACAACGCCGCGACCTGGGGTCACCTCCTCGCGGCCGCTGTGGTGGAGTTGGCCGCTCTCGTCCAGGTGGCGGTCGCCGTGGTGCGGTTGGCCAGCGGTACGAAGCCGACCGAGCTGGCGACGTTCATCGGCTACCTCGTGGTGTCCGCGGTCGTACTGCCGGCCGGCGCCTGGCTCGCGACGCTGGAACGCAGCCGGTGGGGCTCGGCCATCCTCGGGGCTGCGTGTGTCGTGCTGACCGTCATCGTGCTGCGGCTGCAACAGGTGTGGCATGGCTGAGCGGGCTACGAACACCGGACCGGGGCGCGTGCTCATCGGTGTCTACGTGCTGTTCGCCGTAGCGGCCGGAGCGCGGTCCGCCGTGCAGATCGCGACCAAGTTCCACGAGGCACCGCTGGCGTACCTGCTGTCGGCCTTCGCCGCCGTCGTCTACCTCGTAGCGGCCATCGGCCTCGCCCGGTCCGGCGAGGGAGGCCGGCGGGTCGCGCTCGTCTGCTGCAGCGTGGAACTGGTCGGGGTACTGGCGGTGGGCACGTTCAGCGTGCTCGTCCCGTCGGCGTTCCCGGACGAGACCGTCTGGTCCGGGTACGGCATGGGCTACGGCTTCGTCCCGCTCGTGCTCCCGACCCTCGGCCTGCTGTGGCTGCGCCGTACCAGAGCCGTGGCCGACGCGAAGTCGTGAGCTACGGCAGCTAAGTGGACGATGGGCAGGGACCGAGCGGCGACAGGTCGAGCGCCTCGGCGGCGTCCGCGACATGCAAGCCCGGCTCCGGGCCACCGGCGAGCACGTAGAGGACCGGACCGACGGTCACCACGCCGAGCCCGTGCCGCGGAGTGGGTAGCGGCGGCAGGCTCCGCCACGCACCGGCGCGTACGTCGTACGCCTCGACCTCCTCGAACGTCGTCGCCGCCTCGCCACCGACGGCCACCACGTGGCCCTGGCAGCTCGCCGCCGCGGCCAGGCCGCCGCGCGGAGTAGGTACGTCCGGCAGCTTCGTCCACTGGCGCGTAGCCGGGTCGTACGCCTCGAACGCCGCCAGGTTGCCGGCCGACCGGGTGCGTCCGGCGACCGTGTACACCCGACCCCCGAGCGCGGCCCCGCCCAGATGCTCGCGCGGCGTGGGCGGTCCCGGCAGGATCGACCAGCTGTCGGTACCGGCGGCGTACGCGAGCATCTGCGTGGCCAGGGCGCCGCCCGGTCCGATACCCCCGGCGACGTACACGGTGTCGCCGGCGGCCACGGCCGTCCCGGCGGCCCGTCCCTCGGGCAGGTCCGCGATCCGGGACCAGCCCTGCGGCCCGAGCCGGTACGCCCGTTCGCTCGGCGCTCCGTCCGCGCGGTAGCCGCCGAACACATGAACCGCGCTTCCCATCGTCGCGGCCATCGCGTGGTTGACCGGCAACGGCAGGTCCGGAGCGGTCGTCCAGATGCGGGTCGCGGTGTCCAGGACCTCGACGGTCGCGACCGTCCCACCGTCGGCGCGGTACCCACCGGCCAGGTAGACGCGCGGACCCAGCACCGCCGCGGCCACCTCGGTACGGGCCGAGGGCGCCGGCGCGAGCCGCTGCCAGGCCAGGCCCGGTGTGCTGATCGCGCTCGGGGCCGGGCGCGGCGGATCCGGCGTCGCGGTACAGCCGGGGAGAGCCGCGAGCACCACTACGGCCGCCACGCCAGCCCGTCCCATGAGCGCAGTCTCCCGCACCCGGAACCCGGTTGGCATCTCGATCCGATACCGTCCACGGGCATGACGACCGTCGGGACCGTGAGGCGCACGTACAGCGTGGTCGTCTTCATCGTGCTGGCGTCCCTGGACAACGTGGCGATCGGCCTGGTGCCCCCGCTGTACTCGAAGATCGCCGGCGAGCTCGAGGTCTCGGCGGCGGCGATCGGTCTGGTGACGGCGGTCAGCTTCCCGGTCAGCGCGATCGCGGCCGTCGCTTGGGCGTACGCGGGCGACCGTACCCAACGCAAGCCGATGCTGATGATCGGCACGCTGGTATGGGGGAGTGGCACGCTACTCACCGGGCTGTCCGACAACTACGCCGAGTTCTTCGCTGCGCAGATGCTTGCCGCAGTAGGGCTCGGTGCGGTCGGCTCGGTGGGCTTCTCGGTCGTCAGCGACCTCATCGCACCGCGCCGTCGCGGGTTGGTGATGAGCCTGTGGGGGCTGTCCCAGGGGATCGGCACGCTCGTCGGTGGGTTGGTAGGAGGGCTGCTCGGGGCCGCGGACTGGCGGCTGCCGTTCTTCGTGCTGACCGCGCTCGGGTTCGCCGCAACGCTCGCCTACTGGTTCACGGCCAGCATCCGGCGCGGGCAGGCCGAGCCGGAACTGGCCGGCCTGTACGCCGCCGGTGGCGAGTACGACCACCGGCTCAGCCGCGCCGACCTGCCCGGCATCGCCGGCCGGCGGACGAACGTGTGGCTCGTCCTGCAGGGCTTCTTCGCGCAGTTCGCGTTCGGCTCCCTGCTCTGGGTGCCCGTGCTTTACCAGGAGAAGGCCATCCAGATCGGCTTTGCGGAGAAGCCGGCGATCCAGATCGGCACGATGTTCGCGACGCTGTTCCAGCTCGGCGGCGTACTGTCCATTGTGGGCGGACTGGTCGGTGACCGGGTGCAGCGCCGGAATCCGGGCGGCCGGGCACTGGTCGCCGCGGTCGGCGTGCTGGCCGCGGTCCCGTTCTACTTCGTACTCTTCTTCATGCCCTTGCACCTGGACGCGTCCAGGGACGCCGGCACCGGCGAGGTCGTCGGCGCCGTACTGTCCAGTGTGGTCACCGAACCCACGGTCGGGTTGAGCCTCTTGGTAGCCACGATCGGGCTCGCCCTCACGTCCACCAACGCGCCGAACTGGTTCGCCCTCGTCTCGGACGTGAACCCGCCGGAGCATCGGGGGACGGTGTACAGCATGGTGAACCTCGCCAACGCCGCCGGGCGAGCGGGTGGCAACCTGCCGACCGGTTACCTCGCCCGGGCGCTGGCCGGCCCGTTCCCTCCGCCGGTCAACTACGCGATCGCGCTCGCAACCTTCCAGCTGTTCTTCATTCCGGCCGGGATCGCGTTCCTGTTCGCGTCGCGCACCTCACCGCGGGACATCGAAACGGTACGGACGATGTTGCGGGAGCGCGCTGAGGAGTCCACTCCCGCGCCGGCTCAGTCCTGAAAGCCAGGGGTACGCGTGACCGACAGGCCGACCCGGCGGGCCGTGCGGGCGAAGGCGACCGCGTCGAGGACCGCCGCACCGCCCGGGTCGTTGTTGAAGTAGACGTACACGGGCGGCTCGGCACCGTACTCCGCCTCGATCCGCTCGGCCCACGACCGTAACGCCGTGCGACCGTACCGTGGCCTGGGTTTTGCTCTTCCCTCGTGCATCCGCAGGTACCCGAACCCGGCCGTGCGCCACAGTGGAGTGATCGGCCGACCGCGCCGGTCGGACCAGCAGAGCGCCGCGCCACGGCGGTCCAGTACGCGCCGGATGTCGTCCGTCCACCACGAAGGATGGCGTGGTTCGACCGCCACGTTCACGGCAGCCGGGAAGCGGCGCAGCACCGCGTCGAGACTGTCCACATCGGCCCGTAGCGTCGGCGGTAGCTGGACGAGGACGGGCCCGAGCTTGCCGTCCAGGCCTTCCGCCCGATCGAGGAAGCGGGCCACCGGTTCGGCGGGATCGCGCAGCCGCCGGATGTGGGTCAGGTAGCGGCTCAGCTTGACCGCCACGCAGAAGTCGTCCGGAGTGCGTTCGCGCCAGCCGGCGAACGTCGTCCGTTCGGGTAGCCGGTAGAACGCGTTGTTCACCTCGACCGTGGCGAACGCTCCCGCATAGTGTTCGAGCCAGCGTCGCTTCGGCACGTACCTGGGGTAGAGGCGGCCGCGCCAGTCGTCGTACTGCCAGCCGGACGTGCCGATAACGATCACTATGGGGGACTACCCGGTCATTGCTGGGGTGTAACCTGCCGCCCATGCATCCAGGTGGTGTGTATCAGAGCTCGGTGACCGACGGCGAGGACGCGTTCGGCCGCCTCGCGTCGACGGCTAAGGGCTGGCACAGCATGCAGATGGGCGTCCTGGGGTTCATCGGCCTCTGTGGGGTGCTCCAGTCGGGCAACAGCGGCATTCCGGGGTGGCTGGAGTCGCTTTCCGGCCTGCTCGCCGGCGTCTCGTTCGTCGTGGCGTGCGTGGCCATGGTGCTCGTGGGCCGGGTGGCCTACCCGTTCTACGGCGCTGCCATGGCGGGGTCGCCCGATCCGGCGCGGGTCAGCCGGATGGGCGGCCAGTTGAAGGTCGGCATCCGTACCTCGTTCGTCGCCGTGGTGCTGATCGTGGTGTCGGCGCTGTCGGGATGGTGGCCGAGTGAAGGCGGCGACGCCGGCTCGGTGCAGGTCCGGGATGTGGCCGGCCGCACGTGGTGCGGATCGCTGACCGATGCGCCGACCGGCAGCGTGGGCGTGCGGACCGCGGACGGCACGTTCGCGATCCGCACGGACGCGATAGCGGAGATCAGCCCGGTCGGTTCGTGCTGACCAGTTCGATGGGCGCGGGCTTGCCGGTGCGGAGTGTCCACGGCGTTTCGCCATGCGTGAAGGCGGGTCGCACCGGTGGCGGCGGTACCGGACCCTGACCGGCGAACTCCTCCTCGGTCATGGCCTGCAGGGCGCTCAGCGCGGTACCCATGAGAGCCGCCGCGGTCAGGATCGTGATCGGCACGATCAGCAGGACCGGGGTAACGCCCCGGGGCGGCTCCGGTACCAGCGACAGCCGGATGTGCAGTGCCGCCATGGCGGTGTAGTGCATGCCCACCACCGCCACGCCCATGATGGCCGCGGCCACCAGAATCGCGCGCCAACCCCTGATCGTCACGGTGAACGTCAGCGCGACCGTAGCGGCCACGACCGCGATCACCACCGAGGCCGCGACGAGACCCGGGTCGTACTCCAGCGATCCGCTCACTTCCAGCGCGAACATGCCGGTGTAGTGCATAGCCGCGACGCCCAGGCCGGTGAACAGGCCGCCCAGCAGGGTCTTGTGGAAGCGTGGCCGGCCGAGGCCGGCGACGAACAGCCCGACACCCACGGTCGCCACGGCGATCAGCAGGCTGCCGATCGTGATGTAGGGGTTGTACCGGACCGGGGTGCTCGGCACGTCGAAGCCCAGCATCGCCATGAAGTGCATCAGCCAGATCCCGGCACCGCCGATCGAGATCGAGGCGAGTACCAGCCAGCGGATCCTGCGGTTGCGGGTCGTCACGGCCCGCGCCCGGGCCGTGCAGACCAGGCCCAGCAGCGAGCCCAGGAAAGCGAGTACGTAGGCCATGGTCGGGTTGAACCAGCCGTACGAGAAATGGTGCAGTTCTGCCACGCCGGTCATTGAGCCACGCAGTGTCTGGGTCCAATCGCACATCGTGTCCGCTCTTTGAAAGGACCGAGTACCGTGGTCCCCCGTGACGCGACACCTGCGTATCTACGCTCTCGTCGGCATCGACGGGTCCGGAAAGACCACGCAGGCGCACGATCTGGCGGCCTGGCTGACCGGCCTGGGGGTCCCAGCCCGGTACTTCCAGAACGCGGGCGGCCGGCGGTGGTTCGGCAGGTTGGCCCGCCGGCTCGGGCTGCGGCCCGACGCCCAGGCGCTGCTGGGCCGCTCGGGGATGCTGGCCGTCGAGGCGGTGCTGCGCTGGCTCGCCATCGGCCAGGCGCTCGTCCGCGCGCGGCTGACCGGTCGGGTCGCGGTGATGGACCGGTACGCCGTGTGCCAGTACGCGAGCATCCGCGCCCACGCCGGCACCCGACTGGGCGAGCGGGTGGCCCGGATCGCGTACCGGTTGTTCCCCACCCCGGACGTGACGTTCCTGCTGGCTGTCACGCCGCAGGAGGCGTACCGCCGCATCGACCTGCGCGGTACCGACCACGAACGGCTGGAGTTCCTCGTCGCCGCCGCCGACGCGTACGACCGGCTGCCGGAGGCGTCGACTTTCATCCGGATCGATGCCGATGGGCCTCCCGAGGAGGTGTCGCACGCGATCCGCGCTTCGCTCGTCGCGAACGGCGCTGTCCAGGCGCCCGGCGTACCGGCATGATCGGACACCATGCGACTGCTGGTGCTCGGTGGTACGGCGTTCCTCGGACGCGCGGTAGCCAGTCACGCCCGCGACGCGGGGCACGACGTCACGTGTGCCGCCCGGGGTGAGTCGGGGGCGCCGCCGAAGGGCGTCACGTTCGTCCGGGTCGACCGGGACCTGCCCGACGGCCTCGCCCCGCTTTCCGGGTCCGCGTTCGACGCCGTGGTCGACGTGTCGAGCCGGCCCAGCCAGGTGCGCCGTGCGGTCGCCGAGTTCGCCGGCCACTGGGTCTACGTGTCCACCGGATCCGTCTACGCCGACCCGGCCACCGCTGGGCAGCGGGCGGACTCCGCGCCGGTCCAGGACGCGGCGCCACCCGAGGTCGACGACCCACGAGCGGACGACGGTGCCGCGTACGGGCCGTGCAAGGTCGCCTGCGAGGAAGCGGTACTGGCCGCGCATCCGGGCGCGTTCATCTGCCGGGCGGGCCTGATCGTCGGGCCCGAGGACGACAGCGGCCGGTTCGCGTACTGGGTCGACCGGTTGGCCCGGGGTGGCGAGGTGCTCGCGCCCGGCCGCCCCGACGACCTCGCGCAGTGGGTCGACGTGCGGGATCTGGCGGCCTGGCTGGTGTCCGCCGCCGAATCCGGACTCGGTGGCGTGTACGACGGCATCGGCGCCCCGGTGCCCTTCGCGGAGTTCCTGACATCGGTGTCCCGCGGCGTCGCCACGCCCGCCCGGTTGACCTGGGTCGAGCAGGAGTTCCTCACCGAGCACGAGGTACGGCCGTGGGCCGGGCGGCGGTCGCTGCCGCTGTGGCTGCCCCTACCGGAGTACGGCGGCTTCCTGAGCCGCGACGTCAGCGCCTCTCTCGCGGCCGGCCTGGTGACCCGCGACCTCGCCGCGACGGCCGCCGACACCCTGGCGTGGTTGCGGTCGGAGCCGGACCGGGACACCTCCTCGTGGCCCGGCCTGACCGCCGACGAGGAGTCCGAGCTGCTGACCGCCTGGCACGTCAGCCGACAGCGGTGAGTTCCTGAGCCTCCACTGTGGACTACGCTCTTCCGGACAAACACCCCATCCGGTTACCGTCGGAACACCGCACAGATGGATACCCGACACCGGTGACGAACGGCCCGCCCGCCTACTCAGCGTGGTGACGACGGTCGCAGCCGATGAGTGAACCAGATCGCTGCGGCGGCGCGTACCTCATGGTGTGCTGAATGGGTGACCGCCGCGGTCGCCAGCCATCCGGCACGCGGCTCGCGCCGAAGTCCAGATGCACGGCGCAGGGTGTGTGTCTCAGCTAACACTCAGGCACTTGTGACCGTTTCGTCACTGACAACGGAATCAACCCGGCGCACCGTCTGTTGTTTAGGTGTCAGTACCGGTGGGGCAAATCAAGGGTTACGGGGGAGGCATACGAGACGTGGAGAACATGGTGGTGATGCGCACCGACGAGGTTGCGGAAGAGCGCGACCTGGTCGGCGTCTACCTGCACGAGATTTCCAAGACGCAACTGCTCGACGCGGCGCGTGAGGTCGAGCTTGCGAAGGCGATCGAGGCGGGCCTCTACGCTGAGCACCTGCTCAGCCAGGACGAACTCCCTCGGGGCGTACATTCGGACGAGCTCGAGCGCCTGGTGATCGAAGGCGAGCGGGCCAAGGATCTGTTCATCCGGGCGAACCTGCGGCTGGTCGTTTCGATCGCACGCCGCTATGTCCGCTCCGGAATGCCGATGCTCGACCTCATTCAGGAAGGCAATACCGGTCTGGTCCGCGCGGTAGAGAAGTTCGACTACGAGCGCGGCTACAAGTTCTCGACATACGCGACGTGGTGGATCCGCCAGGCGATCAGCCGAGCGATCGCCCAGCAGGAGCGCACTGTGCGCCTGCCGGTGCACCTGGTCGAGGACGTCAACCGGATGCGCAACGTGACCCGGCAGCTCACCCGCGAGCTAGGCACCGACCCCGAGCCCGAGCAGATCGCGCACGCGCTCGGCGTGCCGATCGAGCGGGTTCACGAGCTGGTCCGGTGGTCCCAGGACACCGTCTCGCTGGACACCCCCGTCGGCGACGACGGCGACACCAACCTGGGCGACCTGGTCGCCGACTCGGACTCCCCGTCCCCGGAGGAGATCGTCCTCGGCGCGCTCGAGCGGCAGCGGATCGAGGGCCTGCTCGGTCACCTGGACGACCGGTCCGCCGGCATCATGCGGGCCCGGTACGGCCTCGAAGACGGCCGCGAGCACTCGCTCACCGAGGTCGCGTCGCGCTTCTCCCTCTCCCGGGAGCGCATCCGTCAGCTCGAGATCCAGGCCCTCGGCCGGCTCCGCGAGCTGGCTAGGGCCGAGGGCCTTCAGGCCGCATAGTCGGGGTACGCACTCAGCCGGTGTCCGCTTCAGGACGCCGGCTGATTCGTGTCGTGGGCCTGATTCGTGTGGTGGGCCAGGAAGCCGAGCATGTCCGCCGCCAGCGCGATCGCCCGCGACACCGCGCGTGCCCCGTGGCCGACTCCGACCTCCCGGCGCAGCAGCACCGGACGGCTGTGCGGGTCGCTGGCCGTGGCGTGCTGTAGGGCGGCGCACATCTTGCGTGGGTGGCACGGATCGGTCCGGGCGTCGGCCTCGTAGCTGGTAAACAGCACGGCGGGATACGCCGTGCCGGCCACGACCTTGTGATACGGCGAGTACGACAGCAGCCAGGCCAACTCGTCCGGGTCGTCGGCGCTGCCGTACTCGTGCGACCAGAACCGGCCGATCAGGAAGCGCTCGTAGCGCACCATGTCCAGCAACGGCTTGGCGCAGACCACGGCCCGGAAAAGCTCGGGCCGCTGGGTGAGCGCAGCGCCGACGAGCAGCCCGCCGTTGGAGCCACCGCTGATCGCCAGCTGACCCGACGTCGTCCAGCCCTCCGCGACGAGGTACTCGGCGGCCGCGTGGAAGTCGTCGAACACGTTCTGCTTCCGCTCCCGCATGCCCGCCCGGTGCCAGTCCTCGCCCTCCTCGCTGCCACCGCGTAACTGGGCCTCGGCGTACACGCCCCCGGCACCGACCCAGGCCAGTGCCTGCGGGTTGTACTCCGGCACGCTCGAGATGGCGAAGCCGCCGTAGCCGGTGAGCAGCGTGGGCCGCGGCCCGTCCTGGTCACCTCGCGGGCTGAGCACGTACATGCGGACCTCGGTACCGTCCGCCGACGTGTAGGTCGCCTGCCGGGTGTCGACCGCGGGCGGCGTCGCCGCACCCGGTGCCGACGCCTCGAGCTCGAGCCGGCCGCCGGCGTACCGGTGGACCGACGGTGGCGTGACGAAGTCGGTCCAGCCGATCCACACCGCGTCCCGGTTGTCCAGCGTCAGTTCATCCACAGTAGACAGCCCGATGACGGTACCGAGTCCGGGCAGCGGTACCTGTTCGACCACCGCGCCAGTGGCCGCGTCGCGCAGGTCCACTTCGGACGATCCGTGCCGGGTACGCAGGATCACGAGCCGGTTCGAGTCGGGGACGTACCGCACCGCTTCGAGTACGGCGGTCGGGTCCTCGGCGACCAGTTCCGTCCACTGTGTCCGGTCCGGCGCGGCCGGATCGGCGACGCACAGTCGCCAGCGGTCCGCGTCGTGCGTGGTCAGCAGGTACAGCCGCCCGTCGCGCTCGACCCAGGCATGCACCCGTACGTCGTCGTCGTAGTGGACCAGCTCCCGCGGCGGCGACGCGGCGTGCAGGTCGGCGAGCCACAGCCAGTTACGCCGGGCCGTACCGAGCATGCCGGTCATCACCAGCCACCGGCCGTCGTCGGAGAGTTCGAGGTCGTAGAGCATGGCCGCGGCCCCGCCGTCGCCGTGCAGCAGCTCGTCGGTCTCGTCCGGGTGGGCGCCGACCTTGTGCCGCCACACCCGCCGGTGGAACGCCTCCTCGCCGGCCGGTACCTGGTCCGGAGGCAGCCGCCGTACGTAGATCAGCTCCTCGCCCCCGGGCAGCCACCCGATCGGCGTGAACTTCACGCGCTCGATGGGGCCCTCGAGCAGCGCCCCGGTCGCCACGTCGAGCACGAACAGCCGGGACTCCTCGTCGCCGCCGACGCTGGTCAGGTACGCCAGCCGGGTCCCTTCGTGGCTGGCCGCCCAGCCGTCGAGCACGGTCAGCCCGCTGGGATCCTCGGCGTTGACGTCGACCAGGGCCCGTTCCGTGCCGTCCGGTTCGCGTACGTAGAGCACGTAGTGCTCCTCGTCGGGCCGGCGCTTGGTGAAGAACGCCCGGCCGGCACGCCACGTCGGTACGCCCACTCCGCCGGCGCGCAGCAGCGGTTCCAGCGCCTCCGCCATCGCGGCGCGCTCGGGCATCGCGTCGAGCCGGTCACGCGCCAGGGTGTCCTGGGCTGAGGACCAGGCGACGGTACGAGGATCGGCCGCGTCCTCCAGCCACCGGTACGGGTCGGCGACCAGGTGGCCGTGCAGGTCTTCGACGAGGTCGAGGCGTTCCGCCGCGGGGTATCGGTCCATCCGCCGATGGTAGACAGCTGAGTCCTTACATCGCCGCCGTCGTACCCCTGCTGTGACCCTTCAGCACCTGGTCAGGGTGTCAGCCAACCTTGGACAGCGCGGCTGCGGCCACGCGCGCGAACCGTTTCAACGCTGCGTCGTTCTCGTCGAGCTTCGATCCGGCCCGGACGCCCCTACGGGCTCGACATACGGTCCCCACGACGGGCGACGACGAAGATGCGCCGGAACGGCAGCACGGTCCCGTACGGCTCGGGCGGGTACGCCTCGCGCAGCGCCGCGGCGACGTCCTGCCGGAAGCGCTCGACCGCGTCGGCGTCATCGGCCAGCGTGTCGAGATACGGTCGCAGCCCCGTGCCGGCGAACCACTCCAGCACCGGATCGCCACCTTGCAGCACGTGCAGGTACGTGGTCTCCCACGCGTCGACCTCGTACCCCAACCGGGCGAGCACGTCGACGTACGCGTCCGGCGTGAGCACCGGGCTGGATCCGGATCGAGGTCCGCGCCGGACCGCTACCGGCCCGAGCCGCGGTGCCCATTGCGGTGACGCGGCGACGGTGCGGATCGCGACGGTCGCGGCCGACCCGCCGGAGCCCGGTACCTGGAAGGCGAGCGCGCCGCCGGGGTTGACGAAGTCACGCAGCCAGACGGGCAACAGATCCACATGGGACGGTACCCATTGCAGCGCGGCGTTGGACACGACCAGGTCGACGGGGGCCGACGGCCGCCAGTCTTCGATCGCGCCATGCGTGAACTCCAACCGCCCGGGGCGGCCGAGCTTGTGCGCCGTCTCGATCATGTCGTCGGACGAGTCGACTCCGGTGACGAATGCCGCCGGCCACCGGTCGGACAGTGTCGCGGTCAGGTGACCGGGGCCGCAGCCGAGGTCCACGACCGTTGCCGGCCGCAGATCGGCGACCTGGCTCACGAGGTCGTGGAACGCCCGCGCGCGTTCCCGCTCGAACTGAAGGTACTGATCCGGATCCCAGGACGTCTGTGCCACAACGATCAAGCTAGATCGTCCAGGCGATCATGGGCAAACCGGGGTGGCTCGAGGATCGAGCCACCCCGATTCGCCCTCGATCCCCCCGGGGGGGTGGGGGAGGGGGGAGGGGGAAGGAAAGCTAGCCGGGTCGGCCGTAGCCGTACGGAGTCATCATGTCCACACTGGACAATTTGACCACCTCCCCGGGCGTGGGTGCGTGGATCACTTTGTCGTCGCCGACGAAGATGGCCACGTGGCCGAGGTCGCTGTAGAACACGAGATCCCCGGGTTCCAGCGAACGGCGGCCGATGTGCGTGACCTTCCCCCACTGCAGCTCCGCGTTGTGCGGCAAGGTGACGCCGGCCGCCCGCCAAGCCGCGAGGGTCAGTCCGGAGCAGTCGTACCCTCCAGGCCCGTCGGCGGCCCACACGTACGGCTTGCCGAGCGCGCCGTAGGCGTACTTCACCGCGGTACCGGCGCGTCCGGACACGGCCGGGGCGGACGAGGGAGACGCCCCGGACGACGATTCCTGCGCGGCGCCGTACGCCTGGCGGCGCAACTCGTACAGTGCCTGAAGATCTTTTTCGATCTTCGCCCTTCGAGTTGCGAGATCCTTCTGCTGCGCGGTCTGCGTGGCGATCAGGGCGTCGAGACGCCGCTGCTCCTCGCTGAGCCCAGCCCGGGCCGCGACCACCTCGGCGACCTGCCGCTGCTGAGCCCGTGAGACGTGGTCGAGCACGGCCAGTCGATCGACGAGCGCGCCCGTCGACCCGCTGTCCAGCACCGCGCCGATCGACGCGAGCTGACCGGTCTTGTACGCCCGCGACGCCAGCTCGCCAACCGTCGTCTGAGCGGTATCGAGCCGAGCCTGGAGCGGACCGAGCCGGGCGGTTACTGCTTCGGCGGCCGCCTTGGATGCCTTCAGCTGCTCGTTGACCTTGTTGTACTCTTCGATGACCTTCGATAACGCCGCCGATGCCTGTTTGATCTGCCTTTGCACCTCGTCAACGGACGGCGCCGCTGAGACGGCGGTCGCAGAAATGGAGACACCGACGGCCGTACAGCCAACGATGACGAGGCGCCACAGTGCGCGCGGCACAGGACTGACCCTTCCTTCGTGGCCGCCTACCGAGTTAGCTGACGGGTTCGGGCGGAAGGAGGGTCGCCCTACCGCGAAGGTTCGCGGATTCACCCCTGACCTTGCCGGCCTATGCCTTCCGGCCGGCAGAGCCTCGAGTTACTGCGGTGGGTCCCCGGTTCGTCTATGACGATTCGGCGGCGCCGGACTGGTGTCGCCCGGGGGGTCAGGCGATCAGACGCCCAAGCCGGCGAGGTTCAACCTAACCACCAACGAGCAATACCGGAAGAGGAGAAGTGCGACTTGTCGCCATCACGCCTGATTGACGAAATGTCGTTATCACGAGCCGTAGTCGATCAATAGCGATACGGCGCTGAAGAAGATCTCTTGACGGGGCCGTGAGAACTAGTTAAATGACCGGTAACTTTTGGACGTGGGCTGGGTCACAATTGACCCGGAGTCAATTCCATCACCCCCCGGGAGCGGCCGAGATGCTGCAGGCGCAGAACCTCGAGGTCGTATACGACGACGTCATGCTCGTCCTGCGCGGGGTCAGCCTGACCGTCCCACCGGGCGGCATCGTCGCGTTGCTGGGCGCCAACGGCGCCGGCAAGACAACGATGCTGCGGGCGATCTGCGGACTGCTCGACGTGCACGAGGGCGAGGTGACCCGGGGCTCCGTCACGCTGGACGGCCAACCGATCCACCAGCTCAGTCCGGCAGCGATCGTCCGGCGCGGGATCACCCAGGTGATGGAAGGCCGGCGCATCTTCGCCGAGCTGACCGTCGAGGAGAACCTGCGCATCGGTGGTCACACCAACGCACGCCATGTGGCGGGACGGCTGGACCACGTGTACGGACTCTTCCCCGTGCTCGCCGAACGCAGGCGACGCACTGCCGGCTACCTGTCCGGTGGCGAGCAGCAGATGCTGGCGATGGGCCGCGCCCTGATGGCCGAACCGCGCTACCTGCTGCTCGACGAACCCAGCCTGGGCCTCGCGCCGCGGCTGGTCGAGCAGGTCAGCAGGCTCATCGTCGAAATCAACAAGTCGGGTACCGGCGTGCTGCTCGTCGAGCAGAACGCCACGATGGCGCTGACCATCGCACAGCACGGGTACGTTCTCGAGACCGGCAAGGTCGTGCTGGACAAGCCGGCCGAGGCGTTGCTGGCCGACGAGGACATCCGGGAGTTCTACCTCGGCCTGCAGGGCGCGGCCGACGACGAGCGCAAGACGTTCCGTGAGGTCAAGCACTACAAGCGACGGAAGCGGTGGCTCTCATGACGGCTGACGAACCCGTGCTCGTGTTCGACGACGTCCGCCTGTCCTTCGCCGGTGTCAAGGCGATCGACGGGGTGAGCTTCGAGGTCGGTCGGCACGAGCTGTTCGCCATCATCGGCCCCAACGGCGCCGGCAAGACCTCGGTGTTCAACGTGCTGTCCGGCGTGTACAAGCCACAGTCGGGTCGAATCACCTTCGACGGTCAGAATCTGATCGGCCTCCGGCCGCATCAGATCGCGGCGCGGGGGATGGCCCGTACCTTCCAGAACGTCGAGCTGTTCGAGCGGCTGACCGTGCTCGAGAACCTCATGCTCGGCCGGCACAACCACATCCGGTACGGCCCACTGTCGGCGATCGCCTGGCTGGGCCGGGCCCAACGCGAGGAGATCGCGAACCGGGCAGCGGTCGAGGACATCGTCGACTTCCTCGAGCTGGCCCAGTGGCGGCGGTACCCGGTCGGCCTGATCCCGTACGGCGTACAGAAGCGGGTCGAACTCGGCCGGGCCCTCGCGATGCAGCCGAAGCTGCTGCTGCTCGACGAGCCGGTCGGCGGCATGAACCTCGAGGAGACCGAGGACATGGCGCGCTACATCCTCGACATCCGCGACGAGCTCGATCTGCCCATCATCCTGGTCGAGCACGACATGGGCCTGGTCATGGACCTGGCCGACCGCGTACTCGTCATGGACTTCGGCGTCTCGATCGCCACCGGTCCCCCCGCCGAGATCCAACACAACCCCCAAGTCATCAGCGCCTACCTGGGCCGCACGACCACTGCTGCCCAGCGCGAGGAGGTGCGGCCATGAGCGCAGCGGAGCGCCGCGGCGTCTGGACCGAGGAGCGCAGCGACGAGGGAAGACGTCGCATAAGGCGCGCAGCGAAGCGAGGCAAGCAATGACCGCTGTTACTGAGGTATCGAC
>Ga0209382_10004800_pt1 | contig 17847 bp, 17 predicted proteins | sample SoiMetdeltSBSDD5_FD_187599 | JGI IMG/M metagenome (GOLD analysis project Ga0209382, IMG submission 187599) | Bulk soil microbial communities from a Populus tree surrounding site in Tennessee, USA - Soil MetaG P. deltoides SBSDD5 (SPAdes) (version 2) | ecosystem: Environmental > Terrestrial >...
GATCAGGCGATCCGGCCGCATGCGCAGTGCTTGGCGCACCAGATCGCGCATCGTCACGGTCCCGGCGCCCTCGACGTTGGCCGGGCGACCCTCAAGGCCGACCAGGTGCGGATGGTCGGGACGCAGCTCGCTGGAGTCCTCGACCAGGACCAAACGCTCGGCGGGATCGACCAGGCCAAGCAAGGTCGCGAGCAGGGTGGTCTTACCGCTGCCGGTCCCACCGGTCACGAGGAAAGCGGCCCGGCTGTCGACGAGAACCCTCAGGAGCTGGGCGCCGCCGGGACTGACGGTGCCGCGCTCCATGAGCTCGTCGAGGGTGAACGTGCGACGCGCCGGGATTCGAAGCGAGATGACGGTGCCGGGGCGGGCGATCGGAGCCAGGACGGCATGGCACCGGGTGCCGTCGGGCAGTCGTACATCGACGTAGGGCGAGGCGTCGTCGAGGCGGCGGCCGGCCGCACTGGCCAGGCGCTGCGCGAGTCGGCGCACGGCCTCGTCGTCGGGGAAGGTGACGTCGGCCCGCTCCAGCCCGTCGCCGCGGTCGATGTAGACCTCATGAGGGCCGTTGACGAGGACGTCGGTGACACCGTCGGTGCGGAGCAGCGGATCCAACGGACCGGCGCCGACGATGTCGCGGTGCAGCGCGTCGACGACCTCGAGGACCGCATCATGTCCGAGGACCAGCCCCTCGCCCCGAAGCGCCTCGGCCACCCGGGTCGGAGTGAGCTCGACTCCACCGGTCGCGAGCGTACGTCTGAGCCGCTCGAGCAGATCGGGTGCCACCGGCGTCATGCCGGACGACCCTCGATGAGACCGATCTGGCTCAGGACGGTGCGACAGCTCGCGACGAGTGGTCCGCGCCGGCGACGCAGGCTCACGAACTCCTCGTCCGACGCGGCGGCGATCCGACGGTCCGGCCGCATCGTCGTCGCATACGGCAGCGCCAGTGACTCGGCGACCAGCTCGCCCGGAGTGGATCCGGCGCCGGTCTGGAGCGAGACGACGCTGATCCGCTGGGCAATCGGCCCGATCAGATGGGTCACGCGGCTGGCGGCGGAGATGCCGGCCAGATCGCCTCGGACCAGCAGCAGGGTGTGGTCGGCACGCGACAATGCCTCCTCACTCGCCGGATCGGTCCGTCGCGGGACGTCGACGACGACGAGATCGTGGCCGCGCTGACCGGCGTCGAGAACCGACCGCATCGCCTCCGGGGCGACCACAGTCGGCTCGGGTCGGCTCCAGGTCAGCAGTGACACGTCCCGTACTCGTGGCAGAGCGGCTCGCAGCGCTGGTGCCGCCAGTCGACCGCGGGCGGCGGCGAGATCGGGCCACCGCATGCCGTCTGGCTCGTCGAGGCCGAAGCGGATGTCGAGACCGCCACCGAGCGGATCGGCGTCGATCAGCAGCGTGGGATGCCCACGATCGGATGCGCTCACGGCAAGTCCGGCGGCGAAGATCGACGCGCCACAGCCGCCGGACCCTCCGACGACCGCGACCGTCGTGGCCGGACGGCCGCTGTCGAGGCAAGCGCCGAATCGCTCGACGAGATCGGCCTCGTGCTCGGGCAAGGACCAGACGGCTTCGGCACCGATCGCGATGGCATGAGCCCACACCGAGGATCCGGCAGGTGCCAACGCGGCTCCGGTGCGGCTGCCCGGTGGGGCAGCTGTGCCGGTCGGACCACCGGCCGGATCGTCTCGGTGGGCAGCCTGGACCACGACGACTCCGTCGCGGCGCGGCGGGCGCACCGATGCGAGAGCGGCGGTCAGGTCGTCGCCCACGACGACGATCCCCGCCGTCGACCAGGCTCGTCGGGCCGCTCCGGCGTCGGCGATGACCTCGGGAGCAATGCCAGCGGCCGCGGCCAGCCGCAGCAGGTCATCGAGCAGCGCTTGGTCGGCCGTCACGACGAGTGGTCGAGCGGCGGGGTCCTCGGTGTGGCTCATGCCCTGAGCTTGTTCGGTACGGGCCGGCCGTACGACTGGATCGAGGCCCGCTGTGGATAACGCGACCCGGTCTGGCGGTGTGGACAACTATGCTCACGGATCGTGAGCGACGCGGAGTCGGACGGGTCCACCACCACCCCCACCCCACCGGGTGGGTCACGTCCCCTGTCGCCCGAAGAGCTGCCGCCTCGTCGAGCCGCCGCGTTCTTCGATCTCGACAAGACGATCATCGCGAAGTCGAGCACGCTGGCGTTCAGCCGTCCGTTCCAGGCCGGGGGGCTGATCAATCGGCGGGCGGTGCTGCGCAGCGCGTACGCCCAGTTCGTGTTCGCGCTCCAGGGGGCCGACCACGATCAGATGGAGAAGATGCGGGCCTACCTGTCGGCGATGTGCGCTGGTTGGCCGGTGCAGACGGTGCGCGACATCGTGGCGGAGACGCTGCAGGCGATCGTGGTTCCGTTGGTCTATGACGAAGCCGTACGCCTGATCGAGCGGCATCAGGCCGCCGGTCGCGACGTGATCATCGTGTCGTCGTCGGGCGTGGAAGTCGTCGAACCGATCGGCGAACTGCTCGGCGCGGATCGTGTCATCGCGACCGAGATGGTGGTCGTGAACGGCCGCTACACGGGCGAGATCGGGTTCTATGCCTACGCCGAGGGCAAGGCCGATGCGATTCGCGCGCTGGCCGAGTCCGAGGGCTACGACCTCGCCGGGTCGTATGCCTACAGCGACTCCGACACGGACCGGCCGATGCTCGAAGCCGTCGGGCACCCGTACGCGGTCAACCCGGATCGGGCCCTGCGTCGAATCGCCGAGGAACGCGGCTGGCCGGTGCTGAAGTTCAGCCGTCCGGTCGGTCTGAACCATCGGGTGGAGCTCGACTCGAAGACCCAGAAGGCGATCATGGCGTCGATCGCGGCGATCGCCGTCAGCATCGGTGTGATGGCCTGGCGGCTGCGCCGGCGTCGCGTCTAGCAGCGGCGATCACCGACCCAGCGTCCGTACCCGCGGTACGAGAGTTACAGAGGGTGGCCGATCATTCGGTTGAATTCGCTCGGATCCCTTCCCTCGCAGACGATGGCGGCGTACAAAAGAAACCGAGAACTTCAGATCTCGCACAACGGCCAGGCACCCACGCGGCGACCCACCCTTCCTACAGGGCAATCGGGACAGGGGCTCGACCCCGCCGATGTTTACGGTGCACGCTTGGTAACCAGGCACGTTGTGCAAGCGGACGGCGTCACTCCCGTGGTGACGTCGTTCGCATTTTCCAAGCCTGCTTGACGATTCGGCGTCTCGGTACGGCTCTCAACGCACCAGATCGGTGGCCGCCTCCGCGCCGGTGGCGTACGCCCGGATCGCCTCCAACAGCCAACTGTGCAAGCCGTTGCGGCCACCGTCTCGGTAGCCCCGCAAGGCCGATCGGTACACCGCGCCGCTGGCCAGATGCCCGGCTTCCGGGATCGTCACCGACGCCGGATCGACGCCACGGCCGACGAGGGTGAGTCGCTCGGCGGCCCGGGCCACGAGACCGTTGTGCGATGCGAACGCATCGGCGGCGGCGACCTCGCCATGCACGACCGCCGCGACCACCATGCCCGGCGCCTCGGTCGGCATCGTCAACGAGCGCGCGAGAGTCGCGAGCCGATCGGCACCTGCACTGCTAACCGGACGACCCAACTCCGCATCGTCGACCGCGCCGGCCGCGACGATCGCATGCAGTCGCGCCAGTGCCTGCAACGGTGCCGACTGCCAGGCCGGGAGTACGCCGAGCAGCCCGGTCGACAGGCGTACCGCAGCTCGCGCGATCGGATCGCCCTCGCCCGCGCGGACGTCGGCCGCGGTCGACCCACTCCCCTCGAGCACGGCCGACGCGATCGCTCCGCGCAGCAACGACTCCGACGTCACCTCCGGCCCGACCGGCCGATGTCCACGGTCGCGAAGCACCGCGTCGACGGCATCCCGAGCGGCACGTACCGCCGACGGCACACCCTCCAACGCGGCGACGGCGGCGAACGGATCGGCGGACACGCGGGCAGCGTACGGCGTCGGCCGAAGCCGCGAGACTTGCGGTCCAAGCTGCCATGACGACCCCGAATGCACATCTTTCCTACGGCGGCGTTGGTAGCCTGCTCGCAATGGACGACAGCCAGCGCCGGAGGTTCGGGCGCAGCTATGGCTCGGTGGCCGATATCTACGACCGGACGCGACCCGAATACCCGGACGACGCGATCGATTGGCTGATCGGCACACCGCAACGTCGCATCCTCGAGCTCGGCGCGGGCACCGGCAAGCTGACCCGTTCACTGCGCAAGCGCGGCCATGACGTCTGCGCCACCGATCCGCTGGGGCCGATGCTGAAGCACCTGGCCCGCAACATCGACGGCGCCGTGCCGGTCCAGGCCGTCGCGGAAGGGCTGCCGTTCCGCGACATGTCGTTCGACGTGGTGGTCGTGGCGCAGGCGTTCCACTGGTTCGACCACGAGAAGGCGATTCCCGAGATCGCCCGGGTGCTGCGGCCGCGCGGCACCCTCGCGATGGTGTGGAACGAGCGCGACTCCTCCGTGCCCTGGGTACGCCGGCTCACCGCGCTGCTCGGCGAGCTTCGCGACGACTACGACGTACGCGACGACGCCTTCAAGTCGACCGAGCTGGGTCCGTTCGGCCCCGTCGAGGAGAAGACGTTCCGGTTCTGGCAGATCGTCGACAAGGAGCGGCTGCTCGGCGACGTGTCGTCCCGGTCGTACGTCGCGGTGATGGAGCCGGCCGACCGGGACCCGCTGCTGGCCCGGGTCGGCGCACTGTACGACGAGTACGGCCGCGGCGCCGACGGCATGCGGATGCCCTACCTCACCCGGTGCTTCCGGTCCGATCGACTCGGCGAGCCAGCTGGATCGGCCGAGCCTCCCGGCGGCGGCAACCTGCTGTTCGACTTCCGCTGACCGAGGCGTTCTCCCGGCGCGAATGGGGCACATCGCCGTAGGCTGCCGGCCGTGGACGCATGGGCCCTGCTCGCCACTGTGGCCGCCGGGTTGCTGCTCGTGGCCCTCGCGGTCTGGCTCGTGCGGCACCGGCGCGACCTGGGCTCGTCGACCGACCGGGCCACGTTCCAGACCCTCCACACCGCGTCGCTTGCCTCGCGGCCGCTGCGACTCGGGCTCAACCCGACCAGCGCGGAGCGATCGATCCGGCAGCTGCGCACCCTGCTGGGAGCACCCGCCGTCGCGCTGACCGACACGGTCGAGCTGCTCGCTTGGGACGGCGGGGGCGACCTGCATCGGCCGCAGGCGATGGCGCTTGCCGAGCCGGTCCTCGCCGACGGCGGCATCCAGGCCTACGGCGCGAATGCGGTGCAGTGCGAGCGGATCGACTGTCCCCTGACGGCCGGCGTCGCCGCTCCGCTGGCGGTCGATGACCGAGTGGTGGGGGCGCTGGTCGTCCTGACCACGTCGACATCGGCCGGTTTGGTCCGCGCCACCGGAGAGGTCGCCCGATGGGTGTCGAGTCAACTGGAGCTGGCCGAGCTCGACAAGTCCCGTTCGGCCTTGATGGAGTCCGAGGTACGTGCCCTTCGGGCCCAGATCTCACCGCACTTCATCTACAACTCGCTGACCGCGATCGGATCGTTCGTCCGGACCGATCCGGAGCGGGCTCGCGTGCTGCTCACGGAGTTCGCGGACTTCACCCGCTACTCCTTCCGGCGACATGGCGACTTCACGACACTGGCCGAGGAGCTTCGGTCCATCGAGCGCTATCTGATGCTCGAGAAGGCACGCTTCGACGATCGGCTCCAGGTGACCGTACGAGTCGCGCCGGAGGTGCTTGCGGTCAAGGTGCCCTTCCTGTCGATCCAGCCGCTGGTCGAGAACGCCGTGCGCCACGGCATCGAGCGCAAGGACGGCGCCGGCCGGATCACGCTCCTCGCCGAGGACGCGCAGTCCGAGGCGCTGATCACGATCGAGGACGATGGCGTTGGTGTCGCGCCGGAGCGAGTACGCCGGGCGCTTGCGCGCGACCCGGCCACGGAGTCGGTCGGCCTCGGCAACGTCGACGAGCGGCTGCGTGCGGTCTTCGGCGACGAGTACGGCCTGGTGATCGAGACCGCCGTCGGAGCGGGGACCAAGGTGACCGTACGCGTGCCGAAGTTCGCCCCCGGCGCCGCCGGCTGAGCGTTTCGCTGCCGACCCGGGCCGACCCGGCTCACCAGGCCAGTCGCGCCACCGCGCCGTCCGGACCGGAGGCCCAGCACGCCGAGTCGGAGGTGCAGACGACCGCGTCGTACGGCGTGTCGTCGAAGGCGGTCCAGCTCCGGCCACCGTCATAGGTGATGTCGGATCCGGTCGGGCCGACGGCGATCGCGACGGTCTGCCAGCGGCTGAACCAGTCGACGCCGGAGCGATAGCCGGACAGGTCACCGCCGCCGGTCCAGGACACACCGCCGTCGCCCGACCGGCTCGATGCGTCCACGCCGTTGTCGGGTGCGAGGAAGTCACCACCGACCGCGAGACCCGTACGCGGATTGCGGAAGGCCAGCGAGAAGACGCCGCCGGCATCGGTGGCCGGGATCGTCGAGTCGGTCACGGACCAGTTGAATCCGCCGTCGGTGGAGCGGAAGACCCGGGCGGCGCCGCCGCCGGACGCGATCCAGGCGGTGTTGGCCGTGATGACGAGGCAGGTGCCGGAGGCGGCGAAGCCGAACTCGTTCGCGACCGCGTCGGGCATGCCGTCGTTCGGCAGCACCTCCCAGCTGTGCCCGCCGTCGTACGTCGCGAGGATCCGGAACTTGCCGTCGACCGGGTCGCTCATCGCCAGGCCGCGGTTGCCGCCGGGGTAGAAGTCCATGCAGTCGTAGAACGCGGCGGGGTCGTCGTTGACGAACGCCAGATCCCAGGTCTGGCCACCGTTGTCGGTCGTGTAGATCCGGGACGCGTCTCCCTCGCCGATCGCCAGGACGCTGGCGTGCCGGGCGTCGCGGGCCTCGACGTCTCGGAACAGCAAGCCGGTCGTGTTGTCCGGCGAGACGTCCTCCCAGGTCTGGCCGCCATCGGTCGTACGCAGCACTTCGCCGTCGCTGCCTCCGACCCAGGCGACCCGCTTGTTGACCGCGTCGAGACCGCGGTACTGCTGGTCGGAGCCGGTGTTGACCGGCACCCAGTGCGGGTCGAGGTGCTGCGGGCGGGCGGCCGGCCGCGATGAGTCGGCGGCGGGCTGGCCGTTGGCGGCCACGGTGGCTGCCGAGGCGGCGAGCGCGGCCAGGGCCAGCACGAGGAACGGGCGTCGAGTCGTCATGGCGCTTGCCTATCGCATTTCGCCCCGACCCGGCCAGAGCCTCCGTCCGGTCGGTCCGTTTTGTCTTCGGCAATATCGGCGACGACGCCGGCTCGCCAGGTACGCTGACGCAACGTGCGGTTCCTTCACGACATGGCCCCTGCGACCGAGCTGACCTATGACGACGTCTTCATGGTCCCGGCGCGGTCCGGAGTGGCTTCGCGGTTCGACGTCGACCTGACGACGCCGGACGCCGTCGGGACCACAATGCCGATCGCGGTGGCGAACATGACCGCCGTGTCGGGCCGCCGGATGGCCGAGACGGTCGCCCGCCGGGGCGGCATCGCGATCATCCCGCAGGACATCCCGCTCGATGTCGTCGACCGGGCCGTACGGCGGATCAAGGCCGCCCATCCGGTCTACGAGACGCCAATCACCGTGACTCCGGATACCACCGTCGGCGAGGCACTGGCGCTGATCCCGAAGCGATCTCATGGCGCGGTCGTGGTCGTCGACGACGGTCGGGAGCTCGGCGTCATGACCGAGGCCGACGGCGCCGACGTCGATCGCTTCGCCCAGGTGCACGTGGTGATGACGAGCGACGTGCTGACCGTGTCGCCGGACCGGACGCCGCAGGAGATGTTCGACGCGCTGACCGACGGGCACGTCGACATGGCGCCGGTGGTCGACGAGGGTCGGCTGGTCGGCGTGGTGACGCGCACCGGCGCGCTCCGCTCGACGGTCTACCGGCCCGCCTTGGACGCCGACGGCCGCCTCCTGGTCGGCGCGGCGATCGGCATCAACGGCGATGTGCCGGGGAAGGCCAAGGCGTTGCTCGGCCAGGGCATCGACCTGCTGGTCGTCGACACCGCACACGGTCACCAGGACAAGATGCTGGAGGCGCTGCCGGCCGTCGTCGAGGCCCGCGACGCCGCCGCCGGACCCGAGCGGCCGGTGCCGATCGTCGCCGGCAACGTGGTGTCGGCCCGTGGGACCCACGACCTGATCGAGGCCGGCGCCGACATCGTCAAGGTCGGAGTCGGCCCGGGCGCGATGTGCACCACTCGCATGATGACCGGGGTCGGGCGGCCGCAGTTCTCCGCGGTCCTGGAGTGCTCGGCGGCCGCGGCCGAGACCGGTCGCCACGTGTGGGCAGACGGCGGCGTGCGCCATCCGAGGGACGTCGCGCTCGCGATCGCGGCCGGCGCGTCCAACGTCATGATCGGGTCGTGGTTCGCCGGGACGTACGAGAGCCCGGGTGACCTGCTTCGCGACTCCGACGGCCGGGCGTACAAGGAGTCCTACGGCATGGCCTCCGCCCGCGCGGTTGCCAATCGGACCCGCGACGCGTCCGGCTTCGAGCGGGCCCGGATGGCGCTGTTCGAGGAGGGCATCTCCCACGCCCGGATGTACCTCGATCCCGACCGGCCGAGCGTCGAGGACCTGATCGACGCGATCATCTCGGGCCTGCGCAGCAGCGCGACCTACGCCGGCGCCCGCACCCTGGCGGAGTTCCACGAGCGGGCCGTCGTCGGCATCCAGAGCCGGGCCGGCTACGACGAGGGCCGGCCGCTGCACGCCAGCTGGTGACCGGGTCGTCTCGACTCAGCCCGGCACCACGAGGACGATCGACCGGACCGTGATGGAGCGGACCAGGCCGGCCTTCACATAGGGATCCTCCGACATCAGCGCGTACGCCGCCTGCTCTGACGCGGCTCGCACCACGAACCACGCGCCGTCCACCGGATCGGTCAAGGCACCTGCGAGCACCAGGCTGCCCTGCTCGCCATTGGATCGCAGGAAGGCAAGATGGTCGGCCCGGTGGGGTTCGCGCCGGGAGTCCATGTCGGGGACATAGCCATAGCTCACGGCGTACGTCGGATCGCTCATGTGCCCACCCTCTCGCGTCACCCAGCGGTAGCTCGAACTTGCCCACCAGTCGGGAGTCCCGGCAGGGTAAGTCCCAATAGCCCGCAATCCACCAAGCTGGTGATCCGATGCCGGATCTGCTGGATGCACTCGTGGTCGACGGCGAGCGCCCGGTTCTCAACGAGCTGGACTTCCTGCTGCGCCGCGATCCACGCATCGGCGAAGTCGCGACCACAACGTCCGGAGCCGGTGCCCTGCGACTGCTGAAGCGGCAGCGCCCCGATGTCGTGTTCCTCGACATCGTGATGCCGGGCCTGTCCGGCCTCGACCTGGCCCACGTGCTTGCTCGCTTCGAGGAAGCGCCCAAGATCGTGTTCGTCACCGCCCATGACGGCCACGCCGTCGACGCCTTCGAGCTCAACGCCGTCGACTACCTACTCAAGCCGGTCCGCGAGGAGCGTCTCCACGAGGCGATCCGACGGGTCGTCGACGCCCGGACCGACAACGGCGACACCGGCGACGACGAGACGATCCCGGTCGAGCGCGGCGGCGTCACGCGGTTCGTCCAACGATCCGACGTTCGCTACGTCGAGGCCCAGGGCGACTATGCCCGGCTGCACACCGGCGTCGGCAGCCATCTGATCCGGGTGCCGCTGTCCACGCTGGAGGACGAGTGGGACGAGGCCGGCTTCGTTCGCATCCACCGCAGCCTGCTCGTCTCCACGAACCATCTGCTGGAGGTGCGCAACGACAGCGGCCGATGCATCGTCGTCGTCGATCTCGGCGGCGGCATGACGGCCACCCTGCGCGTCGCACGACGGCACACCCGGGAGCTACGAGACCTGCTCGTCCGCCACGTCCATCGCCGACATCGAGCTGCCTCCACGTGACTCACGAGGCAGCGAAGCGAGTCCGGATCACCGGCCCGCGTACGACCGCCGGCCGGCCCCGACGCGTCGTCGTCATCGAGGAGATCGATGCCCAGACCGCTGTCGGCGAGGTGTACCTGCGGTCCCTGATGCGGTCGCAGCTGCGGCTCGCGGTCGGCGTACTCAGCCTGCTCGCCGTTACGCTCGGCGGCCTGCCGCTGCTGTTCGCGACCGCACCGCAGACCCGGCAGTGGGAGCTGCTCGGCGTGCCGCTGCCGTGGCTGGCCCTCGGACTGCTGGTCTATCCGGCGCTGATCGGCACCGGCTGGTGGTACGTCCGACAGGCCGAACGCACCGAGGCGCGCTTCGCGGAGCTGGCCGGCGAATGAACCCGACGTACGGCGCGATCGCGGTCGCCCTGGTCGCGGTCGCCACGATCGCGGTCGGCGCCTTCGGACTGCGGATCAGCCGTACGACGTCGGACTTCTACGTCGCGTCGCGCTCGGTCGGGCCGATGCTCAACGCCTCGGCGATCGGCGGCGAATACCTGTCGGCCGCGTCCTATCTCGGCGCGGCCGGACTGATCCTCGCCTTCGGCGCCGACATGCTCTGGTACCCGGTCGGCTGGACGGCGGGCTATCTCGTCCTGCTGGTGCTGGTGGCCGCGCCACTGCGCCGGTCCGGCGCCTACACGATCCCCGACTTCGCCGAGATGCGGCTGGAGTCGACCAACGCCCGCCAGGCGGCGACGATCCTGGTCGTCCTGATCGGCTGGCTCTACCTGCTGCCGCAGTTCCAGGGCGCCGGACTCACCCTGCGGACCGTGACCGGTGCGCCGTTGTGGGTCGGCGAGGTCGGCGTCGCGTTGGTCGTGCTCGTCAACGTGCTGTCCGGTGGCATGCGGAGCATCACCTTCGTCCAGGCGTTCCAGTACTGGCTCAAGCTCACCGCGCTGCTGATCCCGGTCGCGTTCCTCCTGCTCGCCTGGCGGGGCGACGGCGCGCCGGCACCCAGCGGCGACTGGATCCTGCCGCTCGACGGCGCGAACGACCACGAGCTCTATCGCACGTACTCCCTCATCCTCGCCACGTTCCTCGGCACGATGGGACTGCCGCACGTGCTGGTCCGCTTCTACACCAACCCCGATGGCCGAGCCGCCCGCCGCACCACGCTGCTGGTCCTGTGCATGCTCGGCATGTTCTACATCCTGCCGGCGATCTACGGCGTGCTCGGACGGGTGTACGCCTCGGACCTGATCGACCAGGGCCGGACCGACGCGGTCGTACTCGAGCTCCCGGCGCGGATCCTCGGTGGCGTCGGCGGCGATCTGCTCGGGGCGCTGCTGGCCGCCGGTGCCTTTGCGGCCTTCATGTCGACGTCATCCGGGCTGGCGGTCTCGGTCGCGGGCGTGCTGAGTCAGTACGTGCTCGGCCACAGCGGCTTCGGTCGGCGAATGCGAGGGATCGCGGGCTTCCGGGCCGCCACGGTCGTGGCCGTCGCGGTGCCGTTGCTGCTCGCCCTCGCCGCACAACGACTGCCGGTCGCGAACTCCGTGGCGCTGGCCTTCGCGGTCGCGGCGTCGACCCTGTGTCCGTTGCTCGTGCTCGGAATCTGGTGGCCGCGCCTGACCGATGCCGGTGCGATCGCCGGCTTGGTGATCGGCGGGATCGCATCGTGCGTCTCGGTGATGATGACGATCGCCGACAGCGATCGCGCCGGATGGGCCGAGGCCCTGGTCGGTCAGCCGGCGGCGTGGACCGTGCCGCTCGGTTTCGTGGTCATGATCGCGGTGTCCCTGGCGACGCCGCAGCGGGTGGCGCCAGGCGTGATCCGCACGATGGTGCGACTCCACACTCCCGAGCAACTCGAGCTGGACCGGGGCAGCTGGCACCCCGAACGGACCTGACCGGCGTATCCGCGGCCCACCCGACCTGCCCTAGCATCGAGCTGACCCGCAGCAGACTCAGCAGGAGGACAGCCATGGCAGCAGTGACGCTCGGCGACGTCACGATCGGCTACGACGACATCGGTCGTGGCGATCCGGTGGTCTTCGTCCATGGCCACCCGTTCGACCGGTCGATGTGGCAACCGCAGATCGAGGCGTTCGCCGATCGGCATCGAGTCGTCGTCGCCGATCTGCGCGGATTCGGCCAGAGCACGGTCGTGCCCGAGACGACTCCGTTCCGCGCGTTCGCCGACGACATCGCCGCGCTGCTCGACCACCTCGGGATCGACCGGGTCGTCCTCTGCGGCCTGTCGATGGGCGGCCAGATCGTGATGGAGTTCCAGCGGCTGTACCCGCGTCGAGTCCGCGGGCTCGTACTCGCCGACACGTCGGCCGCCGCTGAGACCGACCAGGGCAAGGCGATGCGCTATGACCTCGCGGATCGGCTGGTCCGCGAAGGCATCGAGGAGTACGCCGACGAGGTGCTGCCCAAGATGGTCGCGCCGGCCAACATCGACGCGATGCCTGCCGTCGCGAAGCACGTGTCGACGATGATGCGGGGCACGTCTCCGGTCGGCGCGGCCGCCGCGTTGCGGAGTCGTGCCGAGCGGCCCGGCTACCTCGACCTGCTGTCGGCGCTGCCGATTCCAGCGCTCGTCGTCGTGGGCGACCAGGACGAGTTCACCCCGGTCGACGTGGCCAGCGACATGCGCGGTCGGATCCCTGACGCGACCCTGGCGGTCATCGAGGGAGCCGGACATATGCCGAATCTCGAACGCACCGAGGAGTTCAACGCCGTGCTCCGCCACTTCCTCGACCACCTGCCGCCAATCGACGGCTAAGTGACCTGGTCCAACCCCTGTCCAAACGCGCTCCGGCCTGCCTAATCTCGATGAAGAGATGAGGTGGATGATCATGCGAGCACACATCGGCGAACGTCTGCGCATCCACGGTCGGATCGTGGGCGAGCAGGACAAGGCGGGCGAGATCATCGAGGTACGCGGGACCGAGGGCGAGCCGCCGTACGTCGTGCGATTCGATGACGGGCACGAGCGGCTGGTCTTCCCGGGCCCGGACGCCCAGATCGAGCCGCACCGCAATCCCCGCGCCGGCACGCGGCGTCAGCACTGACCCGCGCGGTCAAACGCTGACCGACCTGGTCAGCCCTCCGGGTCGGTCGCGACGCAGAACTCGTTGCCGACCGGATCGCGGAGCACCGTCCAGGTGAAGCCGCTCGGCACCGAGTGGGTGTCGACGATCGTGGCGCCGGACTCCACGAGACGCGTCACCGCGTCCTCCCGGTCGTCGACCGAGAAGTCGACGTGCAGCCGATTCTTGCCCATCTTGGCCTCGGGAACCTTCTGGAATCCCATACTGATCGGCTGGGCGCCGACGATCACGAACCAGCCGGGATAGACCGCGTGCACTGTGCCGCCGATCGCAGCCGCCCACCATGACGCCAGCTCGTCCGGATCCGCGCAGTCGATCGTGACCATTCGCGCCTTCATCGTCATTCGGTCACTCTAGGCCCGCGGACCGACCGACCGCTGGTCGTGCCCAATCGACCGTTCGTCGCACCGCCTGCCGAGCCGCAAGGTTCGCCGACAGACCGGCGATGCCGACCCTCTCCCGCCGTCGTACCGCGCTCAATACCGTGACCGGCGCCACAGCTCCTGTGAAGGGACGCCGCCATGGTCGAGCAAACCACTACCCAGCAGCACGAGACGTACGAACGAATGCATGCCAGCCGGGAGTTCATCGAGCTGAGGCGACGCTACATCGGCTTCGCGTTCCCGATGACGGTCGCCTTCATGGTCTGGTACCTGCTCTACGTCCTCGCCTCCAGTTGGGCCAACGACTTCATGGCGACCCAGGTGGTCGGCAACATCAACGTCGCGTTGGTGTTCGGCCTGCTGCAGTTCGTGTCGACGTTCCTGATCGCCTGGCTCTATGCCCGGCACGCCAACCGCAGACTCGATCCGATCGCAGACCGGCTCCGAGATGAGTACGACGCGGAGGTCCAGCGATGAGCGCCGCCGACACTGTCGTACTCGCGGCCGACACCTCGCATCGGCCGCTGACCACGTCGCTGTTCGTCCTCGTCGTGCTGGTCACGATCGGCATCACGATCTGGGCCAGCAAGCACACCAAGACCGCGACCGACTATTACGCCGGCGGCCGCTCGTTCACCGGCGTGCAGAACGGCTTCGCAGTCGCCGGCGACTACATGTCGGCCGCGTCGTTCCTCGGAATCTCGGGCGCGATCGCGCTGACGGGGTACGACGGCTTCCTCTACTCGATCGGGTTCCTCGTGGCCTGGCTGGTCGCGCTGCTGCTGGTCGCCGAGCTGCTTCGCAACTCCGGCCGCTACACGATGGCTGACCAGCTCGCCTTTCGGATGCGGCAGCGGCCGGTACGCACCGCGGCGTCGGTGTCGACCGTCGTGGTGTCGATCTTCTACCTCCTGGCCCAGATGGTCGGCGCCGGTGCCCTGGTGGCACTGCTGCTCGAGGTCGAGGGCGACACCGCCAAGAACCTGACCATCGCCCTGGTCGGCGCGCTGATGATCTTCTACGTCACGGTCGGCGGCATGAAGGGCACGACGTGGGTGCAGATCGTCAAGGCCGTACTCCTGATGAGCGGCACGATCCTGATCACCGTGCTCGTGCTGGCCAAGTTCAACTTCAACATCTCCGACATGCTCGGCGGCGCCGCGGAGAACTCCGGAGCCGGTCAGGCGTTCCTCGAGCCGGGCTTGAAGTACGGCGTCGACACGACGGCGAAGATCGACTTCCTGTCACTCGGTCTGGCGCTCGTGCTCGGCACGGCCGGGCTGCCGCACATCCTGATCCGCTTCTACACGGTGCCGACCGGCAAGCAGGCCCGCTCGTCGGTGTTGTGGGCGATCAGCCTGATCGGCGCGTTCTACCTCATGACCCTGGTGCTCGGCTTCGGTGCGGCGGCCTTGCTGTCCGATGACGCGTATGGCCAAGTGGCTGACAGCGCGGGCAACCTCGCATCGCCGTTGCTCGCCGAAGAGGTCGGGGGTGGTCCCGGCTCGAGCGGCGGCGCCATACTCCTGGCGCTGATCGCGGCGGTGGCCTTCGCCACCATCCTTGCCGTCGTCGCCGGGCTGACCCTGACGTCGGCATCGTCGGTCGCACATGACCTCTACGCCAACGTGATCCGGCGCGGCAAGGCGACCGAGCGCGACGAGGTCCAGGTCGCCCGTCGGGCGGCGATCGCGATCGGGGCAGTGGCCATCGTGCTGGCGATCCCGGCGCAGAACCTCAACATCGCGTTCCTGGTCGCCCTCGCGTTCGCCGTCGCGGCATCCGCGAACGTGCCGGCGCTGCTGCTCAACCTGTTCTGGAGGCGTTTCAACACCCGCGGTGCGGTCTGGAGCATCTACGGCGGACTCGCGTCGGCCGTGCTGCTGGTGTTCTTCTCGCCGGTCGTGTCCGGCAAGGTCGACCCGGCGACCGGCGAGAACCTGGCGCTGTTCCCGGCCTCGGTGGACTTCTCGTGGTTCCCGTTGGAGAACCCCGGCATCGTCTCGATCCCGCTTGGCTTCCTCTTCGGCATCGTCGGCACCATCACCTCGCGAGATCGGACGGCCGAGGAGAAGTACGACGAGCTCGACGTACGAGCCCTCACCGGCGCCGGAGCCGAACGCGCGGTCACCTCCTAGCCCACCACGCCGCGGGTCGGCGTCGGCCGACGCGAATGGGACAGCGATAGGTTGGGCACTGGGCCGACGAGCGCGCGAGCGAGGAGGACACGTGACCGAGCCGACCAACGACACCCTGTCGAACCTCCTGCACGAGGAGCGCCGCTTCGATCCGCCGCAAGGGTTCGCAGCCGATGCCAACGTCACCGCCGACGTCTACGACAAGGCACGGGACGACCGGCTCGGCTTCTGGGCCGCCGAGGCCGAGAAGCTGTCCTGGGCCAGCAAGTGGGACCAGGTCCTCGACTGGAGCAACCCGCCGTTCGCGAAGTGGTTCGTGGGCGGCGAGCTCAACGTCGCGTACAACTGCGTCGATCGCCACGTCGAGGCCGGCTACGGCGACCAGGTCGCGTACTACTGGGAGGGCGAGCCCGGCGACACCCGGACGCTGACGTACGCGGATCTGCAGGCAGAGGTCTGCAAGGCGACCAACGCGCTGATCGAGCTCGGCATCGCCAAGGGCGACCGGGTCGCGATCTACATGCCGATGATCCCGGAGCTGCCGATCGCGATGCTCGCCTGCGCCCGGCTCGGCGCACCGCACACGGTCGTGTTCGGCGGCTTCTCGGCCGAGGCGCTCAGCGGCCGGATCCACGACTCCTCGGCAAAGCTCGTCATCACCGCCGACGGCGGCAACCGTCGCGGCGCCCCGCACGCGCTGAAGCCAGTCGTCGACGAGGCGGCCGCGCGCAGCTCGACGATCGACAACGTGCTCGTCGTGCGCCGGACCGGCCAGGACGTCGAGTGGAACGACCACGACGTGTGGTGGCACGAGCTCGTTGACCGGCAGAGCGCCGAGCACACCGCCGAGCCGCACGACGCCGAGCACCCGCTCTACCTGCTCTACACCTCCGGCACGACCGCGAAGCCGAAGGGCATCCTGCACACGACGGGCGGCTACCTGACCGGCGTCGCGGCGACCCACCGCATGGTGTTCGACCTCAAGCCGGACCAGGACGTGTACTGGTGCTCGGCCGACATCGGCTGGGTCACCGGGCACTCCTACATCGTCTACGGGCCGCTGGCCAACCGCGCCACGTCGGTCATGTACGAAGGCACGCCGGACACGCCGCACAAGGGCCGCTGGTGGGAGCTGATCCAGAAGTACGGCGTGACGCTGTTCTACACGGCACCGACCGCGATCCGTACGTTCATGAAGCTCGGTGAAGACATCCCGGCCGAGTTCGACATGTCGTCGCTGCGGCTGCTCGGCTCGGTCGGCGAGCCGATCAACCCGGAGGCCTGGATGTGGTACCGCAGGGTCATCGGCGGCGACCGCTGCCCGATCGTCGACACCTGGTGGCAGACCGAGACCGGCGCAATCATGATCAGCCCACTCCCCGGCGTGACGTCGACCAAGCCCGGCTCGGCCATGACACCACTGCCCGGCGTGGCCGCCGACGTCGTCGACGACAACGCGAAGCCGGTGCCCAACGGATCCGGCGGCTACCTCGTGCTGACCGAGCCGTGGCCGTCGATGCTGCGGACGATCTGGGGCGACGACCAGCGCTACATCGACACGTACTGGTCCCGCTTCCAGAACCTCTACTTCGCCGGAGACGGCGCCAAGAAGGACGAGGACGGCGACATCTGGCTGCTCGGCCGGGTCGACGACGTCATGAACGTCTCGGGCCACCGGATCTCGACGACCGAGGTCGAGTCGGCGTTGGTGTCGCACCCGAAGGTCGCCGAGGCGGCTGTCGTCGGTGCGACCGATGAGACGACCGGCCAGGCCGTAGCTGCCTTCGTGATCCTGCGGGCCGAGGCAGGCGACGGCGGTCCGGACGTCGTGGACGAGCTGCGCGGCCACGTCGCCAAGGAGATCGGGCCGATCGCCAAGCCGCGCCAGATCATGGTCGTACCCGAGTTGCCGAAGACCCGGTCCGGCAAGATCATGCGCAGGCTGCTGCGCGACGTCGCCGAGCATCGCGAGATGGGCGACGTCACCACGCTGACCGACTCGAGCGTGATGGACGCGATCCGCGACAAGCTCGACAGCGGCAGCCTCAAGACCGAGGAGTAGCCGAGCGAATCGACATCGTGGGGGTCATCGCCTCCGTGATGTCGATACTCCGGTGGGCATCAGCCAGCGGGAGTACATCAAGATCATCCGGCTGGCGGATGTTGTGAGCCCGGGAGTACGCGAACCTCGAAGGCATGAACGCCCCGAGAAGCGCCACCGCGACCGGTACACAGCCGCGACGGCCCTGGCGGCTGTCC
>Ga0209382_10004802_pt1 | contig 17842 bp, 18 predicted proteins | sample SoiMetdeltSBSDD5_FD_187599 | JGI IMG/M metagenome (GOLD analysis project Ga0209382, IMG submission 187599) | Bulk soil microbial communities from a Populus tree surrounding site in Tennessee, USA - Soil MetaG P. deltoides SBSDD5 (SPAdes) (version 2) | ecosystem: Environmental > Terrestrial >...
TCGACGCGGCGGCGCGACTCCTGCCACTGGACGAATCCGGACTGGAGCTCCTTCCCGAGCATGAAGGCGACGATCCAGCCAACGAACAGCAGGGCAGTCTGCGCGAATTCCACGCCTCTCCTCCGGTGCGTCCGACGTCGCTGTGCGTCAAGACGCCTGCTTCAGGTCGTGGCGGCGAGTCTATGCCTCCGCCAGACCGTGTGTCAAGAGAACGGGAGGGGCGAGGAGGCGGGGATGGTGTTAGACGCCGAGCGTTTGCGCCACGTAGGTGAGCAGGGAGATCGGCGAAAACGGCTTGGTCAGGTACAGGTCGGCGCCGGCCGCCAGCCCGTCCGCCACGTCCGTTGCCTGGGCCTTCGAGGTCAGGATCACCACTCGCGTGTCGGTCAGGTCTGGGGTCGAGCGGATCCGGCGCGTCAGCTCGATACCGGTCTGGCCGGGCATCTGGACGTCCAGCAGCACCAGCTCCGGGCGGTGCTGCTCGATCAGCGTCCAGGCCTCGTCGCCGTCAGCCGCCTCCAGGACGGTGATCTGCTCGGATGCGATGGTGGCCGCGACGAGCAGCCGCAAGCTCGGCTCGTCGTCGGCGATCAGGACGGTCTTCTGGGACGGCGGACCGGCGCCTGGTAGGGGCGGAATCATGGTGCTGAGGCTCCTCTCCCGAGCGGGTTCATCCCGAGGGCTCCCGCGACGGCGTCCGCGGCCACGCCGGCCACGCCTGGCCGCTTCAGCAGCACACCGGTCGTTCCGAGCGCAACGAGCTCGTTGCGCTCCGCCGTCGTGAGATCGCGGTGGGTGATGATCAGGATCGCGTCGATCGTGACGCTGCGCTCGCGCAGCTCCTGGAGCAAGGCACCGCCGGTCGTGTCCGGCAGCATCAAGTCGAGCATCACGGCACGCGGCGGGGTGCCGAGGACCGCTGCGAGCGCGGCGGCGCCAGTCTCGACGCGCCGCGCGGTCAGCCCCCGAGATCCAAGCTCTACTTCCAGCAGCCGCCCGAACACGACGTCGTCCTCGACGATCAGGACGTCGCCGACCTCGGACGGGACGTCGGCGATCGGCAGGGTGAAGCAGATGCGCGCCCCGTGGCCGAGGCCGTTCGACTCGGCGCGGACCCGCCCGCCGTGGACCTCGACGATCTGCTTCACGATCGCCAGCCCGAGGCCGGTCCCCCGGATCTCGCGCCGGTCAGTGTTGTCCACCCGGAAGAACTTCTCGAACAGGCGCGGCAGCGCCTCCGGCGGGATGCCGAGGCCCTGGTCGGTCACCGCGATCTCGACGGCGTCGTCCACCTCGCGAGCGCTCAGCACGATCTCGCCGCCGTTCGGCGAGTACTTGCGGGCGTTGCCGAGCAGGTTGCTCAACACCTGCTGCACCCGGCTGGCGTCGGCGCGGACCGGCGACAGGTCCGCTGCCGCCTCAACGACGATCGGGCAGGCCGGGTCCGGCCCGGCTGCCGCCGCGCTCCGTTCGAGGAGGGCCCTGGGTGCGCATGCCTCGAAGGTGAACGGCTCGACGCCGCCGGCGAGGCGCTGGAGGTCCAACAGGTCGTCCACCAGCGCGGCCAGCCTCAACCCCTCCTGCACCATCGAGGTCAGGAAGCGGCGGCGCTGATCCTCAGGGAACTCACGCGAGAGGAGCAGCTCCGCGAAGCCGACGACGCTCGCCAGCGGCGTCCGGAGCTCGTGGTTGACCACGGAGATGATCTCGTCCTTCACCCGGTTCAGGTCACGCTCATGGGTCACGTCGCGGATGGTCAGGCCGACGCCGGCCCGGGTGTCGTCGTCGGTCGGGACCGGGAAGACCTGGACCCGGACGTCGCGCGGGACCGGCCCGACGAATCGCATCTCGAAGGCCTCACGAGATTCTGGATCGGCTGTGACGCGCCGCCAGTCCGTGAGCACCTTGCCCGGCGACTCCAACCAATCGCTCATCTGCCCGATGACCTGTTCGGCGTGCTTCCCCAACGACGAGCCGGGTTCGTACCCGAGCATGGTGGCGGCCGGACGGTTCGAATACCGACAGATCAGGTCGGCGTCCAGGATCGCCAGCCCCTCGCTCATGCTGGCGACGACGCTGGCGAGGGTGGCCCGCTCCCGCCCGAGCGCCAGGCTGAGCCGGTCACGGTCCGCTTCGGCGCGCTGGCGCTCGTCGGCCAGGCGGCGGTCGCCGGCCCTGATCCGTAGCCAGAGGACGCTCAGCCCGGCCAGCCCGATGGCGATCAGCGAGACGTCGACGATCGGGTGGATGAACGGGCGGCTGACGACGCTGACCAGGAGCGGCGTGAGCAGCCCAGCCAGGAGCAGCGGGAGCAGGATGCGCTCGACCAGCGCCAGCGGCCGACGCGGCGGCACGGTCGGCCGATCGGACCAGCGCCGTGCCGCGCTGGCCGTCTGGGGCGGCGTCGCCTGCTCTGTCCGCTGCTCGAAGGTCACACCCGCCTGCCTCACCCGTCCATCTGCCCGCCGAACTACCAGCCGATCGCCGCGCCGTCGCGCCGGGGGTCGGCGCCGCCAGTCAACAGCCCGCTCTCCGGATCGATCGCGACGCCGTGGCCGCCGCCGACCCCCGCCGTCCACGCCGCGAGCACGTTCACCTCGTGCCCACGCGCCCGGAGCCCCTCCAGAGCCGCAGCCGGAATCCGCGCTTCGGCGTCTACGAGCGTCCGCTCGAACGCTCGCACGCGCGGCGCCTCAATGGCGGCCTGGACGTTGAACCCGAAGTCCAGGCGGTTGAGCAGCATCTGGAGCGTCGTCTGGAGGATGCCGTACGAGCCCGGTGTCCCGATCCCAAGGATCGGCGCGCCGTCCCGGGTGACGATGCAGGGCGCCATCGGCATCTCCAGCGGGCGGCCGGGCATGATGTGGTTCGGGCTCTCCGGGTTGACGTCCTGCCAGTAAATGAAGTTGTTCATCGGGATGCCGGTCGCGCCGGCCACGAAGGCGTTGCCGAACGTCCCGCCGTTGCTGTGCGTCACCGACACCAGGTTCCCCTCGGCGTCCACGGCCTCGAAGTGGGTGGTGTTGTCGCGCTGGTAGCGCCGGGGGTCGCCGGGCGGGATCAGGTCGTCCTTCTGGGCGCGGAACCGCTCGCCTTCGCTCGGGGCGGCCCGCTGGCGGTCGATCAGGGCACGCCGGCCGGCGACGAACTCGTCTTCGAGCAGGCTCCGATGGTCCACGCTCTGGTCCATCGTGTACGCCGTGCGGTCGGCGCTGGCGAGCTTGATCGTCTCCAGCAGCAGGTGGAGGTATTCGGCGGAGTTGTGCCCTAGCGCCGCCAGATCGAACGGTTCGAGGATCTTCATCGACTCGAGGTACTGGATGCCGGAGCAGCCGGGCGGCATCGTCATCACGGTGTTGCCGCGATACTGGATCGCCAGAGGCTCGACCCAGCGCACCTGGAAGTCGGCGAGGTCCTCCATCGTCAGCCAGCCGCCGGCCTCCTGAACTGCCCGGACGATCTCCTCGCCCAGCTCGCCACGGTAGAAGACGTCGGCACCGCCCTCGGCGATCGTTCGGAGGCTGCGGGCCATCCCGGGCTGCGGCACGATCTCGCCGACCCTCGGCACCCGGCCGTTCACGAAGTAGGCGGCGCGGGACGATGCGAACCGCGCCAGGCGCGCCTCGGCCGCCACCAGCATGCCGTGGGCAAAGGCGCTGATCGGCCAGCCGCGCTCGGCGACCTCGATGGCGAAGCTGAAGACGGTTGCCCGGTCGAGCCGCCCGAATCGCTCCAGGGCGGCCAGCCAGCCCGCGACGGGCCCCGGCTGGATCGTGGAGCGGACGTCGCTGTAGACGTCTTCCTGGTCCGTCCAGACGTCTCCCCGAGCCGCGCGCGGCGCCCGCCCGAGGTAATCCAGGCCGTGGACCTGGCCAGTCTTCCCGTCGCGGATCAGCATGTAGCCGCCCCCACCGCCGAGCCCGGACATGAACGGCTCCACCACGGCGAGGGTGGCGGCGACCGCCACGGCGGCGTCCACGGCGTTGCCGCCAACCATCAGGGCGCGGACGCCGGCCTGGGATGCCAGGTTGTGGGCGGAGCTGACTACGCCGCGCACGCCCAGCGCCGGTGGCCGAAACGCTCCGTCGTGAGGGCCGCGCGCCGTTGAACCGAGCTCCGTCGGGGCTACCGTCATCGCCATCGCCGATCTCCTGTGGCAGGCGTCGGCCGACGACGCCCTGGATAGGATGATGAATCCTGTTTCAGGGTACGCGATCTCAGAAGCGCGAGGCAGGTTGACATCATCCGCTACGTGACGTCTCGACTCCTTAACGAAGTGGGGCAGAGATGGACCCAGCGGGCGCAGTGCATGGTTTTGCAGGGTCGCCGAGGCTCCGTCGCCCGCCTCACAGACCATCCGGAGTACGTACAGGGTCACGGAGGGCAGGCAGGTCGGGCGGGGGAGCGTGAGCGCCTGGGGCAGCTGGATCGTCCGCCGTGTCCGTCAGGTCCGATCGCGTCGAATCGTCGGCTGCGCTCTCAGACTCCAGGAGCGGGGTGCCGGCGTAGAGCGCGAAGCAGACCGGGCAGCCCAGCAGCGCGAAGCACGCGGGACAGAGCACAGCACCTCCTTCGTCAGCACCCCATCGCCGAAGCTGGCTCGACAGCCGGTGCCTCCCGCTCCAGCCGGTACCCATAGAGCCAGTCCGGCGAGCCGCCAAGCTTGATGAACAGCGGCAACATCAGATCGCGGATGAACCCGCCAATCGGGTTTGTTATCGCCTTTTGCTGGCCGTTGCGCCGCGCCAGCTCGACGATCCTCTCGACTCGCTCGCGGCGCAGCGACTCGAACGCCGCGAACGCCCGGGTCACGTCGTGGGCGTCGCGCAGGCACCTGGCCAGCACCAGCGCGTCTTCGAGCGCCGTCGACGCCCCCTGCCCCATGTGCGGCGAGGCGGCGTGCGCGGCATCGCCGATCAGGCCGACTGGCCCCCGATGCCAGGTCGGCAGCGACGGCAGCTCGTAGACGCCCCAGCGTCCGAGCGGCCCCGGCGTCGACCGGATCAGCGTCGGGATCGGTTCATGGTCGTCGGCGTGCGCCTCCAGCAGCAGCCGTCGCCACTCCTCGTCGGAGAGGGCGGCCAGCTCGCCCCGCCGCGGCTCCTGGGGCCAGCGGAGATTGCTGAACCAGCAGACCTCGCCGTCCGGCTTCGCAACCGAGCCGAAAAAGGCACGCCGGCCGAACGTCATTTGCATCCTGCCCGTGACTGGCAGGGCAGGCGAGGGGTAGGCGAACCCGCCGCAATCGACGAAGTCGCTGTAGGCCGGCCCCGGCGCCTCCGGCAAGATCAACTGGCGGGTCCGCGAGTGGAGCCCGTCGGCGCCGATCAGGAAATCGCCACGCTCGAAGCTCCCGTCCTCGAATTGCGCGACCACCTGCTGGCCGTCGGCGAGTTGGCCGGCGCCGAGACGATCGTCTGTGCCGTGCCCGTTGAGCTCCAGCCGGTCCACCAGTTCGACGTCCACCAGCTTCTTCTGGTGCTCCACGCGGATGCCGTGGCGGGTCGCCGCGTCGCGGAGCGCCCGGTGCAGGCGTGAGCGCTTCAGGATTACGCCGCTCGCGCCGTACCGCTGCTCGTCGCCTCGGCTGTCGATCTCGGCGATCCGGCGCCCTCGACCGTTGTAGAACGTCATCCCAAGCGTTGGGACACCGTCCGCCTCGGCCCGCGCGTCGATGCCGAGCAGCTTCAGGACGTTGACGCCGTTCGGCCCGAGGTTCAAAAAGAAGCCAGCGTCCTCCTCGGCGGCGCTCCGGGCCTCGAAGACGGCGGCCTCAATACCGGCGCGCTGGAGGAAAAGCGCCAGGGCCGGCCCGGCGACCCCGCCGCCGACGATCAGCGCCTTGCGCCGGGGCACGGGCTGCTGAGGTGCAGGTGTCTGTGATGGAGACGTCTGGTCCATGGTGATCTCCGTGATGAGACGGACCGGGGCGGGCCACTGTTGCAGGCAAGAAGTGACGACACCGCCGGATCTGAGAAGTCGTACAGGGCTACCGATCGAAGAACTTTGAGAAGAGCCCGTAGAGCATCCACTGGAGGGCGTTCCGGCGGACGATCCGGGTGTTGTGGAAGGCGGTGAAGCGCCAGCCGTCGCCGCGCCTGACGGCGACGAGCGTCTGGATCGAGGGGCGCCGCCCGCGCTCGTCTCTCTGGCCCGGGAAGATCGTCCCGCCACTGGCGTGAACCAGCGCGACGTTCGGCCCGAGAAAGCGGAGGCTGTCGATCTGCCCGACGAGGCGGGTGCCCTTGAGCCAGGTGTCGAACAGCTGCTGATGCTCGGCGGCGATCGCCTCAGCGCCGCGCCGATTCGAGCCGTCGAAGGCGACGTAGTCGGCATCCTCGGTGAAGAGCGCCCCGTAGGCCGGGCCGTCGCCACGCCCCCAGGCCTCGAGCAACTGGCGGAACAGGTCGCGAATGGCCTGCTCGTCGGCGTTCATGGCCGCGCGTATCTCCACCGCCCGGTCGTCAATCACGGTGTCGTTCTGCATCTGAGTCTCCCTGTGTGCCGAGGGTTGAAGGGTCGGGCTCCGCTGGTCGGCGCGCAGGCAAGCGCGCTACACTCTCTCAGTGTCCATATATCTCCCTCGGTCATTCTCTTAGTAAACAAGAGGCTTAGACTGTAAGAGGTCTTCGATGGCCGTGTCAAGCGGTTCAGGCGAAATGTCACATAGAGCACAGTTGCTCGCCGACCTCAACGTCGCCTTCAGGACCAGCAGCGCCCAGAGCGTCATGCTCAGCCAGGCTGCCGCCGACTACCTGGAGATGGCCTCCAGCGACATCGAGTGCTTCGACCTGCTCTCGCTCCACGGCCCGATGACGGCCGGCCGCCTGGCCGAGCTGACCGGCCTGACGACTGGCGCCATCACCGGCGTGATTGACCGGCTGGAGCGGGCCGGCTACGCCGCTCGTGAGCGCGATCCGAACGACCGCCGCCGGGTGATCGTCAGGCCGCGCCTTGAGCGCCACGCCGACCCCGCGGCCGTGGCGGCCTACGGACCAGTCGCTGTGGCGATGGATGCGCTGCTGACGCGGTACAGCGACGACGAGCTGGCGACGATCCTCGACTTCTTCACGCGCGCCAACGCCGAGATCCAGGCGAGCATCGCCCGCCTGCGCTCCGAGCCGCGAGGCGCGAGTAGCCAGCGCCGCGAGTAGCGAGCGGCGACGCCGCCGGCCGATAGTAGAGCGCGCACGGCCCGGAGGCGATGGACGGGGAGGCGAGTGGACGATGAGCAGGCAGGCGGTGGGGACGGTCGCGGCGCTCTACCGGTTCCCCGTCAAGTCGATGGGCGGCGAGGCACTCGAGCAGGCCCCGCTCTACTGGCACGGCGTGGAGGGCGATCGGCGCCAGGTCTTCGTCAAGTCCGGCGATCTGTCGAGCTTCCCCTGGTTGACCGCTCGCGACGTCCCGGAGCTGGTCCACTACACGGCGTACCTGACCGATCCAGAGAACGTCCGCCGCTCGTCGGTGATGGTGCGGACCCCGCAGGGCGAGGAGCTGCCGATCGAGAGCGAGGCGCTCCGCGAGCGGCTGGAGCGGCAGTACGGCGCGCCGATTCACCTGATGCGCACCAGTCGCGGCGCGCAGGACGCGGCCGGCATCTCGGTGCTCGGGCTGGGGACGGTGCGGGCGCTTGGCGAGCGGATCGGGCAGCCGATGGACGTCAGGCGGTTTCGCCAGAACATCTACCTGGAAACGATCGGCGGCGAGCCAGATGTCGAGGACGGCTGGGTCGGCCGGGCGCTGGTCATCGGGGACGGCGAGCGGCCAGCGCGGGTACGCCTGCTCCGCCCCGATCACCGCTGCATGATGGTCAACCTGAGCCCAGAGCACCCGGGCCAGAACCCGGCCGTCCTGCGCGAGATCGCCGCCTCACGAGACAACTGCCTCGGGTTGTACGGTTCGGTGGACGCGATCGGGACCGTCCAGGTCGGCGACCCTGTGTACCTGGAGTAACCTCCTATTTTTCGGGGGATTGTTGTTCCTCGGGTGGGCTGATGCTCTCCAGGGTCGGCGCCGCGAGCGCCGGGTCGTGCCCGTTCGTCTCCGACACGGTCAGCGACGGCGCGGGCGCGGCCGGCGCGGGCGGCTGCGCGGCGCTCGCCAGGCTCAGCAGCGGCTGGAGCATCTGCGTGAACTCCATCGGGATCACGATCTTGGTGGACTGGCCGGCCCCGAGCGACTTCAAGGCCTCCAGGTATTGCAGGCTCATCGTCTTCGGGTCCACGGACTGCGCCACCGAGAAGACTGTCTCCAGCGCCTGCGCCGAGCCCTCCGCCCGCAAGATCGCCGACTGACGGGCCGCTTCCGCCGCCAGGATCGTCGCCTGCTTCTCGCCGGTCGCCACCGCCACGGCCGCCTCGCGCTTCCCCTCGGCCTCCGTCACCACGGCGCGGCGGTTCCGCTCGGCCGACATCTGCCGGTTCATCGCCTCCTGGACCTCGCGCGGCGGGATGATCTCGCGGATCTCGACCGAGTTCACTTTGACGCCCCAGCGCTCCGTGACCTCGTCCAGCTTCGTCCGCAAGAGCATGTTGATCTGCTCGCGCTTCGCCAGGACGTCGTCGAGCGAGAGATCGCCGACGACCGCCCGCAGCGTCGTCATCGCGATCCCCTGCGCAGCCCCGAGGTAGTTCTGCACCTGGACCACGCTGTCGATCGAGTCCACCACGTACATGTAGATCAGACAGTCCACGTTCACCGGCGCATTGTCACGGGTGATGCAGGTCTGGTGCGGCACCTGGATGAACTGTTCGCGCAGGTCCACCCGCACTCCCCGATCGACCCCAGGGATGAGTAACACCAGGCCGGGGCCCCGGGCCCCGATTGACCGGCCCAGCCGGAACACCACCAGCCGCTGATACTCGCGCACGACGCGGACGCTCGTGTACGCCAGCCCGCCCACCACGACGACCAGCAGCAGCAACGTAAGGATGATCGTGAGTACCGATTCCAGTTCCATTATCGGGTCCTTTGAACCCACACGCCCGGGCGCACCTCGCCCTGGGATGGAAGCGTCGAAAACTCCCTGGTGAGCCTCGGCATCATCCGCCGCACGTGCAGCGTCAGCCCCTCCCGCGCGACGATCTCGACCTCCTCGCCCGGCTCGATCGCCTCGCCGCGGCTCACGGCGGACCACGTCTCGCGGTGGACCCGTACCGTGCCCTCAGGCGCCAGCGGCGAGGCGGCGATACCCAGCGCCCCCGGCAGCCGCATCAGCGGATCGAGCACCGGCAACTGGCGCGCCCGCAGGCCGGCCCGCAGCGCCACGAGGAAGAACGCCGCGAACAGCGCGCACATCCCCAGCAGCAGCCACGGGCTCACCATGACCGACTCAGAGAACGACCAGCCGCCCGGCGCGACCGGCGTGAACAGCAAGGAGCCGCCGAGCAGGAACGCCACCACCGCGCCGGTCCCCAGGATGCCGTGCGAGGTGATGTGCAGCTCCAGAAGGAACAGCACCAGCGAGAAGCCAATCAGGGCCGCCGCGCCCCAGTTCGTCGGCAGGTTGCCGAGCGCCACCAGGGCCAGCACCAGCGAGATCGCACCGACGATCCCCGGCGCGAACGAGCCCGGGTGATACAGCTCGGCGGTGACGCCGACGATCCCGATGACCAGCAGCAGGAACGCGACGTTCGGATCGGCGATTACCTGCAGCGCGATCGAGGCCACCATCGTTCGCCGCCTGTCGCGCTACGCGTGTACGGTCGGTCCCAGGCGCGACTCCAGCCGACCAGCTCCGTCGACAACAGCCCACCGCGTCGCGCCCGTGTCGGTCACCCGACGTCGGGTCACAGGCGCGATACCTACCATGTATTGTAGCCCACGCTACGTCCCGGACGTGAACCCGATCGTCGAGACCATGCCGGTCCCGCCGTCCACCATCAGCGTCGCCCCGGTCACGTTCGACGAGTCGTCACTTGCCAGGAACAGGATGCTCTTCGCGATCTCCATCGAGTCCGCGCCGCGCCCGAGGACGTTGTGAGACGGCGCCTCGCGCAGGATCGCCTGCGCCTCCTCGTAGGAGATGCCATCAGCTTCGGCCTTGCGGCGGATGTGGAACGGCGTGATCGTGAAGCCGGGGCAGACCGCGTTGACCCTGATGCCCTGGTGGCCGTGGTCGCAGGCCAGCGAGCGGGTCAGGGCCAGCAACGCTGCCTTCGTCGCATCGTACTGTGCCATGCCGGCCCGCCCGTTGATCGCGTTCGTCGAGGAGACGTTGACGATCGTGCCGCCGCCGTGCTTCGCCATCTCAGGGATCGCGAACTTCGCGCAGAACGCCGCGCCCAGCAAGTTCACGCCGATGATCCACTGCCACGACTCGGGCGTCGCCTCGGTGACCGGGCCGTAGAGGCGCACGCCGGCCGCCGTCACCAGCGAGTCGATCCGGCCGAACTTCGCCACCGTCTCGCGGACCGTCCGCTCCGCCTCGGCCTCCTGGCTCAGGTCCGCCACGATGCCGAGCACTCGGGCGCCGCTCGAGTCGATCGCCGCCATGGCCCGCTCGACAGCATCGGCTGCCGGGTCCACGATTGTGACGGCCGCGCCCTCCCGCACGAACAGCTCGGCCGTCGCCGCGCCGATCCCGCCAGCGCCGCCGGTGACCACCGCGACCTTGCCGGCCATCCTGTCTGCCATCAGTACGCTCCTCGCTCACGAATCGTCGTGGTCGGGATCGTACCGTGTCCACCCCGTCCCAGGGCAGGTGTACGATCTCGTTGTCGAGAGCACCAGAGCATCACGGACCGATCGCCATGGCGACCATCCAGGGGCTGGACCGGTCACGCCTCGGCCGACGCACGTTCCTCACCGGACTCCTCGGGACGGCCGGCGCCGCGCTTGCCAGCGGTTCGCAAGCGCCGGCCGTGCCGTCGGCGCTTGCCGTCCCACCCTCCATTCCTCCGACGGTCCGCGCTCAGGCCGGCGGCGGTCCCCGCGTCCTGCTCCCCGCTGACTTCGCCGAGATCCGCGCCAAGATCGCCGATCCGGGCTGGGCGCGCGACGCGTTCAACGCCCTGAAGCGGTCGGCAGGCGGGCTGGTGAGGAGCACGCCATCCTCAGGCCGGACAGCGGCCTGCTCTACCAGTTGAGCCCTGGTGCGAGTTTCACCTCAGACGGCTTCTGGTACGAGGGCAGCGCCCTGCTCGCCGATCGCACGTTGCCGGTGCTCCGGACCGGGTCCGGCGCCAACCGCCTCCAGGTCGCCGTCAACGCGATGTCGTACGTCGGCGCACACCCAGCCGGCGCAGCTCGAGATCGAGCTGACGGCCGGGCCGCACCGGCTCGTGCCGGCCCCGGCCTCGATCAAGTACGCGGACCCGCTGCACGCCGGCTGGTACCGCCAGACGGTCTCGCACAGCACCGTGGGGCACCCTGCTCTGGGTGGCCGGTGAGCCCGGCACGATGGTGATCGCCGGTCTGAGCCGGATCGGCGGGCCGGACCAGAACAACGCCCCCGAGCCGGTAACGACCGTGATCGTCCGTCGCGAGGCCGCCGCCACGACGTTCGTCTCCGCGCTGCTGACCGGCTACGTCGGGCAAGGCGAGGTCGCGGCGCTGCCCGCCCTCCGCGACGGCGCGCCCGTCAGCGCCGACGAGGCGATCGGCGTCCAGATTCGGGCGCCGCGCGGCAGCTACGACATCCTGCTCGCGCCCGGTCCCGGCACCTACGAGATCGCTGGGCGCCAGATCAGCGGCGGCCAGATCGTGGTCGTGCGCCCCGACGACGGCACCGTCGAGCAGGCCGCTCTCTCGTGACTCGCTGCGACGCCGGAGATGGTAAGATCGTCACGCCATGCGCTCAGCAGACGAAATTCTCGAGGATGCCCTGGCCCTGCCCGTCGAGATCCGAGCAAGGATCGCCGGCTCGTTGATCGAGAGCCTCGACGAAGGTGCTCTTGACGAGCAGGCCGATGAGCTGTGGTCGGCTGAGATCGCGCGCCGGATCGCCGACATCGACGCAGGCCGGGTGCAGCTCGTTCCGTGGTCTGATGTGCGCCGACGCCTCGAACTTCTCTAGGTGACGTTGCCGTCGTGGAGGGCGCGGGCCCGCAGGATCGCGTAGACCGCGCTGAAGATCGGCGTCGGGACGCCAACCTGCCGGCCGCGTCTGACCACACTGCCGGTCAGCGACTCCAGCTCCACCCGCTTGCCGGCCGCGAAGTCGCGCTGCATCGAGGTCGTGTGGCCGTCTGAGAGGCCCAGGTAGAGCGCCTCCACGCGCTTCGCCACCTCATCGGGCAAGTTGAACCCGGAGGCCAGCCCGACGGCCCGGATCTCGCGCTGCATCGCCAGCACCGTCTCGCGGCCCTCGGCGAGTCCCTTCGTGTGGCCGGTCGAGAGGCCCGACGCGCTGTTGATGCTGGCGCACGGCGCCAGGAACATGAACTTCTCCCAGAGTCCCTGCTGCGCGTCGTCGGTCGCGACAGCCTGGTCAATGCCGGCCGCGTGGAACGTCGCGACGATCCGCTCGACGCGCGCCGAGCGCGGCCCGGCCGGCTCGCCGATCGTGATCGAGAAGTTCGTGCCGAGCTGCTGGACGACGCCCGGCGCGACGATCGTCGAGCTGAGCAGCGTCGACCCGGCGAGCACCCGCGCCGGATCGACCACCGCGCCGATCTCCTCCACCGAGTCGACGCCGTTCTGGATCGGCACAATGCAGGTCTCCGGTCCGATGACCGGCTCGATCGCGGCGGCGGCCTCTCTGGTGTCGTACGTCTTGACGGCGAACAGGATCAGGTCGAACGTGCCGCCGGCGTCGGCGGGGTAACGGACGGTCCTGGCCTCTGGACGCCAGACCGAGCCGTCCCGATCTCGGATCTCGAGGCCGTTCGCCTGGATCGCTTCGAGGTGGGCGCCCCGGGCCACGAACACGACCTCGTTGCCGGCCCGGGCCAGTCTGGCGCCGTAGTAGCCGCCGATCCCGCCCGACCCCATCACCAGAATCCGCATCCGCAAGCCCTACCCTACTTCCCGACCAGGTGCTCCAGGATGTGCTTCTGCTCGGCCGCGTCGTCCACGCCGGAGATCACGATCTGGTGAAGGTCCACACCGGCCGCGATCTGCTGGTCCAGCCGCGCCACCGCGTCGTCGAGCTGGTCCGGCGTCACGATCCGTGCGAACGCCTCTGACAGATCGTCGGAGACGGCCGACGCGCCCGCCGTTGAGCTGCCCTCGTCCCACGCCTTCCGGATCGCGTCGACCTCTTCGCCGCGCCCCATCGCCGTCAGGTGGGTGTGGTAGTAGACGCCCATCCGGGCCACGTAGTAGGCCAGGTTCCGCTTCTGGGCCAGCCGCGCGGCAGCCACGTCTCGCGTCACGATCACCAGCCCCGGCGACTTCGCCACGACGCTGGCCGGGTCGCGGCCGGCCTTCGCCACCATCGCGCGCATCTCTGCGACCTGCTCGGTCAGCCGCTCCAGTGGGATCATCATCGGCAGCCAGCCGTCCGCCAGTTCAGCCACCAGCCGCATCCCGGCTGGTCGGAACGATGCGAGGTAGATCGGGATGTTCGGGCGGAACGGGGTGAAGCGGAGTGTAAAGCCGCGCCCGAACTTGAAGACCTCGCCGTCGAAGCGCAGCGGCTCCCGGCGAAACAGCGTACGCATGATCAGGATCGTCTCGCGCAGGCGCGTGGCCGGTTTCTCGAACGGGATGCCGTGGAACTCCTCGATCACCAGCTTGCCGCTGGTGCCCAGCCCGGCGATCGCCCGGCCGCCCGAGATCTCGTCCAGCGTCGTGAAGTGCTGCGCCAGCGCCGCTGGCGTCCGCGAGAAGATGTTGACGATCGAGGTCCCCAGCGTGATCCGCGTGGTCCGGTCGGCGAGGATCGCCAGCGGCCCGAACGGCTCGCGGCCCCACGCCTCGGTGACGAAGACGGTTTCAACGCCGGCCTCGTCAGCCGCCTGGACGTACCCATAGGTGCGTGCACGGTCGTCGTCGCTGCCGGCCAGATCGACGGTGATCGAGAGCCGCCGTGCCATCCTGCCTCCCAAGCAGGCAGTAGGAGGTAGGCAGAGGGCAGCAGATCGTTACTGCCTACCGCCTACTGCCCTCTGCCTACTTCGTCACGCTCGCGCCTCGTCCTGTCCGCTTGCCGATCTCGCGGTGGATCATCTCGCGGTTCTCGGAGTACATGTGCCAGATGGCCGGTAGTGCGGAGACCACGATGATCAGGAGAATGATCGGCAGCAGGACCTTGTCGATGTCCTTCTCGGCCACGCCCAGCCGCGTCTGGATGACCTCGGTCAGAAAGTAGCCGCCGAGGCACATGCTGACGACCCAGCCGATCCCGCCCAGGACGTTCCACAGCAGGAACCTGCGGTAGCTCATCCGCGCCATGCCCGCCGCGATGGGCACGAACGTCCGAACGGCTGGAATGAATCGCGCCAGCACGATCGCCTTGCCTCCGTGCTTCTCATAAAACACGCGGGCGGCGTCGAGGCGCTTCGGGTTGCGCCAGAATGACTGCTCGTTGGTGAACAGGCGGCGGCCGAACTTCTCGCCGGACCAGTACCCGACGCTGTCGCCGGCGATGGCGGCGATGATCAACAAGAACATCATCGTCCAGACGTTGAGCAGGTCCGGTCGGAGTGCCGCTACGGAGCCGGCCGTGAAGAGGAGGCTGTCGCCGGGCAGGAAGAACCCGAAGAAGAGGCCGGACTCCGCGAAGACGATCGCGAATAGTCCAATGTACCCGACAGTCTGGATCACTTCCTTGAGGTCAAAAGGCAGCATACGGTCCTCACCTGAAGAGTCCGGAGGCGAAGAGCACGACGTTGCCCGAGTCGACGAGCCGACGGTCCTCACCTGGAGAGCCGCGCGATTGTACGACACGGCTTCGAAACAGGCCAACCGGGCCTGCCCATATTAACGCACCTCTCATCCTCGCCAGGCCCGGATTACCGCGTTCTTTGCGCGAGATGTCACTCGACTCTCCCAGTATCCTCCTGGACACCATTGAGCCCCTCTTCCCTCTCCCTCGCAAGGGGGAGGGGCTGGGGGTGGGGCCGATTCCATCGAGGTGACGTGATGCGGTTGGACGGAAAGGTGGCGCTGATCACCGGCGCCGGCTCTGGCATGGGGCGCGTTGCCGCTCACCTGTTCGCGCGCGAGGGTGCGCGGGTCGTGGCCGCCGACCTGGACGAGCGAGCCGGCCAGGAAACCGAGGCGCTGGCACGCGACGAGAACCTGGACGTCCGATTCGTGCGCGCCGACGTCAGCCGCGAGGCCGATTGCCGCGCGATGGTCGCCTTCGCCGAGGAGACGTTCGGCAAGCTCGATGTCCTCTACAACAACGCCGGCATCTTCCCGGAGGCCGACCACTCGGTGGTCGACACCGACGAGGCCGTCTGGGACCGGGTGCTGGCCGTCAACGTCAAGGGCGTCTACCTGACCTGCAAGTACGGCATCCCGGCGATGCTCCGCTCGGGCGGCGGCTCGATCGTCAACATCGCGTCGTTCGTGGCGCTGGTCGGCTGCTCCGTGCCCCAGGACGCCTACACCGCTTCGAAAGGGGCCGTGATCGCGCTGACTCGCTCGCTGGCGGTCCAGTTCGCGCCACAGGGCGTGCGGACCAACGCGATCTGCCCCGGGCCGATCGAGACGCCGCTTCTGACCTCCTGGCTGTTGACCGATCCCGAGGCGAAGGCGCTCCGGCTCGCCCGCAACCCGACGGGCCGGTTCGGCCGGCCGGAGGACGTCGTGTACCTCGCGCTCTACCTGGCGTCCGACGAATCGTCCTGGACCAACGGCGCGATCATCAGCGCGGACGGCGGCATCACCGCAAACTACTTCTGACTGGCCCAACACAATCAGTACGTCGCGGCTACCATATACGTCCACAGTCCCGGGTCTTCAGGCAGGACGCAGCGGCCCGGACGGAGGTGCCTTCCCGTGACCAGCGTGCCTGTCACCGCCACCGCCAAGACCCACCACCTCGACGCCAGCGTTCGCCACTTCGTCTGGGACAACAGCATCCCGCCCCGCATCGAGATCGACTCCGGCGACACCGTCGTGTTCGAGTGCAAGGACGCCGGCGACGGGTACTACACCTGGGACTCGACCGTCGCCGACATGGTGGCCCGGGCCGAAGCGTCTCGCCTCGAGAGGGAGAGCCTCGGGCCGGGCAAGGCCGCGAAGGGACACGCCCTGACCGGCCCGGTCCTCGTGCGCGGCGCGAAGCCTGGCGACGTCCTCCAGGTCGAGATCCTCGATCTCGTGCCCGGTGAGCTGGGGTACACCTCGTTCCGGGCCGGGCTCGGCTTGCTGCCGGAGGACTACCCCGATCCGTACCTTCACCTCTGGGACTTGCGGAACGGCCAGTACGGCGAGCTCAAGCCCGGCATCCGGGTGCCGTTCGAGCCGTTCCTCGGCGTCATGGGCACGGCCCTGGACGAGGCCGGCGAGCACGCCACCGGTCCGCCGCGCAAGAACGGCGGCAACGCCGACGTCAAGCAGCTCACGAAGGGCACGACCCTCTACGTGCCAGTCTGGGTGGATGGCGCCCTCTTCTCCTGCGGCGACGGCCACGCCGCCCAGGGCGACGGCGAGGTCTGCATCAGCGCCATCGAAACCAGCATGACGGCGACGCTGCGCTTCACCCTGCGCACAGATTTCAGCCTGGAGGAGCCGGAGTTCCAGACCGGCGGCCCGCTCTCGCCCAGGACCAACATCGGGCCGTACTACGCCACGATGGGGATCGCGCCGGACCTGATGGAGGCGACCAAGAAGGCCGTCCGCAAGATGCTGGCGTACCTCGTCCGCGAGCACGGCCTCACCCGCGAGGAGGCGTACATCCTCTCCAGCGTGGCGCTGGATCTCAAGATCAGTGAGATCGTGGACGCTCCGAACTGGGTCGTCAGCGCCTTCATGCCGCTCAGCATCTTCGGCCACTGACCCTTGGTCCCGGCGGGCGCAATTCATTGCGCCCGCGTTCATTGCGCCCGCCGGTGGGGGCCTACTTCGCTGCCCGGACCTGGCTCGGCGAGCTCACCACGATCTGCGGGCGCTGCTGGTACAGCTCCACCGGCCCGCTGACGCAGAGCGCCTTCCCCTGCCACGCCTCCTCAGGCGGCGGGTTGAACTGACGTCGGTCGTTACCCCAGATCACCGCCGTGAACGCGTGATTCGGGTACGGCGCATCGTTCAAGAAGGTCGGTTGGCCCCGCGTGTTCGCCTGGAACGAGGCGTCTACCCGCGCGATCGCAACCGTCGCCGAGCGCCCAACCGCCTGGCCCGCCCGCGTCGAGAGGATCGCCCCGGGGCCGCATAGCGCCGTCGCCTCGGAATCGGACACGTTCGCGGCAGCCGCCGAACCGGCCGAAGCCGCCACGCCGAGCGCATCCCCGGCGCCCGGCTTCGGCGCTGGCGACGCCGAGATGGCCGGCAGCCCGGCCACTGAGGTCGCAACCACGGCCGGCGGGCTCGCGGCCGGCTTCGCCGCTGCCGGAGCGGCCGTCGGCGATGGGGCGGCAGCCTGCCCCGACGAAGGAGGGGAAGGAGGGGGCTTCGCGGCGACGGCGGTCGGTCTGGCGGTCGTGGCGGTCGGTTTCGCCTCGCCGTTGGCCTTCGCCGTCGCTGCCGGCTTCGAGGTCGGCGCCGCAACGGTGGTCGCGGTCGGGGCGGCGGACAGCGTCTGCGACTGCGTGGCCGGCCAGCAGCCGGTCGTCATCAGCAGGCCGAGCACGGGCACGGAGAGCAAGGCGGCGCGAAGCACGGGCAGATGCTACCCCGTCCGACCTCGCTCGAACACGCGTTCGTGGACGGAAGCGCATCTCGATGCCGTATCAGCAGCCGAGTCTCTGCCATTGGGTCGTCGTCATCAAGGAACCTTGAACGACGG
>Ga0209382_10004803_pt1 | contig 17841 bp, 14 predicted proteins | sample SoiMetdeltSBSDD5_FD_187599 | JGI IMG/M metagenome (GOLD analysis project Ga0209382, IMG submission 187599) | Bulk soil microbial communities from a Populus tree surrounding site in Tennessee, USA - Soil MetaG P. deltoides SBSDD5 (SPAdes) (version 2) | ecosystem: Environmental > Terrestrial >...
TCGCGACCACAGACCGCCCGAATCTCGCTCACCGTCCGCGGGTCGAGCGAGACGCCATCCAGGTCCAGGTCGAGCGACGCGATCCGGTCCCCGGACTCGCTACAGACGCGGACCTGCCTCACCCCTGACAGCGCGTGGCCGTCGAGGTAGATCCGTTGGGTCGGGCGCCCGTCCGGGCTGGGCTCGACCGCGACGCAAAGCTCGGCCATCGCCCTACCCCCTCATGGCAACACGAGGGGCGGCACAGTACGATCTCGGCGGGCGACCCCATTCAACAGGAGCTGGGGGACTGAGCGCGGCCAGCGGGCACACGCCCACGAGCAGAATCAGGCACACCACGACACCTCCCTCGAGCACGAGACTCGGCCGTGGAGTGTGGCCACAGGGAACCTGGCCACAGGGACAGGCGCCGGAAAACAGACATGCGAGACACTCCACGACCATCGGCGTGGAAAGTCTCGCCTCGGCGCACCAGCACCGGCTCGGGCCGGGAGCGAACACGCGCTCCGTACTGACGACCCAAGCTACCGGGAGGACAGGCTACTCCCTTTCCTGGTCCCCAGTATCCCAGCATCGGCAGAGCACGTCAAGAAATTTGCAGCAGGTGATATGAGCGCGCGCCTGGACCCACACGCCACGCACGTGCTAAGAAGCGGCCAGACCCACCATGAAGGAGCTGCCGATCGGCGTATCCCCGTGACCGAGTGTTGGTGCTACGGGCGGCTCGACGGACCGAGCTGTCAGGAGGTCGACGATGACGCGCAGGATGTATCGAGGCGTTGTTCGACTCGCCGTTCTGTCGATGGTGACGGCGCTGGTCCTGGGGGCATGCGGCCCGAGCGCCGCGCCACCGGCGCCGGCCGCGAAAGACGCGCCGGCCACCGCGGCCCCGGCCGCCAAGCCCGCGGAAAGCAAGCCCGCCGACAGCACGGCTGCGAAACCGGCCGAGAGCAAGCCGGCCGCCCCGGCCGCCACCACGGCGCCCGCTGCCGCCGCTCCCGCCAAACCGGCCGAGGCCGCGAAGCCGGCCGCCAGCGCACCGCTCGCCGGCACCATCACCCTGGCCGTCGAGGCCCAGGCGACCACCCTCGATCCGCAGAACTGGGCCGGCGGCTCGATCGACACCTTCTACACCCCGAGCGTCTACGACAGCCTGGTCGGCCGGGACAACAAGACCAAGGAGATCATCCCACGCCTCGCCAAGAGCTGGGAGCGCACCAACGACACGACCTGGCGCTTCAAGCTGCAAGAGGGCGTCAAATTCTCCAACGGCGAGCCGTTCACCGCCAGAGCCGTCGAGCTGGCCGTCAAGCGCCTCACGGCCGACGGCACGACTGCCCTCGGCCGGCGCTACTTCCCGACGCTCGCCAGCGCCAACGTCGTGGACGACCTGACGATCGACCTGATCACGAAGCAGCCGGACCCGATCCTGCCGGCCCGCACCTTCTTCCTGATGATCGGGGAGCCTGGCTGGATCGAGAAGAACCTGGACAAGATCGAGTCCGAGCCGGCGCCGGGCACCGGGCCGTACAAGATGGCCGAGTGGCAGCGCGACCAGTTCATGCGGCTGACCGCCAACCCGGACTACTGGGGCACCCCGAAGCCGACCATCGGCGAGGTCAAGCTGGCGTTCCGGCGCGACGTCACGGTCAGGGCGAACATGGTCAAGACCGGCGAGGCGAACATCGGGTTCCAGATCTCCGCGGACGACGTCAGCCGGATGCCGAAGACCGTCCGCCAGCAGACCGTCGAGGTCGCGTTCTTCAAGATGAACACCCAGGGCGGGCCGCTCGACGACATCCGGCTCCGCCAGGCCGTCGCCCACGCGATCGACGTCAAGACGATCGCCGAGTCGATTTACGCTGGCTTAGCGACGCCGAACAACGCGATGGTCGGCCCATCAGCGGTGGGGTACAACCCCGACCTGCCGCCCTACAAGTACGATCCCGATCTGGCGAAGAAGCTGGTCGCCGAGGCCGGCGGCACCGGCAAGGAGCTGAACTTCATCTACCGCATCGGCTGGCCCACGCGGGTCGAAGAGGTGACCGAGGCGATCGCCGACTATCTGGGGAAGGCCGGCTTCAAAGTGAAGCTGGTACCGATGGAAGTGGCGAAGTGGAACGAGGTCAACCGCGCCGGCGGGCCTGGCCCTGGCAAGACCGACATGCTGATGAGCAGCCACGGGAACGACCTGATGGACTCGGCGTCGACGTTCGAGTCGTACTACACCTGCAAGGGCCTGCTCTCGACGGCCTGCTTCCCAGAGCTCGAGAACATGCTCGGTCCGGCCGTGGCGAAGGGCGGCGCCGAGCGCGACCAGGCGCTGCGAGCCGTCTGGAAGGAGGCCGCCGACAAGTACGCGACGGTGCCGCTGTTCATCTTCGACTACGTCCACGGCGTCAGCGACAACGTGGAATGGACGCCCAGGCTGGACGGCTACGTCTACTACAACGAGATGAAGCTGACGCGCTAGCCGGTGTGATCGCGGGCACGCACCCAACGAGCGGCCCGCGCTACTCCTCCAGCAGTTGTTCCCTGAACGTCCGCGCCGTGTACTCGCGGCGGACCTGGCCGCGCGCCTGAAGGATCGGCACGACCGTATCCACGAACATGTCGAAGCTGCCTGGGGTGTAGGTCGGCGTCAGGTTGAAGCCGTCGCCGCCGCCCTCCTCGTGCAGCGCCTGGAGCTGATCCGCCACCTGCTCCGGCGTGCCGACCACCTGCGGCATCCCGACGCTCGCACCCCAACGCACGGCCGCCTCCCGCACCGTCATCGTCCCGCCGTACAGTGTCGTCAGCGCCGTGACCAGCCCCTGCGACGCCTCAGTCCGAATCTGTTCGAGCGGCTCGTCGATCGGCACCGTCGAGAAGTCGAAGCCGAGCGACGACGACAATCTGGCCAGCGCCGCGTCGAGCGGGATCCGCTCCACCATCTCCTGCTGGAGCTCCCGCGCCTGCGCTTCGGATTCACCCACGAACGCCTGCACGCCGTACGTGATCTTGATCTCGTTCGGGTCTCGACCGAGCTGCTCCGCGCGCGAGCGGAGATCGTCGCCGTACACCCGCATCGCCCGCGCGTGGAGCTGGATCGAGAAGACGACCTCCGCGTGGCGCACCGCGAAGTCACGGCCCCGGCCGGACGACCCGGCCTGGAAGATCACCGGCCGGCCCTGCGGTGAGGGCAGCGTCACCAGCGGCCCCGCCGACGTGAAGTACCGGCCTCGGAAGTTGACGCGGTGGACCTTCGCCGGGTCGGCGTAGATACCGCGCTCAGCATCGGCGATCACCGCGTCCGGCTCCCAGCTCCCCCAGAGCTGGTTGCAGAGATCCAGGTACTCGTCAGCCCGATCGTACCGCTCGTCGTGGGGGAGCCAGTCTTCCATGCTCAGGTTCCGGTACTCGGAACGGCTGATGCCGGTCACCACGTTCCAGCCGACCCGCCCTCCCGTCAGGTGGTCGAGCGTGGCCATCGTCCGCGCCAGCACGTACGGGTGGTAGGCGTTGGTCGACATCGTGGTGCCGAACCCGAGGTGACGGGTCGCCAGCGCCATCACCGGGATCAGCACCACCGGATCGTGCTGGGGGCACACTACCCCGTATCTGACGGTCGGCTCGTAGCTGTCCCGGTAGACGTCGTACGCCGAGAACGTGTCGGCCAGGAACAGTCCGTCGAACCGGCCGCGTTCGAGCGTCCGCGCGATGTGCTGCCAGAACTCGGGGCGCGCGAACTCGGTCCCCTGGGTGGACTCCGGGTGGGCCCAGCTCAGGATGGTGTGGTTCATCGGGCTGTGGAACATGAACCCGAGCAGGCGCATCCGCTTCACCACGCACACCTCCAGCCCGCCGCGAGCAGAGTGCCGCGTCGCTCGTCAGCCTGACTCGAACGGAGTCCGCCGCCTCGACCAAGGTACTTCCTTGACAGGACTCACACTGCTTCAGGAGTGGCCGGGACTCATCGAACGAGCGAGGATTGATCATCCTTCGAGTCGCGAATGAGGCCGAGCAACAGCATGCCAGCCAGGTAGGAGAAGCCGTACACCACGAAGGTCTGTTGGAAGCCGGCCGTGTCCATGACCCAGCCGCCGAGAAGCGCCCAGAGCGGGGCCGAGGCGAAACCGATGAAGTAGTAACTGCTGAACGCGGCGTCGCGATCGGCGTCGTCCACCGAATCGGCGACCAGGGCCTGGGTCAGACTGTTGCGTGAGTAGCTCACCGCGCCGTGCAGGAACATGTTGAACATCAACAGGACGACGTCAGCACCCTGCGTCGCAAGCCACCAGGTTGTCAGCGTCGAGAACAACAGCGAGCCCTGCAGCACCGGGCGGGGCGAGAACCGATCCGCGAGCCGGCCGAGGCCGATCGGCCCGATGATGCTGCCAACCGTGAGCGACGCGATGACCAGCCCGGTCATCGCCGCCGTGTAGCCGAAATCGAGCTGCAAATGCCCGGAGAGGTACGCCATGTCGGCGCCTTCGTTCCGTCCCGCCGCGCCGACCATCATCACCAGAGAAATGATCAACATGTTGCGGTTGCGAAAGACGCGCAGGTAGCTCGCCTTGCCCCGGGCCAGCTTCTCGGAACGAGAACCGCCGGAGGTGACGCGCTGATCGCGATCTCGAAAGAAGAAGAGGACCGCTCCCATCGCGAAGCTGACCATCGCCGCGATCAGAAAGATCTCGCGCCACCCGAGCGCCAGCAGCGCCACGCCGACCACGACGGGCCCAACGAGTCCGCCGATCTGGGCGATGCTGGTGTGGAGGGCCAGCACCGTTCCGCGTCTGGTCGGGAAGTTGGCCGACAGGAGACTCGCGCCAACCGGATGCTGTGCGCTGCCGCCCGACTGGGCCAGCGCGCGGGCGAAAATCAGGAACGGGTACGATGGCACCAGGCCAGTCAGGAAGACCCCGAGGCCGAGGATCATGTTGCCGATGCCAAGCAGGTGCGTGCGCCGCGCGAACTGCGCTAGAAAGCCGTAGAACGCCTGGGTGGCGCTGCCGAAGATGCCCTGCACCGCCGTCAGCGCGCCGACCTGTGCGTACCCGAATCCAAGATCGACCATCATGATCGGATACAGCACCGTCAGCATGGCGTTCTGGAAGTGGTTGGTCGCGTGGGCGGAGTTGGTCAGCCAGAGCAGCAGGGTGCGGTCGCGGCCTTCCGCGTCGCCTGTCTGATCGACAGGATCTTCCGCTCCGCGTGGCTCGTCGACAGTCTCGATCGCTGGATCGACGGCATTGGCCGCCGGGTCAATCCCTGTGGCCGCTACGTCGGCGGCGAGGGCGCCGTGGCCGGCAGGGGGATGTGCTCCGTGCACGCGATCATCTCCTTCGATCGATCACGGCAATCAGGCTACCACACCCGTGGATCCGACATCCTGGTCGATCTCGCCGTCGGATAGCCTCAGCGCGCCCGTAACAACCGTGATCTCCTACGTGCCGGCGTTCGAGGCGGCCTCGCGGGCGTTCTTCAGATAGGCGTTGCTACCGTGTTGGAGCAGGCGGCCAACTGTGCTGTGGAAATACTGCACGCCGAGCCCGAGGAACCTGGGCATCAGCGCATCCGGGCAGCTGCAACCGGCGATGCGCCCGGCCTCGGTGATCAGCTTGACCCCGCGTTCCATGAGCTTTTGGACCTCGGGATGGTCCTGCTGTCCGGTCAGACCCATCGACTGGGACAGGTCGCCAGAACCGATGAAGAAGACGTCCACCCCCGGAACCTTGACCAGATCCGGCAGGTTCTCGATCGCTTCGACCTCCTCCAGCATCAGGCAGACCAGGGTCTCACGGTTGGCGGCCGCGGCGTACTCGCCAGTCGTGCCGCCGAAGCCGTAGTTGGCCGGTCGGCCGCCGCTGAAGATGCCGCGGTGACCTTCCGGACCGTACTTCACGGCGTCCACGACAGCGCGGGCTTCGTCGGCGGTGTTGACGTGGGGCACCTGGACGCCCCAGGCGCCGCGGTCCAGGAACGGTGCGATGATCTCCGGCTTATTGCCGACCGGCCGGACGATCGGCGCCATGCCGGTGAGCTCGGCGGCGGTGATGCACGCTTCGGCGCTGTCGACGGTGATCGAGCCGTGCTCGTTGTCGAGCAGAACCCAGTCGAAGCCGAGGTGACCCAGCATCTCGACCACCGGCGGCGAGGGAACGGTGCACATAACCCCAAAGGCCGGCTTGCCGGCGTAGAGCTTCCGCTTGAGCGTGTTCTCACGCATGATTGCTCCGTTGCATCTGGTCAACTCCTCGGTTGCGTCCGCACAAGACTATCATGCTGGCGGCGCACCATCTCGGCGATCCAGATCGGCGCGTACGGAGACGTGCAGTTCGGGGGCGTCGGGTAATCCTTGAGCACCTCCAGGCGCTCGCCGATGTCGATGGCACGGGCGCGGTGCTCGGCGTGCTCGATCCCGATCTGAGCCAGGCAGTGGTTCATCGCCCACTGCAAACGATCTGGCGCGTCCTTCATCTGCGCCTCGATGACGTCGAGCAGCCCTGCAAGGTCGAGGCCCTCCGGCTTCTTCGCCACCCGTTCGGTGGTCAACGCCCAGCCGGCACTGGCGACCACCGGATCCGGATCGGCGGACCAGGCCAGGCGCAGCTCTTCAGCGTGCGGGTTCTTCTTCACCACATAGTTCACGAGCCAGTCGTGCACCTTGGGGGTGCGCGCCTCGCGCAGCATGACGTCCAACTCGTCACGCTCGAACGCCCTCGGGCGGCAGATCAGGAGCGCCAGCAGTCTCGCCGCGCTGTCGTCCGTTTCCCAGAGCTGGCGCGCGAGCTCCTGCTGGGTCTTTAGCCGTTTGGCGAGCGTGCGCACCTTACCGAGGTTCACCCCGTGGTCGTCACCGTGCTTCTCGTTCACCTCGCGGATCTTCGGATCCTCGAGCGCGGCCAGCTCGGCCATCACCTCGGCCACCGTCACCTCAGCCACCGTCGTCTGGGCCACCTCAGCCTCCTGTCCATCACGTGTGAGATTCAGCCTGCGACGAGGCTTCGGCCTCCTGTCGCACACACCGGTTCGGCGGCACGCGATACCGTTTCACCGTGACCCCAACCTCCACGAAAGACCGACAGCATGGAGCCTGTCTGCCGTTCATGTCCAGCGTGACGGAGTACCAGATGCGTATCCATCTCTCACCGTGACGCGGGCGGTACAATCTGAAAGATCGTGATGTAGCACGTTGCACGGAGGCAGGCTCCTGGCCACGACGGTCTCAGACTCCACGACGGGCGCGTCGGTTGCTGCGCCGGACGGCCCACGGGTAGAGCCCGACGCCCGGGACGCACGCTGGCTGGCTGTCGGTCGCCGGCGGGTTGGCACGCTGCTCTCCACCGTCGCGGCGTTGCCGATCTTTACCAAGGTGATGATCGGCAACGCGGGCGTCGTGATCTGCGGCGCGGTCGTCGGAACGTACATCACAGCGCACACCGTTCGGTACGAGACGGCCGGCACGCCGCTGGAGCTGGCGTTCGTGTTCGCGGCGATCGGTGCGCTTCTCAGCGTGGCCGTCAACTGGGTTGTGCTGAGGCTGGCGCTCAGGCCGCTCGACGGGATCACCCGAACGATCGCGGAGGTGCGCAAGGGCAGCCTCACCGCGCGGGCCGAGCGTGACCCGTTCAGCGATCCACAGATCGAGACGCTGCGCGAGACACTGAACGCGATGCTCGACCAGCTTGACGAGCACGGCGCCCGGCTGCGCGCGCTCTCCTCCCAAATCATCAAAGCACAGGAGGAGGAGCGCCTGCGGATCGCCCGTGAGCTGCATGACGAGACGGCCCAGGCGCTGGCCTCGCTGCTCGTGCGCCAGCGGGTCGCCGAGCGGTCACCGGACCACGAGTCACTTCAGCGGACGATGGCCGACTTAAGAGTGCTGACGTCCGAGGCACTGGAAGGCGTGCGGCGGATGGCGCTGGAGCTACGCCCGACGATGCTGGACGACCTCGGCCTGGTCGCGGCGGTCGAGGCGTTCGCGCGCCAGTTCTCGCACCGGACGGGTATTCCGGTCGACGTCCGGATGACGCGGCGGCCGGAGCGTCTGCCGCCGGAGGTCGAACTGGTGGCGTTTCGGGTGATCCAGGAGGCGTTGTCGAATGTGGCACGCCATAGCGGCGCCAGCCGAGCGGAGGTGCGCCTGGGGGCTGGCCCCGGCCTGTTCACCGTCAGCGTGGCCGATGACGGGCACGGCTTCGAGCTGGAGGCCGCGCTCGACAGTCGGCAGCGGAGCCTCGGGCTGTTCGGCATGCATGAGCGTGCTTCGCTGGTCGGCGGTCGGCTGAGCCTGGACTCGGCACCGGGCCGGGGCACGCGGGTCCGCCTGGAGATCCCAGCCGACGTCGCGGCATAACGATTTTTCCGGTGCGGCGGCGGGCATCTGGTAGGCTTGTGTCGGAGATGAGTGATGCTTGCTGAGCCAGCCGCGCAGCCTGATACGGCGCCCATCCGCGTCATTCTCGCGGACGACCACCCGATCCTCCGGAGCGGCCTGCGCCTGCTGCTCGGCGCCGAGCCTGACCTCGAAGTGGTCGGCGAGGCGAACAACGGGATCGAGGCGGTCGAGCAGACCACTCGGCTGCGGCCAGACGTCGTGGTGATGGACATCGCGATGCCCGGCATGAGCGGCCTGGAGGCGACGCGCCGAATCAGCCAGCTCGACACTGGTGCCCGGGTCTTGATCCTGACGGTCCACGCCGAGGAGCAGTACCTGTTGCCGGTCGTCCAGGCCGGAGGATCCGGGTACGTCCTCAAGAGCCAGGCCGATACGGACCTGCTCGAGGCGATCCGGGCGGTCCACCGCGGCGAGGTCTTCCTGGACCCGCCCGCCCAGAAGATGCTGCTCGAGGACTACCTGAACCAGGTCAAGGCCGGGAAGGAAGTCGACAGCTATCAGACGCTCTCCGAGCGGGAGCGCGAGGTGCTGAAGCTGACGGCTGAGGGGTACACGGCCCAGGAGATCGCCGATCGGCTGATCTTGAGCCCGAAGACGGTGGACACCTATCGGGCACGGGTGATGGACAAGCTGAACCTGCACCACCGCGCGGAGCTGGTGAAGTACGCGCTGCGCAAGGGGCTGCTCCAACCGAGTAGCGAGTAGGCAGAAGGCAGAGGGCAGTTCGACCCTCTGCCCTCTGCCTACTCGCGTGTGGGGGTTTTCCCCACAGGGCTGTCGGGAAAACACGGCTCGGGAAATCAGGAGCCGTCCCGACACGCAAACGCGGCATCTCACCCTATGATGCTACCGGGCGCACGACGGCGAGCCGCTCCCCCACTCAGGTTCGCCGTTCACCCACGATGCGGCGAAACGCGACGACGCTCGCGGCCCACTTCGCCACCAGCGTCGTGGTCGTGGAAAGCGTCGGTCGTGCCAGCGGCCGAGGTCGCGAGAGCGTGCCAGTGGCGCCCGTCAGGCCCTCTCGTCGCGAGCGCCGGCCGCTCACCTGGGCGGCCGGCCAGGCTCTCTCATGGTCAGGCTTTCTCGCGCTGCTCTCGCTGGGTCCGGTGTTGGTGCTCTCTCCGCTGTCGCTATCGAGGTATCGCGCTATCCTCTGGCGAGCGTCGGGCGACAGTCGTCGCCCGACGCATCCTCGCCCTCCTCGCCGAGGGCCTCCGCGCCGGGGAGACGCCGATGTTGACTGAGGCCACTACGCCGCCCCTCGATCTGCTGCTTAAGGGCGGCACCGTCGTCGATCCGGGCCAGGGGCTGCACGCGAAGAAGGACATCGGGCTGGCTCAGGGGCGGATCGCCCTGGTCGAGGACACCATTCCCCAGGCCCGCGCCCGCCAGGTGGTGGACTGTTCGGGGCTGATCGTCACGCCCGGGCTCGTCGATCTGCACGTCCACGTCTACGAGGGCGCCTCGCACTACGGCATCGAGGTCGACTCGACCTGCCTGGCGACGGGCGCGACGACGGTGCTGGACCTCGGGTCGGCCGGGGCCTGGACCTTTTCGGGGTTCAGACGGTCGGTGATCGACGTGGCGCAGACCCGCGTCTACGCCCTGATGAACCTGTCCACGACGGGCATGGTCTCGCCGGTCGTCGGCGAGCTGGAGGATATCCGCAACGTCGACAACGCGCTGACCGCGCGGGTGGTCCGGGCGAATCGGGACGTGGTGCTGGGGATCAAGCTGCGGATGAGCACGCCGCTGGTCGGCAACAACGGCGCCGAGGCGCTGCGACTGGCCCGTGAGCTGTGCGACGAGCTCCAGGTGCCGCTGGTCATTCACCCTGGCAACTCGGAGGTCTCGATTGGCCAGATCCTGGAGCACATGGTGGCCGACGACGTCCTCACCCACGCGTATCACGGCAACACCGAGGGCACGCTGGACGAGAACGGCAAGCTTCGGCGGGAGGTGTTGGCGGCGGCCGACCGTGGCGTCCTGTTTGACGTGGGGCACGGGCGTGGCAGCTTCTCCTGGGACGTCGCGGAGCGGGCGATCGGTCAGGGCTTCGTGGCGAACACGATCAGCTCTGACCTGCACGTCTACAACCTGCACGGTCCGGTCTTCGACCTGGCGACGACGGTGATGAAGTTCGTCCACCTGGGGCTCTCGCTCGACGAGGCGCTGGCCCGCGCGACGGTGCACCCGGCCAGGGCGATGGGGATCGCCGAGGAGGTTGGCGGGCTGCGGATCGGGATGGCCGGCGACGTCGCGGCGTTCGCGCTTCAGGAGGGCTCGTTCACCTTCTACGACGCGGCTGACGTCGAGCAAACGGCGCGCCAACGGCTGGTCCCGAAAGTGGTGGTGAAGGGCGGGCAGGTGGTCCGCGCAGCTCTCGGAAACTGACGAGCCGCCGCTCACATTCGCGCCGAGCGTTCGAGTTCGGGAGCCCCGCTCCACCGGCAACGCCGTCGAGCGGCAGCATCAGGTGGTCATCAGGTACCGTACCGGCGATGGCATGGTGCCACCAGACCTTTTCGCGCATCTGGGTGCTTGTGGGAGACGACGATGAAGCTGTGCTACGCGTTGCGGCGCGGGGTGTTCTACCCCAGCCAGCAAGACCTGTTCGGAACGATGCCGGCGAAGGAGCATCGGCCGGGATACCTGAAGCTCGTGAAGTCGTACGGGTTCGACGGCGTCGAGATCCCGGCCGGCAACCAGACCGAGATGGATGCCGGGCAGACCCGCGACTTCGGCAAGGAGCTGAAGGACGCCGGCTTGCCAGCGCTCTGCGTCCGGGCCGGCGGGCCGATCGCGCATCATTCAGCCGGCGCGGAGGCACGGGCGAGGCTGGAGCGCGCGATCACGGTGGCGGCTGACCTCGGCGCGACCGTCGTGAACACGACGTTCGTGACGCCGGCGACCAATCCCGGTGGCCTGGGATCGGATCGGCGTGGCGAGGTGATCTCGCAGGGCGGCAGTCGGATGGCAAGCGAGGCCGACTTCGACGCGACGGCGAAGCACCTCAAGCATTTCGGAAAGCTGGCCGCCGATCGCGGGCTGGACATCTCGATCGAGGTCCATCAGGGTTCGATCGCCGACAACTCGACCTCGACGCTGCACCTGCTGGACATGGTCGGCCTGGACAACGTCGGCGCGAACCCCGACCTGGGCAACATCTACTGGCACTATGAGTTTCCCGAGGAGACCAACGAGAAGGCGATCGTCGCGCTGGCGCCGCGCTCGACGTACTGGCACTGCAAGAACCTGCGCCGGCTCCACATCCCGGAGCTGAACAAGTCGTGGTTCATCCGGGTGCCGCTCGACGACGGCGACATCGACTACCGCTTCGCGATCTCGGCGATGGTGGACGCCGGCTACAAGGGGTACCTGGCCGTTGAAGGCTCGAACCTGGGCGATCAGTTGTTCCACGACCGCCGCAGCGCAGAGTACGTCCGGAGCGTGCTCAAAGACCTCGGCCAGTAGACGAGCAGGCCAGTTCGAAGCAGGCGAACTCGGGGCAGAGGGGTCAGAAGACGCTGCTCTGAACTCGTCTGCTGGCCCGCTCTGAACTCGCTCAGTCCAGGACCAGGCTTCCAAAGAGCTGGTTCACGGTCAACTCGAAGCCAGGCAGCACCTCGTCAAGGTCGATCCGGTCATCGCCCGTCAGGACGTCCGGCAGAGCATCTGGCCGGAACCGCAACACGGTGTCCTGGTCAGGGTCGACGAGCAGCGCGATCCGCACGCCATGCGTGACGAACCATAAGCACTTGCTGAACTGCTCGGTGACGCTCTGCCCGGGCGACACGATCTCGACGGCGATGTCCGGTGGCTCGGTGAAACGGTTGGCGATCCGCCCATTTGGCAGTCGCGGAATCCGATTCCACAGGTAGACGGCAACATCCGGAACGCGCGAGAGCCCGGCGTACGTCGCTCGTAGCTCAGGGAACGCTGACGCCATCTTTTGCGGCTCGGTGAACGCGTTGATGCGAGTCGCGAAGTTCAATTGGAGTCGAACGTGCTGCGCTTGCGGTGCCACCTTCTGCGTCACCATCCCATCCACAAACTCAAGGGCTGGATTCGTCTCTGGCAGCTCTAGGAATTCGTCGAGCGTCATCCGCTGACCGACGATCTCGGCCGCGATATCGCGTGGTGTGACCGCCATCTTCGCCTCCGAATGGCTCACGCCGCTCAACCACAGTGTACCGGCTGACGCGGCCAGTGTGGTGCTGGCAATCGCACGAGCTGTGATGCGCTTCTGACCAGTTCCGGGCCGCCATGGCATGGCGGGTGCTTTGGAGACGGCGACCAGGCCCGGCAGAAGGCGAGTCTCCAGGCCGGCCGGGCTTCAGGAACACCCGAGATGGGAGGCATCCATGGACGCCGTCAAGCTGCTGAAGGACGACCACAAGAAGGTCAAGGAGCTGTTCCGCCAGTTCGAGAAGGCTCGGAGCACCGATCGAAAGAAGGTGATCGCCGAGGAGGCGATGCACGAGCTGGAGGTCCACGCGGAGATCGAAGAGGAGATCTTCTACCCGGCCGCGAAGGCGAAAGCGGACGCCGAGGGCAAGGAGCTGGTCGCGGAGGCCGTCGAGGAGCACCACGTCGTCAAGGTGCTGATCGGCGAGCTGAAATCGATGCGCGAAGTGAATGAGCAGTTCGAGGCGAAGTTCACGGTCCTGATCGAGAACGTCGAGCACCACATCGAGGAGGAGGAGAAGGAGATGCTCCCCGATGCGCAGAAGACGCTCGGGAAGGAGATCGAGGCGCTCGGCGACCAGATGCAGACGCGGAAAGAGCAACTGATGGCCGCCACACGCTGATCCCCCGTCGATCTGTAGGTCGTACGTCGCTCATGGCAGATCGGGAGGCCCGCCCAGGCGGGTCTCCCTCGCGTCTACGGACGGGCTCGTTCTGGCTCGTCGGGCGTGGTATCGTGTCGTGCTTGCCGGCCCGATCGCCGCGACCGCGTCTGGACTGAGGACGCTCGCCGGGCCTGCCACCCCGAACGACTTGAGGTGTCGCCATGACGAGCGCAGGGGCTCGTGCCACTGCCGAGCCACTCAGTGCAGAGCAGATTCGTGCGCTGCCGACCTACGATTGGGATATCGCCCGGGTCGGAGACGCGGCGCCGCCGTTCACCTATGACGTGACTGCGGCCAGCATCGCGGATTATTGCAAGGCGATTCGCAACGAGAACCCGCTGTACGTGGACGAGGCCGCTGCCAAGGCTGGCCCGTTCGGCGGGATCGTCGCGCCGCCGGCCTTTGCATTCAAGTGCTCGCCGCTGCGGCGTAACGAGGTCATGCACGCGCGGGGATACGCATCACCCGAGGAGAAGGCCGAGTACCAGACGCCGTACGCCAAGGCCGAGCTGTTCCCGCGCCGGCCGATCCGCCCCGGCGACGTGATCACCTCGATGGTGACGCTCGAAGAGAAGTACGAGCGTCGGGGCAACACGTTCATCACCTGGCGGGTCCGTGCGCAGGACGTCAACGGCGAGCCGACGCACGAGTACACCTACACGATCATCTGGCGGCAGGCGCCGCGCGATCCGAACGCGCCGGCGGCACCCCGACCGGCCACCGCGGAGTCGCCAGCTCCCGTCGCGGCGGAGGATGCCCTGCCGACGATCGTCAAACTGGAGTCCCAGGAGGCGATCGACCGGTACAGCGAGCTGACCCGGGTCCGGCCGCGCGTCGGCGCGAACCTCCACACGGATGAGGAGTTCGCCCGCCGCACGATCTTCGGCGGGACCGCCAACATGGGCGTGGCGACGCTTGCCTACTGCTCCGAGGTGCTGGAGCAGGCGTACGGGCCGGCCGTGATGCTCCGTCCGGGCGCACATCTGGAGTACAAGGGGATCCGTCCGATCCGGGCCGGCCACGAGATCACGCTGAGCGGCCGGGTCACCGCGCGCCGGTCTGACGGCCACGAGTGCGAGATCCGGGTGGTCAATCAGGACGGCGTGCTGGTGGGGATCGCCACCGGGACGGTCATTTCGGACTGAGGTCAGCTCGGGGCGGCAACCAGATCCGGGGCGACGTACCGGCCTTCGGCATCGCCGGTGGTGTAGATGACGCCGGCCGCTCGGAGTGCCTCGATCTCCTCCAGGGAGTAGCCCAGCTCGATCAGGATCTGGATCGAGTGCTGCCCCAACGTCGGCGCGGGCAGGGTGACGGCCCCCGGCGTCTCGGACATCTTGATCGGGACGCCGAGCGCCTTCGTCGTGCCGATGGTCGGGTGCTCCAGCTCCACGACCATCTCCCGCGCCTTGACGTGCGGGTCGTCGTCCAGAACCTCGGCCACCGTCTTGATCGGACCGCACGGCACCCGAGCCTCGCGGAACGCCGCGATCCAGTAGTCCGAGTCGTGCTTCAGGAAGTGCTCCTGGAACGCGGCCGTCAGCTCGCGGTGGTGCTGGTTGCGGAGCGTCTGGGTCTTGAAGCGCGGATCGTCCGCGAGCTCTGGCGCGCCGAGGGTGGCGCAGGCCCCGCGCCAGAGCCGAAGCGAGGTCGGGGCGATGTTGACCCAGCGGCCGTCCTTGCACTTGAAGGAGCGGTAGGCGCCCAGACCGCTGCCCTGCGGCCCCGGCGCCTCGCCATGGGCCCAGTATTCGGCGGCACGCCAGGTCAGCCAGGAGATCGGCGTGTCCAGCAGCGTCGCCTCGATGTGCTGGCCGCGCCCGGTCTTCTCGCGATGGTAGAGCGCCGAGACGATCCCGAGCGCGCCGTACATCCCGGAGCCCATGTCGGTGATCGGCGTCCCGGCCTTGACGGGCTCGTCGCTGTCTGATGTCCCGGTTACGCTCATGAGGCCGCTCATTCCCTGCGCGATCAGGTCCATGCCGGCCAGATCGGCGTATGGGCTGCCCTCGCCGAAGCCAGAGATCGAGCAGTAGATCAGGCGGGGGTTCAGCTGGCTGAGCGTGTCATAGTCGCAGCCGAGGCGCTTCATGACGCCGGGACGGTAGTTCTGGATGAGCACGTCGGCGGTCTTGACCAGCCGGTGGAACGCCTCACGTCCCTGGTCGTCTTTCAGGTCGATCGAGAGGCCGCGCTTGTTGCGGTTGACGACCAGGAAGTGGCTGTTCTCGCCCTTGAGAGCGGCCAGCCCGCCGGACCCGCGGACTTCGGGATCCGGGCTCTCGATCTTGATGACGTCCGCGCCGAGATCCGCGAGGAGCATACCGCCGAACGGTCCGGCCAGAGCAAGAGTGACGTCGAGGACGCGAACGCCCGCCAGGGGTCCCGGCATGAACGACTCCAGGTCGAAGTTGCGAGGGATGAGGGGCGAGGGACGAGTGCGTGTCAGCTCGTCCCTCGCCCCTCATCCCTCACGAGAACCACATGCTCCACTCGCGCCAGTCCTCGGAGTAGAACGGGCTCGAGATCTTCAGATTCTTCTTCGTCAGGTAGTTGTACGGCTGGATCCACATGTGGCCCCACCAGGCCGTCTCGTACATCTGGGTCGCGCACTTCGCGTAGGTCGCCTGGCGCTTCTGGACGTCGTAGGTGGTGCGGCCCTCTGCGAGGCAGTCCTGGATGTGCGGCTCGTTCGGGCGGACGTAGGCGGCCGGACCGTCCGGCGCCCAGGCCTGGGAGATCACGTCCGGGTCGAGCGGGGTGCTGGTCTGCTGGGTCGCCATCTCGAAGTCGTTCGACTGGCGGACCTTCTGGCCCCAGGCGACGCGCTCGAGCCCTTCGATGTCGATCTTGACGCCGATCTTGTCGAGCATCTGCTGAAGGATCTGGGCCTGCTGGAGATCGGCCTCGCGGGTGATGACGGTCAGGCGCACGGGCAGCGGGGTGGTGACGCCGGACTCCTTGATCAGCGCCTGCGCCTTCGCCAGGTCGTAGCTGTAGAACGGCACGGACGGATCGTACCCAAGGGTGCCTTCGGTCAGGTCGTACTTGTTGGCGCCGCCGATCCCGCCGCCGACGGCCTTGGCCATCGCCTCGCGGTCGATGGCGTATTGGATCGCCTGGCGCAGCTTCAGGTTGTCCTTGAACGGCGGCTTCTGGGCGTTGAAGAAGAAGCGGTAGAGCCGTCCGTGCTGGGGGTTCTCCCAGTAGTTGAGGTTCGCGTCGGCCTTCATGGCCGGGACGTCGCGCCCGCGCAGGAGCTGGGCGATGTCCGAGTTGCCAGACTTCATCTCGACGAAGCGGACCGAGTCGTCCGGCACGAAGCGGTAGTGGATGCCATCCAGGTACGGCAGCGGCTGGCCGTCCAGCCCCTTCTCCCAGTAGTTCGGGTTCTTCTTGAGGATGAGCTGCGAGCCGCTCTGGAACTGGTCGAAGAGGAACGGGCCGGTGCCGACGGCCTGGAGGTTCATGCCGTCGTCGCCGAGCTTCTGGTGGGCGACCTTGGAGAAAATGCCGGTCTCACGGGCGGCATCGGAGAGCGCCGAGAGGATCGAGCCGGCCGGCGCGGTCAGGTTGATCTTGACGGTGTAGTCGTCGACGACCTCGGCCGGGTTTTCGGTGTTGACGGTCCGCAGGTTCGACTTCGCGATCGACCTGGGGTGCTTCATCCAGAGGTCGACGTTGTACTTGACGGCGTCGGCGTTGAAGTCCGAGCCATCGTGGAACTTGACGCCCTTGCGGAGCTTGAAGACGGCCGCGTTGTCCGAGAGCTCCCAGGACTCCGCGAGCCCTGGCTGCGGTCCCCAGCGGCCGTCGGCGCCCAGGCGCCAGTTCACCAGCGTGTCGAAGCACATCATCGCCGTTGGGCCGGTGGTGATGAGCGGCCACATCGTGACGAAGTCGTTCTGGACGACGGCGCGCAGGGTCCCGCCGCGCTTCGGCATCTCGCCTGCGGCGGCGAAGGCCGGACTCCCGCCACTGGCGGCGGCCGGCTTGGGGGCGGCAGCCGCCGCTGGCTTGGCCGCCTCGGCAGGCTTGCTCTCGGCGGGCTTCTGGGCCGGGGCCTGCTGCGCGGCCGGGGCGGCCGGAGCGGCCGGCTTGGCGGCTTCGGCGGGCTTCGCGGGCGCGCTGTCGGCCGGTTTGGCCGGCGCCTGCGGCTGCGAGCACGCCGTGGCCAGGAGGACGGCCGGTCCGGCCGTTGCTAGCAGCCGCAGGCCGTAGCCCAGGGCCTCTCGACGTGTCAGTTTGCTGCGCTGCATTCTGCTGCTCCCTTTCGAGCTGGAGCGACGAGCCCGGCCCTCACGATGGAGTCCGATCTGGCACGAGTTCTCGTCCACCACGACGCGCGTGGGCCCGCGAATCGGCGCGCGGGCCACGGTAAGCCTAGCGGCAGCCTTCGTGGGCGTCAACCGCTCCTGCCCTGCAACGGACGTCTGCACTGTTCTGCAACGCCACATGTGAAGATGGGGGCAGGGACTAGGGCCTGTACGCAAAGGCTATCCAGGTAGCCAGAGGATTGTCATGACAATCACCCAAGCGGCACGGAACGACGCGGCGCGTTTGTCGTAGCGGGTAGCGAGGGCACGGAACTGCTTGCAGCGA
>Ga0209382_10004804_pt1 | contig 17840 bp, 15 predicted proteins | sample SoiMetdeltSBSDD5_FD_187599 | JGI IMG/M metagenome (GOLD analysis project Ga0209382, IMG submission 187599) | Bulk soil microbial communities from a Populus tree surrounding site in Tennessee, USA - Soil MetaG P. deltoides SBSDD5 (SPAdes) (version 2) | ecosystem: Environmental > Terrestrial >...
GGCCGAGCACTACGGCGTCGGGCCCGGTGACCGGCTCCAGCTCATCTACCCGCTCTCGGGTCCGGTCGAGGTGCCGATCGCCGGTGTGTACGCGCGCAAGCAGTTCACGGGCGCGTACCCCGTGCCGTTCGGTGTCGTGTCGATCGCGAGCGAGGAGCAGAACTTCGGCGGCGTCCAGCAGGACACGCTCGTCTACGTCAAGGCGAAGCCGGGCGAGAGCGCGGCGGTGCGCCGCCAGATCGAAGACGCCGTCGGCGGCGACTTCCCGAACGTCCAGATCGACTCGCGCTCGGAGTTCCAGGACATGCAGGAGGGCACCGTCGACCAGTTCGTCGCCGGGCTCGTCGCCTTGCTCGTCCTGTCGGAGATCATCGCCGTGCTCGGCATCATCAACACGCTGCTCTTGTCGGTCTACGAACGGACTCGGGAGCTCGGACTACTGCGGGTGGTCGGCATGTCGCGGGTCCAGGTGCGCCGGATGGTGCGCGGCGAGTCGATCATCATCGCCGTCATCGGCTGCATCGTCGGGCTCGGGCTCGGGATCTTCTGGGGCTGGGCGTTCACGACGGCGTTGCGCGAGCAGGGCCTCGACCAGTTCGACGTGCCGCCGCTGCAGATCGCCGTGTTCCTCGTGTTCTCGGTGATCGCCGGCACGGTCGCGGCGTGGCTGCCGGCATGGCGGGCGTCCCGCCTCGACGTGCTCGAGGCGATCGCCGAGGGCGTGACCGACGTCAGGAAGACCCGGGGGTGGGTGTCCCGTCCTCGGCCGCGGCCGTCCGGCCGACGAACTCGATCGCGGCGAGGAAGACGAGCAAAAGCAGCGCGAGCACCAACAGCGTGAGCGGGCGCGGGCTGGTCAAGACGAACACCACCAGGAACGCGACGGCGACACCCAAGATGCGGAGCCCGACCTTGTGCGCTGCCACCCAGGTCCCGACCGGCCCCGGCGTCCAGCCGGCCTCGTCGGCCTTGCGTCCGGCACCGCCGATGAGGCTCCGTGCACCCTCGCGAATCCGCACTGCGAGCCGTGACGGCCCAGAAAGGAACGCGGCGAGAGCAACGATGATGCCGAGCACGGCGATCACACGTATGCCGTTGCGAAGATACCTGACGAGGGTGTCGAAGGCCGCCGCCGCCGCGTCATGATTCTGCGCGACGCCGAGATACGCAGATCTCCCAAGCGCGAGCAAGGCGGCCGTGACCGCCATGGCGACCACGAGCCCGATTCCCCACCTCATCAGCGTGCGCCGCCGGTTGCCTGACAGCGCGAGCGCGGCTCCGAGCAGCACGAAGACGAGCACGACGAGCACGATCCGAGCCCGGTCGAGCAGGTGGACGGCGCTGCGTGCCTTCTCGAGCTGCTCGGCATCGAAGAGCTCCACCTGGAGGTTCTTCTGATCCTTGGCGAGGCTGTCGAACACCGTGACGCCGCGTTCGTCGAGCCGTTTGGTGACCTCGTCGATGACCGCCGAGAGGTCGAGGACGACCTTGCCATCCTTGACGGAAACGTTCTTTCCCTCGTCGGTCAGCGCCTTGACGACGCGCGCGTGCGCCCGTCTGTTGGCCTCGCGCCACACGATCGCGAACTGCTCGCTCGCGAGGGCGCGCTTGGCGGCCTCGCGCACGAAGGTCTCGACGCCGGTGCTGAGCGGGCCGGCGAGGAATTGTGCCCTCTCGGGGAGGGCGTCCTTCGCCTCCGCGGCGACGTCGACCCGCTGGAACAAGCGGTCGGTGGCCCGCTTGGCCACCAAGTCGGTGATGGCCTGGTTCCTTCCCAGCGGCTCCACCGTCTCGACGTACTTGTCGGTGTCGAGGACGAGGTTGCGCACCCAGACCGACAACCCGGCCAGCGGGACCAGGACCACGCTCAGGATCACGAGCGTCGCGACCAGAGCCCGTCGCCAGCGCGGCAGCCGTCGAGGAGCCTCGGAGGGCTCGGTCCCGTTGGTCATTCCGTTGCCATCTTTCCGGTTCTCACAGCTGCGAGGGGCTGATACGCCAAGGATTTCCCTAGGCAGCTCACGTTGCATCACCCCGATTGGGTGATTGACCTTCCGTGGCCTCGTTGTCCCGTGCGTTCCGGCGTTCCCACAGCGTGGCGTTGAGTATCACACCGGCGACGAAGAGTCGACCGATGAGAAAGAGCGAGAGCAGGATCGCGGCCGCCACACCGAGGGCACCGTACGTCTCGGACGAGCTCGATATGCGGTACGAGATGAAGTACACGTTGACGAGATGGATCGCCTGCAGGCCCAGGCCGATGGTGATCGCACCGGGGAGGACGGCAGTCCAGTGCACGGATGGCCGCGGGAGAATCCAGAGCCCCAGGAACGCGAGCCATACGTATGCGATGCCGATCAGGACGGTGGCGACTACGCCGGGCCCCGGAGCTTCGTGCCGAATGGCGCTCCCGACGAAGGTGACCGTGAAGAACGCCGCGAACACACCAAGGCAACCCAGGACAGCGAGCGGCTTGCGTGCGGGCGGTCCGGTGGGGACGCCCCACGCGAGGGCGCTCACAGCCCGGAACGCCTTGATCACGCCGAGGCTCGCCAGGTAGAGGGCCGAGATCCCGATGAGGAGCGCGATGAATCGAGCGTGCTCCGCATCGGCCGCGGCCTCCGAGACGGACTTCGAGGCCAGCCCGACGACCCCGAGGTCGTCCGCGAGGTTCGACGGGTTGTCGTGGTCCGAGGCCTCGAGGAATCCCAGGCCTGCGACGATCACCAGCGTGAAGGGGAGCAACCAGAGGAAGAGCCGGTACGCGAGAGCGCCGGCGAGCAGGAAGCCGGCACGGTCTCGATCGCGCTCGTACGCGCTGAGCGTCGCATCCACGCTGCGTACGCGCGGCCGTCGCTCCTCCACGGCCGCCCGCGCGGCGTCGACCCGGCTTCGTGTCGTCGACGCGAACCTCTTCAGGCGGCCGTCGCTGCTCACGCTCCATATTCGCGGACATGTCCGTCCGGGAAGCGGAGGGTCACCCGCTACCATCGTCGCCTCATCGGGCGGTTAGCTCAGGGGGAGAGCACTTCCTTGACGCGGAAGGGGTCAGAGGTTCAAATCCTCTACCGCCCACTCTCTGACCAGCGAAAATGCAGCTCAGAGGCAACCACGGGTTGCCTGCACCACGGCTGCACCACATCCGCACCACGAGAGGTCGCGATTCGGGTTAGGCCGGCTGCTCGAAGAGAAGTCCGCGAACTCGTTTCTCAACGGGACTTCTTCCGACAGCCGCGGGTACCAGATGTCCATCGTGGGCATCTCGGCGAAACCGGCCATCGCTTCCCGATAGGCCGCCATCGACACCACCATTCGTGCCGAAGCAGAACGCTGCGTCGGTGTTCGCGTGGTTCTGGCGCCTCCTGATCGGCACTTCGGGGACAGGCCCGGGCGTGACGGCAGACCACCCGGTGTCCGGCAGGTGACGCAGCTCCCCGTCAGGCGTCGGCTGGTGGAGCCGAAGTGCGCCCGCTGAGCCGTAGCACGGCTACAGGCGTCCCTAGGGGGTCGTTTTACACTGCACGCCTGATGGTCAGCGCAACGGACCGATGCCGGGTGTGCGACGAGCCGCTCACGCCGGGCGCGACGTTCTGTCCCCATTGCGGCGCCCGCGTCGAGGGCGACATCGACGACGCGGCGATGACCGGGCGGGTCGCCGACGACAAGAGGTCGCGCGGGATGTGGCTGTTCGTTGTCGCGGTCGTCGCGGTCGTCGCGATCGTCGCCGTCGTCGCGATCGCGCTCGCGACCACGAGCGGCGGCGGGAGCGGAAACGCTCCCAGTACATCGGTGTCGCCGGCCACGCATCCGCCAGCTACCACGTCGCGGCCCCCGACAACCCGTCCGCCGGTCACGACGCCCCGGTCGACCTGACCCCCGCGGCGATTCGGCGCGCGTGCCGTCCCTCGTCTGGCGACATTCCGTGCGCGCGTTCGGTGCGCAGATGTCATCCAGCATCGATGGCCAAGGACGGTTCACCTGATCTGGGGGATGTCCGTTCGTCAGCGTGCACGTATCGTCGATAGGTGGGTAAGCCCTTGATTGTGGGCGCCAGGTCGCGCCCGTGGCATACGTCCCGGTGACCGAGTCGACGACGCTGGCCCTCGCCCTGCTGGTCTTGGGATGGGCAATCTTCTCGGGTGCCCTGGCGCGGCACAACCTCTCGGGTCCGCTGGTCTTTGCAGTCGCGGGATACCTCCTTGCGAATCCGGACTGGGGGCCGCTGGACATCCACGTCGACGCCCCCTCGGTCCATGTGGTCGCCGAGGTGACACTCGCCCTCGTGCTGTTCTCAGATGCCTCGCGGGTGAATGTCACCGAATTGCGGCGCGACGTTTGGCTCCCGGCGCGCCTCCTCGCGATCGGCCTTCCGCTGTCCATCGCGCTGGGCAGCCTGCTTGCCGCTGTGTTTTTTGACCTTCCGTGGGCACTCGCGGGCTTCATCGGTGCGGCGCTGGCGCCGACCGACGCCGCCCTGAGCGCACAGGTGATCGACGACGAGCGGATCCCGTTGCGGCTCCGGCGGGTTCTGAACGTCGAGAGCGGGCTCAACGACGGCATCGCCACGCCGATCGTCACCTTCATGCTCGCGGTCGCGGCGAGTCAGATCGGCGTGGATCGCCACAGCGCCTCGTACGACGCAGGCCAGGCGCTCCGCGAGCTCGGCGGAGGGGTCGCCGTGGGGCTCATCGTCGGACTCGCCGGTGCCGCTTTGCTCGTGATCGCCAGCCGCCATCAGTGGATCGCGCCCGGCGGCCATCGACTGGCGACCCTTGCCGTCGCGATTGCGTCGTTCTCAGCCGCGCTCGCGATCGACTCCAACGGCTTCATCGCGGCGTTCGTGGCCGGCATCACGTTCGGCGCCTGGCTCAACCGCAGCGAGCAGGCTGCGAAAGAAGTCAGGGAGCTCCCAGAGCTCGGCGGTGAGCTGCTGGCCCTTGTCGTGTGGTTCCTGTTCGGAGCCACCCTCGTGCATGTCGCCTTCGACGTCGTCGACGTGCCGCTCGTGGTCTATGCGGTTGCAAGCCTCACCATCATCCGCGCGCTCCCGGTCGCACTGTGCTTGGCCCGCGCGGGCCTCGATCGGCCCAGTGTCGCGTTCATCGCCTGGTTCGGACCGAGAGGCCTCGCGTCGATTGTCTTCGCGCTTCTCGCCGTCGAGGAACTCGGCAACACCTCGCCCGCCGTCCAAACGGCGGTCGCCGCAGTCTCACTCACGGTGCTGCTCAGCGTCGTCCTCCACAGCGTCAGCGCGGGGCCCTTTGGGCGTCGCTACGTTCAGATCGGACACCGAAGGGACAAGTCTTAGCGCAGCGTGTTGATCACCGGACTCATGAGGAGGACACGAATCTGCTGGATCTGCTGTTAGATCGGTCGCGTGCTAGCTCGCCAGACAGCGCGATCGCGATGCGCGCAAACCACGCGACCTGTGAAGAACCGCGCTGAGGATTTCCCGAGACGCGGTGGATTTCGAGGCTCACCGGCGTATCGGCGCGACGTGGGCGTCGAGTGGAAACGTCCGTGGCTTGCAGCCAGAAGGCGGGCGGAGGTGCTGCACCACATCTGCACCACAACAGACGGCCAAGGCCGGGCAACTCACGGTCACAGTCGGTCACCCAGAACTGGCTCTGGCCTGCGGAAACACGGAGACGTGCTGCTCACCGCGGACGGGTGTTCCTTGACGCGGAAGGGGTCAGAGGTTCAAATCCTCTCCCGCCCACACTGAAACTCCAGGTCGGTGGGGGTTCTTGCCCCCGCACTCCAGGTCCGTCAGCTGACCGCTTTGAGCGCTGTCTCGATGATGGCGGCGACGGGTTCGGGTCGGGAGACGTAGATGGAGTGACTGGCGGCAACTTCGTCTTGGGTGGCGCCGGCCCGGTTGGCCATCAAGCGTTGTGCGTCGGGTGGGATCATCCGATCCTCGGTCGAAACGAGATACCAGCTGGGCTTGGTCCGCCACGCCGGTTCGCTGATTTCCCCCGAGAGCGCGTCGACGCCCCACGGCACCTGTGAGTCGGCCATGAACGCGGCCAGGTCGGGATTGACGTCCGCCGCGAATGACGCCGGGAACTTGTCCTTGTCGAGGAAGAGAAAGCCATCCTGTGGCGGCAGGATGGGAGGCACGGGTGCGCCGGGCGGCGGGTCGGCGATGAGCTTGTTCACGGACTCGCCACGGTCCGGAGCGAACGCGCTGACATACACGAGTGCCGCGACTTTCGGGTGGTTCCCTGCTTCGGTGATGACGGCACCGCCATAGGAATGGCCGACAAGGACGGCCTGGTCGGGTTGCTGGTCGAGAGCCCGTTGGGTCACGGCGACGTCGTCGGCGAGTGAGAGTGTCGGGTTCTGCACGACTGTGACTGGGTGGCCGGCCCTTCGCAGGATTTGGTACACACCGTCCCAGCCGGATCCGTCTACGAACCCGCCGTGGACGAGAACGATGCTGTGCATAGCACTCTCCTTCCGATTCGGGCTGACCTGCCGGCGGGATGCTCCAACGACGACACGTGTGCAGTACCTACAATTCAAGTCTCGGTGTCAAGACGGCTCAGCCACTCGCGCCGCGTCTCGGGTGCGATCTGCCCGTCTCCTCCAGATTGTCGCCCGCACGCCGTCGTTATCGCGTCCGAGCGAGGCGGACGTGCACGGCGGCCGGTGAGCTGACGAGCTCGACGCACTCGTAGCTCCCGGTCGCGTCGCCGAGATCGTCGAAGAGCCGCTCCCCGTCGCCCAGGAAGATCGGCGCGATCGCCACGTGCAGCTCATCGAGCAGGCGCGCCCGCAGGAACTGCCGGATCGTGCTCGCCCCGCCGGCGATCAAGATGTCCTTGCCACCCGCGGTTTCCCGCGCTTGCTCGAGCGCCGTCTCGATGCCGCCGTCGACGAAGTGGAACGTCGTGCCGCCCTGCATCGGGATGGCCGGATGGGAGTGGTGGGTGAGCACGTACGTGGGATGGTGGTACGGCGGATCGTCTCCCCACCAGCCGGACCAGTCCTCATCGCCCCAGGGCCCTCGGATCGGACCGAACATGTTGCGTCCCATGATCGTGGCGCCTATCCCGGCGTGGCCCCTCGCCACGAAATCGTCGTCGACGCCCGTCTTGCCGCCGTCCATGCCGAGCACATCCCGGCGGCCGGTGCGCGTTGCCAGCATCCATTCGTGGAGGCTTTCGCCGCCGATGCCGAGCGGTTCATCGAGGCTCTGATCGGGTCCGGCACCGTACCCGTCGAGCGAGATCGAGAAATTGCTCACGCGGACTTTCGACATCGAAGCCTCCTCGTCGGTCGTCGAAGCGTTACCGACACCCGTCAGCTCACGTCCTGCCTTCCGACACGGACAGGAGCGCAAGCGCGTCGACGCAGAGCTGCACTGTGTGATACGCGGCCTTGCCGATCCCGCCTTTGCGCGTGTCGAGCGGCAAGCCGTCTCGGCGACACGACGTGTACCACTCGCCAAACTCTGGATCTACGAACCGAGTGAACGCGAACGCTTCCAGCTCAGCCGCGCACTGCCGGTAGCGCGCGTCTTCCTCGCCGGCGCAGAGAGTCAAGAGCGCGAGGATCCCGTCGCACATCGTCCACCACAGCTTCTCTGCACTGGAGATCGATCCGTTGCGGGTCACAAACTGAAAGAGGCCACCATGCCGATGGTCCCAGGCGTGCTCCAGGCAGAAGTCCATGATTTCCCGACCTGCCGCCGCCTTCGCCGACTCCTGCCGGTCATCGCTACCACGGGCGAGTCGCAAAAGCTGGATCGCCTTGAGGTTCTGTCCGACCCGGATGACATCCCTCGTCCTGACGGGGTGGTATCTCCAATCGCGGTAGAAGTGCTCGAGGAAGCACCCTGTTCTCTCGTCACGCATGCGTGACATGACCAGGCCGGTGAGTTCCTCAACGCGCGCCGTGTGTTCGCGCTGATGCGTGATCTCAGCGAGTTCTCGGATGCCTTCGAGCATGTCGAGGTGAACAATGATGGTCTTGTCGGACGAACTGACGGACCAGTCACGATCGCATCGCTCGTAGTAGCCGCCGTGTGTCTGATCCCAGGCGTGTCGCTCGAGTTGCTCATATGCCTCGACAGCACGCTCGAGCACGGCGAGGTCTCCGGATGCCCGTGCGTAGGTCGACAGACCGAAGAGCACGTACGCATGATCGAACAGCCGCTTTTGGGAAAGGATGGGCTTGCCGTTCCTCGTGACCTTGTGGAACCACCCGCCGGCTTCGCGATCCCACATGTGGTCGGCCAGAAATCGCGCGCCACGGCTGGCGATATCGAGATAGTCGCCATCGCCGAGCACTTCGTACCCCCGCGTGAAGCCGTAGATCATGCGTCCCTGCATCGCGGCAACCTTCGCCGTGTCGAAGACGCGACCTTGTCTGTCGAGACAGTGGAGGAACCCGCCGAACTCGGTGTCGATCGAATGCTCGGACCAGAACGGTAGTAGCGAAGTCGCAAGGTGCCGGCGGTACCGCTCCGGGTCCAGCGGGTTGTGCAGCGCCGGGGGGGCGGGAGTGCGCCTCCCGCTGCGCCAGTCGCCGCTCAACCGTACTCTCGCGGCCCGTGCTCTCCCGTACGAAGCCCAGAGCGTCCGAGCCAACCCGTAGCGCGTCTCCTGCCGCTCATAAGGTTCCATTACGTGCCTGAGTGGGGCGGCAATTGCCCGCGGGATTGTCATCGGGCTCGAATCAGATCACGACGAGGTCCGAAATGTCGAGCCGCAATAACGAGGCGTTCGTGCCCACATTCAGCGTTGTCGTCTGTACGTACAACCGCGCCGATCGAGTTGGTCGCGCGATCACGAGCGTCCTTCACCAGACGCTCGAGGATTTCGAGCTCATCGTCGTGGATGATGGCTCGGTCGACGGGACTGGCCGTGTCGTGACGGCCATCGATGATCCGCGGCTGTGCTACGTCTACCGCGAGAACGGTGGTCTCTCGGCAGCACGCAACACCGGAGTCGCGAGCTCGTCAGGTCAGTACGTCACGTTCCTCGATGACGACGATGAGGTGCTTCCACGCTGGCTCGAGATGATGGACGGCGCGCTGGCGGGGGACGACGCAGTGGTGACGTGCTCGGCTTATGCCGTGCACGTGCAAGGTCGAGTCCTGGAGACGATGTCTCCAGAGCCCCTCGGTCCCGTATACGAGGACTATCGAGGGCTGTTCCTCTCCGGGACATTCGCCTTGCCGCGACACGCTTACGACGCAATCGGTGGCTTTGCGGAGGGCCTCCAGTATTGCCAGCACACGGAACTGGCGCTCCGACTGCTGCCCTATTGCCGTGCGTCGAACTGGCCCGTCCGGGTAATCGAGGAGCCGCTGCTTCGCTGGGAGGCGCGGCCTCTACGCGAGCGCCCGGCCGCTGCCCCCGAGAAGGTCCTGCTCGGCATGGAGTACTTGCTCGCCCATCATCACGCCCAGCTGTCCCGGTCTCGGGAGGCGCTCGCGAACTGCCATGCACAGGCGGGTGTCGCCGCCGCGAGGCTCGGTCGCTACCCGGACGCGAGACGCCAGTTCGCCCTCGGCGCTCGTGCTCAGCCACGAAACGCAAAGCATTGGCTCCGGCTTGGTTTTGCGATGGTTCCACCCCTCGGCAACCGGGTCTGGCGCTCGCGTGGGTTCCGGCACGCGGTAGTGCGGGGCCTCAGGCGGGCCAAGCAGCGGAGGAAACGGGCGACGCTGGCGACTCGCCGGTGATCCTCCGAAGCGTCGAGACGTACTTGGCTTTCGAGTGACGACTCCGGGTTCCTGCTCGAGTCGCCCGCCGACGTGCTGCCGAGCTATCGGTCGCGCGTCAAGCCCGAACACCCGCGCCCGTCTGTCGGCGGAGGCGATCCAAAAGGTGACGCGCCGCCTCAACTGGGAGGTCCATCGTGTTCGGCACCTGCCAGGTGTCCCGCAAGAACGTGGGGAGGTCGAGTACAGCGCGAACCCCCAAATGGGAGCGACGCAACGCCCAGATCGGTCCCAGGTCGAACAGCCCCTGCACGCGCGACCCGTAGTCGTCCCGTCGCAGCGCGCGCCGGAAGGCACGCTCGTCGCGGACGGTCGTCGGAACACTGTCCAGACGCGTGAGCACCTCAACCGGCACCTCGGCCTCGAGGTTGTCGACGAGATAGCCGAGCGCGCTACGAACGATGAGAACAAGCCGTCGTTGCGTGGCCTGTTGGATAAGTCGTTCCCAGTCGACCGCGTCCGGATGCCTCATGAGGACGAGGGAATCGGCAGCCCATCGAGCGCGGGCGTCCTGCTGCGAGACGAGACCGTGAACGATGGCGTGCAACAGCAGGTCGCTGGCGCAGAGGGTGCGCGTTGCTGTTCCCAGGATTTCGATCGGCTCCGCTGCGCTCCAGAACGCATCGGACGACGTCATCTCCTGGCCCGGGACGACGAACTGCTCGCGCAAATGCCAATGCAAGTCGACGTGGGTACCGTCCGCCGTGGCGACGATCCGCGAGTGCTCACTGATGAGCGAAAACCCCGCCGTGAGCGGCTGTGACCGCCCTCGTGTGTCCCGGTGGGGTCGCCATCCGTCGTCCCGGAGGAGGCGCAGGGTGTCAGCCATCCGATCAGTCGGAACGAGTACGTCGACGTCGTTCATGGGGCGCGATCCGAGATCGCCGTAGTAGCGAAGAGCGAGCGGCACCCCTTTGATGACCATCGCAGGGATGCCGGCGTCCTCGAGCCGCGTGAGAAACGGCGTCAACCGCGAAAGGATGACCTGGTTCTGGTACCAGGCGCGGCGGTGAAGCCCTCGGAGTCGCGGGAGCTCGGGATCTTCGACGCCCAGCTGCACCAGCCTGCGGTACACGAGAGGCAGCAGCCGATGGGTCTCGGTGTCCCAGATGTCGTCCAGGACGAGGTGGCCGCGCAGCGAATGCCACTCCTCGACGGCCTGATCGCGTTCGAGGAACGCGACTCGAAGGAGCGACCGTTGCAACAGGTCCGGCCACGGTGGATCCAAGGGTTTTGGTAGGACGGGGACGCGAGGCGTTCTCGAAGCATCGTCAGCCCGACGTCGTGCTTGGGTGTGCTCTGCCAATCTGGTCCGGGCGAGTTGTGCTTCTCGCTCGATGTACAACTTCGCGACAAGCGCATTACCTCGAAATGAGAATCCGGTAGGCCCGGGCTCGTAACCCAACTCGTCGAGGAGGTCGCCGGCCAGGATCCCGCACGCACGGATGACATGCGCGGGCATCTGCGTTCGCCAGTCGCGAAGTCCGATGGTCAGCGGCCGAGCGACGTTCAGGTGGTGGCGCCGGTCGGGCATGCGGGCGAGCATGTTCTCTGTGTGCTCGGCGTGGCTGAGCATGCGGTCCGAGAACGGGATGCCTATGAAGGAGCAGACGTCTCGCAGGGTCGACTGCGGATTGGCCACTAGGTCCTCGTACTTGACCTCGCGATAGCGACTGCCGCCCAGGGCTTGGCCGGCGTCTCGAGCCGCCCGAGTCCGTGACCGCCAAAGGGTGATCGCCTTGAGCGTCGAGACACCAAACCTCTCGGAGTACGAGAGCGCGACGTCGCGCCCGTCCCTGATGAGGTGCACGATGCGTGCCTCGGGGAACAACGCGGCGAGTAAGGCCAGTTGGTCGGTATACCCGGGAGTCTTGTCCCCGTAACGCGACGTTCCCTGCTGAGCTGCCCAACAGGCAAACACGGCTCTGATGGCGCTGGGGTAGTCGCTGGGAGCCGCCTTGCACAGAGTGCCGTACAAATCGACGTCCTCCAAGCCCCACTGAACGAACCGATGGTGAGCGAGGAGGTCGGTCGCGAAGCGCTCGACGTCGAAGTCTCGGCACGCTTCATACCTTTGCCTTCGGGGGGCGAGTTCAGTGATGAACCAAGACTCCGGGGGAATCGTGATGTCCGGGTGGGCATCCACCATCGCGCGAAGCAGTGTCGTCCCCGAGCGCGCGACGCCGACGAAGAACGGAAAAGAGTCCTGCGGAACCGTCATCTCTTCGGGCATATTCACTCTGGTCAAGTCGCGTCGCCGACCAGACGATCCGGTGCTCGGTCCTGGGGAACGTACCCAACCGTGTCACGGGCAGCCTCGAGGTCCCAGTGGCGGTGTGGATTGTCGGATACTGCATAGAGCACGGCGAAGCGGACGTCGCTCTCGATGGACTTCACGATGAGTTGCGCGAGGTCTTGCGGACTGCACCAGATGCGGCGCATCTCCGGGCGGGTCCGTACGAATTTACCACCGTACGTGTCGAACCAGCCGATGCGCAGGCAGATCGCGGCGACGCCATGGCAGTCGGCGTAGTAGCGGGCAAGGGCCTCGCCGAACACCTTCGTGCAGGCATACACACTGGATGGCCGAACTGATACATCGGTGTCGAGCCACTCCGTAGCAGGGTACGCACCGACGACCTGGCCGGTACTGGCGAAGACAACCCTGCCGACGCCTTCAAACCGTGCGGCCTCGAAGACTTGGTACGTGCCGTTGACGTTGACGGGCATCATGCGACCGGAGAAATCAGGCTCCCTCCAGCCGATGGCGGCGAGGTGCACGATCGCCGCGACACCTCGACAGGCGCGGCGCAAGGCGTCGGTGTCAGTCACGTTGGCCTGGACCACCTCGTCGTCGAGCTCGGGCCGGACTCGCTGGGTATCGAGAAGACGAAGGGAGAAGTGCTCACGCAGCAGCGGAACGACCTCACGAGCGATCGTCCCCCCTGCTCCCGTGACGAGAATGCGCGTGCGTGAGTGCGCAACCTGCGGTTGGATCGGTGCACCCGGCGATTGTGTTTGGCGCGGGCTATTGGTCCGGCCGACCCGCAACGCACGGAGACGGCGCCAGAGCCCTCGCCGGACGCGAGCGGCGAAACGTGCCGGATGACTCGTCCGCGGGGTCGCACGGACGGGAATCTCGTACCCACGGGGGCGGTCCCAAGCGACGGCGGCCGGGAGCGTGTCCACGAGCGTTTCCCGGAAGACGATCGCGAGCTCATCGGCTACGTCCTGCATCCCGAGCTCTGTCGCCATCCGCACGATCGTTAATCCGTCCGATTCGATACGCTGCTTGAACCGTCGGCCGGAGCGGAAGCAGAGAGCGAGGTCCATGTGGTTCTCGAGGTCGTTTGCGATACATAGCGCGAGCACCGCGCGCCGCTCGTGCGAGGCGTGGGAGAGAGCGTCAAGCTCGATCTCCGGAACGCCGAGACGTTCCCACTCGAGCTCGTGAAAGGCCCAGACGATCTCCTCGACGGCATTTCCGACGTCGCGTCGGAGCTCTCGCCGCAGCTTCCGTCCGGGCCAGGGGCGAGTGCTGTGCTCGTAGCGATGCGCGTCGTACATGGCGTGGACGAGTGCCGCCTCGACAAGCTGCAACGGCTGGCCTTCGGCGAGGAGGATGCTCGCGGTGCGCACCGTGTGGCAGATGAACGGTTGTCCGCCCACGCGATAGAGGCCGTCGAAGTGTCGTTGCGCGACGTCGAAGACGTTTCGAAGCCGGCGGAGTGCCTGGTCGTCGAGCCCTGCGGCGATGGCTTGACGCGCGAACTGTGGGTACGTGAGCGCCAAGTCGCGCACGAGCGGAGCATAGTCAGGCGTCTCTGCCATGGCACCGCCCTACCAGCCTAGGTCTGTCATGACACGCGCATTCGTCATCGCACCGGCGCTCCCGCTTCCGACTTACGGCGGAAACCTCTTACGGTGGTGGCAGAACGTCGTCGCCCTCTCAGCGGCTGGCCCCGTAGGCGTGTTCGGGCTGCGCGCAGACGAACCGGTGCCGCCACCACGTGACGGTATCGAGGTGTGGTCCAGCTCGAGCGACCCGTCGCTGACCGATCACGCCCGGTTGAACTCGCTGGATTGGCTACGGGATCCCGTCGCCGTTCCCTGGGACGCGTACTACTCGACCGGTGCGTTAGCTGAGCTCGAGGACGTCATCGAGCGGTTCCGACCCGATGTCGTGGTGGTCGAAGAGATGAGGCTCTACCGCTACGTCGAGCCGCTCACGGGGCGCGGCTGGAGGGTTGTGATAGACGCCTCCGCGATCGAGAGCGAGCTGAGCCGCGACCTTGCCGCTCGGAGCTCCCGAGCAGCCGCAGTCGTGCGCACCGCGCTCGCCGAGCGGAGCGAGGCTATCGAGGCCGCCACTTATCGTTCGGTCGACCAGGTCTGGGTGTGCTCGCAGGGGGACGCCGAGAGCGTTCGGACCCGGCTCGGCGATGCAGCGTCGATCGTTCTCGTCCCGAACACGATCGATGTCGACGCATATCGACGGGATCAGCCCTATCGGGCTCGCTCGACGATGATGTTTCCGGCCATGTTTGCCTTCACACCGAACGAGGCCGCGGCGCTGTTTCTCGCGCGCGAGGTCGTGCCGCGCCTCGCGAAAAGCTTCGACGGCCTGCGTCTCATGCTCGTGGGCCAAAATCCGACACCCGCGATGCTCGACGCGGCAGAGTGCGACCCGCGCGTCTCCGTGACCGGCACCGTGCCTGACGTCCGCCCTTACCTCGCCGAGGCGGGTGCCATGCCGATCCCGCTGTTCGATGGAACCGGCACGAGATTGAAGGCGCTGGAGGCGTTCGCCGCCGGAGTCCCCGTCGTGAGCACGAGCAAGGGCGTCGAGGGTCTCGACGCGGAGGCCGGCACCCACTTTCTGCACGCGGAGGACGCCGATGAGTTCGTCGCCGCGCTGACGCGCCTCTGGTCGGAGCCGGCAACGGCCTCGAGGCTCGTCGAGCGGGCTCGGTCGTTTGTCGCAGAACGGTATTCGTGGGACGTCGCTCGGCGCGCTGTCGGGCAGGCGCTCGAACGCCTTGCACCGGCGAGTGCCCGGTAAACTCGTGGGCTATGCCTGTGAGCGAGATGGATCGGTTCGAGGTGAGTCGGCCCGAGGTTGTCGGGTCTGTCGTCGACGGCGAGGTCGTTGCCATCAACCTCGACACCGGTAGCTACTACAACATCTCGGGCGCGGGTGTGGACGTCTGGACCGCAATCGAACCGGCCGCGTCGGCCCACGAGGTAACAGCTCGTCTCGCCCACCGCTTCGGCTTGCCCGTCGACGAGCTCGCAACCGCGGTGACTAGCTTCATGGAGGAGCTCCTTGCGGAAGGGTTGATCCGCCCGGCCGATGCCGGCGCAACCGGTGCTGAGCTTTCAGCCGACGACGCGCCATCGGACGGCCAGGTCGCGTTCTCACCGCCCGTCCTCGAAAGGTTCACCGACATGGAGGACCTGCTTCTCGTCGACCCGGTCCACGACGTCACCGACCGAGGGTGGCCGCACGTAGAGGCCGGGTGAAACGCTGTGACCTCGCCCCAGCCCGTCGCGAGGTCCCGACCTTCCACCTTGCTCGATTCCATCGACCAATTTGGCGCGAGCTTCGATGCGGCCGCCGCACACGTTGGTGTCATCGAACGCAACATCCTGCTCGCGGGTTATCGGATTCGGGTGGAATTCGCGGGGCCGGCCCTCGTCCCCGTGATCCAACCGGCGTTCGATCACCTCGCTGAGCACGACGGCGGGCAGGCCGCCGACCTCTCGGTTTGTGTGTGGGATGCGACTTCCACCGGCGTGCGGCCGCTCCCGCTGCCCGCGGACGTGTTACATCGAGGCGAAACCGGCCCCAGATATCACGGCGAGGACGGCGGAATCGTGGTGCATGCTGCCGATGCCACGCTGAGCGTCCTCGACGCGAGGCGGAAGACGGCTCTGCATTATCTCCCCGACGCGAATAACGCGCTTTGGTACCAGAAGGCGACTCCGCTCAAGGACATCGTGCACGCCTGGACAAGCTGGCACGACCTCCAGCTGATCCACGCCGCTGCCGTGGGGAATCACGACGGCGGTGTGCTCATTGCCGGCGTCGCGGGGTCGGGCAAGAGCACGACGAGCCTTGCCTGCCTGCGCGGTGGGCTCGCATACGCCGGCGACGACTACGTGCTTGTCGATATCGAGCGCGCATTCGTGCATTCGCTCTACTCGTCCGCCAAACTCGAGTGGGACAACTTCGATCGTCATCCCGAGCTGTTCCTACCCGCGAACTCACGCGCCGATCCTAAGGCCCTCGCATTCCTCGCCCGTGACGTTCGCGACCGCATGGCGCGCGGCTTCCCGTTGCGGGCGCTGTTGCTTCCCACGATCACGGGTCGCGAGGAGACGCGGGCGATACCAACCACGACCGCGAGGGCCCTGCTCGGACTCGCTCCCAGCACCATGCTGCAGATGCCGGGGCACAACCAGCAGTCGCTCGGCGCGATGGCGCGCCTTGTCGACGGTGTACCCGCCTTCCAGCTCGAGCTGGGTACAGATCTTTCTGCGATCCCGGATGTTGTGGAGGCGGTACTCGCCGACGTGACCGGCCGATGAACGATTCGCTGGTCAGTGTGGTCATGCCGGTGTTCGACGGTGCCCGCCACCTCACCGAGGCGATCGAGAGTGTGCTCGCGCAGACGTACCGGCCAATCGAACTGATCGTGGTAGATGACGGCTCGACCGACGACAGCGCCGTCATTGCGCGCCAATACGCGCCGTCGGTACGGCTGCTCGCTCAGGCTCACGAGGGGATTGGGTCGGCCCGCAATCGAGGTGCTGAAGCGGCGTGCGGGGCATATCTCGCGTTCTGTGACGCGGACGATCGGATCCCGCCCGACCGCATCCAGCGACAAGTTGCCGCGCTCGAGCCCGACCCGCGCACGGATGCCGTCTTCGGCGAGATCGGGGAGTTCGTGAGCCCCGAAGTCGACGAGCGGGTGGCGGACGAGCTCCGTGCTCCACTTGCCCGGAGTTCGGTGCGGATGATGATCACAGTCCTTCTTCGCACCGAGTCGTTCCGGCGCGTTGGCCCGTTCGCCACCGACCTCGGCCGTGGGGTCGATCTCGAGTGGCTCGCACGTGCCGACGACGTGGGTCTGCGCATCGAGCCACGCGAGGGAGTCGTCACGTACCGGCGCCTCCATGATGCGAGCACCAGCTTCCGACACCGTGGCGAAGAGGATGACTACGTGCGGGCGGCGCGCTCGGCGATCGCGCGCCGTCGTCAGACCTCCTGAACCGACCTCCCGTCCCAGTCCCAGCGCTCCCCGAGCAGGTGGAAGAGCCGCTCGTTGTGCGGTGCGAAGTGACGCGACAGCGTCGTCCATAACGCTGGGTCGACTGGCGGGCACGAATCGAACGCGATCGACGGCACCTTTTCGCCGTCCGACAGGCCGAGGAAGTCCAGCACCCGCCGCATTCCTTTGGGCTCAGTCACGGCGCGCGCCTCGAGGACGAGGAGCCGAGAAGAATCGAAGCAGTGGTACCAGCGTTGCAATTGTTCTTCGTAATGACCGCGCTCCAGATACGTGTGATGCCGCGCCGGCCCGTCGGGGTCGTCGTAGACATGCGGCTCGAACGAGCGCCCCTCCTCGAGTCGGCATTCGTCAGCGGTGAGCGCGTCCTCGAGCGAGCGACGCTCCCTTCCCAGTTGCACCATGAGGTGGTACCGAAGAATCGCGCGCTCGACAGGGTTGCGGAGAAGGGCAACGAGCTTGGCCTCGGGCACTGCGTCGGCCGCGCGGGTCGGCGCGAACGGATGGAAGAGGTAGTACGGGCTTACCTCTCCGGCGATCGTCTGCATACCGATCCGGCGCTCGATCGCATTGCGCCGCGCCCGAGTCGGGAATTGAGCGCGATACCAGCGACGACCGTAGGCATACCGGACATCGAAGTAGTGGACTTCGTCGGCTGCGGAGCGGCAGACGGCCGGGTGTTCGCGCAATGCGCGGTACAAGGTGCGCGCACCGGACTCGTCGGCGCCGATGATCAAGAAGTCGGGGAGCGGTCGCCACGGCGCGGTTGCCCGCCGGAGCTCGAGTGAGATCCGGTTCACCGAAGAGGAGTC
>Ga0209382_10004805_pt1 | contig 17839 bp, 14 predicted proteins | sample SoiMetdeltSBSDD5_FD_187599 | JGI IMG/M metagenome (GOLD analysis project Ga0209382, IMG submission 187599) | Bulk soil microbial communities from a Populus tree surrounding site in Tennessee, USA - Soil MetaG P. deltoides SBSDD5 (SPAdes) (version 2) | ecosystem: Environmental > Terrestrial >...
ATCGAGCCCGCAGCGCCGCCGCCAGCGCCCTGGAAGCGCCAGCCCGCGCATAGCACGGGGAACCAAGTGCAGCAACCGTGCCACGGTGGATGCGATGCCGCATCCGAACCATCCGCCAGGGTGTCGGAGCGCATCCCTTGGTTCGACGGGTCCGAAGTCTGTTGAACGTTGTTAGATTGTTCGCGGGCGCAAGGTCTTTCAAGGACGACGTCAGGTGTCGCCCCCACCTGACGATCACGCTGAATGGGGTCGAGGGAAAGGAAGACGCATGCGAGCCTGGAGAACACCTTTGGTTGGCGCTATCGCGCTGACGATCGCCGCAACGCCAATTGCGCCGGTTGCAGCTGCTCCCGCGGCGCCCATGCCACCGAACGTCGCCAAGGCGGAGACGGGGAGCACCGTCACCCAGGTGCACCGCTATCGGCATTTCCGACACCATCACCGACACCATCATCACAGGCACCGGGGGCTGGGCATAGGGCTCGGCATCGGCATCATTGGCGGCCTGATCGCGGCGGATGCCTACCGCAGCGATCCCGGCTATGCCGCCGACGAGGAGGTCTACGACGCTCCGCCCGCGTCCGGTGATCCGCGCGTGCTGTGCGCCGAGAAGTTCCGCTCCTTCGAGTGGAAGACCGGGCTCTACACAACCAACTCGGGAGAGAAGAAGCTCTGCCCCTATCTGAAGTAGCCGGGCTTGTGAGGGCCGCCGGCCGCCCATAAATGAGCAACGGCCAAGGCATACTTTGGTGGGACCTCGGAGAGGCGAGATGCGCAACCGGCTTGCGGCGGAAACCAAGGCGGCCCTCAAATCCCAGAATAAGCAGCGCCTCTCGGCGCTGCGGCTGATCACCGCCGCCCTGCAGCAGGCCGACATCGCCGCCAAGGCGCCGATCGCCGACCAGCACGTTCCGGCGCTGCTGCAGAAGATGATCAAGCAGCGCCGGGAGTCCTTCGCCATCTACGAGAAGGCGGGCCGCACGGAGCAGGCGGCGCAGGAGGCGGGCGAGATTGCCGTCATCGAGGAGTTCCTGCCCAAGCAGATGACCGAGGCGGAGGCCCAGGCCGCCATCGCCGCGGCCGTGCAGGAGGTGGGCGCGACAACCCCCTCGGAGGTGGGCCCCAAGGAGATGGGCAAGGTCATGGCCCTCCTGAAGGAGCGTCACGCCGGGCAGATGGACTTCGGCAAGGCCAGCGGCCAAGTGAAGGCGCTGCTAAGCGGTGGCAAAGGCTAACTTGGCGCCGTCCTGTGGACAATATCGGATGCCGGGTGGCCTCGGGCTGGGCCGCGGGCGACAGAAGGGTGCTGCAATCCGCCTGATTCGCCCCGATTGGCCCCATGCGCTTCCCGCCCAATCTGCTCGACGAGATCCGCGCCCGGCTGCCGGTCAGCCAGGTGGTGGCGCGCCGGGTGCAGCTCAAGCGGGCAGGGCGGGAGTACAAGGGGCTCTCGCCCTTCAAGAGCGAGAAGACGCCCTCCTTCACGGTCAACGACCAGAAGGGATTCTATCACTGCTTCGCCACCGGCGAGCACGGCGACATCTTCACCTTCCTGATGAAGACCGAGGGCCTCGACTTCCCGGAGGCGGTGGAGCGGCTGGCCCAGGAGGCCGGCGTACCTATGCCCAAGGCCGGCCCCCGCGACGCCGAGGCCGAGGACCGGCGCTCCCGGTTGCTTGAGCTGCTGGCGGCTTCGGCCACGTTCTTCGAAAGGCAGCTCGCCTCACCCCAGGGGCAGGTGGCACGCCAGTATCTCGCCAGGCGCGGGCTCGATGCCGCCGGCGTTGCCCGCTTCAGGCTGGGCTACGCCCCCAACGGCCGGTCGGCCCTCAAGGAGCACCTGGCCTTAGCCGGCTTCACCGCGGCCGACATGGCGGCCTCGGGCATGCTGATCGCGGGAGACGACATCCCCGTCTCCTACGATCGCTTCCGCCACCGGGTCATGTTCCCGATCTCCGATCTCAAGGGCCGCATCATCGCCTTCGGCGGGCGCGCGCTCGACCCGGATGCGCCAGCGAAATACCTGAACTCGCCGGAGACGCCGCTCTTCCACAAGGGCGCGGTGCTGTTCAACGCCCACAACGCCCGCGGACCGGCCCACGACCAGGGCCGGATCGTCGTAGTGGAGGGCTACATGGATGTGATCGCCATGTCTCTGGCGGGCTTCCCGGAGACGGTGGCGCCGCTCGGCACCGCCCTCACCGAGGACCAGATCAAGCTGCTCTGGCGTATGGCGCCCGAGCCGGTCCTGTGCTTCGACGGTGACGCCGCCGGCCGCAAGGCTGCCTTCCGGGCCGTCGAGACGGTGCTGCCGCACCTGAAGCCCGGCCACAGCCTGCAGTTCGCATTTCTCGATGGTGGGCTGGACCCCGACGACTTCGTCCGCCAGCACGGCTCGGAGGCCATGCGAGGCATCCTTGAGAACCGCACCCGCGCCCTGTTCGACGTGCTGATGGAGCGCGAGGAGCAAACGGGCCCCCCCGCGGTCACGCCCGAGCAGCAGGCGGCCCTGGAAGCGCGCCTGCGCAGTCTCGTGGGGCGGATCGCCGACCTGAGCGTGCGGGCCCGCTACAGCCAGGAGTTGCGCGAGACGCTGCGGGCAAGGAGCAGGCGGCTTGCCAAGGCGCTCGCCCCGGCCGCGGGCCGCCGCCGGCCGCCCTTCGCCGAGAAGCGCCGCGACAACACCCAGCTCGACTGGCGCGTGCGCGAGCGGGCCAACGAGCGGGCCCGTCTCGGCGGGGTGCCGCGGGCGGCCCAGCCCCAGACTATCGCCCAACGCAGCAACGGCCTGTCTGACCAGATGGCGTCCATGCCGCCACGCGAGGTGCTCTTGGTGGGGGCGCTCGTCAACCATCCCGGGCTGATCGAGAGCTGCTGCGAGGAGATTGCCGAGCTCAAGCTGACCTCGGCGCCGCTGCAACGACTCAAGCAGGCCTTGCTGGGCCTTCTCTCCGACGGAATGCCCCTTGATCACGCAACCGTGCGCACCCATCTCACGGCCAGCGGGCTTGACAGCGTTATCGCCGCACTGGAGCGGGCGATGGCGCAGACCAGCGACAAGTTTGCGCGTCCTGAGGCAGGTGCCAGCGAGGCGGAAGCGGGGTGGCGCCACGCCTTTGCGTTGCATGAGGTGCAGGTGGCGCTGCCGCTGGAGCTGCAGCTTGCCGAGAGTGCCTGGCGCCTGGAACAGAGCGAGGAGGCCTGGGACCGCATTGTGGAGCTGCAGGAGCGGCTCGGACGCGGTCTGGCGCAAGCTCCAGAGGACTGAGCCGGATTGGACCAGATTCGAGCCAAGGCTGAGCCGGAGTGCTGAACACTGGTCAGAGAGACACGTTGTGGATGGGACACACCGGTTGCAGAAAGCATCCAGGTGAAGACGAAACGTCCACCGCCGATGCGTACAGGATAGCTACCAGCCGATGCGCGCAGGAATAATTGTGTGACCCTTCGCGTTGATGCAGAAAGGAAGGACTGGCAAGGCATATGTTTGTTGTGTATGCCTTCCGCGGCCCCAGATGAAGGCACGGCGAGCCCAAGTGCTCCTGCCTTCGCGCTTCGGCACCGTGGGCCCTCAACCAGCAGTACCCGGCGTGGCGGGCTCTCCGCTGCACGCGGGCGCTTCTTTGGCCGGAAGCGTCTTCGCGAGGCAGCGAGGAGCGGCCGTTTGTACTGAATTTGAAACACATTCGCTTCACGTTGACAGCGCGGCCCCCGCGCTCCGGAGAGTGACCTGATGGCAAATGTAGCCCGAGCCGAAGAGCAGACCCCACCGCAAGGCGACGTCCACGAGAAGGACGCTCCGCTGCTCGACATGTCCGACGCGGCGGTCAAGCGGCTCATGAAGACCGCCAAGGCGCGCGGCTTCGTGACGCTCGACCAGCTGAATGCGGTGCTGCCCTCGCAGGAGTTCTCGCCTGATCAGATCGAGGACACCCTGTCGATGCTGTCCGACATGGGCATCACGGTGGTGGAGAGCGAGGAGGCCGAGGAGAGCACCGTCGAGAAGGACGCCGGCGAGGACGACGACGCCGACGAGGGCGCCCGCTCGCTGGTGGCCCCGAGCCTGCCGACGGCCGTCAGCGCCCGCTCCGAACCTGCCGCCGACCGCACCGACGATCCCGTGCGCATGTACCTGCGCGACATGGGCTCCGTGGAGTTGCTCTCCCGCGAAGGCGAGATCGCCATCGCCAAGCGTATCGAGGCCGGCCGCGAGGCCATGATTGCCGGCCTGTGCGAGAGCCCCCTCACCTTCCAGGCCATCATCATCTGGCGCGACGAGCTCAACAACGCCAAGATCCTGTTGCGCGACGTGATCGACCTTGAGGCCACCTACGAGGGCCCCGAGGCCAAGTCGGCCCCGCCGCCCATGCCCGCACCCGCGGTCGGCCCGGCGCCGGTGGCGGCGCAGCCCACCTCCCATGACGAGGAAGGCGGCGATGGCGCGCCGCGTCCCGAGGGCGAGATCGAGGAGGAGGAGGACTTCGAGAACGCCATGTCGCTGGCGGCCATGGAGGCCGAGCTCAAGCCCAAGGTGCTGGAGACCTTCGACAACATCGCCGCCGCCTACCGCAAACTGCGGAAGCTGCAGGACAAGCGCGTCGAGATGCACGTGGCCGCCGAGCAGATCGGCCCGCAGCAGCAGCGCGCCTACGCCAAGATCCGCGACGAGATCATCAAGGATGTAAAGAGCCTTTCGCTCAACAACGCCCGCATCGAGATGCTGGTGGAGCAGCTCTATCGCATCAACCGCAACCTGGTGCAGCTGGAGAGCCGCCTGATGCGGCTGGCCGACAATCACGGCGTGCCGCGTCAGACCTTCATTGACGAGTACTTCGGCAACGAGCTGGACCAGGGCTGGCTCGACCGCATGGCGAACGTGCCCGGCAAGAACCGCTGGGCGCCGTTCGTCCGCACCGAGCGCAAGGGCATCGAGGGGATCCGCGAGGAGATCCGCACGCTCGCCGAGGAGACGGGCCTTGAGATCACCGAGTTCCGGCGCATCGTCAAGGCCGTGCAGAAGGGCGAGCGCGAGGCGCGCCAAGCCAAGAAGGAGATGGTGGAGGCCAACCTGCGCCTGGTGATCTCCATCGCCAAGAAGTACACCAACCGCGGCCTGCAGTTCCTGGACCTGATCCAGGAGGGCAACATCGGCCTGATGAAGGCGGTGGACAAGTTCGAGTACCGCCGCGGCTACAAGTTCTCCACGTATGCGACGTGGTGGATCCGGCAGGCCATCACCCGGTCTATCGCCGACCAAGCCCGCACCATCCGCATCCCCGTGCACATGATCGAGACCATCAACAAGATCGTGCGCACGAGCCGGCAGATGCTGCACGAGATCGGCCGCGAGCCGACCCCGGAGGAGCTCTCCGAGAAGCTCGCCATGCCACTGGAGAAGGTGCGCAAGGTCCTCAAGATCGCCAAGGAGCCGATCAGCCTCGAGACGCCCATCGGCGACGAGGAGGACAGCCATCTCGGTGACTTCATCGAGGACCGCAACGCGGTGCTGCCCATCGACGCGGCCATCCAGTCCAACCTGCGCGAGACGACCACGCGAGTGCTGGCGAGCCTGACCCCGCGCGAGGAGCGTGTGCTGCGCATGCGCTTCGGCATCGGCATGAACACCGACCACACCCTCGAGGAGGTCGGCCAGCAGTTCTCCGTCACGCGCGAGCGCATCCGCCAGATCGAGGCCAAGGCGCTGCGCAAGCTGAAGCACCCGAGCCGGAGCCGGAAGCTGCGGAGCTTCTTGGATAACTAGGCGGCGCGGCAATGCCGACCATCGCTTGGTTCTATGGCATTGCCATCCGCATGTACGTTCGGGATCACCCGCCGCCCCACCTTCACGCGATCTACGGGGAGTTTGAGGCGAACGTATCTATCGAGACGGGCGAGGTGATTGACGGCGCGCTGCCGAGGCGCGCCGCCCGTCTCGTCAAGGAATGGACGCTGGCGAGGCGACCGCAATTGCGCGAGAATTGGCGTCGCGCGCGTGCTGGCGAGCGGCCGGAGAAGATTGCAGGTCTCGATGCTGACTAAGGTAGCACAACTGGAACGCCTTGGAGCTTTCCGACTGCGCGTCCGTTTCAGCGACGGGAGCGAAGGCGTCCACGACTTCGCGGCTATGGTCGCGGAGCCTGGCTCGATGCTTGAGCCACTGCGTCAGGAGGCCTACTTCTCTCGCGTCTTTTTGGCATTTGGCGCGCCGACATGGCCCAATGGTTTTGACATCGCTCCTGAGTGGCTCCGTCGTGAGATGGCGGCTGCAGGCGAACTCAGCTCGGCTCCGTCGCCCATCCAGGCCAAGCAGACTCGTTCCGACTTGCCCAGTTACCACGTTGTGCCCAGTAAGGAAGGCCGCTGGGTGGTCAAGCGCTCCGGCACTACTCGGCCGAGCGGCGTTTTTGAGAGCCAGTCAGAAGCAATTTCCAGGGCTCGTGATTTGGCTAAGAGCAAAAATTCGGAACTCGTTGTGCATGGCAAGGATGGCCGGATTAGAGATCGCATGACGTATGGGTCTGACCCGGTTGGCTCCAAGCCTAGGACGACCCGCAATCAAAGGCGCGCGTAGTCCTAGTTTCGCCAGCGAACACGATGCCCCGGGGATGCGGCATGTGCATCCATTACCCGCAGAGCCGTTTGACGGCGTGAGCGTGAGAAGGCAGCCGATATGTCGGACGGCCGAGGCCAGTCCGACAGTCAGTCCAGGCATCGCGGGGCACCCCCGCAGGGGCAGGGACGCACTTGAGCGCAGCAAGGCGCCGGCGGGAGTGATATAAGTGGCTGGTATACCAGAGGCGCCAGGGGTGCCTTGCGGCAGGCCGCCATCTCCGGTACCGGCGTGCGACCATGACCAAGAGCAAGACGAGAAAGCTCATCGACGATTGCTTCGTCCATGACAAGAAGCGGCTGCGCCATGACGAGGCGCTGGCGCTCCTGAAGGAGCGCGTCGCCCCGGTTGCCGGCCCGGAGACAGTGCCGCTGTCCGTGGCGGCGGGGCGCATCCTGGCTGAGCCGGCAGTGGCGCCGCGACCAGTGCCCGCTCACACCAACGCCGCCGTCGACGGCTATTCCTTCGCCGCGGCCGACTACGACGCGGGCGCCGGTACGGAGCTGCCCGTGGATGGGCGTGCCGCGGCCGGCCACCACCTGGAGCGCGCGCCTCGGCCGGGAACGGCGGCGCGCATCTTCACCGGCGCGGTGATGCCGGCGGGGCACGACACCGTGGTCATGCAGGAGGACGCGGCGACCAGGAGTGCTGGAGGACGGGTCTGCGTTGCCATCCCGCCGGGTCTCAGGCGCGGGAGCAACGTCCGCCGCGCGGGTGAGGACGTTGAGGCCGGCGAGACGCTGCTGCACGCCGGCGCGGTGTTGCGTCCGCAGGATCTGGCCGCGCTGGCCTCCATCGGCACGGCCGAGGTGGCCTGCTTCGCCCGCCTCAGGGTCGCCATCATCTCCACCGGCGACGAGGTGGTGAGGCCCGGCGCCGCGCTGGGAGAGGGCCAGGTCTACGACGCCAACGCGCCGATGCTCGGCGCCCTGGTCGCGAGCGCCGGCGCCGTGCCCGTCGACCTCGGCATCCTGCCCGACGATCGCGACGAGGTGCAACGCCGGCTTGCCGCCGCAGCTGAGCGCTACGACGCCGTCATTCTCTCCGGCGGTGCCAGCCGCGGCGAGGAAGACCATACCGTCGCCGTCCTCGACGCACTGGGCAGGCGCCACTTGTGGCAGCTCGCCATCAAGCCCGGCCGGCCCATGTCGTTCGGCCAGATCGGCGACTGCGTGGTGCTCGGCCTGCCGGGCAACCCGGTGGCGGTGCTCGTCTGCTTCCTGCTCTACGTCTGGCCGCTCCTCAGGCGGATGGGCGGGGCGGACTGGCCGGAGCCCCGGCGCTATCGCCTGCCCGCCGTGTTCGCCTTTCCCGGCCGCAAGGCGGGCCGGCGCGAGCTCTGGCGCGGCATCCTCAGGGAGACGCCGCAGGGCCTCGCCGTGGACAAATTCCCGCGCGACGGCTCGGGCCTGATCTCCGGCCTGCGCGCAGCCCACGGCCTTATCGACATCCCCGAGGACGTGGGCGACGTTGCGCCCGGCGACCTCGTGGCATTCATCCCCTTCGCTGAGTATGGCATCGTCGGTTGAGGGCCGCCCGGCGCCGAAGCCTGCCCCCGCGCTACAGCCCCCTGGGATCTTGGACGACGACAACGTCCCGTGCCACGCCCGCAGCGGTCGAGGTGAGCTGCTGGAGGAATATGAGGAACTTGCTCACCTCCACCGCATCAGCGTTGGAGGCATAGATGACATCCTTGTGCCGCATCGGGAAGGACTGGGCGAAGAAGAAGCTCGACGGATCGCGGAAATTAGCCCGGTAGACCACCGGTATCATGACCTGCTCGGCCGGGAAGGCCCTCAGGTCCACCTGCAGGCGCTCCAGCATCTCCCGGTGCTCCAGCCGGTAGAGGAAGACCTGCTTCGGATTGGCGCGCGCATCGAGCAGGCCGCCGGCCCTGGCGACCGCCTCGTTGAGCGACAGGCGCTCCTGATCGAAGGCATACTGCCCGGTCAGGCCGGTGGTGAGCCCGGAGGCGCCGAGCGCGCCGACAGCCACGAACCTCTGCTGCTCGCGATAGACGTAGACCGTGTCGCCCGGCGCGACGAAGATGTTCTCCTCGGGCCTGTTGACGAGCGTGGGGAAGTAGACGGTGGTCCGGCGCTTGCCGCGCTGCAGGGTCACGAACAGCTCGTAGCCGGGATATCGGAGGCCGCCGGCCTTGGCGATCATGTCGAGCACACGCTCGCCGCCCGGTCTGATCCTGAACCGGTTTGCGGCGTTGACGACGTCGCCTACCACCGTGACCTCGCTTGCGTTCCGCTCGATCAGGGTGACCACGACCTGGGGCTCGATGGCGCGCTTGGCGAGCCGGCTCTCGATGTCGCTTTGGATCTCAGGGACGGTCCGCCCCACGACCGGCACCTGGCCGGCGTAGGGCACGGTGACGCTGCCGGAGCGATCGACCTCCTGCGTCGGCATCGCTACGAAATTGCCGGGCCGCACGCCCGCCTCCGACGGAATGAAGAGGCCGCCGGAGGCTGATTCGAAGATCGAGACCTGCACGACGTCGCCCACGCCGACGCGAATGACCGGGGCGGGGCCGTAGCCTTTGCCGAAGCTCTTGAAGAACGACCCCGGCCCTATATCGGCAACGTGGTCCAGAACAACGCGATTGATATCGAGAAGGACATAGTTGAAGGCGACGACATTGCCTTCCGAGACGAGGGCTGCCGCGGCTGCGCCCGAGATATCGCGATGGTGCGGCCCGCCCGCCGGCAGCATATTGCAGCCCGAGAGCTGTGCCGCAAGCAGTATGCAAAGTACGAAACGGCCCCGCATCGCCATTCGGTCAGCGCTCTGCTCAAGAGCCGACGGCCCGTCGGCGGCGTCGCTCGGCCGCACAGCGGTGGTTCCATCCGCAACGGCCGGCTGGCGCCTCTTGCCATGATTCGAAAACTGCACCGGCTGGAAGATTGCGGTTCCAGGAGGAGCTGCGCCGAGAATGTAGCGCGTGCGCCACATGAATTATTTATCTTATTAATGATGCAATACATATTACATTATACAACATTTATTAGAGGTGACCAATAACTCCTTCTGGCAATCTCCAAAAGCAGCACTGCATTTCAAAGAGGCAAATCGGACAGCAGGTTTCTCTGCTGTTATGCGTGATCGCAGGACAGCCTTCGTCTGGCCGCCGCCATCGGTCTGCGGCTCGCGGCATTGGCGGCGAACGCGGAAAGCCGCGCGCCCGCTAAAGCGTCGCCGTTGAGCTCCTGCAGCGATGAGGCTCTGCTCCGGCCACCCGGTGGCACCGGCCTGCGGGTTCACTGAGAGAGGGCGCACCCGAACTCCCTCCGCGCTCGCGCCACTAGGGCGCAAGCGGGGAAGCGCGGATTTGGGCCGGCTCGATCACACAGGCCGGTCGCTACGACGACTTGGGCCCCATGCTCTGCGCCGCCTCCACCATCAGGCGGGTGAGCTCCTGCGCCTGCAGGGCGTAGGCCTGCATCTGCTGCTGGGCGTGCCGGCTCTGGATGCCCAGCACGTCGGCAACATCCTTGGCGTTGGCCAGTTCGCTGGCCAGGTTGAAGCACGCCTCGCCGTTCTGCTTGGCGAACTTCACCGCCCGGTCCTGCACAACCTTGAAGCTGGAGGTCATGACGTTGGCCGGGGCGGCGCTCGCCCAGGTGCCCATGGCCTGCGAAAAGGCGTCCATGAACTGTCCGTAGGCCGCACGCGCATGCTCGACGTTGCGCTCGGTCAGCTCGCGCAATTGCTGGGGGAACTCGAAAGGCGGGGGCTGGGCCATGGCATCCTCCACGGGCTTGGGTGGGATGCAAGCCACCATAGCGGCAGCCGCGGGGATTGCCACCTCCAGTTTTGGGTATTTGCTTGCGATTGTCCAAAGAGGCGGTTACGGGGTCAGACCCCTTGCCTCCATGGTCGCGCATTAATCGTCGGGTTGGTGCCGAGGGGTCTGCCCCCCTTTTTACGTCGAATATTGCGCGAACTGCAGCGTGCTGGCACGCGCCCGGTAGTCGGTGCGCACATTCACCACCGCCACGCGGCCTGCATCGACCTCCCGCTGTGCCCGCTCGAGCGCACCGCGGATATCCTCGGCCTTGTCGACATATTCACCATAGCAGCCGAGCGCCTCGGCCATCCGCTCGTACCGCGTGTAGCCCAGGTCACGCCCTGGCTTGTCCCGGTTTGGATCGGCGGTCCAGCCGCCGTTGAGGCTGATCACCACCAGCACCGGCAGATTGTGCCGGACGGCCGTGTCGAGCTCCATGGCGTTGAGACCGAACGAGCCGTCGCCATGCACGCAGATCACCTGGGCTTCGGGCTTGGCCAGCTTGGCCCCCAGCGCGAACGGCAGGCCCACGCCCATGGTGCCGAACGGCCCCGAGTTGAGCCGGTGCGCCGGTGCGAACGTGGGCATCGACTGGCGCCCGTAGTTGAGGATCTCCTGCCCGTCCACCACCAGGATGGCGTCGCGCCGCATGAAACCGGCGATCTCCTCGCACAGCCTGAGTGGGTGGATGTCGCCGTCCTCCACCGGCTTGTTGGCGCCGGGCGCCTTGAGCTTGGCCTCCGCACCGTCGGCCAGCTGCTTGCGCCAGTCCTTGTAGCGGTCCGCGTCCACCTTGCCCTTCATGGCGGCGAGGAGCTGGCCCAGCACGCTCCTGCAGTCGCCGACGATGCCGATATCCACCTTGCGCGGAGCGGTGGCGATCTCTGTCGGGTCGATGTCGATGCGGGCGATCCTGGCATTCGCATTGAACCGCGGTGGCGCGGCGTGGCTGATGATGTAGCTCATGCGCGTGCCGAGCACGATGATGAGATCCGCCTCCTTGAAGGCCGTGGAGCGCATGGACAGGAACGAGAGCGGATGATCGTCGGGCACCACGCCGCGGCCCTGCGGCGTGGTGTAGAACGGGATGCCGGCGCGCTCCACCAGCTCTTGCATCTCGCCCCAGGCGCGCGACCAGATCACGCCGCTGCCGGAGACGATCACGGGCTTGCGGGCCGCCGCCATGGCCAGGACCAACGCATCGACCTGCTCGGGATCGCCCAGGGGCCGCGCGTTGAGGATCGGCCGGCCGCTTAAGGACCAGTCCACCTGCTCCTCGGGGATCTTGGCGTAGAGGATATCGCCGGGGAAATCGAGGTAGGTCGGCCCCGGCTTGCCGCTCATGGCGTGCTGGATGGCGTTGTTCACCTGCTCGGGGATGCGCTTCAGGTTGTAGACCCGGTCGGCCCACTTCACGCAGCCCCGCATGATGGCGACCTGGTCGATCTCCTGGAACACCTGCCGGCCGAACTGGTGGATCGGGCTCGACCCACCGATGGCCACCACCGGCGCGCAGTCGATCAGCGCGTTGGCGAGGCCGGTGGCGAGGTTGATGACGCCGGGGCCGCTGGCCGCCATGCACACGCTCGGTTTCTGCGTGAGCCGGCTGTAGGCGTTGCCCATCATGGCCGCGGCCTGCTCGTGACGCACGTCGATGGGGCGGATGCCCTCCTTGATGCAGGAGGACTCGGCCAAGAGCATGGGTCCGCCCATCAGGAACAGCAGGTTCTCCACGCCCTCCTTCTTCAGCGCCTTCGCCAGGATCTCCGAGCCCGTCAGCTCCGCCATGGTTGTCCTCCGATTGTAGGTTGGGTCAAGCGAAGCGCAGACCCAACAATGACTCGATTTGGACGGTGTTGGGTCTTCGCTCCGCTCGACCCAATCTACGAGCTACCGCCGCCTCACCACCTTCTCGCGCACCAGTCCCTCGATCGCCTCCGCATCCATACTGAGCCAGCCCGCCAGCACCTCGGCCGTATGCTCCCCGAGCAGCGGCGCCGCCGTCACCGCCGGCGGCGCACCGTCGTGGCGGACCGGCCAGCCGGGCATGACGTACCCCTCGACCGAGGCGTGCTCCATGGTCTGCAGGATGCCGCGCTCGTGGAAGGTCGCATCCTCAGCCAACTCCCTGGTGTCGAGCACGGCACCGGCCGGGATGCCGGCGGCGCTCAGACGGCGCATGGCCTCGTGCTTGTCGTGCTGCCGGGTCCAGGCTGAGACCATCGCATTGATCTCGGCCTCATGCGCCTTGCGCGTCTCGGGAGAGGCGAAGCGCGGATCGGCGATCAGCTCCTCGTGGCCCAGAACAGTCAGCAGCCGCTTCCAGTGCTCCGGGTTGGTGCGGCTGGTGTAGACGTAGACGTAGTCGTTGGGGCCGCCGCCCTTGCACGGGAAGATGCCGCAGGGCGGGTGGGCGCCGGAGACGGACTGGTCTCCCACGCGCTGCACCGGTCCGCCGCGGAGCGCCTGCGCAGAGAAGGCGAGGCGGATGTAGTGCAGCATCGCGTCCTGCATGGCCACCTGCACGCGCTGCCCCTTGCCGGTGCGCTGCTTCTCGTAGAGCGCGCCGAGGACGGAGATGGCGAGCACCATGCCGGTGCCGGTATCGCCCAGCGTCGGCCCCGGCTTCACCGGCGGCCCGTCCGACTGGCCGCTGATCGACATCACGCCGCCGGTGGCCTGGGCGATCATGTCGAAAGCGAGCGCGTGTTCATGCGGGCTGCCCTCGCCGAACCCCTTCACCTGGGCATAGACGATGCCCGGGTTGATCCCGGAGATCACGTCGTAGCCAAAGCCCAGCCGCTCGATGGCGCCGGGCGCGAAGTTCTCCACCAGCACGTCGGCCTTGGCCGCCAGATCGAGCACCAGCTGCTTGCCGGTCGAGCTCTTGAGGTCGACGGCGAGCGACCTCTTGTTGGCGTTGAAGATCAGGAAATAGAACGACTCGCCATCGGGCCCGGCAAGAATGCTGCGGCCGGGGTCGCCGCCCCTGGGGTTCTCCACCTTGACCACTTCGGCGCCGAGCCACGCCAGCGCCTCGGTGCACGATGGCCCGGCCTCGAACTGCGACAGGTCCAGCACGCGCACGCCGGCAAGGCAGGCGAGCGGCTTCCCCTTCGACGCCATGGCGCTTCGGCTCCCGGTCTTCTGTCTTTGTTGTTTCAATTTAACCGCGAGAACGCTGCCGAGCGCAACAGCGGGGCGTGCATTTCAGCCATCGTACGGATGGGACGGGGTCAGACCCCTGGCCACCACCGTTGGAGCAAGAGCCACGGCGTCTTCGCCAGGGGTCTGACCCCGGTTCCTCAACACTACACCGTCGCCACCGGCGTCACCGGCGAGCCGACGGCGCCGGGGAGGCGCAACGGCGGCGCCGTGAGCAGGAAGCGGCTGCGGTTGTTGGCACGCAGCCAGTCGGCCAGCTCGGAGAGGCGCCACAGCTCGCCCAGGTTCACGCCGGTGCGGAACAGGCAGTGCTGGTGCAGCGGCAGGAGCGCGCACTGGCCCGGTCGCAGGGCCAGGTCGAGGATCTCGACCGCGTAGTTGTCAGAGATGAGCGCCACCAGCCTGCTCTCGGCGATCCACTGCTGCAGCCGCACATCGCCGCCGTCGAGTCCCGTGCAGGTGGAGTGGAGGGTGCGGCCGTCGGGCTTGCCGCCGGCCTCCAGGATCACCTCGTCGAAGCCGGTGCGGATGAGCACGAAGTCGCCAGCCTCCACCGTGATGCCGTCGGCCGCCATCACGCGCATGAGGTCGTCGTAGCCCACGGCGTGGCGCCTGCGGCCGTAGTGGGCATAGAGGTCGATCAGCACGGCACGGCCCTGCAGGGCCTTCACCGCCATGTTCTCCACGCCCAGCGCCCTGGCCGCCGAGGTGCCCTTCGCCTCCACCAGGGTGCCGGGCAGCGCGCCGGCCTCCCTGCCATCGGTTGGACCGGGAAAATCGGTCGCGCCGCGATAGCCGTTGTAGAACACCGGCTCCGGCACGCCGTCGCCGTCGGCATCGAACAGCGAGCCGGCGTGGGCGAAGCCATCCCATTGCGTCGAGTACTGCAGGTGCAGGATGGCGAGGTCGTCGTTGATGACGTCGACCATGCCGGGCGTCTCGCGCTCCACCCGGAACAGCCAGTTGGGCGTGTCGCCGCGAACAGTGGGGCGGATGACCGGCGGATGCCGGCGCGGGTTCAGCGCGTTGCCGCCCGGATAGTCGAGCGGCAGCGACAGACAGAACGCCCGCCCCTCCTTCACCTCGGCGATGCCCTGCTTCACCTTCTCCGGCGTGACCTCGTTCATGCGCCCAAGCTGGTCGTCCGGCCCGTAATCGCCCCACGTTGAGCCCTCGGGCCGGTTCCTCCAGCGTCTTGTTGCGGACATGGCGCTCCTCCCACGATCGGTGTCCCTTCCGGTTCTGACACCATATCGCCGGCCCGCCTTGGGCGCACCTCGCTCCGACTGTTGGAGGTACAGTGTCAGACACCGAGGATCCGACACCTGCTCCCGACGCCTACTGCGCTTCCTCGACCATGACGTCGATGGCGACCGGGCCCGCCCTCTCGAACACCAGCGTCATCTTGAAGTCGTCGTAGGCATCGAGCGGCTTCTTCAGGCCGATCAGCATCACGCTTGGCCCGTCGCCAGCGAGGCCCAGCTCCTGCCCCGCCCTGATGACGAGCGCCGTGGCGCCATTGCGGACGTTGCCCAGCTCGACCCTGGCTGCCCGCGGCGTCGAGGCCGAGACCAGCCGATCGGGCGCGCGGCCGCTGTTCCTGATCGTCATGAGAACACGGGCGGAGACTGCGCCCTTCTGGGTCTGCAGAGTATGCGGATGGACGATCTCCAGGCTCCTGGTCTTGTGGCTGTGAGACAACGCTGGCGCAGCCAGGGCGGCAGCAGCCAGCATGAAGAGTGCGGATCTGAGCATTGCGCTTATGTCCTTAGCGGAGGCAGGAGCGCGCAGCCAGGCGCAGCTCCCGCGCCGAACGAGCCTACCCGGGCTAGAAGCCCACCGAGACGCCGGCCAGCAGCCGCCAGTCCGGCTCGGCCTGCACGCCGTTCATGTCGTTGACGACCGGCACGCCGACCGAGACGAAGCCAGACCACTTGTCCATCGACAGCCGGACGCCGGGCGAGAGGTAGACCACGTTGCCACCCGAGTTGGGGTCGGTCACGCCGCCGATCCTCTGGCGGTCGTGCCACTCGCCGTTCAGCTCGAGCACGAGGTCGAGCGCCGGACCGCGCGCCGCGACCGGCTCCGGGTGATGATCGTGGTGATGGTCACGCCCCTTCGGCCCGCCGTGGTACATGGGCTCCGGCAGCCCCGCGTGCATGCGTCCGCCCGACCCGCCGCCAGACCCGGCACTCGGCCCAGCCGGACCGCCCAAGATGCGGTAGGAGACGGCCGCGTTGTAGAGGAGCCGGTCGCCGAGGTCGGTGTCCTGCGTGCCGGTGCCGGTGAGCTGATAGAGCACGCTGGTGTCGAACGACCAGGCGCCGACGCGCTTGGTGAGGGCGAGGCCCAAGAGCCCGTCCACCGAGCCGCTGCCGGGCTGGAACTCGGCCTCGAACCGCTCTCCCTCGTTGTTGATGACGTTGGTCCGGCCGGTGGGCAGCTTGACGCCCACGAGCGCCGCCATCTCCAGCTGCGCCGCCCTATTGTTGAAGAACCGATACTGGCCGAGCAGCGTGAGATCGCCGATACCGCTGGAGTCGCCCAGTTCCACGACCGAGTTCTCCGCCGGCGCGCCCTCCCCGGGGTGGTGGTGCGAGCCCTCACGGACGTTCTGGCGCACGACCACCGGCAGCCTGGCGCTGATCGTCAAGTCGTTGGTGAGGCCGTAGGCGATGACCAGTGACGGCGCCAGGATCGCATCCAGGCTGTGGGCATGGACGTGGTTGCCGGCAAAGTTGATGAGCTGGGCATCGCTGAAGGGATCGATGTTGACCGCCTCGAGGACGATGCCGACGACGCCCTGGCCTTTCTCCAGCGTGGTTGCCGAGATAGTGGCGATGGGGCCGGCGGCGCTGGTGGACGAGGCACCGGACGGATGGTGGGCAAAGGCAGGACAGGCGAGCAGCGCTGTGACGCCCGCGCCGAAGGCGATGGTACGAAGCATGACGATATGGACTCTCTGACAGAAAGAATGGCCGTAAGCGCCCACGGCGGGGCCACGGGCGACGACTGGGCTTGGTCTTTCAGACAGGGAGGGGCGGGGCGCGGCTGCGGATGCCGCCGAGGCTCAGGTGATCAGCCAGCGTACGGGCTGACGACCTGAACGGAAGGAGGATGCGTACCGGGAAGGCGATCGCCGCGAACACGAACGCGGCAAGCAGAGCCAACCCGGCCAACAGCGTGCAGGCCGTGCAGTGGCTGCTCTTGGCGTCGCGCTCATCTCCTCCGCTACCGCCGGGCGCGTCGCTGCCGGGCACCACCTGCATGCCATGCTCCGTGCAGAGCACGAGCGGGCCGAGGAGGTCGTCGACGGGCGCCACGGCCTTCGCTGGGGCCATGCACAGAACGCTGGCGAGAATGTTGCCCAGAACGGCAACGATCCCCAGCCAGCCCATCACGCGCGGACGTTCGCGACGGCCCTTCATGAGCGCCAACGCTAAGCGGGCGACATAAGACCGTCAACTGAGACTGATGGACACTGAGACTGATGGACCGGCCGGAAGTACCATGCAGCGGGACGTGCGGTGCGGCGGAGGAGCGAGCCACACATCCCACGTCCGCCTCACATGGTCGCGCTGGCGTAGCGGCCGCCGAGCGCGTTGAGGCCGTAGGCGCTGCCCGCAATGTCGAAGTTGAACGAGAAGTGCTGGCCGATGGCCAGCACGTCGCGCAGGTAGCGCTGCAGGGGATCGCGCGTGTAGAGCCCCTGCGCCCCGTAGCACGACCACAGTGTCTCCACGGCCTCCCGCGCCTGATTCACCGCGAACGCAGAATGCGCCCGGAAGCGCAGCTTCGTCTCCAGGTCCGGCGTCTCGCTGCGGGTGGCCATCGCCTGGAAGGCGATGGCCGACTGGCGCAACAGCGAGCGCGCGGTGTCGATGAGGCAGCGCGCACGGGCCACCTTGATCTGCACGGCCTGGAAGTCTGCGATCCTTGCGCCCGTGTAGGTGCCGGCCCGTGTGGCCATAGACGCCACGAACAGCTCGTAGGCGCCCTCGGCGGCACCCACCGCCGCCGGTGCGAGGGGATGGCTGGAGGCCGCGACGATAGGGATGCGGTAGAGGGGGCCGGGGTTCAGCACGCCACCTGGATGCTCGATACCGCCACGGCAGCGCTGCATCGGCAGGGCGCGCCGCTCGGGGACGAACAGGTCGGTGACGGCCACGTCCTTGCTGCCGGTGCCCTCCATGCCCATGGCGTACCAGGTATCGACGATCTCGTAGTCGGACTTGGGCACCAGGCACAGCCGCCAGTCGACGGGGGTC